>Ga0210064_1000104_pt1 | contig 39240 bp, 29 predicted proteins | sample Muzzi_CordC_D2_FD_185531 | JGI IMG/M metagenome (GOLD analysis project Ga0210064, IMG submission 185531) | Wetland microbial communities from San Francisco Bay, California, USA, that impact long-term carbon sequestration - Muzzi_CordC_D2 (SPAdes) | ecosystem: Environmental > Aquatic > Marine >... | reverse complement strand
CGGTGACGTTGACAGTGCCAATCTCGGTAACGCCACCGGCAGTCACGGTATAGGTAAAGCTGTCGGAGCCGTTGAAGTCGGGGTCCGGGGTGTAGGTGATGTCGCCGTTGGCGAGGAAGCTGACGGCGCCGGAGCTGCCCTGGGTGACGCCGGTGAGGATGGCGCCTGGATCTTCGAAGTTGTCGTTGGCGAGCACGTTGAGGTTGGCGGCGGTGTCCTCGTCGGTGACCAGGGTGTCGGTGAGCACATCGGCCACGGGGTTGACGGTGATATTGATAAGGTCCGTGTCGGATTCCGCGGCACCGCCAGTGTTGCCCAGATCATTCGTGGTGATCTCGAGGCTGGCAAATCCGTTGAAATCGGGATTCGGGGTGAAGCTGAGGCCATCGAGAAATTCGTTGATCACATCGATTTTGCCGGTAAAGACCATTGAGGCATCGGCTGCCCCGTCGCCGGTTGTGAATTCCAGTCCGACCAGTGAGGTCATGCGGTTGCTGGTAATCCCTTCGCCGCTACCATCAAGCCCATTACTTTCCCAGACAAAGGTGACGTGCGCACTGTCATCCATGGCCAATGCGGGTTGCTGTTGGTTGTTTGAAGTGGTTGTATTGACCAGAAGCTCGGCACCAAGCGGGTTTCCGGCAGCATCAAATTGCTGGGCGAATACACCGAATTTGGATCCATCCTGGTGTTTACTGGCCCAGGAAATCACAAAGTTGCCGGCAGAGTCCATAGTAACTGCCGGTGCTTCCTGCTGCTGGAACGTGTTGGTATTTACCTGGAATTCAGCACCCAAGGCATTGCCGGCGGCATCGAAGCGCTGTGCGTAGATGCCACCCAGGCTACCGTCCTGCTTGTCACTGGTCCAGACCACGACGAAATTACCGGTGGAGTCCATCGCAACGGCCGGGCTTGTTTGATCGTCGCTGGTCTCGGTATTGACGAGGAACTCGCTGCCGAGTGCATTGCCGGCGGAATCGAAGCGCTGGGCGTAGACACCCAGCTGACTGCCGTCCTGCTTGTCACTGGTCCAGACCACGACGAAATTACCGGTGGAGTCCATCGCAATGGCCGGGCTTGTTTGATCGTCGCTGGTCTCGGTATTGACGAGGAACTCGCTGCCCAGGGCGTTGCCGGCAGCATCGAAGCGCTGTGCATAGATTCCTTCCCGATTGCCGTCCTGGTTGTTACTGCTCCAGACCACGACGAAGTTACCGGCATCGTCCATGGCAATCACCGGGGAATCTTGGTCATTACTGGTCTCGGTATTGACCTGGAATTCATTCCCCAAGGGGTTGCCGGCGGCATCGAAGCGCTGTACAAAGACGCCAAGTCCGTTTCCGTCCTGGTTGTCGCTGGTCCAGACCACCACGAAATTGCCGGAGGCATCCATGGCTACGCCCGGCTCGAACTGGTCATTCGCGGTGGTGGTGTTGATCCGGAATTCGCTACCAACGGGATTGCCGTCGGCATCATGGCGCTGGCCATAAACACCGAAGCCGCTGCCGTCCTGGTTGGCACTGGCCCAGACAACCACGTATTCGCCGGTAGGGCTCATCGCGATCTGTGCCTGTTGCTGGTCGCCGACGGTGGTGGAATTGGTGATCACTTCCGTTCCCGCAGGTGTGGCCAGCGTGACGGTTCCATTGGTCGCGTTCAAGGTAACTTCGACGAGGCCGGAGCCGGCATCGTTATCGGAGATCGAAATGTTGTTACCGTTGCCGGTCGAGAAGACCAGGGCAGTGTCCTCATCCATGTTCTGCGGCCCGGGAACCGCATTGACGGGTGGGTCATTGACTGTATTGACAGTGATATTGACGGTGGCGGTATTGGAGGTGACCCCGCTGGTGTCATCGATGGTGTAGGTGAAGCTGTCGGTGAAGTTTTCGGTGCCGTCGTGGGTGTAGTCGACGCTGCCGTCACCGTTGATCATGGTCGTGCCGAAGTCTGGCCCGCTGGTAATGATAATGGAGCCAGGGTCGAGGCTGCTTTCGGCGTCGGTGTCATTGCCGGCCAGGTCGATGGTCACCGTCTGGCCTTCATCGACGAGCGCCGGACCATCGTCACTGGCGACCGGGGTGTCGTTGACCGGGTTGACGGTGATGGCAAAATTCTGGCCCGTGAGCGTATTGCCGGCACCGTCATCAACGTCGAAACTGAAGCTGTCGGTGGTGGTCTCCAAGCCATTATGTACATACACGAGACGGTTACCGTCGATGTCATCCTGGGTAAAGCTGGTAATGGCAATCGTGGGCGCGGTGGTCAACTCCAGCTGGCCGTTGGCAGGACCCGAGGTTACCGTATAGGCGACACTTGTGGCCGGCTGCTGGTCGTCGTCATGGCGCAACTCCTGGTTGGTGATCGGGTCAGTGCCGCCTTCCGCCACCGTGGAACCGGTATTGTTTACCGGTGTCGGAGCCGCGTTATCGAGCAGTACAGCTTCCCAGTTGTGCTGTGCATCCAGGCTGATAGCGATTGCACCTTCGATGTCACCGGTATGATATTCCAGGTCCCAGTCACCACCGAGGAGGGCGTTTCCGGTCAGGTCGTCGCTGGCAGCGACATCGGCGCCGGTTAGTTGCGACAGGGCGTTGATCAGGGCCACGCCTTGTTCACTGCCCGCCAGATCACAACCATACAGAAGTAGGTCAGCCTGACTGTCGAGCGAGCTGCCCCAGCCCTCGATGGCCTGTGCATACTGCGTGAGTGTATCCAGTTGCAGCGAAGTGTGGCCCAGTTGCAGTCCCTGCTGGTTGCCGTGCGAGATGATATGTACGGTATCGAGGTTGCGGTAGCCGGACAGCACGTCACTGATCTGCTCGACGCCATCCCGGTTGCTGTCCAGGTAAAAAATGTCAACGCTGTGACCGCCGGACTGGCCGGCCAGCAGGTCGTCTACGAGTAGCTGGTAATCCGGGGTGCTGGTATCGAGGATAACCAGCTCGTGATGGCTGGTTTCTTCTGCCTGGGTATTGCTGGAAACCAGTGTATCCGATTCCGGCTGCTCCAGCTGTGGCGTGTTCACTACGGCGGCAGATGCGGTGGTGGTTTCTGCGGCGAGCAGGCCTTCCAGGCCGGCGGAAAACAGCAGACGTGGCTCCATTGGTTCAAACAGGATCTGGTTTTTATATGGCTTCGGCTTCATTTACGGCCTTTTAAATCTGTTTGTATCCGCGGTTTCCACGGAGGAGCCGGAATATTCAACACACAGGTACACAGTGTGCCATCGGCAGGGCAGGGGAGAACTTTAGACGTTGATACGCAAGGATTTTACGGCAGTTTCCGGGCAGATTTCCGGTGCTCCGTAACGGCTGCCTGTGCTACTGCAGCAGCTGTCGGGTCAGCCTATCGTTTTGAAACCTGGTCCGGCACAACACCGGACCCGGAGGGGTCGCTGCGGGACTCCCTGTGAGTGTTTTCATCCTGGAATTCAACCAGGCATTTCAGGCCACCGGGCAACCCATAGTCGGGATTCGGCAGTTCGAGTCGTACGCCGAAGGTACCACTGGATGCATCGACGACACGGTCGACGATGGTTACGCGGGCTGTATAGGTGTTATCACGTGGCGCCTCGGGCATGACGCTGGCCTGCATGCCGGTAATGATAGTGCCGAACAGGCTTGCTGGCAGGATGACTTCGACATTCAGTGGATTAAGTTGTGCCAGCCGCAGTATCGGCTCATCCCCGACAAACTCACCCGGGAATTTAAAGCGATCGACCACCACGCCGGTGATCGGACTTTTTACGGTGCGCTGGTCAAGTATGGCTTTGGCGCGTTTCAGCTCCAGTTCGGCCACCTCCATTTTTTCCCTGGCCTGTACTACCTGCAGTCCCGCAAGGATGGCCTCTGTTTTTACCTCGTCCTGCTTCTGCAGCGATACCACATCCTCATGATACAGATCGTCGAAGCGCACCAGCTTGCGACTGGCAAATTCCCGGCTGACCTTGCGGGTCTTATATTCGGCATCCATCCGGACACGGGCCTGGGCGAGTTCCACGGTGGCTTTTTCCACTTCGGATTCCAGTTCAACCAGTATCTGTCCGCGTTCTACCAGATCACTCCTTTCGGCATATATTTCGCTGATCTTGCCCTCCACGGAACTGTTTACATCGACCACCATATGGGGTTCGATCAGGCAGTCGTAAGTAGAGGTAAACCCGGCAGCGGTACTGGATGCCATCATGAGAAAGGCGACTATCAGAATCCTTTGCATTACATTAGTCCTGATCGGTGGCGGTTATTCGGAGCGTCCCGAGAAGGCGAGAATCCTGCCCAGATATTCGTCCACATGTTCCAGTTGCCGGCGCAACCGGCGCTGATCCCGTTCGACCCGCGATTGGCACAGCCGCAGTAACGCCAGGCACGCCCGACCGGCCAGCGGCAACGGTCTACTCAACCAGATAGCGGCCACATCACGAATTGATTTAGAAGCAAATCTTGTCACGAGTTCATCCTCCAGTGACAGGATGGATTCACAACTTCCGGGAGCGCCCTGGCGTGCACAGCGTCCGAATAATTGCCGGTCGATACGGCGCGCATCATTCAGTCCCGTGGCAATGATGTGCAGACCGCCCGCTGTAGCGACTCCCGCTGCCAGTGGTATATCGGTACCGCGCCCCGCCATATTGGTGGCAACCGTAATACATCCTGGTTTGCCGGCCTGCGCAACCAGTCTTGCCTCATGCTTGTCCTGGCGTGCATTGAGTACCTGATGGGGAATCTGCGACTCTGCCAGCATACGGCTGAGGAATTCGCTGTCCCGTACCGACGGGGTGCCAATGAGCACCGGACGGCCCTGTTCATGCAGTGTTCGTAGCCGTACCACGACCGCCCGCCACTTTTCCCCGGCGGTTGCATATACGCGGGTAGGCAGAGGTGTCAGTTGTGACGGTTTGTGTGTGGGTATGGCGAGGACCTTGATCCCATAGGTCGCATGCAATTCGGTAGCAGCCTCGGTCGCGGTGCCGGTCATACCCGACAGGTGCAGGTAGCGCGAGAAAAACCGCTGGTAACTGATGCGGGCCAGTGTTTCATCGGGTGTTGATATGGCACAGCCTTCCTTGACCTCGATGATCTGGTGCAGGCCACGCTGCCAGCTGCGGTCTGCTATCACCCGGCCGGTGAAATGGTCAACAATGCGGATTTTCCCGTCAGTGACCAGATATTCGCTGTCGCGCCTGAACAGGTGAATGGCGAACAGCGCCTGGGTGACATATTCCTCGCGCCGGCGTTCCATCCGCCAGACTTCGCCCAGGTCACCCATGCGCGTGGCAAGCGTCGCCTTTCCCGTCTGGGTGAGATGAATATCCCGCTGGCGCATATCCAGCACATAGTCGATACCTTCGGTCAGTCCACCGGCAACAGCCAGCGCCTGTTCATAGACCCGTACCCGGGAGTGTTCTTCTGTTACCGTGCTACCGCGGGATATGACCAGAGGTGTGCCGGCTTCGTCAATGAGTACACTGTCCGCTTCGTCCACAATCGCAAAGCACAGTCCACGTAACAACAGGCGATCAATGCGCGCGCTGTGCCGGTGTAACCGTTCGAGCTGCAGTGCCAGTTTCCCCGGGCCGTTGCGCAGGATCATGCGGTCGCGGAGGTAATCAAAGGCAATCTGTTTGTTGGTGCAGTAGGTTACATCACAGGCATAGGCGGCCCTTCGCGCAGTTTCGTCCATGCCTTCGGTAATGGTTCCTATGCTCAAACCCAGCCGCTCGTAGACCGGCTGCATGACTGAGGAATCCCGTCTGGCCAGATAATCATTTACCGTAATAACATGCACTGGCAGGCCTGCCAGTGCCGCGGTACAGGCGGGCAGCGTTGCGGTCAGCGTCTTGCCTTCACCGGTTTCCATTTCCGCCAGCATGCCCTGGAGCATGACCCAGCCTCCCATGACCTGTTCATCGTAATGAAACAGGCCGGTACTGCGGCGTGCCACCTCACGGATCAGGGCAAATGCCTCCGCCGTGAGCGGCGCGACCAGGCCCTGGTAACGCAGGCAGGTACGCACTGCCCGGGTGCGTGCATCGAGCTCGGCATCGCTGAGTCCCGCGAGCGTTTGCCGAAATGCATTGACCTGTTTCAGGAAGTGCGCCAGGCGCAGCTTGCGGTACGGCGATTGACGGTTGAACAGCCCGGTTGCCCGGAGCAGCAAGTTTTCCAGCCAGCCGCGATGCACAGCACAGCGTTCGGGGTAAAGCCCGTATTGCATGCCGGGGCGAGGTAGCGTATTACCCGCGACACGAAACAGTGATGCTATAGTGAGTTCAGGCACCGAATCGCCTCATGAACAGCTGATGAAGCGAGCGCTGCCATTGCATTGCAAGCGGTTCGCTGGTGTGCTCAAAGCGGACATATACGCGCTGCCCGAAGTAGCTGGACGGTGTGGCTGCGTCCAGGGCGAGATCAAACTGGAAAATATTCTCCAGTGCGGTAATGCCTGATACATCCCCGGGATCGGTCACGATATTACCTCCGCCGGTCGTACCCAGGGCCCGGTTGGGAAGCTGGTTGGTAGCGGCGGGAACCTCGTCCCTGATGCGCGCCGGTATCGAACGGTCCGGATCACCGGACAAACGCACCGCGACGTCGCGGGTATGTTGCCTGACCAGGCTGATCCGGTTCTGGGTGACCACGACGCGGACAGTGGGCGCTGAGCCATCCATCACATAGGCGATCAGGTCCCCCTGATGGATAAAGGCGCCAGTCAGGTCATCCGCCCCCGGGATGATCATCCGGCCACTATGGGGGGCGCGTATGACCAGGGAATCGATTTGTTCCTGCACCAGCGCGAGTTCGGCATTGGTGGTATCGATCGCTTCCCGGATACCCCTGGACTTTACCAGGTCGTCCGCTACTGTGGAGGTATATTGCGCTTCCAGCTCGCGCACTTGCGCACTGAGGATTTCCTTACGGGCAGCCAGCAGCGGGTCTTCACAGTGTATAACGGGTTCTCCTGGCGCAACGCGACTGCCGGATTCGACGAGTATGTCGGTGATGAAGCAGTCCGTACCGGCACGCACCAGGGACTGTTCGGGTAGCCATACCACACCTTCAGTGCGCGTCCATGAGGGTGCGGGCATGAAGAACAGCAGCCACGCCAGGCTCAGGCCAAGTAGTCCGGTAATAGCAGCCGTCCGCAGCCGCTGCTGACGCAGCTCCGGTCCGATGAACAGGAAGGCAAGGTGACGTACCAGCGGTAGCAGTAGCTGCGTAATCCCGGCCCACATGGCCAGCACCACGCCGATTACGAAATATTTGCCGGCAATATAGAACAGGATCGTAAACAGGATGAAGATACGGTAGATGAAGGCGGCGATACCGTAACTCACCAGCCAGACGCCTTCGCCACGTGTCATAACCTGCGAGTGGGTGCCACTGGCCCCGAACAGATAGCGCTGGGCCAGATAACCAAGGTAGCGGTTGGCGCGTATCCCCAGATTGGGTATCTCGATGGCATCCGCAAAAATGTAGTAGCCGTCGAAACGCAGCAACGGATTGCCGTTGAAGAACAGTGTAGACACCCCGCCGATCAGCATGACGTTATAGGCAATAGTGCTGGTAATGCCGGGCTCGACATTGAGCCAGACAAGCAGCGCAACGGCGGCGAGAAACAGTTCGACTATCATGCCGGCAGCCCCGACAATCATGCGCCGCTGCCGGTCCTCGAAGCTGGTCGCTGCGGAGGCATCCACATAGGGAATCGGGATGAGCGCCAGAAACATGATGCCCAGTTCATGCACCTCGCCTCCCCAGTTGCGGACCGCAAAGGCATGTCCGAGTTCATGCAGGATTTTCACTAACGGATAGGTCAGCCACAGCACAACCAGATTTTGTGGCGTAAGTACCCGATCAACAACATTTTCCGTAATCGCTGACCAGTGCAGGCCGGCCATGGCCAGTCCCGCGAGTACCACAAGCAGCCAGCAAGCGATTCCCGCGCGGCTGAACAGGGGACGCACCAGGGGTAGCCAGCGGGTCAGGAAACGTTGCGGGTCCATTAGCGGTATACGCATCGCCAGCGGTGTCGTCAGGCGCTGTTTCCAGTGAGTACGACCGTGCTGACGATAACGCTGGAAGACCTCGAAATTATCGGGCGGCACATCGCATTGCAGGACGTCGGCAGCATGCAGCTGGCCCAGCAGTCTGAGCGTCTGGTCCTGGGTTGGCGCATCATCACCCAGCCGGTCGAGGGTTGCCTCCCACAACTCGTTCAGGGTGCGTTGTCCATCCATCAGGGCGATGAAATAATGTGCTGCGGGACTGAAACGGTGCATGGCCCCGGTTGCCAGGTCCTGCAGAACGTACCAGCGTTGCCCGCGATAGTGATGGCGGTGAATCTGTACGTGACTGCGAAGTTGCGGACGCAGGTCCGCCACGCGATACCACAAAGGACTGTGCAGGGATTCTACCATCTGCGATCAGGGCCACCAGTACCAGGCCTGCAAGCGCAGCCAGTCATACAGGCGATGCGTCCATATCCAGAGTAGTTTGCGCTTTCCTATATCGACCTTGCCGATACCCTCCATACCGGGCCGCAGATGCCCCGGATTATCCTGGAGAACGGCTTCCACCCGGAAAATATTGCTACCCTCGGCGGCTTCGGAGACGGGGGTTATCTTTTCAATGGTAATCGGCAGTACTTCACCCGGCACGCCCGACAGGCGCAGCGATCCTTGCTGGCCGTTACTGATTTCGGCTATGTCGCGTTCATCGATCCGGAGTATCAGTCGGTACTCATCGAGCGGAGCGACCTCGAACAGTATCTCGCCGCGTTCCACGGGAGCACCCAGTGACTGGCTGAGATCACCGCTGACAACCACACCGTCAAACGGTGCCACGATTTGCATCCGGGAGAGCTGTTCATTGACCAGCTCCAGCCGGGCACTGGCCTGATCGGTGCGGGCGCCGAGTATGGCGCGTTGGGCACGGTCATGTTCGGCCATGGCATTGCGGTATTCGCGTTCAAACTGGGCCTTTTCACTGGTCCACTTGCGGTGTTCCAGCCGCAAATCCCGGTCATCGAGCTCACCCATCAGCTGGCCCTGGCGGACCTCGTCACCGGCGCGGATATTCGATGCCTTGATAAATCCGTCAATGGGGGCGACTACGGTCCGCTGTATGCGTCCTTCCAGCATTGCACCGGCCGTCACCCGGTACTTTCCATCCACCATGGAACAAAATCCCGCTGTGGTGACGAGACACAGGGTGGCGAGCTTCAGGCCGGGATGACGTGGACCGAACAGCCGGGTCAGCAGGCCGTACAGTGATTCGCCGAATTTCGTGATCAACAGACGGTCATCACGCCGCTTGAGTTCGAGGGCCGGACCGGCCAGGACGGCGATCTGTCTGGCAAGTTCGACGGTTGCGGCGTCGAATGGCTGACCGGCAGGACGTTCCAGGGTCAGGGCACCGACCGGCCGGTTATTGTCAATCAGGGGGATGCTGCAGATCGAGCCATTGCCATGTTCCCGGGCCAGCGTTGCATGAGCGTACAGGACCTGGACGGGCGATTCAGCATCGGCGGGAAACACCAGTGCCGCATCCTGATCGACCGCCTCTTCCATTGCCGCCGCAATGGTATGTTGCAGGTTTGTTTTCGAACCCAGGTGCGCGGTGTGCGACAGGGCGCGGATATGCATGCGGTGGCCGCGGAGAAAACCGATGCTGACCCGGTTGCACGACAGTCGCTGGGCGAGTTCCGTGGCCACCGCTGTGGCGGCAGCCTGGCAGTGTTGCTGCTCAAGACATAGCGCGGTTGTTTCCAGCACCGTTACCAGTTGTTGCTGGGTCGCCGTGGTGTGCTGCTGCACGAGCATTTCCAGCCAGACACTGCCCCATTTAAGCAATTGCATGACAGCCCGTTGCTGGGTGTCGGGCCGGCTGGCGACTTCCAGTGCCACGATACCAATCACCTGATTGCGGACCGTAAGCGGACAGGCGATGGTGTCGATACAATCCGTGCCGGATGCTGCAGCATTATCATTGCTGTTGACGATACCCCGCCGCTGTTCCATCGCGGCCCTGGCAGTGGCCAGCAGTCCGGGTGAGGCGCTACTGCCGGCAGGCCAGCAGGCCACGGGCGCCATGGTATCTGCATCCGGCACGCCCAGCATCACTACCCCGCGGGTGACGCCCTGAATAATCCGGCACTGCTGGGTGAGCCAGGGTTGCGTCAACGCTTCAATCACCGTAACTCCATGTATTCAATGTATTAAAAGTTCCAGGTACACATGACGGCCGAGCCGGGTAGACAAGTTCCGCGTACTGGCCGGCTGCTGGATCACTAGCGGGTGGCATGGTCACGGATATCCCTGCATATATCGGCAGAAGGCGCTGATCCCGAAGTCTTTTCGTCACACTCCGGGCGGGTGTTGCCGGGGATGACTGCCTGCCGGAATCTGCCGCGATGATCCGGAGAACGGTTACAGACATGCGTGCCGTTGCGGCAACACTGTTTGTTGTTGTCCGCCAGCCGGGAAAACCGCCCCGGTAGCGATCGGTAATACGCCTTAAGGAAAGTGCCGGCAAATCGATAACCCGATTAAAGGTGGCAGTATGAACGCGGCGATTATTTTGGATGTCAATTATGGATATCGGCTAGAATCGAACCCCAATGAGCAGGCAGCAGATGAAAACCTTGCAAAGATCATCCTTGCTGGATGGTGGTAATGTTGCCTACCTGGATACCCTCTACGAAACCTGGTTGCAGGAGCCCGACGCAGTGGCGGCACACTGGCGCCAGTACTTTTCCGGTCTTCCCCGGATCAATGGCCATGCTGCACCCGACATCCCGCACTCGGAAATCAGGAAAGAATTCAGTCGTCTGACCGGCCGTCTGCGCGGCCGGCGTCTTGCCAGTCTGACGGGCGAGCGGCTCGCACATGAAAACAAGCAAATCCGGGTGCTGCAACTGATCAATGCCTATCGTTTCCGCGGGCACCAGCATGCCCGTACGGACCCGTTGCGGCTCGATAACCCGGAGCCGATTCCCGAACTGGAACTTGGTTATCACCAGCTGTCAGAAACGGATTTCAACACCGTGTTCCAGACCGGCTCGCTGGTCGGACCCGAAGAAGCAACCCTGGAAGAAATCCTGTTTGCGCTGAACCGGACCTATTGTGAAACCGTCGGCGCGGAATACATGCACATCACGGAGACGATAGAAAAACGCTGGATCCAGCAGCAATTGGAGAGTGTCCAGTCCCATCCGGGCCTGTCCAACGAACAGCGTCACTGGCTGCTTGGCAGGCTGACGGCTGCGGAAGGCATCGAGCGTTACCTGCACACAAAATATGTTGGGCAGAAGCGCTTTTCGCTGGAAGGCGGTGAGAGCCTGATTCCCCTGGTGGGTGAACTCGTCAACCGCGCCGGCGCCCAGGGGGTCAAGGAAATCGTGATTGGCATGTCCCACCGCGGACGTCTCAACATGCTGGTGAATATGCTGGGCAAGGCACCGGCCGACCTGTTCCTGGAGTTCGAGGGCCAGCACAACAGCACGTTTGCCACCGGTGATGTGAAGTATCACCAGGGGTTTTCGTCGGATATACAGACTCCCGGAGGACACGTGCACCTGGCGCTGGCATTCAACCCGTCGCACCTGGAAATCGTGTCTCCGGTTGTACAGGGCTCGGTACGGGCACGGCAGCAGCGTTACGGTGACCGTGAGGGTCGCAAGGCCCTGGGGGTTGTCATCCATGGTGATTCGGCCTTTGCCGGACAGGGCGTGGTGATGGAAACCTTCAATATGTCCGGTCTGCGCGGGTTTTCCACCCGGGGTACGGTGCATATTATTGTCAATAACCAGATCGGTTTTACCACCAGTCAGGTCAGTGACGCGCGCTCGACACTGTATTGCACCGATGTGGCGAAGATGGTAAGTGCTCCTATTTTTCACGTTAACGGGAATGATCCCGAAGCGGTCGTCTTCATCACCCGGGTCGCACTGGACTACAAAATGCAGTTTAACAAGGACGTGGTCATCGACCTGGTCTGTTACCGGCGCCACGGGCACAACGAGGCCGATGAACCGACGGCTACCCAGCCGCTGATGTATCAGGTAATCAAGTCCATGCCGACCACGTGCGAGCTGTATGCCGACAAGCTGGAATCACAGAATGTCATCAGACCGGGTGAGGCCGCGCAGCTTGTCCAGCAGTACCGTGACCGGCTGGACGCCGGTGAGAGCGTGACTTCCGGGATCGTGGTAAACAACCATAACAGCAGTTCTCCGCAGGCTGACTGGCGACCCTATCTGGGACATGAATGGGACGAGCCGTTTGATACCAACGTCAGCCTGGAAGTACTGCGCGCACTTTCCGTACGCCTGCAACACTTGCCACCCGGGTTCGAGCTTAATCCCAGGGTTGCAAAGATCATGGATGATCGCCGCAAGATGGTTGCCGGCGCCCTGGCGGTTGACTGGGGTTGTGCAGAGACCCTGGCCTTCGCCACATTACTGAATGCCGGCTATGCCATCCGGCTGTCCGGACAGGACAGCGAGCGCGGTACCTTCTTTCACCGCCACGCAGTGCTTCACAACCAGATTGACGGCAGTATCTTTGTCCCGCTGCAGAATGTTTCCCCCAAGCAGCCCAATTTTATCGTCATCGATTCATTGCTTTCCGAAGAGGCGGTGCTCGCCTTTGAGTACGGGTATGCCACGGCGAGTCCGGAATCACTGGTAATCTGGGAAGCGCAGTTCGGGGACTTCGTCAATGTCGCGCAGGTTGTAGTTGACCAGTTCATTACCTCCGGTGAAGCCAAGTGGGGACGCCTGTGCGGGCTTACCATGCTCCTGCCGCATGGCTACGAGGGGCAGGGTCCCGAGCATTCCTCGGCACGGCTGGAACGTTTTCTGCAGCTTTGCTCGGATCATAATATCCAGGTTTGTATCCCGACCACTCCGGCACAGATGTTTCATCTGTTGCGACGCCAGATGATTCGTTCCTACCGGCGGCCGCTGATCGTACTGACACCGAAAAGCCTGCTGCGGCACAAGCTGGCCATCTGCAGCGTGGACGAACTGGCGCAGGGCGCATTCCATCCCGTGATCGGTGAGATAGATACGCAGGATAATTCAGCCGTGCGGCGCGTCATCATGTGCAGTGGCAAGGTATATTACGATTTACTGCAGCGCAGGCGCGAAGCCGGGCTCGATCAGGTGGCGATTATACGTATTGAACAGTTATATCCCTTTCCCTGGCGTCTGCTCCGTCACGAGCTCGGCAACTACCCGGAGGCCAGTGAATTTTACTGGTGCCAGGAAGAGCCCAAGAACCAGGGTGCCTGGTATGCAACACGGCACAAACTGCAGGAGGTCATTGGCGAGCACAACAAGCTCCACTATACTGGCCGCGTTGCATCACCATCGCCGGCAGTTGGATACTCACCATTGCATGTAAAACAACAGCTGCAGCTGGTGGCTGACGCACTGGGCCTGGAAACATGATGGATATACCGTACGGTTTTCCGGCGGCGTATCGTGGCCGTATGATGACCGGATAGCTTACAAGGACAACAAGATGACCATCGAAGTCAGGGTACCCGCACTTCCCGAATCGGTCAGCGACGGTGTAGTGGCTGGCTGGCACAAACAACCGGGGGATGAAATCCAGCGCGACGAGGCACTGGTTGATATCGAGACGGACAAGGTGGTTCTGGAGATACCGGCACCGGATGATGGTGTTCTCGAGAAGATCCTGCTCAATAACGGCGATACGGTGGTTGCGGACCAGGTGATCGGTCTGATCTCCCGGGAAGCCGCCACCACGGTGGCATCCGCCACGCAAGCGGTTGCAGCCTCCGGTGCTGATTCACCGGAAAACAGGCAGCCGGATACCCGTGCTTCCATGGGCCCGGCGGCACGCAAGATCGTCGCCGAGCATGGTCTTGATCCGGGCCGTATTGCAGGTACCGGCCGGGACGGACGGGTAACCAAGGCCGATGTGCTCGATTTTATGGATGCCAGGTCTGCCGGGAAACCGCGGGTCGGGACCGCACCGGCGGCAACCACGCAGCCGCCACCCGGTCCCGCCGCTGATACCGGGGAACAACCCGCCGAAATCCCGCAACCGACGCCCGGCCTGCCCGAAATCGAGGAGGAGCGCCCGCAGAAACGCGTGCCCATGACGCGGTTGCGTGCCCGGGTTGCCGAGCGCCTGTTGCACGCGACCCGGAACACCGCGATGCTGACCACCTTCAATGAGGTCAACATGCAACCGGTAATGGAGTTGCGCGCCAGGTACAAGGACGAATTCGAGAGCATACACGGGGTACGACTGGGTATTATGTCTTTTTTCGTGCGCGCCGCCGCGGAAGCGCTCAAGCGTCACCCGGACATCAATGCCTCGATCGATGGCGATGACATTGTGTATCACGGCTTTTGTGATATCGGTGTAGCCATCAGCTCGGAGCGCGGGCTGGTGGTACCGATCCTGCGCAATGCCGAATATATGAGCCTGGCCGAGATCGAAACCGGTATTGTCGAATTCACCAGCAAGGCACGGGATAAAAAACTCGAAATGGAGGACATTACCGGAGGTACCTTCACCATTTCCAACGGCGGCGTTTTCGGCTCCATGCTTTCCACCCCGATTCTCAATCCGCCGCAAAGCGCAATTCTCGGCATGCACAAGATTCAGGAGCGCCCGGTGGCAGAGCACGGCAAGGTCGTCATCCGTCCCGTTATGTACGTTGCGCTGACCTATGATCACCGCATGGTCGATGGCAAGAGTGCAGTGACCTTTCTGGTGACGATCAAGGAGTTGCTGGAAGATCCTGCCAGCATGTTACTGGACATATGAACTACGACGTCATCATTATCGGCGCGGGGCCGGCGGGTTATGTAGCTGCAATCCGCTGCGCGCAGCTGGGCCTGAAGGTGGCCTGTGTGGACGAATGGCTGGATCCCCGGGGTATGCCGTCGCTGGGCGGCACCTGCCTGAACGCGGGCTGTATCCCATCGAAGGCATTGCTGGAAAGTTCCGAGTTCTATGAAAGGACACGCCACGGCGGCACTGCGCATGGCGTCGTCGTCACCGAGGTGGCGCTCGATGTCGCGGCGATGATGGCGCATAAGGACCGGATCGTGCAGGACCTTACAGGCGGGATTGCCGCCCTGTTCAAGGCCAATGGCGTCGAATGGTTGCAGGGGAACGGCCAGTTGCAGCCGGATCGGCGGGTCCGCATTGCGCCCCATCAGGGAGAGCCGCACACGCTGACTGCGGAGCATGTCATTCTGGCAACGGGCTCGGCACCGGTAGCCATCGATGCGGCTCCCCTGCAGGATGACCGGATTGTGGATTCGACCGGTGCCCTTGGGTGGGAGAGTGTACCGCAGCGACTCGGTATTATCGGTGCCGGTGTGATAGGCCTGGAGCTGGGCAGTGTCTGGCGCCGGCTGGGAGCGGAAGTGATCCTGCTCGAGGCGCAGGATGTGTTTCTTTCCATGGCCGACCAGCAGCTGGCGCGTATTGCCCTGAAACTGTTCAAGCAGCAGGGACTGGATATCCGGCTCGATGCCGTGGTGAAATCCACCCGGGTAAACGCGGAGGCAGTAGCACTTGAATACCAGGACCGCGACGGGACCCATACGCTTTCCGTTGACCGGCTGATCGTTGCGGTCGGGCGGCGGCCATTCACCGATGGCCTCATCAGCCCGGAAACCGATTTACTGTTCAGTGAACAGGGCTTCATCCATGTAGACGAAAACTGCCGCACCAATCTGCCCGGTGTGTTTGCCATCGGTGATGTGGTACGCGGACCCATGCTGGCGCACAAGGGATCGGAGGAAGGTATTGCGGTGGCCGAACATATCGCCGGTCAGGACGGTAAGGTGAATTACGGCACCATTGCCTCGGTCATATATACCCATCCCGAGATTGCCTGGGTCGGCAAGACCGAGGAGGCCCTCAAGGGCAGTGGTGTGCAATATCGCAGCGGTGTGTTTCCGTTTGTGGCCAGCGGACGTGCCCGTGCCATGCAGGAGACAGATGGCATGGTCAAGGTACTGAGTGATGCGGCGACCGACCAGGTGCTGGGTGTTCATATCATCGGGGCGCAGGCATCGGAGCTGATTGGACAGGCCGTAATGGCGATGGAGTTTTCCGGCAGCAGTGAGGACATCGCGCGTACCGTGTTCGCGCATCCGACTTTGTCGGAGGCGCTGCATGAGGCGGCGCTCGCGGTTGATGCCCGGGCCATTCATATTGCCCGGAGCCGCAAAACCACAGGTTAGTCCCGGCGGGCGGCGCTTGCTGCCACATCTAGACGGGAAGTTACTGTGCCCGTGACTGTTCAGCGCAAGCCCAGCGCGAGCTGTTGAATCACGAGCAGATCGGCCGCATTGATTACGCCATCGGGCATGGAAACGCCACCGGCAATCGGCGCGATATCACCGCGTAATAACTGGTTCATGGCGGGTGTCAGCCCGTCTACTGCGATCCGGTATGCCAGGAGCACGTCTGCAGTATTCACACTACCGTCCCCGTTGACATCTCCGCTGGCGAGCCCCGGTATGGAAGTGTTGCTGTTGGGATCACTGCCGGCCGTGATCTCGACCCCGTCATCGAACCCGTCGCCGTCGCTGTCCGCCAGGACGGGATCGGTCGAGTAGAGATTCACTTCATCGCCATCAGTCAGGGTATCGCTGTCGGTATCGACCAGGAACGGGTCCGTGCCGATCGTGCCCTCGAAACTGTCCGTCAGGCCGTCATTATCGTCATCGTCATCGCACACATCACCCGGCACATCGCCATCGTTGTTGTCCTGGCCGGGATTGGCATCCACGGGGCAGTTATCGCCTGAGTCCGGGATACCGTCCAGGTCGTCATCCAGCGATTCCATCGCAGGCACCGCTTGCACCAGACCGTAGCCGCTGTCGATATCCACGCCGGGCGCGCCCATATCGATCGCCGTGGATTGCATGGCGGTATAGATTGCGTCCGGTCCGAGGGTGTTATCGAACTGTTTGAGCAGGGCGGCCAGTCCCGCGGCATGGGGTGCGGCGGCCGAGGTGCCGAAGAAATTGGGATAGGAATTGCCTTCATAATCCGATCCGAAAAAGGTGTTATCGCCGCCGTCCGGGGCCACGATCTCGGGTTTTTGCCGCACTTCGCTGGCCGGATTCCCGGACGTGTCGAACAGAATCGGTATCCCGCCGCGGGAGGAGAAGTACTCCAGCAGCGGAGGTGATACGCCGTACTCTGGGGTATGGCTGTAGCGGGCGGCACCCACGGCCTGCGCGCCGGCGGCCATGGCGTGCCCGTAACTGGTGCCGCTGTGGGTGTCGAACTCATTGATGGTTATGGCACCGAAATAGACGAACTTGATCTTGGCCGGGAAGGGACCGGCAGCGTGTTCGATGCCGATCTGATAGGTCCTGGTGGGTCCCGGCGGGGTGACATACGCGAGGACCTCAACCGGGTCGCCGCCGAGATTGTTGTCGATACTGGCGGCCTTGGCCTTTCCGGAATTGGAATACAGCACGATGTCCATATCGGTGTCCGCACCGGGCGCGCCGCTCACCGAATAATAGGGATCGTCCCATTGCAGCACCAGTATAACCTGGGTATTGCCGGGTATCGTGACCTGCATCAGGGAATCCACCCCGGCGCCCGGATCGAAATCGTGACGCAGGCCGCCGGAGGCGCCGACGGCACCGGAATTGCGAAACGTATCTTCATAGGACTGGTCGGCCTGGTTGCCAGCCGAGGAAAAATAGGCCACGCCCACGCCCATGCCCGCTACCGTATCCACGGCCTGCGCGATAATGCCGTCCTGAAACATGGGTTCGGCATAATAAAATACATCGTCATTGATGATATCGGCACCGGCGATGGTGGCGAGTTCGAGTATGCCGTTCGCGAAATCTGCCGAGCCGTTGAAGGCCGTATGGAATGCCTGGCTGGCACCGGGCGCCACGTCATGGATGATCTGCATCATGGCACGACCTTCATCCGAACCGGAGCTGCAGCCGGCCTCGTCCTGCAACACCTGGATGCCACCGGGCAGGTCGTTTGACGCGACATCGGCAGCCGCACCGCCGCGACAGTCGTAGCTGTCCGACAGGGTGCCGATCGTGATGCCCGTACCATCCACGGCAAAGCCGCTGCGGGCATCGTCCGCCCCCAGCGCGGCATCGCCCTGGCTGGTGACGGTGCCGGTCATGGCCGCGGCATAGGCGGGGCGCACCAGTCTCAATGAACCCAGTTGCGCGGCCTGCTCGAGGGCGGCAACCGGCAGCCGGCCGGATACCACCTTCCCGTAGATCGAGAGGTTTTTCATCCCCAGTGCCACCAGTTCCTGCGCCAGGAGGCCGGCGTCTTCCACGGCCACGGCATCGATCACGACCTTTTCGTCCCGGACCCTGGCGAGTTTCTGGGAGGGCTGGAACCCGTGTTTCAGAACGGCGGCCCCGCCCCGCAGGATGAAATCCCGGTGCTCCTGGTAAAGCAGGGTCAGGTCGAAGCCGACCCGGGCCATGACGCCGTCCTTGCCGGCATGATCGGCACCGGAAAATGACTCGACCGCACGCAGGCCCACCGGGGTGTTCCAGTCCTGCACGGGGGGCGGCGGTGGCGTATTCGCTGCCGCCACCACCCGGGTGGCGGCAATCAGCAGGAGAAAACCCTTGATTATCGTTGTTGGTGTCATTGTTATCATCTGCCGGACTGGTGGTACATAATCGGGTGAATACCGGCAGAGTTCCTCGTTCCAGCCAGCTGCGAATAATCGCCGCTAACAGTATAGAGAAAACCTGGCCGTCAGGCATGGTTGATCGCTGGTAGCCTGCGGGCCGGCTGTATGCAGCACCGTGCCGGGATGATCCGCTCGAACCGCCGTGGCAAACCATTTGTGATGCAGGGTACTGTCGTCGTAGACCATACCCCGGTGATTGCCGAATCCAGGCATAACCACCCCGGTCAGCCGGAAAACCCCGCGATGCAGCGGCTTCCAGCGAGGCGCTTAAAGCATTGGCAATCCCGGCCGAATTATCCGATGTCTCCCGACGCTTTATTGCCCACGGTATGAATGTCATCTACAGCGAGCAGTCCAGGACCCGTACCCGTGTCTGATCATTCCATAGTCCGTAAACTCAATGGTGATTTTTCGCTGGAAACCCTGGTTACATCGCAGCGCCAGCGGGTGACGTCCACGTTTCTGGTCGATCTGCGCAGGCATCCCAGGTATGGCACGCGCTTTGCAGCCCAGGTGATTGCCGCGGATGGTGCTACGGCGGTCGCCACTATCGCCAACCTTTCCCGTTCCGGGCTGCTGCTCGAGGGTAGCCGGAAAATGGCGGCTGTACTGTTCCCCCATCTCAATGACCGGGCTCCCCATACGCCGGTTTCCTTGCAAGTGACATTCTCTCTGCCGGCTGCTCCGGGTCAGTATGATGCCGTGCGGGTCCGGTGCAGCACGGTCCATGCCCGGTTCGTGGAGGATGGCAGCTACCGGTTAGGTATGAAGTTCGTGGCATTTGACAAAGGAGAACCGGCACTCGTTGAGTACCTGCTGCGCAGAGCGGCAACTGCCTGATTCCTGCATCCGGATCACCTGGAAGGAGTACTAGCGTACTTCCATGTCCCTCGCGGGGCGTGTCCAGAGGTCGGCGTTGTTACGGAATAGCGTGATCATCGAGATACCGGCTGCGGCAATTGCAACGGCCAGACTTGCCCGGGCAAGGGGCTGCAGCACGCTTTCCGGAAGATCCCAGCCCAGTCCCGCCAGCGTAATGCCGGCAGCTGCCAGTTGAAACACCAGCTTGAGCTTGCTGAGCCTTTCCGTGCGGATGACCACGCCCACGCACGGTGCCATGCTGCGAAAGCCCTGTACCGCAAATTCCCGCGCCAGTAGCAGCAGGACCATCCACAGAGGGATCCACGCAGGGTAATGGCAGGCAAGGAACACCAGCAATACGTTGGCAAATATCTTGTCCACCAGCGGATCAAAGAAGGTACCGAGGTTGCTGACGCAGTCAAGGCGGCGTGCCGCCCAGCCGTCCAGGGTGTCGGTCAGGCTGGCAAGGAGAAACAACCCGAAGGCCAGCTGGCCGGAAGCTGCGCTTTCTCCGGACGCCAGCAGCCACATCACCGGCATCAGCAGGACCAGCCGGCTGGCTGTCAGGGTATTGGGTAACCAATGCATGGCGGACACCTCCCGGGCCAGGGTTAAGGGCAGAAGCATAATCGCGGTAAGCACCCATGGAGGCGCGGGATTCCGGACTTCGGATCGTGCCCGGGCGGTTGCGGACCGGCTATATCTGATATTGCTGGTGCAGCTCCGGCATTTCAATCTGCGTGTGCTCCAGCAGACGGCTGAAAGCCGTCATACTGTCCTTCTCGCCATGAATCAGGAAGGTGGTATCAGGTGTGCCGGTATGCTGCTGCCAGGCCAGCAGTTCTGCCTGGCCGGCATGGGCCGAAAAGCCGCCGATAGTATGAATATGCGCGCGCACCGGGTATTCCTGCCCGAAGATGCGCACGCTGCGGGCTCCGTCCACGATACGCCGTGCCAGTGTCCCCTGTGCCGCATAACCGACGAAGACAATGCTGCAGTCCTGCCGGCCCAGATTGTGCTTGAGGTGATGGCGCACACGTCCCCCGGTACACATGCCGGACCCCGCCATGATCACGGCACCACTGGTGATCTGGTTGATGGCCATGGATTCGGTGGTTTCCCGGGTGAAATGCAGTTCGCGTAACTGGAACGGGTCGCGGCCGGAACGAAACAGTCCGGCAGTCTGCTCATCGTAGCATTCCGGGTGCCGCCGGAAGATCTCCGTTGCCGATATGGCCATGGGCGAGTCCAGAAACACTTGCAGGGGCCCGGGCAGAAGGCCCTGCTCGATGCCCGCGCGCAGGTAAAAAAGAATTTCCTGGGCACGCTCCAGCGCAAAGGTCGGGATGACTACATTGCCGCCACGGTCGAGGGTCGCGTTGATGGCGGTATACATCTCCTCGATGGATGGCTGCAGCTGCTTGTGCTGCCGGTCTCCGTAGGTCGTCTCCATGACGACGATATCGACAGATGGCGGGGGCTCCGGGTCACGCAGGATCGGCCGGTCGTTGTAGCCAAGATCGCCGGAAAACAGAACCCGGCGCTGCCTGCCGCCTTCCTTCAATTGCAGCACGATGCTCGCCGATCCCAGGATATGACCGGCATCGATAAATGTTGCCTGGATGCCGGGAATAAGCTGGAGCGTCTGGTTGTACTGCGCGGTGCGTCCGAAATATTCCAGTGAGTTCAACGCATCCAGGACGGTATACAGGGGTGTCGTCACCTGGCGTCGCTGGCCGCGGCGCTGTGCCCGGCGGTTGCGGTAACGTGCTTCTTCCTCCTGCAGATTGGCTGAATCCAGCATCACCAGCCGGGCGAGTTCACGGCTCGCGGCCGTGGTGATAATTTCGCCGCCGAAGCCACGTTTCACCAGCAGGGGGATGCGCCCGCAGTGATCCAGGTGGGCGTGCGTGAGCAGCAGGTAGTCGATGCCGGCGGGATCGAAACCGAAGTCATTGGCATTTTCCTCATCCAGTTCCCGGCCTCCCTGGTAGAGGCCGCAATCGATCAGAATTCGTGTACCGGCGCACTCGATCAGGTGGCAGGAGCCGGTAACGCCCTGGACAGCACCGTGAAATGACAACTTCATAGCAGAGGCCCTTCGGAAAGTGCAAATTTGCGTCGTAATTCTGTCGGTCAGGATACCATTACCGGCCGCGTCGGTTGCCGGGTCGCTGGCTCCAGTCGCATGTTCAATGGTGGCAGTGGTTTGTAATTGATCCAGATCAATTACAAACCGGTTATGTCGACTACACTTATTTTTTATATACGGGATTCCCGGGTGGTCTTGGAATTTAAATCATGAATGTTTCCGGTATCCTGGTCGTCGTGCCTCCGGAACGGCTTGCCATGGCAACCGAGGAGCTGTCACGGCTGGACGGAGTCGATGTACATCATTGCGATGCCGCCAGCGGCCGCATTGTCGTCACCCAGGAAGCCGAAACCATCCACGCCGAGGTCGATGGCCTGAAGCGTATCAAGGCCTTGCCGTATGTAATACTTGCGGAAATGGCCTATCACTGTTTTGAGGAGGACAGTGACATCGCGGGCGCCATTCCACCGGAACTGGACGAACTGGAGGGGGTGAATCAGGTCCCTCCGTTTCTGAACAAGTGAAACTTTACACGAAATTGTCTGAACGAGGTGCAGGAGCGGTTTGCCGGTGATGCCGAAGGGTGTCACCACGGACGGTTTCCAGGGTGGGCAAGTCATGCGGTAACCATCCGGTACCGCAGGGTGCGCGACCGGTAGTGGTGGACGGCATGTGTGGTCATTCTCCGCGCCTGGAGCGGGGATCATTACATTATTTTACAGGGGGTTGAGATGGAGGTTACACGCCGGGAGTTTCTGAAAACCAGTGCCGCCGCCGCAACTGCTGCGGCCGCGGGTCTTCCCGTCACGGCCACGGTCCAGGCAGCTGCCGAGGACTTCGAAGCCGATTGGCGGTGGGACAAGGGTGTATGCCGCTTTTGCGGGACCGGGTGCGGCATCATGATCGCCACCAAAGACGGCAGGATCGTGGCCACCAAGGGTGACCCCGATGCCCCTGTCAATCGGGGCCTGAACTGTATCAAGGGCTATTTCAACGGCAAGATCCAGTACGGCAAGGATCGCCTGACCCAGCCATTGATGCGCATGACGAATGGCAAGTTCGACAAGCAGGGCAAGTTCGTCCCGGTGAGCTGGGACCAGGCCTTCGATGAAATGGAGAAGCAGTTCCGCGAGGCCTACGGCGAACTGGGGCCGACCGGTGTGGCGATCTTCGGTTCCGGTCAGTACACCATACCGGAAGGGTATGCCGCGACGAAACTGATGAAGGCGGGGTTCCGCAGCAATAACATCGACCCCAACGCACGGCATTGCATGGCCTCTGCCGTGGTGGGCTTCATCCAGACCTTCGGCATCGACGAACCCTCGGGCAACTATGACGATATCGAGCATACCGACACCATCGTCACCTGGGGCGCCAACATGGCCGAGTGTCATCCCATCCTCTGGTCCCGGGTCTCCGACCGGCGCCTTGCAGATGACAACGTGCGCATTGTCAACCTGACGACCTTCACCAACCAGACCTCCGACATCGCCGATACGGAGATCCTCTTCAAACCCGGTAGCGATCTCGCCATCTGGAACTATATTGCCCGCGAGATCGTAAACCGAGACGCCGTCAACCACGACTTTGTTGACAAGCACTGTGTCTTCGCGACAGGCCCCTACGATATCGGCTACGGCATGCGCGCTACCGACAAGTACGCCTTCGAGGCGGAAAAGGATGTTCTGGCCAAGGAACTCAAGGTCACGCTGGACAAGTGGGAAGCGATCGCCCAGCGCCGGAAAACCGGCGAGGTCGTGGAGCAGAATAACCGCGCGAAACCAGTGAAACACTGGCTGATCACCTTCGAGGATTTCAAAAAGGCGGTACAGCCCTACACCCTGGATTTCGTCGCCGAACTCTCCCGGGCGAATCCCGACGAGCCGCTAGGGCAGTACAAGGAAAAGCTCAAGCAGCTCGCCGACCTCTATATCGACAGCAACCGCAAGGTAGTCAGTTTCTGGACCATGGGTTTCAACCAGCACTACCGCGGCAGCTGGGTCAACGAGCAGGCCTATATGGTGCACCTGCTGCTGGGCAAGCAGGCGCTGCCGGGTAATGGTGCCTTTTCCCTGACGGGGCAGCCGTCCGCCTGCGGTACCGCGCGCGAAGTGGGGACCTTTGCGCATCGCCTGCCCGCCGACATGGTGGTCACCAATCCCAAGCATCGCGAACGCAGCGAGGGAATCTGGAAACTGCCCGTGAATACCCTAAACCCCAAGACCGGCAGCCACATCGTCAAGATCATGCGCGATCTGGAAGACGGCCAGGTCAAGTTTGCGTGGGTGCAGGTCAACAACCCGTTCCAGGCCACGGCCAATGCCAACCACTGGCTCAAGGCAGCCCGCGAGATGGATAATTTCATCGTCGTGTCCGACCCCTATCCGACGATTTCGGCCAAGGTGGCGGACCTGATCCTGCCGACGGCGATGATCTTCGAGAAATGGGGCCTGTACGGCAATGCCGAGCGGCGTACCCAGGCCTGGCGCGAGCAGGTACCACCGCCCGGCGCGGCACGTTCCGATGTCTGGCAGGTGCTGGAGTTCTCCAAACGCTTCCGGCTGAAGGATGTCTGGGGCGAGCAGCCCGTGCCCGGATTGCAGGAGGATGGGTTTCCCGACGGCAAGTTGCCCGATGTGCTGGCCGCCGCCGATAAGATGGGCTATTCACCGGACGCGACACTGTACGAGGTGTTGTTTGCGACCCCGGACAGCCGGAAATACAAGTGGCCGGATCCGGTGGCCGCAGGCCATGACAACCATACGGTCAAGGCGCTCGGGGAAAACTGGTTTCCCGAGAAGGCGCTGTTCCAGGAATACATCCAGTTCGGGCGCGGGCACGAACATGACCTCGCCGATTTCGATGTCTACTACCGGGATGACGTACGCGGTCTCAAATGGCCAGTGGTCGATGGCAAGGAAACCGAGTGGCGTTTCAACGAGCAATACGACCCGTATGTCAAAAAGGGCAGCGGTTTCGAGTTTTATGGCAAGGCGCTCAAGGCCCTGCCCACGGGTAACCTCGACAAGCCGACCAGCACGGAGAAGACCGCACTGGCCGGCAAGGCTAAGATTTTCTTCCGGCCCTACGCCGCACCCCCGGAACAGCCCGATGACCACTACGACCTGTGGATGTGCACCGGTCGGGTGCTGGAACAATGGCACACGGGCACCATGACGCGGCGTGTGCCGGAACTGCACCGGGCCACGCCCACCGCCCTGTTCTACATGCATCCGGAAGATGCCAAGGCCCGCGGCCTGAACCGCAATGACGTGGCGGTGGTGGAATCGCGCCGCGGCAAGATGAAGGCGGTGGTGGAGACCCGGGGGCGTGACCGGACACCGCGGGGCTACACCTTCATTGCCTTCTTCGATGAAGGCGTGCTGGTCAATAAACTGGTACCGGATGTGACCTGTCCGATGTCCAAGGAGACGGACTTCAAGAAGTGTGCGGTCAAGGTCTACAAGGCCTGAGTTAACCGCCGCAGCGCGAGCGCTGCGGGTAGCAGGTTGCCGATATGCAGAACGCAAAGACATCGCGGCGTGAATTCCTGGCCCGCCTGGGTCAGGGTGCCGCGGTGGCCGCGTCCGGCGGGCTGATCTGGCTGTACCTGCTCCGGGAACAGGCGCAGGCCACGCCCGCCGCTATTCGGCCGCCGGGGGCCCTGGCCGAGTCCGACTTCAACGCCACGTGCATCAAGTGCGGCCAGTGCGTGCGCGCCTGTCCATACGATACGCTCAGGTTGGCCCCGGTGGGTGCGGACGTTCCCGTCGGTACTCCCTATTACACTCCTCGCGAAGTTCCCTGTTACATGTGCGTCGACATACCCTGTACGGTGGCCTGTCCGACCGGTGCCCTGGACCCCGGCCTGACCGATATCAATGCCGCCCGCATGGGGCTGGCGGTCATCGATATCGAGAACTGCCTCTCCTGGCAGGGCCTGCGATGCGAGATCTGCCACCGGGTGTGCCCGGTGCAGGGCGAGGCCATCACGGTCGAACACCATCCCCGCCGGCTCAGCAAGCATGCCATGTTCGTGCCCATGGTCCACAGCGATGCCTGCACCGGATGCGGCCTGTGCGAGTCCGCGTGCCCCACCGATGAGGCGGCGATCCGGGTACTGCCACCGCAGCTGGTGCAGGGTAAGATTGGCGCGCACTACCGGCTCGGCTGGAAAACCGACACTCCCGTCACCCGGGACTTCAAGCCACGCGAGCCTCGCCAGTCACCCCCCGCCCGGCGGCCTCCCGGCGGTCTTGACTATCTGAACGAGGACCCGTTGTGACACCGCCATCGGCAGCGCCCGACACCGGACCCAATGGACGGCCGGTGCGGCCGTTCGTGATGCCCGCCACCCTGACCGGCAAGCTCGGGGTGTGGCGCACGCTCATCCTGCGGCGCTGCACCCAGTTTGGTGTGCTGCTGCTGTTTTTCGGTACGGCACACTGGGGCTGGTCAATTGCCGGACGACCGCTGCTGAGCGGTAACCTGAGTGCATCCGAACTGCTGGGCAGTGTACCGCTCGCGGATCCCTTTGCCGTGACACAGATACTCCTCACACAGCACCTGCTCGAACCCCGGGTGCTGATCGGTGCATTGATCGTGCTGGTTTTCTATACCCTGGTCGGCGGCCGGGTGTGGTGTTCCTGGGTATGTCCGGTCAACCCGGTGACGGACCTGGCCGGCTGGTTGCGCCAGCGGCTGGGCATTCGGGACATGTTCCATCTCAGTCGCAGTATCCGCTATGTCGTTCTGGTGCTGGCACTGCTGCTGTCGGCCCTGACGGGCGTCGCCGCATTTGAATGGGTGAGTCCGATCAGCATGCTGCACCGGGAGTTGATGTTCGGTATCGGTCTTGGCTGGACAGCGGTTCTCGGCGTGTTTTTGTTCGACCTGCTGGTATTAAAGCACGGCTGGTGCGGTCACCTGTGCCCGCTGGGCGCCTTCTATGCGCTGCTCGGCAGACTCGCACCGCTACGGGTGCGTTACGATACCCCCACCTGTACCCATTGCTGTGAATGTGTCCGGGTCTGTCCGGAACCCCAGGTGCTGGATTTCCGGCTGGCGGCACAGGTCGGGATGATCGCCTCGGGGGAATGCAGCAACTGTGGTCGTTGTATTTCCGTGTGCCCGGAAGACACCCTGCATTTTGACCTGCGGCATTTGATTCATGCCGCATCCTCACAACTTCAACCCCGTTCCCAACAGAGGAGACCCGCATGAAGACAGGAATCATAACCACTGGCGTCATGCTGTGGCTTACCGGTACCGGGACTGTATTCGCGGACAGCGCCCTCGATGCAGTCAATATGGGCCTGAGCAAGACCAGCGTGTTCGATACCCCGACACCGCAGCCCTACAGCTACTCGTCAACCAAGGCCGGCAAGGCCGAGAATCTGCCCCGCGCCTACACCGGGATTCCACCCCAGGTCCCGCACAAAATGGATATCTATCTGCCGATTACCGCGGAAGATAATCAGTGCCTGGATTGTCATGAAAAACCCGACCTGATCGGCAAGCAGAAACCAGGCAAGAGCCCGATGTCGAAATCACATTACCTGGACTCACGCAATCCCGGACAGGAGATGTCGGACGAGGTGGTTGGTGCACGCTATAACTGTACCCAGTGCCATGTGCCCCAGTCCGGCGCACCAGCGCTGGTTGAAAACACCTTCCAAAGCGGCAAGTAGCTAGCCGCTGCGCACCGTGGCCGGATGATGGACATCGAGCGCAGAAATTTCCTGCGTGGTGCCCTGCTGACGCGCGCGGGGCGTACCGGGGCCACCCGGCAACGACAGCCGCTGGGCCCCCTGCCGCCCGGGATGCAGGGCATTGTCGAACAGGCCGCCTGCAGTACCTGTCACCAGCCCTGTGTCACGGCGTGCGGGCCGGGGATCGTCCGGATACATCCCGACGGGCATGCGCTGGCCGGATTCCCCTGGCTGGATTTTTCCGCGGCCGGCTGCACCTTTTGCGGGGAATGTGTTCGCGTCTGCCCGTACCCCGTCGCGGGAGAGCCTGCGACCGAGGCCGGACTGGGGACGGTGCGACTTGACCACGGCCGCTGTCTGGCCTGGGAGGGGGTGATCTGCATGACTTGCCTCAGCGCCTGCCCGGTGGAGGCGCTGCAGCAGGACCGGCATCACCGCGTCAGCGTCGCCGCGGACCGGTGTACCGGCTGTGGCATGTGTATCGCTGTGTGCCCGGCAGATGCCCTGGCGGTAGCACCGGGTCCCGCGTTGGCAGGCCAGCGCCATGCGCAATCAGGTGCCTGAGCCGGACCCCTTCCCGTCACGTTGTAGCAACATGATTACCCGGACAGCATAACTTTTCTGGCCAGCAGGGCGATGGCAATCAGGATGACGATCCCCAGGGTTTTTTGCATCATCGCGGGGGAGTATTTGAAGGACCCCATGAAGGAACCCAGGGTGCCACCGATAATGACGGCAATAACGAGCGGCAGGTACTCCGTGATATCGATGGCATTGTATTGCAGGCGGGATGCCAGACCGGAAACGGAATTGAGCCAGATGAAGATGGCCGCCGCTGCCGCCGCTTCCTTTTCGGTACCCAGCCCGAGCAGGATGATCAGGGGTATCAGGTAGATACCACCGCCAATCCCCGCAATGCCGGCCACCAGCCCGAGGGGCGCACCGGCCACCAGCGAGATCGCTATCTTCCCCGCAGGATTCATGTCCAGCTGCAGTTGCGTGGTGCGCCACAGATAGATGCGCGCGGCCACCAGCAGCAGGGAAATCTGCAGGATCCAGTAAAAGATGTGTGGCGGCAGTTGCAGGGTACCGCCGAGATACGCCATGGGAATCGATGACACCAGAAACGGCCATATCAGATTCAGGCGGGCATGCCGGTTTCTGATGAAATTGAAACTGCCGACTGTAGTGACGCAAATATTCAGCATCAGCGTAACCATGGGGATTGCCAGGGCGCTGACACCGAAGATGACCATCAGGGCGGCATACGAGGAGCCGCCGCCAAGACCGATTGAGGAATACAGGTAGGCAACCACACAGAATAATACTGCCAGGACAACGAGTGTTGTACCTGTAATGCCTGCATCCATGCCGCCGTCACCCGGCCGTTAAACCGAATCAATCCAGGTCATTTCCAGCTCACCAGTGTTGCCGGTAACAATTCTCCGACCACCATCGATTTTGCAGGCGCCGTTAACCTGTCGTGGCTTGGTTCCTGAACCGGCACCTGCGGGTAGTATGAAGTAGGCGTTGCCATTACACGGAACTCTACTGCCTCATAACCACAATCGGGACCGGTAAATTTACTGGCGACGATGCTGTTTGCGCCATCACTGCATGCGGCCAGCGTAATCACCGCACAAACAAGTCCTGACCAGGATTTTCTATTCGTTTTTTACTCGCAGTGAACTTGCAGTCTGTCCCCATCGCAACGCGCCTTGCCTGTCGCCTGTTTTTGCTGGGTCATGCAATAGCCAGCCGCAAATTCGTTGCCCCTGCCGCTGAACTCCGCGACGGATTTGTCATTGCAGTCTGCACCCAACGGCCCCGGAACATCAATCCAATCGCCACCACTGCATGCCGTCATCAGGAAAACAACTCCAGATGACAAGAACATTCTGAATATCATGTGAAATTTCATTTATGTCTCCCTGCCAGAACCTGTGCGCCATTCTATTGTCGTTTATTACAGAGCGATCGTAACTTTACCACACCCAAACACCTCATGGATCGGGGCATGGTCAATAGGGTATAATACCCGGCGAACAATGCAGGTCTTAGCAGGAACTCTCAATCTAACGCTATTGAGGATAATGACCAACACAAAACAGAATTCCGTCATTTGCACCGGTATGGACCAAACGGACTGGGTCCTGGATTCCTTCAATGGCGAGTCTGAACCTGAAAAGTTAGATCGGCAATCAGGTCACCAATACCTCCCCATGGATGTCTACGTTGATCCCGGTACAATAAAAGAACACTTCCAGGCTTCATCGATACGTAACCGGTGGGCTAGAAAATAACAAGCTGACTCCCCGGCATCCTAATTACCTCTTCCCTCTGTTTGAGACTCGATAATTTTCTTGTAGCCATCGGCTATTACTCCTTTTGCTGCCAAACCGCATAAAGGATACGTTCACTTGGAACACCTGTATGGCGTAACAGGTTATGACATCCCCTGAATATTACAAGCATGAGTTAAAGATCGCCTGAAATGCGTTCGCCTGCCGGTGTATGGAAAGGCAGGGTTTGAAAACAAGCACTGATCATTCATAAATAATGACAAGCGCTGCCACTACAAAGCCTGTTCCGCTTGACATCTAATTTGGCTTGTACTATCAGTCTGTTAGACTTTATGTATAAAAATGTTTCCTTGCGGACATCCGCTCGTTTCGAAGGCGGTGAAGGTATCTGAAGCAGCAGTATTTCCAGGCTGGATACATCATGAACAATGATTCAGATTTCAAAGCCCAAACCCTTCCAAGGGGTGTGATGCTTAACGCCTATCCTGACAGCATTGGTAAAAGACTGTCAGACACCGTGGAATTACTCAAAAGGCCCGAGCTCAAGGATGCCTTTTCACTGTTCTATATTCTTCCTACCTTTTTCAATAGCGACCTGGATCGCGGCTTTTCAATCATCGATTACAACATCAACTCAGAACTCCTGAGTCCTGAAGATCTACGTGATTTCAACGAGCTTGGCGTCCAGATCAAGCTCGACATGGTACTCAACCACCTGTCAGTGCGCTCGCCACAGTTCGTCGACTTGTTGCATAAAGGAAACGATTCACACTACCGGGATTTTTTCATCGACTGGAACGAGTTCTGGAGGGCGCACGGCACTATGGGAGAAAACGACCATGTCGTACCGCACAAAGAACATCTGGATAAGTTGTTCATGAGAAAGCCCGAAATGCCGATCCTGAAAATGCGATTTCCCGATGGCTCCCTTCAATCGTACTGGAATACTTTTTATCAAAAAGTAGAGTTCGACGAGATTACGGCCGAGGACTTCAAAGACATCAAGGAACTGGACCCGGAGGAGGCATCGAACCTTGCCCAATCAATCAAGGTGGTCATCGCGAACAAGGGGCAGCTGGAAGCTGTGGACGTGGAGGAGATCGCCCGATGCAACGGCAAATTGTCCAGGGATGACTTGATCTCGATTGTCTGCCACAAGCGCGAATTTCTGGGCCAGATGGACCTCAATGCCCGCTCGGAGCTGGTCTGGGAGTTCTACGATGAAACCTTTCGCAAACTCAGCGAGTACGGTGCAAAAATTATTCGCCTGGACGCCTTCGCATACCTGCACAAAGAGCCAGGCCAGTCGAATTTCTTTAACCGGCCCGGAACCTGGGAGTACCTGAAGCGCCTGCGCAGCATTGCTCAAAAATACGAGCTGATTATCTTCCCCGAGATCCATGCTGAATACGGTGCCGGTATCCATGAGGAAATCGCGCAGGAGGGCTATCCCATATACGACTTCTTCTTTCCCGGACTCGTCATAGACGCTCTGGAACGGGGCAGCAATAAAGCCCTGTTGCGCTGGATCATGGAGATACAGGCCAGGGGTTACCAGACGATCAACATGCTCGGATGTCATGACGGAATTCCGGTGCTCGACCTGCGCGGCAAGAAGGTCAACGGCAACTACCGGAAAGGGCTGCTGAGCGACAAGCGTATTGAAGCCACTATCAAGCGTATTACCGATCGGGGCGGCATGACAAAGAACCTCTACAGCGCTGATGGCAAGAAGATCGACTACTACCAGGTTAACGCGACTTTTTTCAGTGCCCTGGGTGAGGACGAACGCAAGTTGCGCCTGGCGCGCGCCATCCAGATGTTCATGCCCGGACTTCCACAGGTGTGGTACCTGGATCTTTTTGCCGGCACAAACGACTATGCAGCGGCGAAACGGGGGCGTACCGCAGGACACAAGGAGATTAACCGCACTACTCTGGAAATCATCGATATCGAGTTGGGACTGCAACGCCCCATCGTCCGGGACCAACTCGACCTGATCCGGCTGCGCAATGTTTCACCGGCGTTCGGTGGTGAGATGAAGATATTAAAGACCAAGCCCCATCGGTTACACATCAAATGGCAACATCCGGAAGCCACCGCGACCTTGAAGGCCGATCTGCGCAAGCACGGTTTCACGGTTTACCAGGGCAATGGCAAGGACGCAGATGAGATCTATATGTCATTCAAGTAACAGGCTCCTGGCGATCTGTCCGGAAATATATCGAATTACTTATTCTGCATGAGATCATTCATTTTAATTTCCGCAAGGTAGGCTACCGCCGTGATCAGCGACGAGAAGCACTCGAAGCACCCGGTGAAGGGCCGGATTCGAATAAATATTGCAAAAATCCGCGAAAAAACCTCGGTACACTTCCGCTATGCCACCCGGCTTCCAGTGCGTACGCCAACCCTTTACTAACCTGCGAAGATTATCGGACCCTTCGGGAACCGGCGGTTTAATCCGCTTCGTCGCTATCGGGGGTGACCCAGCGGGTGCCCGCCGGGGTGGTTTCCTTTTTCCAGAACGGCGCCCCGGTCTTGAGGGTATCGATCAGGTATTCGCAGGCGCGGAAGGCATTTTTTCGGTGGGCGCTGGCGGTGGCGACGAACACGATGCGGTCGTTCGGCGCCAGTGGCCCATAGCGGTGGATGATCCGGGTGGCGGTCAGTTCCCAGCGCCTGTGTGCTTCCTGCTCGATTTCGGCCAGCGCCTTCTCCGTCATGCCGGGGTAATGCTCCAGCGTCATCTGCCCGATGGCCGCACCGTCATTCAGGTCCCTGACCAGGCCGATAAAACTGACGATGGCCCCGGCCTGGCCGCGGTTATCGCGGCGCAGCTGCTCGAGTTCGGTACCCGGATCGAAGTCCGCGGTTTGTACGCGGATCATTAGGGCTCAGCCTCCGGTCACCGGCGGGAACCAGGCCACTTCGTCGCCATCATGAACGGGTGAATCCGGCTTGGCGATGGTCTGATTGACCGCCACCTGCAGATGCCGGTCGGCCAGGGCAGCGCTCCACGGCGTGCCCCGTGTCTGTAACCACTGCGTAAGGCCGGAAACGCTGTCGATCCCCGACGGCAGCTTGACCTGCTCGTCACCGATCCCGAGTGTCTCCCGCAGGCTGGCAAAATAGCGCAACTGCAACATATTCCGAACGGGCTCCGGTCAGCCACCCGTGCGGGCCATGAAGCGCACCAGCTGCTGCGGTTTTTCGCGGAATTCATGGCGTTCGGGCTTGCGGGTGATGGCCTGTCGCACGGCATCCTGTAATTCACTGTCCGAGGCGCCGCCACGCAGGAGCGGGCGGAATTCGAATTTGTGTTCCTGGCCGAGGCACAGGTAGAGGGTGCCATCGACGGCCAGCCGGACACGATTGCAGGTCGCACAGAAGTGCTGTGAGATCGGGGTGATGAAACCGATGCGCAGCTCCGTTCCGGCCACCTGTACATAACGCGCCGGTCCCCCGCCGGGCATTACGCCCGGGATCAGTTCGTAGCGCTGCGCCAGTCGCGCCTTGACGTCCTGCAGATTGAGGTAGTGCGATGTGGCCTCGCGGCCGGTGTCGCCCATTGGCATGGTTTCGATCAGTCGCAGGGTGAAGTGATGTTCGAGGCAGAACTCGACCATGTCCTCGATTTCGTCGTCGTTGACGCCCTTCATGACCACCATGTTGATCTTGACTGGCGCGAAGCCGACCCGTTTCGCCGTCATCAGCCCGTCCAGCACCTTGCCCAGCTTGCCCCGGGTGATGTACTTGAAGCGCTCGGGGCGCAGTGAATCGAGGCTGACATTGATGCGGCTGATGCCGGCCGCGTGCAGGGCCTGCGCCTGCCGGTCAAGCCCCACCGCATTGGTGCTCAGCGACAGGTCCTCGAGGCCTGCAAGTAGCGACAGTCGCCCGGCCAGCACGGCGAGGTTCTTGCGTACCAGGGGTTCGCCGCCGGTGATGCGCACGCGGTGGACGCCGAGCGCGGCGAAGGCCCCGATGACGCGCACGATCTCGTTGAAGCTGAGCCATTCCTCCGGTTCGCTGAAGTCGTGATAGTCGCCGGGCAGGCAGTAGAAACACCGCAGGTCGCAGCGGTCGGTCACCGAGAGGCGCACATATTCCACGCCACGGCCGAAGGGGTCGATCAATGCAGGGCTCATTGTGTCGGGTGTGGTCGGTTCCAAGACTGGGTACCCGTTGGATGCCTATCCAGCAGTATAGTTCATGGTACTGGATCGCCCTGGCGCTTACACCCCGAATTTTCGCTCCAGCGCCTTTCTGTCCCCGGGGGTGTTGAGGTTGAGGAAGGTATCCGGCCAGCCTGAGAAGTCCGCCATAGCCAGGCGGTGGTGCGCATACCAGGTATCGATCTTGCGCCCACCGCCTTCCAGATAGGCCAGCAGGTCGGGCAGCAGGCGGCAGTGCAGCAAGGCAAACACCGGCTGCATGCGGATACCATCATGCGCGACACTGATCTCGGCCCGCTCGCCTTCCAGGGCACCCCGCAGGATTGCCGCCAGCGCGGGTGGTACGAACGGAGAATCGCAGGGCACGGTCAGCAAATACGGGTGGTCTGTTGCCTGCATGCCGCTCGCCATGCCGGCCAGCGGCCCGAAATAATCCCCGGTCATGTCCTCGATGACGGGATGGCCATAGGCGCGGTACTGCGCCAGGTTGCGGTTGGCATTGATCAGTATCCGGCCGACCTGGAACTGCAGGCCCGAAATGACGTGTTCGATCAGGGGCCTGCCGTGCAGGTGGATGAGCCCCTTGTCCTCGCCGCCCATGCGGCGTGCCTTCCCGCCCGCGAGGATGACCGCGGTGATATCTGCAAAGGGCGGGGCGGATGCGGTCGTCATATCCGGGTTGCCGGGTCAGGTGCTATCTTGTGTATCCGGAAGATCATTGAACGGCGGATAATGCCACAGTCAGGAGGCGGACGATGAATGAGGATACGGTAAACATGGAAATCAGGAAATTCCTCAAGAAAGTGGGGATTACCTCGCAGCGGGAGATCGAAAAGGCACTGCAGGAGGCCATCGAGGCGGGGCGGCTGCAAGGCAACGAAAAAATCACGGCGACCATGACGCTGGAGATCGCGGAGCTGGGTATTTCCCATACCGTAAGCGGGGAAATCGAGCTGGAATAATCCTGGCCCGACCAACTACTATTGTCCGATCCCGGGGCGGCTCGCGATGGGATCGGCGGAACGGACCACGTGCCTGCCGGCGTCGCAAAAAAACGCCGGAAAACCGTATCGGTGGTGCTCGCATACCTCGCATACCTCGCATACATTGACCACGTTCGGGATCACAGCCGGGTCAGGGAAGCGATTTGCAGGGAAGACTCCCGGCCCGCAAAGATTGCCCCACGCCAGTCTGTCAGATCCCTTGACTTTAGCCGCAATTTCAACGAGATGGACGTATCACATCCGTCTTAACCGCAAAGCTTGTGGTGCATTTTGTCCCAGTGACGGGAATTTCCGGGACAAATGTCTACAATAAGTAGGTAGATACTGACGCGAGCAGCCTGCCGCAAGGGCAACAGGGCAGCAGAACAGGATGTAGCCCGTCCGAACGGCGTAGCCGCGCTGCCGTCAATATCACCTTGAAGGAGTACTAGCGGCGGAAACCGGAGGATCGGCGATGAACCCGAGACAGATAGCGGAGTCCTCCATCCTGGTCGTTCATGAAGATCCGGAAATCCGCAGTCTCGTGCAACGGGTCCTGCAGCGCGATTGCGGGCTACTCGAATCCGCCGTCGATGCGAGGGAGGCACAGCAGCTCTGCGAGCGTTGCCATTTCGACGTCCTGATCACGGACTATCGCGCGCCGCAGGGCGTTGAACCCGGCTGGCTGAAACAGGTCCGGGCCCGCAATGCACGGATGGATGTGATTCTCCTCACCGCCCGGGCGGATCTGGACCTGGCAATCACGGCGTTGCGGGAGGGGGTCAGCGATCTGATATGCAAGCCGTTTCGCAGCGCGGACATCCGCCAGGCCGTACAGCGCTGCCTGCAGCACCGGCCGCAGCAACAGCCCGGACATGCGCTGCGCAGCGATACCGCGGCATTCCCGGAGACGCCGGACATCATCGGCCAGTCGCCACTGATCCGGGAACTCTGCGAACTCGTCGGGCGGGTCGCTCCGACCCATTCCAACCTCCTGATCGAGGGGGAGACCGGTACCGGCAAGGAACTCGTGGCGCAGGCGATACACGATCTCAGCATGCGCTCCGGTCCGTTCGTCCCGGTCAATTGCGGCTCGATCTCGCCGGAGTTGCTGGAAAGTGAATTGTTCGGGCACACCAGGGGCGCCTTTACCGGCGCCCACACCGCCCGGGAGGGTCTGTGCGCCTATGCGGCGGGCGGCACGCTGTTTCTGGACGAGATCGGCGAGATGTCGATGCCGATGCAGGTCAAGCTGTTGCGCATGCTGGAGCAGCGCGTCATCCGGCCCGTCGGCGTGGATCGGGAACAGCCCGTCGACTGCCGGGTCGTGGCCGCCACCAATTGCAGCCTGCAAGAATTCGTTCGCATCGGCCGGTTTCGTGAAGATCTGTATTACCGCCTGAACGTCCTTACGATCCAGGTGCCGCCACTGCGGGATCGTCTTGAGGACATCCCGCTGCTGGCACGGTATTTTATTCAAAAGCTGGCGGGCGAACTCAATGCACCGGGATTTGCTCTCGGTGAACGGGAACTGACCCGGATGCAGCAGTACCACTGGCCGGGCAATGTGCGCGAGCTGCGCAATATCATCGAACGCGGCCTGCTGCTGGGCGAAATGCCGGCAAACTGCTTTATCGATGGGCCGGCCGTCGCTGCGGGTCCGGCTAATGTGCCGGAATTCAGGGTGCCGCCCGGCTGGACCCTGAACGAACTCGAAAGGCACTACCTCATGAGAACCCTCGAAGTTGCCAAGGGCAACAAATCCGAGACCGCCCGGCGCCTTGGCATTTCACGCAAGACCATCGAGCGCAAACTCCATGAGTGGCGGCATTAGGGATCATTGTTACCTCGCTATTTACGGCGCCCAGATGATCCGGCCGAGTTGCTTGAAGCGATAGCCGCCCAGCTGCTGCGCCATGGCAAGGATGTCCGGGCGCTTCAGGCCGTCGAGAATGGCCTGGAACAGATAGCGAAAATACACGGCGCGTGGCAGCACCATGTCGAACCCTTCCCAGCCGGCAGGAATGAATCGCAGCCCGAATTCGCTGGCAATGCTGCGGGGACCCGGCGCAATATCCGCCTGGTTGCGGGCGATCAGCGAGGCCAACTCGCGCTCGGTCTGCAGGATGGCGGTGATGTTCAGCCGCTGCGTGTCCAATGCATGGAATGCGGAGAGATCCTCGAGAAAATGTCGTGATCCGGAGCCTTCCGGCGGCAAGACCCAGCGCCAGCGCTGGTCATACAGCTCCGGGATGCCGACCGCCTGTCCATCGAGCGCCGGCGCCAGCATAAACCCCTGTTCGCGCTGGCACAGCCGGACAATCAGCCACTGGGCGGATTCGGGGTGGCTGCGGATCAGGCCGGCATGGCGACTGGCGCTGTCCTCGACGGGTCCCCAGTGCAGGCAGCACACATCGACGCGGCGGCGTGCCAGCAGGGCGAGCCCGGCCGGTGTCCCGGTGGCGGAGTGGCTGACCAGCGCCTGGGATTCATATTCATGGGTCAGACCGGCGATCAGGTGGCTGAGCAGGGGGTCCTCGCTGCCGGCGATCACCAGCCGGTCGGCCAGCAGGCCGCCATGGCTGGATTCGATCAGCCAGTCGTCGATCAGGGATTTCGGGAACAACCATTTGCCGGTTATCTTGGTGCCCGGCAAGCGCCCCTCGTTAGCCAGCGCATAAATCTTCTTCTCATTGATCTGCAGATAGCCGGCCAGCTGCCGGACGTTCATGAACAGCCTCGGCGCCGCCTCGGGTGATGGCCCCGGGCTGTCTGCCAGCCTCATCTCTGCGGGCGATACCCCATTCTCGGACACGCGAATTACCTCCCCCGCGACACTCAGGCGCACCGCTGCGAATAAATCATGGCCATGGCCCGGTTGCCGCTGGTCTGCTTTTATGCAAGCAAGAAGCATACCCTGCGCAAGTCGGGACAAACGGCTTCGAAAAGACCCTGTTGACCACCGGTAAATCCCTGCGTGTGAGACATTTTGTCGCTGCCCCCAGATAAAGCGATACCTTTTGACCCGGTTTTGCCGAAGGCTACGGGCAACGAATACCCTGTCATCCCCGTACGATCGGTTCCGGATGGTTTGGTACAGCTCTTGCTTCGGTTCTGATGCTGGTTGACCGCAACCAACGCATTCCGGGAGCTGGGCATGGCAGGGCACAACGAATTCACCCATCCGGTCAGGCTGGTCCTGCTGCGACGCTGGCGCCAGCAGCAACGCTGGCGCTATGCTGACTGGCGCCTGGTGGCAGTGCTGCCGGGAAGCGGCGGGGAAGCCGCCGGCTGCCGGGTGCTGGAAACCGGGCAGGACGAGGAACACTTCATCTGGAGCGGCTGTTCGCTGCGGCTCTTCCGCGACGGTCTCCCGGCCTATTACGAAAACCTGACCGGCAGACTGCCAATGCTGTTCGTCCTGTGCCATGAGGACCCGCGTCATGGTTTGGTCCCGGTCACGGTGACGGCGGACCACTCCGAGGCGGAGGCCCACATGGAAACGGGTGATACCGTGTTGTCCATGCCATTGCAGCCGCCCCTGTCCCGGTGGGTGGCAGAGTACATTCTCGAACACCAGGATTATCTGACGGAAAAGATCCGTACGCCCCATCGCAAACGGAGCAGAAAGCCCCATGGCGAAGCATCCCGCCCCACCCACCGATAGCCCCACGGAGGCGGGTCCCTACCGGCGTTGGTCGCGACGCAAGGCGCAACACCGGCGCCGGGCGGCAGAGCATCCGAGCGAACCCGCGGCGACGATGCCGGAGACGCTCACCGGGGAGCCGGCCATCGCTCAGGCGGAGCTGCCGTCCCTCGATACGCTCGATGAGCACAGCAAACTGGGAGCCTTCTTTGCCGAAGGCGTCAGCGAGAGTCTGCGGCGCAGCGCCCTGCGCAAGATCTTCCATCTGCAGAAATACAACGTCTGTGACGGACTGGACGATTATGCCGAGGACTACACCCACTTCCAGCCACTCGGCGACATCATGACCGCCGACCTGCGTCTGCGCCTCGAGCGTGAAGAGCTGAAACGCGCCCTGGGCAACGGAAGAGAGAACGAAAGGGAAAACGAAAGACTGGCCGGGAAGCCGGTCGATCCCGCAGCGGACCGCGACGTAACCGGACCACGCGATACGGGCGAAGCGCTTGCCTCCCCCAGTGACGGCGCGGAACCGGCGGCGAAGACCTGAGGAAACGCGCTTGGATACGTCGACGACGAGTAGCGGACGCAAGACGGTGGATACCAGCAACGCGCGGCCCGTGACACGCGACGGTCGGGCGCGGGCCGTCGCCCTGCAATCGCTGGTGCGGGAGGGACCCGCTGCCGTGACTTCCGTGATCGACTATTCCAGCACCGGCCGGGTGGTGATCATCGGGGAGGCCGACCGGGCGAACCGGCTGGCGGGCG
>Ga0210064_1000103_pt1 | contig 39273 bp, 32 predicted proteins | sample Muzzi_CordC_D2_FD_185531 | JGI IMG/M metagenome (GOLD analysis project Ga0210064, IMG submission 185531) | Wetland microbial communities from San Francisco Bay, California, USA, that impact long-term carbon sequestration - Muzzi_CordC_D2 (SPAdes) | ecosystem: Environmental > Aquatic > Marine >... | reverse complement strand
TAAAAAGGAACAACTCACAGGCTATTACAATGTGGGGTTGAATTCAATCCATTCTTTTTGTTATTGATCCATCGTGCAATTAGGAGCATTATGAAGGGAATAATGCAATAGTCGAAAGTTGGTTTATAAAAAGGTTATTGACCATTTTTCAATAATTTTTCGATACTGATGATATCTTTAAACGATGTTGAGGAATCAAGATTCTCATGCACCTTCAGGTAGAATGCTATGCCGGATATCGGGGAGAAGAAACCCCCCGTCTCATTCGGATGGCGACCTATAAAATTGAGGTCAGGGAAGTTGTGGACCGGTGGCTGTCGCCGGATCACCGCTACTTTAAAATATTGGGCAGCGATGATGCCACATATATCATTCGCCACGATACATCGGACGGACAATGGGAATTGGTGTTCTATCAGTCTGCGGAAATGACCTTCCAGGAGACCTTGGAAAGCGGAGAAAGTTGATGGCGTTGACTTCGGAATCTTTTCGGCCCGCATGGTATCTGCGAAACCGCCACCTGCAAACCATTCTGGCCAGCAGTTCCTTGCGCGCCCGGGGCCCAAATCCCATGACCGAAGCTGCCCGTGAGATGATTGTCACCACTTCCGGGGGCGTTCGACTGCTCGGATTTTATTCCCCTCAAAAATCAATAAAGAGCAACGGTCTGGTTATTTTATTGCACGGCTGGGAGGGAAGCGTCGACTCGACTTACATCGTATGCACCGGTAAGGCACTGTACAGGCGGGGCTATGATATTTTTCGACTGAATTTCAGGGACCATGGCGACAGCCGCCACCTGAATCAGGGTATTTTTTATGCCGTGTTACTTGAGGAAGTTTTCCAAGCGGTGCATCAAGTTTGCCGGAAAGCTGAAAGGCTGCCGGCTTTTCTGACTGGATTTTCCCTGGGCGGAAACTTTGCGTTGCGAATAGCCCGCCGGATGCTGCGGACTCCGATTGAAAACCTGCGCCACGTGGTGGCCATTAGCCCGGTGCTGGACCCCGCCAAATCAACCTCTGAAATTGATCAATATCCTTTGATCCGGGTATACTTTCTTAAAAAATGGATTCGGTCACTGAAAAAAAAACAGCAGCTGTTTCCCGATGTTTATGATTTTGCGCCGCTGATGTCATTAAAATCCATTCAGGCGGTTACCGATTTATTGCTTCAACATTACAGTGATTTCGATTCCGCTGCGGAGTATTTCAAAGCGTATTCCCTTTTGAAGGATGCCGTTAAAGACGTACCGGTCGATACCACGATTATTACTGCCGCTGATGACCCGATTATACCGGTTGAAGATTTTTATCAACTCGAACTCAACGGACGTACCCGGTTGTGCATTCACGACTTCGGTGGGCACAACGGATTTATTGATGGATTTTTTTTGAAAAGCTGGTATGAACAGCAACTGGCGGATTTTTTTGATGAAATAGTACAAGCGGCTTAAAAGCCCCGCCTATTCGGCGGGAGAACCGATCGAATCTTAATATTACTGCGGTCGGCCCCTGGCATGCTAAAATTCGGATTATTACAATATGCCTTCAAGCTTTATAGCTTTCCAGCCTTCCAGCTGCCGACTACTTTGCAGAGAAATCACAATTATGTGCCTAATTTAACAAATATTAGCTATCTGATCTGAGGAGGGATTCATGCGCGATGACAAAACCACGGATATTTTAAAAAATGCCATCCTGTTAGAAAAACGAGGCCAGGCTTTTTATGGTAAAATTGCCGAGCAGGCAAGCAGCAACGCTGTCAAAGAATTTTTTGAGATGATGGCGGATGAAGAGGTCAAACACGTTAAGATTCTTTCCGAGCAATTCAAGGCCTACCAGCAAAACCATGAATTCACGCCCGGAGAATATGATAAAAATTTCAGCGACAACATTGCCGCCAGGGTGCTGACCCAAGAATTAATGAAAGATCTGTCCGCCGCTGACTACGAGGCTGCGGCGATTTCCGCCGCGATGTCCATGGAAGAAAATGCCATCAAGCTCTATTCGAACCGCTCAACTGTGGCAGATGATCCAAATGAGAAGGCCCTGTACCGGTGGCTGGCAGACTGGGAGAAACAGCACCTTCAGTTTTTATCTGAAATTGATAAAGAGCTTACCGAGCAGATCTGGTATGATAACAGTTTCTGGCCGTTCTAGTTGAAGTTGATTGGTTGACTGGATGATTTGTTGAATAGTTGATAGGATGGCACAAACGTGTAAGCAGATAACCCGCGTAAAGACGGCTAGTCGCAGCCTTCCAGCCTCTTGGCATGACAGAGGTTGGATTGATACAGGCGGATCGAACCAGGAATCAAATGATAGAATACCTTAATTCGCCATTCGTCAATCGTCATTTGACATACGGAACGAGCATCACGGGACAAGGTGCGTTTTCCATAATGGTAACGCCCACATAGTCCAGCCTGCCCATGGAAATTTTTTCGGCCAGCTGATGGCACCCCAGGACAATCAGATCAGCTGGAAGCATATGGGCCAGTTTACAGATATGAAGTGCCGGATCAGCCGGCTGTGTTTGAAAGGTTACATTTTTCAGAGGGCCCAGCAGGGGCTCTATTTCGTTTTTGAATTGCGTTTCAGTTTTCCTTTTGACCTCGACAAATTCAGGATCATTTCCATCGGTGTCCTGAAAGGAATAATCCAGAGCGTGAAAAATGAGAAGTTTAGCGTCATTTACCTGCGCAAGTTCCAGGGCTTTTTTGAGCGCATGAATGCCGGCCGGCCCAAACTTTAAAGCAACAAGTATTTGTTTAAACATCTGGTCCTCCCCTCTTTGTTTTCAATTTTGCCAGTGTTCAGGTCCGGGATTTATATCAGATCGGGAAATCAGAAGGCTGAGGTATGTCTGCTCAAAGGATTGTAGAACAAAAGTAGCGTTGCCATATCCCACCATCTCATGTATGGTGTGCGATGGTTCTTATACCTTTTTCAAGCCATCGGAGTCAATCAATAATTCAGTCTCCGGAGAATGAAATGCAGATTCCCTTTCCTTTCGAATCCATGCTGACGTTCGGCAGTTTGGCTATCATGCTGTTAGCCGGTGTTTTGCTGAGAACCAGAGTAACTTTTTTTCAGCGATTTCTCATACCGAGCTGCCTGATCGGAGGAATTCTGGGCCTTATTTTACTGAATATCGATCTGATCAGGTTGCCGGTGTCGAATCTGGAGTCATTTGCCTATCACTTTTTCAATATATCGTTTATCTCAGTGGGATTGACCGGCGCTGCGAAACAGGAGACCGCTTCGGATCAAAATAAAAGCACGGTTAAGGGGACACTATGGATGGTGCTCACCCAAGCCGTCGTCTTCCCGCTCCAGGCCATTATCGGCGGCCTGTTCATCATGTTTTTCGGTGTATGCGGATTAAAACTTTTCCCGACATTTGGCTTTTTTGCACCCCTGGGTTTTAATGAAGGCCCCGGCCAGGCGCTATCATTTGGAAAAGTCTGGGAGGGATTGGGCTTTGAACATGCGGCAACAATCGGGGCAACCTTCGCTACGATCGGCTATTTTTTTGCGTTTTTCGTGGGCGTGCCCCTGGTCAACCGCGGTATCAGAAAAGGGCTTTCCAGCCAAGTTCACCGGGTATTATCGCCTGATTTTATATCCGGCATCATGGACCGCAAGCAGCAACCCGTATCAGCCGGCACATTGACCATGCATTCCGCCAATATCGACACCCTTGCATTTCAGGCAGCTCTCGTCGGAATGGTATATGTTGCAACCTATGGCTTTGTCCGAACGATCGGCGGCCTGTTGGCACCGGATGTGGCTTCCATATTATGGGGGTTTTTCTTCTTTTTCGGGTTGGTTTTTGCATTTTTGGTAAAATGGCTCATGCAAAAGATCGGGATCGATTTCCTCATCGATACCGGTATCCAGCGCCGGATAACCGGCTGGTCGATTGATTTTCTGATCGTTTCCACGGTAATGGCGATTCAGATGCAGATCGTCTGGAAATATGCCATACCGATTCTGGCGATTTCTCTTACCTGCGGGGTCCTCACAACCGTAGTTGTGGTTTTTCTCGGCAGACGACTCTGGGACTACAATCTTGAAAGAACCGTTGCAATATATGGAACGGTGACCGGTACGGTTTCCTGCGGATTATTATTGCTCAGAATCGCGGATCCTGAATTCAAATCACCCGCGGTGATTGAGGTTGCCGTAATGAACGTAATCATGCTGATACCGCTGGCACCGTATCTGATCTTGGTGAATGCGCCGGTCTGGTGGGATTGGAGCATCGCATTAACCGTGTTGGTTTTCCTGGGCGCCATGACGCTATCCTTGATTTTATTAAAAGTGCTGAAACTCTGGCAGAAGCCAACGAATACGGTCTATTGAAAACTATAAAAAGAGGAATATGAAATTTGAAAGATCCGCAGGCGCTGAAACAGGAACTCAACCAGCTCAGAAGCGAAAAAGCCGCTTTACAGGTTCAGAGCCGGTTGCTGGAAAATTTTGTAAATTTTGCACGATCTTCAGCCAAAGAACGGGTGATGACCAGGCTCCTGCAAAAAACCCTCGAAATCTCGGCCGAATTAACCGGTGCCGATAAAGGCAGCCTGTTTCTGCTGGACGCGGATGGTGCCGTTGCCGACGGTATTCTGACACGCGTGGATCCAACGCCGGAACAGCGCTCCAGAATTATCGGTCAGGTGTTTGACAAAGGTCTTGCCGGCTGGGTGAGAAACCATCATAAAATTGGATTAATCGTTGACACCCGGGATGATGACCGCTGGGTAAATCTACCCAACCAGCCTTACACGGTCGGGTCGGCATTGGCCGTGCCGATTCTCAAAGGTGATGACCTGCTGGGTATTATTACCCTGCTGCATGATCAACCGCAGCATTTTGATCAGGATGCGGCCGACTTGATGCAGATAACCGCCGCTCAGATAGGCAACGCTCTTGAAAACGCAAGGCTCTACTCCAAGCTGGATAAATCATACCGGTCGCTGGAGAAGGCCAAATCAGAGATTGAAGCGTATTCGAAAGCCCTGGATAATGAGATGGAAAAGGGCAAAAAAATACAACGTGATTTTTTGCCCCGCCAGATTCCACGGATTTCCGGCTGGGAAATAGCAGTCTATTTCCATCCGGCCCGCCAGGTATCCGGTGATTTTTACGACGCCTTTATCCTGCCGGAAAACTTGCTCGGTCTGGTCATCGCCGACGTTTGTGACAAAGGGGTCGGTTCGGCCCTTTTTATGGCACTTTTTCGCAGCTTGATCCGTGTTTTTTCCGGTAAAATCAATTTACAGGGCGTGTCCGTACCCGGTTCAACCAAAACGGAGGCCGATTCACACGGAGATTATTTCTATGAGGCCCTGAACGCGGTATCGCTGACCAACGATTATATTGCCGAAGAACACGGCGAGGAAGGCATGTTTGCGACGATGTTTTTTGGCGTACTAGATCCGTTGACTGGAAAAATGGCCTACGTCAACGGCGGGCACGAACCGGTGCTGATCGTCAATCAGTCCGGTGTCAAAGAAAGCCTTCGCAGCACGGGTCCGGTCGTCGGCATGTTGCCGGAAATGGAATTTCAGGTAAAACAGGTTAGCATTGAACCCGGAGACATTTTAATCGGCTATACGGACGGGGTAACCGAGGCCATGTCGCCCCAGGAAAATTTATTTGGTAAAAAACGGTTCGCAACCCTGCTTGAAAAACCGGCACCAACCGCATCTAAATTAATCGAACAAATAAGACTCGAACTGTTCAGCCACATCGACAACGCACCCCAGTTTGATGATATCACCATGATAGCGCTACATAGAGAAATGGATTGAATTGGTAGATCTTTATGGTCTATCAGATCTCAGTGGAATCAAATTAAAATCACAAATCACAAGCACCAAATATCAAACAAATTCCAATGACCAAAATTCAAAATTACTAAGTTTTATTAACATATCTGATTAACAGAAATGATCCCAATCCTTGATGTCAGGTTTGGTCGTTGAATATTTGAATTTGAGATTTGTTTGTGATTTGTAGTTTGTTATTTAGAATTTTTAGGGGAGTTCGGTATGACGAGTTCAAAATATCCAAACTTACTAGCACCATTAGACCTTGGCTTCACCCAGCTCAAGAACCGGGTTCTCATGGGCTCGATGCACACCGGGCTCGAGGAAGCGCCCGATGGATTTGAACGCATGGCGGCCTTTTATGCTGCAAGAGCCCGGGGCGGTGTCGGACTGATCGTGACCGGCGGTGTGGCGCCGAACGAAGCGGGATGTGTTGCCGCCGGTGCAGCAAAATTAAACACCGCGGATGAAGTAGAAAAACACAGGGTAGTGACCGGGGCAGTGCATCATGAAGGCGGTAAAATTGCCATGCAGATTCTGCATGCCGGGCGCTACGCCTTTAACGAAGATCTGGTAAGTGCCTCTGCGATCAAAGCACCGATCAACGTTTTCAAACCTCGGGCATTGACTGAATCCGAAATTTTAGACCACATCCAGGATTATGCCAACTGCGCCTTGCTTGCCCGCCGGGCCGGCTATGACGGTGTGGAGATTATGGGCTCCGAAGGATATCTGATTAACCAGTTTATCGTAACAAAAACCAATAATCGTACCGATGGGTGGGGCGGCAGTTTTGAAAATCGCATTCGCTTCCCGGTTGAAATTGTACGGCAGGTTCGGCAAAAAGCCGGTTCCGATTTCATCATTATTTATCGACTTTCCATGATCGATTTAGTCAAAAACGGCAGTTCATGGGAGGAGGTCGTCCGCCTGGCCGAAAGGATCGAACAGGCCGGTACAACCATCATCAATACCGGTATCGGCTGGCATGAAGCCAGGGTACCCACCATTGCCACACTGGTGCCGCGGGCGGCATTTACCTGGGTTACCGCCAGATTGAAAGGTAAAGTTTCGATTCCCCTGGTCACCAGCAATCGGATTAACACCCCGCAAATCGCCGAAGACGTGCTTTCCAGAGGTGACGCGGACATGATTTCCATGGCGCGCCCGCTTTTAGCGGATGCTGATTTTGTGATCAAAGCGGCCGAGGACCGGGCCGATGAAATAAATACCTGCATCGGCTGCAACCAGGCCTGTCTGGACCACATTTTTCTCGGCCAAATTTCATCCTGTCTGGTTAATCCAAGGGCCTGCCATGAAACCGAGCTGCAATACCGGCCGACCCGGCAGCCGAAAAAAATCGCCGTGGTCGGCTCCGGGCCGGCCGGCCTGTCTTTTGCGACCGTCGCTGCCCTGCGGGGACACCATATCACATTGTTCGAAAAAGATGCCCGGATCGGCGGACAGATGAATATGGCCAATCAAATTCCCGGCAAAGAAGAATTCAACGAAACATTGCGTTATTATAAGCGACAGCTTGAATTGACCGGCGTTCGGGTTCGTTTAAACTCGCAGGCCTCGGCGGCCGGCCTGTTTGCCGAAAAATATGACGCCGTTATCCTGGCCTGTGGCGTCACCCCGCGCAAACCGGAAATCACCGGCATTGATCACCCCAACGTACTGAACTATGTAGACGTTTTGTTGCATAAAAAAGAGGTCGGCCGGCACGTTGCTATCGTGGGGGCCGGGGGTATCGGCTTTGACGTGGCGCAGTATATTACCCACCCGGCGGACATCTCCACCAGTCTCAACGTGGATGAATTCCTAAAAGAATGGGGGGTGGACAAAGAATACCGACTGCCCGGCGGACTGGAAGCCAAGCGACCGCAGGTGTCCGCTTCCGGCCGTCAGGTTTATCTGCTGCAGCGCAAACCGGATAAAATGGGCGCGACTCTGGGCAAAACAACCGGCTGGATTCACCGCATCACCCTCAAACAGCGCAATGTCATCATGATAAACGGTGTCAAATACGATAAGATCGACGATGACGGGTTGCATATTACCCTTAAAGACGAACCGCGGTGCCTGGCGGTGGACACCGTTATTATCTGCGCCGGTCAGGAGCCGCTGCGGGATTTAAAGGATGAACTGGAAAGCCAGGGGATGCCGATTCACTTAATTGGCGGAGCAGATCTGGCGGTAGAACTGGATGCCAAAAGAGCGATCGATCAAGGAGCCAGGCTCGCTGCGAAGATATAATAATCCCCGTACGGATTAATTTGGTATTTTAAATTCAGTAATCTATAATAGAAAAATTACAAATCACAAGCACTAAATTACAAATAAATCCCAAATTACAATGTTCAATAACCAAAACATTCACTTCATCAATAATGATCATCACTCTGTCATTTCGATTTTTCAAGTATGGATGAAAAAAAAATTTTCAATTCATCTGCCTCTTGAATAAGAATTTTCGCATCTTCTGAATTCTCAAGCTGATTCGTTTCGTCAATTAGTCTGAGCCAAAAAGCACTTTCTTTTGCTTCCTTGCGGCAAATTTTTATTCGCATTTTAAAATCTTTTTTGCTCAGGGCTTCGTTTGCTTCCCTATAATAGGCCCCTACCGAACCAGAGGCTTTTACCAGCTGCCGGCCATCTTCAATATTTGCAACGGTAGTGGGTAACGTCTTGACAAAAAGCCTGACATTTTTGGCAAACTGAAAGGTTCTCTCCTCTAAATTGTACACTGGTTTTGATTTTTGAATTTTGGTCATTGGAAATTATTTGTTATTTGGGATTTGTATTTTGTGATTTATGCTCTACAGAATTGAACAGGTAAGCGGCTATCTGTCCTTCCATACCGGCTTCTTCTTCGCAATAAATGCTTGTATCCCACCCTGTGCATCTTCTGTTCCCATATTCATGGTAATGGTGTGCTTGGCGTAATGCATGGCAGCCGCATCCGGTTGATCTACCTGGGCGTAGAAACCCTGCTTGCCGATTGCCAGGGTAAAACGGCTGGCTTCGGCAATCTGACCGGCCAGGGATTCGGTCTCGGTTTCCAAATCATCCAGCGGCACCACCCGGTTTATCAGCCCTAATTCCTTGGCTTCCCCAGCCGGAACATAACGGCCCGTTAGTAACATCTCAAGAGCAGCCTTGCGCCCGATGGCCCGGGTAATGGCCACCATGGGCGTCGTGCAGAACAGGCCGATTTTAACGCCCGGTGTGGCGAACCGGGCTCCTTCTTCAGCTATGGCCAGATCGCACCAGGCCACCAGCTGACATCCGGCGGCGGTGGCAATGCCCTGGACCTGGGCAATTACCGGTTGAGGAATTTCGTGGATCGTCTGCATCATCCGCGTGCACTGATCAAAAATAAATTTATTAGAGCAAGGGGTCGATGGTGTCAATATAAATACCATACAGATTAAGCAATGTATCGTAGAAGCGGGCTATACGCTCGCCCGGACTGGCTGCGAGTAATTAAAAATCTCAGCTTCGTGTCGTGACGATGGATTCAGTGGATGGGATACGGGGGTTGGCCGGATGGGAACCCATTTAAAAATCCGCAGATGGGGATTTTTAAATGGGCAATTGGATCAGCGAGTTTGGTTCAATAAGATCGTTAAGCCGGAATCGGTCAGGAACCGGCTCTGCCGTCGTCACACGGTTCGCCCAGGTCATCAAACCTTGAATGTTCGGCGCCGGCAGGTGCTTCGCATACCTGCAGGGGTTCCTGCTCCCGCATCGGTTTTCCGCAACACTCGGGGGGTTGAGCGTCGGCAGCACTTGCCTGTGCCTGATTCCCGCAATCAACACATTCGTAATTTTTCTGTTCTGACATGAATTCCTCCATTGGCAAAAAATAATATTTAAAATTAGTCTCTACAATAGGGAATTTATAAGCGAGTGTCAAGCCTGTTCAGTAAGAACGGCGTTATTCTTTGACAACCAATGCATTTTAGGCCATATTATCCTTGGCAATTCTTCTCCGGAAAGACATTTCCTATGCAACTCAAATACAAAATACTGCTGTTATATGTCGGCACCAGCATTCTCATTTTAGCATCCATTGGTACGTTGCTCTCGAGCAAATTACAAAGCCTGATGTTCGATGATATCTATGAGGACTTTCAGAATCAGCTGGCACATGTTGATTTCGCGCTGGTAAGTTCCATTAAAAGCGTTGAAAATAATTTAGTGACGATTGCAGCCGCTGAAGCGGTGCGTTCGAGAAATGATGCCGGATTTACCAACTTTTTAGAAGCTGATCCGGTGACATTTCAATATAAGATCGGCGCACCGGAACAACAGATAATCGATATCTTCAGCGACTTTCGCCAACATCATCCGTATGCCAATTCCGTTTACATGGGACGCGAAAACGGCAGTTTTGTGCGCTCACATAAACGCAACCGGGCAACAAAATATGATCCGCGACTCAGACCCTGGTATGTCCTGGCAAAAGAAAATCCGGGCAAAGTCATGATAACCGAGCCTTACCGTTCAGTCACCTCCCCCGATATCAATGTCGGCATTGTGACCGCCCTGCTGGATGAGCAGGCGCAGGTGTTTGGTGTTGTGGGTATTGATATTACCCTGGCCAATCTGACCAATTACATCAATCAGGTCAAAGTCGGTCATCATGGTTACATGGTGCTGCTTGATCGCAACGGCACCGTGCTGGCAAGCAGGGAAAAGGACAACCTGTTTCAAAACATCCGCAACCTTTATGGCGAGGATCTGCAGCCGGTTTATGAAAACCAGCGGGGCGTGACAACATTTTCCCAAGATTCGGAAAAAGAATACTTTTTTTACTATACCTCGCCGGATCTGGGTTGGAAACTGGGCATGGTGATTCCGGCTGCTGAAATTGAAACCAAAGTGCAGAGTGCGGTTTATCGTGTTGTGGCGGCACTTTGTGCCGGACTTTTGATGCTCAGTGTTCTGACCATGCTCGGTTTACAGAAGTTTGTGATCAAACCCTTGAAAAAGCTGAACCAGGGAACCGATGTGATTTCCCGTACGGGAAGATTGGATTTTCGCATCGACATTCAGACCGGTGATGAAATCGGACACCTGGCCCATTCGTTTAACGATATGATGGGCACCATCCAAACGTCGGATGCCGCCCTGAAAGCGTCGGAAACTGAGCTGAAGAAGCATCGTGATCACCTGGAAGATCTGGTACGTGAACGTACGGCGGAATTAGCTGAGGCCAAAAAAGTTGCCGAAGGGGCCAATCAGGCTAAAAGCGATTTTTTAGCCAATATGAGCCATGAAATTCGGACTCCCATGAATGCCATTATCGGCATGGCGCATCTGGCGCTGCAAACTGATTTAAACTCCAAACAGGAAGACTATCTGCAAAAGATCCAAACCGGGGCCCATTCTCTGCTCAGAATTATCAATGATATCCTTGATTTTTCTAAAATCGAGGCCGGAAAACTGGATATCGAAAACATCGAATTCAATCTGGAAGAGGTCCTGGAAAATATGAGTAACCTGGTACCGGCTAAGGCCCGGGAAAAGCAGCTGGAAATCCTTTTTTCCACGGCCCCGGATGTGCCGCTTTCACTCATCGGCGATCCTTTGCGGATTGGTCAAATTCTACTAAATTTGACCAACAATGCGATTAAATTCACCGAACAGGGTGAGATCGTGATTTCCACCGAACTGCTGAGCAAAAACAAGGACCAGGCCATCCTCCAATTCACAGTACGCGATACCGGTATCGGAATGACCGCCGAACAGGCCGCTAAACTTTTCCAGCCCTTTACCCAGGCCGACACCTCAACTACCCGCAAATACGGCGGCACCGGCCTGGGACTGACCATCAGCAAACGGTTGGTTGAGATGATGGGGGGCGATATCCGGGTCGAAAGTGAACCCGGTAAGGGCAGTACGTTTATCTTTAGTGCTGTCTTTGGCCTGGCCGCGCAGGAAATCGAAAAAAGAAGCCATTTGGTCGGTACCCTCAAAGGCATGCGGGTGCTGGTGGTCGACGACAGCCTCACCTCACAAAACATTTTCAAAGAAACGCTGGAGTCATTTTCATTTAATGTTGAGGTAGCTGACTCCGGCCAAAAAGCCATCCATGAAATTAAGCGTGCTTTAGACCGAAAAGGACCCTACGACCTGTTGATTATGGACTGGAAAATGCCCGGAATGGATGGAATCGAAACAGCTCGCAAAATTAAAGAACAATTCCAATTAACCCCTTTACCCCGCATCATTATGGCAACTGCTTTCGGTCGGCAGGAGGTGATGCGAAAGGCCGAAAAAGCCGGTTTGGATGGATTTCTCATTAAACCCGTTAATCCTTCGGTGATGCTCAACACAATTCTGGAAGTTTTCGGCAAAGAGGTGACACGCGGTCCGCGCGACCAGATCAAGCAGCAACCAATCGACGATACTTTGCAAAAGATTAGCGGGGCACGCATTCTTCTGGTGGAAGACAATGAAATCAATCAACAGGTAGCCATGGAAATTTTAACCGGTGCCGGCCTGCAGGTATCCCTGGCGATCAACGGTCAAGAAGCCGTCAATATGGTCCGGGAAAACGAATTCGACGTCGTGCTAATGGACATTCAAATGCCGGTGATGGATGGGTACGAGGCAACAAAAAGAATTCGGAAGTGGGAAGGCGGAGGTGGGAAAACCAAAAATAAAATTGGAGAAAATACAGATTTAAATTCGGCATTCCGCATTCCGCATTCCGAATTCAAAAGTCTCCCCATCATTGCCATGACGGCGCATGCCATGACCGGGGACCGCGAAAAAAGTCTAGCAGTTGGAATGAACGACCATGTGGCCAAACCCATTGATCCGAATCAGATTTTCATGACACTGGAAAAATGGATTCACCCGGCAACGGATCGCGGGCAGGTCCAAAAATCTCCGGCCGGATCGTCAGCAAATGTGTCGGAGCCGGTTTCCGACCAAACGCCGCTCCAAACCCGGTTAGAGACGGCAGAAGACAGGCTTCCCCAGGCTCTGCCGGGTTTTGACCTCGTGGAGGGTCTGAAAAGACTGCAGGGCAACCGGAGGCTATACCGCAAATTGCTGCTGGATTTTAATACCAATTATGCTTCATGCGCCGCAGATATTCAGCAGTCACTGGACGCCAATGATATCAATCAGGTGCACAGCCTGGTTCACAACATCAAGGGACTTGCCGGTAATTTATCGGCCATCAGACTCCAGTCAGCCGCGACGGAAATGGACGGTCTGGTTAAACAGGCCCTCGCGGGCGACATCCCCGGGTCGGATCAAATGGACCGGACGTTTACGGAATTTAAAAATGCCATGGACGAGGCCCTGACATCCTGTCAAACATTAAAGCCCACTGCTGCAGGTGAAATTTCCCAACCCGGCGCAGCAGCTATTCCATCAATGCCCCTCGAACTGGCAAAACAAACCGCCGAGCGCCTGCGAAACGCCGTGGATATCGGAAATATTTCCGAATTGAAAACCATCGCTGCAGAACTGGAATCCGGCCCTGATACTTATGACGACCTCAGTGACACAATTGCCCGTCTGGCAGAAGATTTTGATTTTGACGGAATTTTGAGGTTGACCGACGAGTTGGATAAAGAGATGAGTGCTGAGGACTGAGCTCGTGGCCGTCTCCATCGTCCGACGTCCGAATTCTCCTTAACTCAGTCCTCAGTTCTCACTTACCCAGTCCTGCTGGTTGCCTTTCCTTCGACATTCGATAATCGACATTCGTCATTCATCATTTATTCACCCGCCAATAATCCCCACCACCGCCCCTGTCATGCTGGTCGCCAGCGTTCCGGCGATAACGGAGCGCAGTCCCAGTGCCACGATTTCATCCCGCCGGGTCGGTGCCATGGTCCCCATGCCGCCGATCATGATACCCAGGCTGCCGGGGTTGGCAAAACCGCACATGGCATAGGTCATAATTAACATGCTTCTGGGACTCAGGGTGCCCGCTTCCAATTGACTCATTTGCAGATAAGCCAGCAGCTCGTTGAGAATCGTTTTGGTTCCCATGAGCGCGCCGGCGGTCGTGGCTTCCTGCCATGGGATCCCCATCAGCCACACCACCGGTGCCATGACATACCCCATCAGCCGCTGCAGGGTAACCGGTTTGGCACCAATCGTAGGAAGCAGGCTCAGAATCAGGTTTATAAGATATACTAATGCAACCAGCACCACCAGCATGGCGACGATATTGAGCAGCAAATTTACGCCCTGCAAAGTACCTTTTGTCACGGCGTCCATGGAGCTGGTGGCCTTTTCAGGAGCCGCCAGCTCGCCGGATGTCAGTTGACCGGTTTCCGGCACCATAAGCTTGGAAATCATAACCGCCGCCGGCACACTGATAATGGAGGCCGTCAGGATGTGTCCCATGACATCGGGGATCGTATTGCTGAGAATACTGGCGTACAGCACCATAACGGTACCGGCTATCGTAGCCATACCGCAGGTCATGAGGGTAAAAATCTCACTGCGGGTCATATTGGGCAGATACGGCCGGATAAAAAGCGGCGCTTCGATCATGCCCACGAATATGTTTACCGATACCCCCAGACCCTCTGCCCCCCCAAGGCGCATGGTTTTCTGCAAGATCCAGGAGAAAGCCTTGACCACCGGGGGCAGGATTTTCCAGTAAAACAGCAGGGCCGACAGGGCACTCATCAGCATCACCAGTGGAAGCCCTCTGAAGGCCAGTATAAAACTCGCGCCCGGATATTTTTCTTTAAAAGGAAGATCCCCGCCACCTAAATAACCGAATACAAAGGAGGTGCCCGCCGTGGTGGCTTCTTCAACAGACAGCACCGCGCGGTTTAATAGTAGGAAAAACTCCCGGAAAACGGGCAGTTTCAATAAAAGCAGCCCGACAAGCAGTTGAATAACGATGCCAATGACGGCGACCTTTAGTCCCGCTTTTTTACGATTTTCGCTCATCAGCCAAGCCAGACCCGTAAAAATCATCAACCCGCAGATACTTTGGATAATCATTGCGCTGTCCTTTCCGGCGTTTACGAGCCAGTTGAAATGGCGGCCAATTGATACACTGAGCAAATATCGGAAATTTTTCATATCAGAATCTCCGCTTATTGTCCATATGCGGGACGCTGGTGTGGGCTGGTTGTCTGTTGTTGGCTGGCGGCTTTGTGTTGCGGGAGGTTCGGGATCTGCCTTGCGTCGTTCCCATTACCCTTGACAAAAAACTAAAATAGAGACTATGCAATCGCAATTTTGGGTTTTGCCATTGGATTTTCTGTCATTCGGATTTGTTTCGACTTTGGTGCTTGTAATTTAGAATTTACGCCGCTTGAGATTACCTTCGTCCCCTTCAAGGCGGCTGCCAGAGGCCGCCCCGGCTCTGCAGAGGATAATTCACTATGCATCCTTTACTAAAATATATACTTTTGCCCCTCGGTATTTATATCGCCTACTGCGGTCTTCTGTTTGTTCTGCAGCGCCAGATCATGTTCCCCCGCAGCATGATTCCTCAGCCGGTGCCATCGGATCATATAATACCCGGACTGGAAAAAATCTGGCTGGAAACGCCGGCCGGAAAAGTGGAATCCTGGCTGCTGCAACCGGTTTCCGGCAGCGCCGCGGGACCGGTTGCGGCCGTAATTTTCGGACATGGCAACGGGGAATTAATTGACTTCTGGCCCGAGGAACTCAAGGGATTTACGCGGCTCGGAATAGCGGTGTTGCTGGCAGAATACCCAGGCTATGGTCGTTCGGCCGGCTTCCCCTCCCAGCCGAGTATCACCGAGACATTTATCGCGGCTTATGATGCGCTGGCATCAAGAAAAGAAATCGACCCATCCCGGATCGTCCTTTTCGGCCGTTCGCTGGGTGGCGGTGCGGTTTGCGCCCTGTCGCTCAGACGCCCCACGGCCGCACTGATTCTAATGTCGACCTTTACCAGCGCCCGATCCTTTGCCAAACGGTATCTGGCACCGCCATTTCTGGTGAGGGATCCTTTCGATAATCTGTCGGCGGTCAAAAAGTTCCGGGGGCCGGTATTGATTATGCACGGCAGGCATGACACGGTGATACCGTTCTCCCACGGGATGGCTCTGCACAGGGCCGCCGGAATGGGAAAACTGATCGCCTATGAAGCCGGCCACAACGACTGTCCCCCGGACTGGAATGTTTTCTGGCAGGACATTGAAGGATTTCTGCGCGATGCCGGAATCAGTCGGAATAATTAGCCGGTAAACAGGGTCTTGATAGAATTTTTCTAAAAAATTTGTAACGGTTTTTAAAAAAAAGGGTCTATATAAACGTGCAGTAACCGTACTGTACAAACTAAAGGGAGTGGTCAAGGTACCGAGCGCTTTCTTTAGCCTCCTCCTTTTCTTATACGGGTAGCTCTGTGAAAAAGAGCTGCCCGATGAGAAAAAGTTCTGTAACGTTTACCTCCTACATCACCAGGGGCGGTACTTGCCATGCCGCCCTTTTTTTACAGGTCATTCTAACAACTCAAAAAAATTGATGTAACCATTTATTATCTTGACAAAAAATAATTTAAACGGTTTAAGGGACTAAATCACAATGATTCGATAAATTTCTAATTCAGGTCAGCCTTTGCGCATTTAATATACATTTGATGAAAGGGCACCACCATGTTATCCCAATTTAACAATGAGGTCTTATCTTATGGCCCGACGGCCGTTTTACCCCAGAATTTGAACGGTGTCTGGATTAAAAGGCTGCAAACTGTGGCCGATGAATTTCTCGACAGCAATTTTGATCTTCATGAATGCAAAGATCCCCGGGATGTCGGCGACCCGATCTTAATGGCCTGTGTTTATGAAATCATCGCCTATCAATCCGGCGAACATGTTGAGATAACTTCCGGCGACATGGCCGAAAAAATGACAATCTACGCGCTTTCGGTAATCATGGAAGCGGTTCACCGCGAGGACGACATCGGACTAAAACCGCCGAATCTTGAAAATATTCTGTCAATGGATAGAATACTTGCGCATAAAAAAACAAACCCGGATTTTGTGAAATTTTTGAAAGAAGTGTGTATCGTAAGAGCTTCGGAAAAAGGCTGGTTTAAAAATATTAAGGAAAAACTACTCTTATAAGATTGAATATTGAAGATTCAATTTTATTGGGTTTTGCATTTAAACGGGCAAAAGTGGTGAAAACAGTAACTTGCCGGATCGCCATAGGGTTTGTTGGTTGTTGCCATGCAAGTGCTGATCATTTGCCTGGACATATCTTCGTAATCCGTCCGTTTTTCTTCTTCATTTTTGCAATCCATACATATCGGTTCATGATCATAGACAGATAAAAGCCTGCGATCCTTATTCGCTAAGGATTTGCCACAGCGCCGGCAGCTATCGGCACATGCAAGTTGTTTTTGCCAGTTCTCTTCCATTGTTCCCTCCACGATGATCATACTTTTTGAATTTCGAACATAATACATTTTGATCGAAAGCGCAATAAGCGAACGCATCTTCAAGCGGTTACGTGTTTAAATGACACGCCCTTATAGTTATGTTGTTACTTGCCTTGACCACCGTTATAAGGTATAAATATTATTTTTGTTAATTACTCCGCCCTGAAAATTATATGAATCCATACAACCCGATAGCTGTAATCGGTATGGCCGGTTTGTTTCCCGGAGCCGGTAATCTCGATATTTTTTGGCAAAACATCATCAACAGGGTCGACGCTACCGGCGAGGTGCGTCCGGAACGCTGGAATGTTAATCCGGATTCGATGATCTCGCCGGAAGCCCAACCCGATAAAGCCTATTCCAAACGCTGCTGTTCGATAACGGGTTTCGAATTTGACCCGGCAGGCATTGACCTTGATCAAAACCTGGTGACCGCGCTCGACCCGCTGTATCACGTCGTGCTGCATGTCGGCCGGGAGGCCCTGTCCGGAATTCAGGATAGATCATTAAACCGTGAACGCACCGGCGTCATCCTGGCTGCCATCGCATTGCCGACGGATTCAAGCTCCGCCGTCACCAGTGCAATTATCGGCTCTGCGCTTGTAGAAAAACTATTATCCGGAATTGCGGCTGATCGAATAAACACTGCAGTTAAGCCATTTTCGCGCATCGATTACCTGGCCAGTCGCGTAACCAGCCTGCCGGCGGCGATTTTGGCAAAGGCATTTGGCTTCGGCGCCGGAACTTACACCCTGGACGCTGCCTGTGCATCTTCCCTCTATTCCGTCAAATTGGCATGTGATGAGCTTCAGGCCCATCGCGCCGACGTCATGCTGGCCGGAGGTGTTTCAAGACCCAATAATCTTTTTACCCAGGTCGGCTTCAGTCAATTAAGGGCCCTCTCGCCTTCCGGACGGTGTGCGCCCTTTGATGAAAATGCCGATGGGCTTGTTGTCGGCGAAGGTGCCGGTATGGTGGTTCTCAAGCGCCTGGCTGATGCCGTGCGTGATCGGGATCATATCTACGGCCTAATCCACGGCGTGGGCTTATCCAATGACATGCGGGGCAACCTGCTGGCACCGGACAGCGAAGGTCAGCTGCGTGCCATGCGCCGGGTCTATAAATCCTGTGGCTGGTCACCCCTTGACATTGATTTAATCGAGTGTCATGGCGCCGGAACACCCCTGGGAGATCTGACGGAACTGAACAGTTTAAAAAAGTTGTGGGGGGATTCCGGCTGGACCCGGGACCAGTGCCGCATCGGCTCGGTTAAATCCATGATCGGCCACTTATTGACCGCGGCCGGAGCCGCCGGCATGATCAAAACGCTTCTGGCTCTAAATCATCATACCCTGCCCCCGTCACTCAATTTCAGTCAGGCGCCTCAAAACAGTCCCTTAAATGACGGACCTTTTCGCGTACAGACCGAAAGTGAACCCTGGCAGCCTCGAATGACGGATCAACCCCGCCGGGCGGCGGTCAGTGCCTTTGGATTCGGCGGCATCAATGCCCATATGTTGCTGGAAGAATGGGATCCGAAGTCGGAAGTCGGAATGCGAAAGTCGGAAAGTGCAGTAACAAAGACCGAATCCCAAAAAAAGGATAAACTGGCATCCGAATTTCCTGATATTCAAGACAGATCTAAAAGCGAACTCGGTGAGTCGATTCCGCATTCCCTCCGGGGCGTAGGCCCCTCCGGGCCGGAGGCCGCATTCCAATCTCCGACTTCAGAGATTGCCATTGTGGGTATGGCGGCGTTTTTTGGTTCAACGACCTCTTTACGGGAGTTCCAGGAGCTTATCTTTAATGGCCGGTCCAATATCAGCGACCGTCCGCGGCAACGCTGGAAAGGGTGCGACCGGGTAGCCGAACGGTTTTTGAATTCACGGCCGCTGCCGGGTGGATTTTGCAATGACCTATCAGTTGCGGCCGGAGAATTCCACATCCCGCCGAATGAAATTCAGGACATACTTCCCCAGCAGCTGCTGATGCTGAAGGTGGCGGCCGGGGCCATACAAGACGCCGGGTTGCCTTTACGCCAGGAACGACCCGACATGGGGGCCATTATCGGCATCGATTTTGATTTGGAGGCCACTAATTTCCATTTACGATGGCATCTGGACAGCATCATTGACAGCTGGTTCGCAAACCTGGACGTCAACCCCGCTGATCAGCAAAAACGGGGCTGGTTGGAAACATTAAAAGATATCAGCACCCCGCCCCTGACTGCCAGCCGTACCTTAGGTGCTTTAGGCGGCATCGTTGCCAGTCGAGTGGCCCGGGAATTCCGGCTGGGCGGACCGAGTTTCGTGGTATCCTGTGAAGATGCCGGCGGCTTAAAAGCCCTCGAAATCGGCGCCAGATCCCTACAGCGGGACGAGGCCGAAACCTTTCTGATCGGTGCCGTTGATTTAAGCGGCGATGTCCGCAACATTATTCTGAAGAATCAGGTCAGATCGTTTTCCCCAAACCGCCAAATCCGACCTTTTGATCAGGCCGCCGATGGTCCTTTGCCCGGAGAGGGGGCAACTGCCTTAATCATTAAGCGTCTGGACCGGGCGCTTGCTGACGGGGATAGAATATATTCCGTCATTAAGGGGATCAGCGGTGCCAGCGGCGGTGGAATTGATAAAGATACCCCTTCCAGGGACGCCTATGTGCGTTCACTGGAAAAATGTTGCCGGGAGGCGAACCTTTCGGCGGCAGCGATTAGTCTGGTCGAAACCCATGGCAGCAGCAATCTGGCCGAAGACGACCTGGAATCAATGGCGCTGAATGATTTTTTCGGCGACCGCAAGGAACCCTGCGCCATCGGATCGTTAAAAGCCACTATCGGTCACACGGGCGCAGCCTCGGCTCTGGCTTCGCTGGTCAAAACCAGTTTGTGTCTTTATCAGGAAATTCTGCCACCGCTAACCAACTTTAATTCTCCGAAAAATTCGATCTGGTTCAAGGAAAACTTTCATTTTCCGGTTTACCCTCAATACTGGCATCGCGATCGCTGTGACGGCGCACGCGCAGCGCTAGTCGGATCCATGACACCCGATGGCAACTGTGCGCATGTCCTGCTTGAAAGTTATGACTACCAACCTTCGCAAGGAATTCAACCTGACTTGATGCAAAAGGTTCAGCTCGAGCGCAAAAAACCGCTGGGCTGGCAAAATTTTGCTCTTTTTTGCGTCGAAGGCTCCAACCGGCGGGCCTTGCTTTCAGGCCTCGACGCCCTGTCTGAACACATTCAAGATTCCATGACAGCAACCGCCGCTGATCATGGAACTGAACAGCCTAAAACAATCGAAGAAACAGCCCGCACCTGGTATCTTGAAAACGGTATCAATCGTGAACTTGAGTATGCCGTATCCATTGCGGCTGCCGATAGCGGCGACCTGAATAATTGGATTGCCGCCGCCCGGGAAGCGATTCTATCCGACAGCCCTCAAAAGATCGGAATTAACGGCGGTGTTCATTACTCGCCGCACCCCATGGGGCGCAGCGGCAAACTGGCATTTGTATTTCCGGGTTCCGGTAATCATTATCTGGGAATGGGACGGGATATCGGTGTCCTGTGGCCGCAAATTCTGCACGACATGGACGCCCGCACGCCACAGCTCAAAACCCAGCTGCTGCCCAACTGTTATGTTCCCTGGCGGGTTTCATGGGAGCCGGGTTGGCAAAAGGAGGCCTACCGGAAAATCATCTCCGATCCCCATCACATGATCTTCGGACAGGTGGTGCATGGCGGGGTGATGGCCAACCTGATTCAGTATTTTGGAATCCGGCCCGCTGCGGTAATTGGCTACAGCCTGGGGGAATCGACCGGCTATTTTGCGATGAATGTCTGGCCGGAACGCGGTGAGATGCTCAAGCGCATGCAGGTCACAAAACTATTTTCTACCGATTTGGCCGGACCGTGCAACGCCGCGCGTCAGGTGTGGAACATCCCCGCCAACGAAGATGTCAACTGGACAGTCGCTGTGGTCAATCGCTCGGCCGAAGCGGTACGTCGGATCCTTGATCATTGTCCGACCACACGTTTGTTAATTATTAATACACCAACGGAGTGCGTCATCGGCGGACGCCGGGCGGATGTTCAAGCCGCCATCAGGGAACTGAATTGCGAAGCTATTTTTCTGGATGGCGTCGTCACGGTCCACTGTGAGGCACTTCAACCGGTGGCCGATGAGTACCGGGATCTGCATGTATTTCCCACCAGCCGGCCGGAAGATATTCGTTTTTACAGCTGCGCGCTCCAACGCGCCTATACCCTGACCGGAGATAAAGCCGCAGATTCCATTCTCAACCAGGCGCTGCACGGTTTTGATTTCACCGCGACTGTCAACCAGGCCTACCAGGATGGTACACGCCTATTCCTTGAACTGGGCCCTTACGCCTCCTGCACCCGCATGATCAATCGTATCCTGCATGAAAAACCCCACCTGGCCCTGTCGGCATGTGTGCGGAGCGAACCGGATTACCAAACAATCATTAAGGTTCTGGCAGCTTTAATCGCCGAGCGGGTTCCGGTTGACCTGGCAGCGCTTTACGGCCGTAATGCCTATGCTCCGAATATGATACATTCGGCTGAAGCCATCTCCGGGAAACAAATAAAAGTTACAATCGGTGGAACACTGGAAGTCGGAATGCGGAATGCGAAAGCCGGAAAAATGGAAGACGGAAATAACAAAACAGAGCTCGGAGGACAGAAGACCGACGGCAGAAGACAGATGTCAGAGAACGGAAATTTGATTTTAGAGGATCAGTTGTCGCAATCTCATTCTTCTTTATCGGCGCTGATTGATGCAGCCAATCAGGCAGCCAAAAGTACGGCCGATGCCCATCAGAAATTTTTGGAGCTCTCCAGTGAATTCACCCGTTCCTATGCCGAGACATTTAATTTGCAGAATAAGCTCCTGCAGCGCGCCATCGCGCAATCAGATGGCCAGGTTCTATCTTTCGAAGACAAAATTCCTGAGCCCGGTAATCAAGCTTCCAAACTCGAGTCTCCTGATCCCGAAATTCCGCATTCCAATATTCCACCTTCCGCATTCGACACGACTGAGCTCGTCGCAGGCCAACTTCCCACTTCAGAAATTCCGACTTCAAAACCGCTTTTATCCCGCGAAGCCTGCCTTGAGTTTGCCACCGGATCCACCGCCAAAGTTCTGGGGCCGGAATTTGCAGCAGTGGACACCTATGCCGCCCGGGTAAGATTACCGGATGAACCCTTGATGCTGGTGGATCGAATCCTTTCCGTGGACGGGAAAAAAGGCGCTCTGGGTTCCGGGCGCATCGTTACCGAGCATGATGTTTTAGCCGACGCATGGTATCTGGATGGCGGCCATGCACCGGTCTGTATATCGGTTGAGGCCGGTCAGGCGGATCTGTTTTTATGTGCCTATTTGGGCATCGATCTTAAGGTGCAAGGCCGGCGAACGTATCGCCTGCTGGATGCTACGGTAAAATTTCACCGGGAATTGCCGCTGCCGGGCGAGACAATCCGCTATGAAATCAAAATCGAAAAATTCCTCCGTCAGGGCGATACGTATCTTTTTTTATTTCATTTTAGCGGTTTTATTGGCAACACACCGCTGATTACCATGACCAACGGTTTCGCCGGTTTTTTTACTGAAAAGGAAGTCAAAAATTCCGGCGGCATCATTCTTGCGGAAGCAGATAAACAGCACCTGCCGGGAATAAAACCTTCAGACTGGAAGGGTCTGGTGCCGTTGAGTCAAGCCGGTTATGATGATGCATCAATCCAGGCCTTGCGGGCAGGTGATTTAGCCCGGGCTTTCGGTGAAATTTTTGAAGGCTTTACACTGCCGGAAGCGTTGCGGCTTCCCGGTGGCCGGATGAAGTTGATCGACCGGGTCATCAACCTGGACCCGACCGGCGGACGGTTTGGATTGGGTTTGATCCAGGCCGAGGCCGATATTCACCCGGATGACTGGTTTTTAACCTGCCATTTCGTCGACGACATGGTGATGCCGGGCACCTTGATGTATGAATGCTGCGCTCACACCTTGCGCATATTTCTGCAGCGTATCGGGTGGGTAACGGAAAAATCAGATGTGTTTTATGAACCGGTCAGGGATGTTGCAGCAACTTTGAAATGCCGGGGGCCCGTGACACCTGCAACAAGCAAAGTCGTATATGAAATAGAAATTAAGGAAATCGGATATCGACCGGAACCGTATGTTGTCGCCGATGCCTATATGTATGCCGATGGCCACCGCATCGTTTATTTCCGCGACATGTCCATGCAAATGAGCGGCATCACCCGGGATGAAATCGAATCCCTGTGGAATAACAGGAGAACCCAGCAGAGGGTCCCATCAACGCGCTCAGCCGGACCGCCCTTGTTCAACCGCCGGCACATGCTGGAGTTTGCTGAAGGTTTGCCGTCCCGGGCCTTTGGCGTTCGGTACGAACCCTATGATCGGCAGCGCTTTATTGCGCGTCTTCCACGGCCACCCTATCTGCTCATCGACCGTATCGTCAGAGCCGATCCCGAACCCTGGGTGTTGAAACCGGACGGCTGGATCGAGGCTCAATGTGATATTGACCCGAATGCCTGGTATTTTAAAGCCGAGCGAACACCGGCAGCCCCGATCAGCATTATGCTTGAACTCGCATTGCAACCCTGCGGCTGGCTGGCGGCTTACATGGGATCGGCGTTGCGAAGTCAAAGCGATTTGAGGTTTCGCAACCTGGGAGGCAATGCGACGCTGTTGGATGAAGTTTGGCCCGATGCCGCAACCCTGACGATTAAGGCCCGGTTGACTAATGCTTCAGAAGCAGCCGACATGATTATCGAACATTTTGATTTCGAAGTTAGCCGGCAAGGCCGCCGGATTTACGCCGGCAGCACTTACTTTGGATTTTTTACCCGGGATGCCCTGGCCCGGCAGGAAGGTATCCGGGATGCGGCCGGCCAGGCCTATGCGCCTGGGCCCGAAGATATCGGGCAGGGCCTTACCCATACGTTTGCTGATCAGGCCCCGCTGGAACCCGAAGATCAATCAGTAGATGCTGCATCGGCGTTAACACTGCCGGCCCGAGCCATTCGCATGTTGGACCGGATTGAGTCATACATCCCGAGCGGTGGCCCCGATGGTCTTGGTTTCATCCGCGGAATCAAGACCGTCGACCCGCAGGAGTGGTTTTTCAAAGCCCATTTTTACCAGGATCCGGTGTGTCCGGGTTCGCTCGGCATCGAGTCATTTATCCAGCTCCTCAAATTTGTTGCCCTGCAGCGTTGGCCGCAATTGAAAAATAGCCATCGTTTCGGCCTCTTACCGGGCGTTAAACACGTCTGGATCTATCGGGGTCAGATTACACCTGAAAATAAACTCGTTACGGTTGAAGCCGTGATCACAGAAATCCAGGATGAGCCGGTACCCTGTATCCGGGCTGACGGCTATTTGAAAGTTGACGGATTGCATATCTATAAAATGGAGAATTTCGGTATCCAGCTGGTTCAGGTTGGTTGAGAAGCAAGCCGGTGTTTGAATTTTGGGATTTTATCGATTAACTGTTACTAAAATTTAGAAAAAAGAAGACAATTAGATGATCTATTCTAAAGTTTACCTCGATTCATTCGGCTACGAACTCCCACCCAATGTGGTGGCATCCAGTGACCTGGAAAAACGCTTGGAGCCGGTATATGATGCGCTCCATTTCCAGCAGGGCCAATTGGAGGCAATCACCGGGATCCGGGAACGCCGATTCTGGGATCCGGGATTCAAGATGCACGTTGGGGCGATCAAAGCCGGCCGGAAAGCGCTGGAGGCCTCCAGCATATCTCCTTCAGATATTGGCATGCTCCTTTATGGCGGAGTTTGCCGGGATAACTTGGAGCCGGCCACCGCCTGTGCAGTGGCCAACGGATTGGGGCTCGGCGGGGAAACCATGATTTACGATGTTTCCAATGCCTGTCTGGGAATTTTAAACGGCATGGTTCAGGTGGCCAATGCCATCGAATTAGGTCAGGTGCAGGCCGGCATGATCGTATCATGTGAGTCCGCCCGTCAAATCATTGATATAACCATTGATCGTTTATTGGCATCCAGGGATATGGCAGTATTTAAAAAAACCGTTGCAACGTTGACCGGGGGATCCGGTGCGGTAGCCGTGATACTGACAGATCAATCCCTGGCGGCTTCCGGGCACCGTGTTCTGGGAGGTGCGGCCCGCAGTGCAGCCGAGCACCATCAACTATGCGTATGGGGACCGGACACCGGCATACCGGCCAGCGGATTGCACGTAATGGAGACAGATCCCGTCGGAGTTCTGCAAAACGGCGTGGTGCTGGGTATCGATACATTTAAGGCCTTCCGGCAGAAACTCGCGTTGCCGGAAAACAAACCGGATAAGGTGATCTGCCATCAGGTGGGCGCCACCCATCAGCGCAATATCCTGGATGCAATCGGCATTGATCCATCAAAAGATTTCACGACCTTTAAATTTTTGGGAAATATCGGTACGGTATCCTTGCCGATCACCGCTGCCATTGCGGCCGAAAGAGAGTTTCTAACCCCGGGAGACCTCGTGGGTTTTCTGGGAATCGGCAGTGGACTGAATTGCCTGATGCTGGGGATTGAATGGTGATCAACGAATTTGAAAGCCGAAATTGAAAAATAAACCAGTCGATATTTCGGATCTGCGCCGCCTGTATCCGTATGCGTCCAATTATCTGGATATAGACGGTTTAGCGTATCATTACCTGGATGAAGGTCAAGGCGAGCCGCTGGTTATGGTGCACGGCAATCCCACCTGGTCATTTTACTTCCGGGAGTTGATCAACAATCTGTCTGCGCAATACCGCACAATCGTGCCGGACCACATGGGATGTGGTTTGTCCGATAAACCGGATATCGATGCTTACGGTTTCGGGCTTGAAAATCGGGTCGACGATCTGGAGAAATTGTTGGATCATTTAGATTTGAGCGATAACATCACCCTGGTCCTCCATGACTGGGGCGGCTTGATCGGGATGGCTTATGCGGTGAGGCATCCCGAGCGTATCCGCAGGTTGATCCTGATGAACACCTATGCCTTCTTACCGCCCGCGGATTATCGCGTCCCTCTGTCAGGGCATTTTATCCGCCGGGCGGGCCCTCTGGCTTCCCTGGCAATTTTGGGATTCAATCTATTTGCGGTCGGTGCCCTGTATTTAGCAACTCGCAAGAGACTGACCAAAGAAGTTAAACGAGGATTGACGGCCCCCTATAACTGCTGGCGCCATCGCCTGGCGGTTTTGAGATTCGTGCAGGATATACCTTTGGGCCCCAAGGATTCCAGTTATCATTTGGCCAAAACCGTTGATGACAATCTGGCGCTATTTTCTCACATCCCCATCCTGATATGCTGGGGCGTGCACGATTTTGTCTTCAACGATAATTTTTTTAGGGAATGGCAACGTCGATTCCCCGCCGCTGAGGTCCATCGTTTTTCCGATGCCGGCCACTATGTGCTGGAAGATGTGCCTGAAAAAATTGTGCCGTTAATCCAGGATTTCTTGCAACGGCATCCACTATGAATTAATTTTAAGGATCTTAAAAACAGTACCGAGTCAAACCAAATCCAAAAGAAATCAATCATGAAAACGCGAAAACTGGAAAGCACGAAAACAGTATCGGTTTCTTTTCGTGTTTTCGTCATTTCGTGCTTTCGTGAATAAAAATCTTTTAATAAAAAGCGATGAATGACGCAAAAGCACACACCGGTGAGATCGTTAATGTTTCGACACACTTGACGCGAATGGCCCGGGAGCAGCCGTATAAGCGCGCGGTGGTCTACCCGGCAGGACGTGATAAAAATAAGCGTGTGACCTATGCACACCTGACGTTTCTGCAGCTTGAACACGAAGTCGACCGGTTGGCCCATGGGTTGAAGCAGGCCGGTATTACACGCCAGACCCGGACCGTTTTAATGGTCAGACCCAGCATCGAATTCTTTGCCTTGATTTTTGCCATTTTTAAAACCGGTGCGGTACCGGTGGTGGTGGATCCCGGCATGGGGGTCCGCCGCATGCTGAGCTGTTATAGGTCCACCCGTCCGGAAGCCTTCATCGGCATTCCGCTGGCCCATGTTGTCAGAACTCTGGCGCCCAAATTCTTTAAATCCGTTAAAACCTGGATTACCGTGGGACGGCGCTGGTTCTGGGGTGGTCTGACGTTGGATCAGATCCGCCCGCCGAGCTGGAAACCGTTCCAGACTGCAGATACCGCCCGTGATGAAACAGCGGCCATCCTGTTTACCACAGGCAGCACAGGGCCGGCTAAAGGCGCACTCTACACCCATGGTAATTTTGATGCTCAGCTGCAGCAAATCAAGACTCATGTCGGTTTTGCCGCCGATGAGATCGATCTTTCGACCTTTCCCCTCTTTGCTCTGTTTTACCCGGCCCTGGGAGTCACAGCGGTAATACCGGACATGGACCCCACCCGACCGGCCCGGGTCAATCCGGAACGAATCATCGAAGCGGTCAACAACCAGGGAATCACGAACATGTTTGCCTCGCCGGCATTATTGAACCGAGTGGGCGGCTATGGCAAAAAAAATTCTATTAAATTGCCATCCTTAAAAAGAGTCATATCTGCCGGGGCACCGGTTTCCGCCGATAACATCGAGCAGTTTAGCGCTCTGTTAAGTAAAGACGCGGAAATACACACCCCATACGGGGCAACCGAAGCTGTCCCGATTATTTCCATCAGGAGCCAGGAAATTCTAACACAAACCCGTAAACTCAGCGAAAAAGGTTACGGAATCTGTGTTGGCCGACCGATTAATAACATCGATATTCGATTAATTAAGATCAGTGATGATCCCATTGAATCCTGGTCGGATGATCTCACGGTTGCCACGGGTGAGATCGGTGAAATCACGGTTAAGGGCGCACTCGTCAGCCGGAAATATTTCGAAGACCCCCAGGCTACGGCCCTTGCTAAAATAAAGGAAAATGGTGAAATCAGGCACCGTATGGGAGATCTGGGATGGATCGACAATCAAGGCCGCATCTGGTTTTGCGGCCGCAAAAGCCACCGGGTCATTACGGCCGACGGTACGCTTTTCACCATTCCCTGTGAGGCAATTTTTAACCGACACCCGGCAGTGTTCCGCAGTGCCCTGGTGGGAATCGGCCCCCGGCATCAACAAAAACCGGTTATCTGCATCGAGCTTGCCAAGCCCAAGCCCGGTATCAATAAAAATGATTTAAAAGATGAGCTGCTGGGAATGGCGGCCGCCAATGAATTGACCCGGAGTATCCAGATGGTGTTATTTCACAACGCCTTCCCGGTCGATATACGTCACAATTCGAAAATTTTTCGTGAAAAACTGGCGCTCTGGGCGGAGACTAAACTAAAATGACGACCAACCAATCTCGCGGGGAACGGAAAACCGAGAAGGTTCTTATTACAGGTGGTGGCGGATTTTTAGGCAGCGCAATTGTCCGTCGCCTGATTGACAGGGGTGATAACGTTCGGAGTTTGGCTCGAAATTTTTATCCCGAGCTAAAATCACTGGGCGTTGATCAGGTCCGGGGCGATCTATCCAGTTCTGACACGGTGTTAAAAGCCTGCGACGATCGGGATGTTATCTTTCATACTGCAGCCAAACCACCGCCTTGGGGAAAGTACAACGATTATTATCAAACCAACGTTGTTGGCACCCAGAATGTCGTGGATGCCTGCCTATACCACCGCACACCGCGACTGGTATACACAAGCACTCCCAGCGTGATCTTCAATGGTGAAAACCTCGAAGGCATCAACGAATCGTTCCCTTACCCTGCTAAATTCAATGCGTATTACCCAATGACCAAAGCCATGGCCGAACAACGGGTTATTCAGGCAACCCAACAAAATCTGAAAGCCATTATACTGAGACCCCATGAAATATGGGGCCCGGAAGACCCCCATTTTGTCCCACGCCTGTTGGCGCGGGCCAAAAAATTAAAGCAAATCGGCGCTGGCAAAAACCTGGTTGACACCATCTACATAGATAATGCAGCTGACGCACATATATTAGCCGCCGACAAATTGAAAGCGCATCCGCAACTTTCAGGCAACATTTATTTTATCACCCAGGATGAACCGATTTCGGCCTGGGGAATGATTAACGCCATTTTGAAAGCCGCCGGACATGGACCGGTCAAAGGCAGGATACCGTTCAGGGTTGCCTGGCTGATCGGTGCGGTTCTTGAATTTATTTATAAAAAACTTGGTTTATCCGGCGAACCCCAGATGACCCGGTTTTTGGCCGAAGCGGTTGCAACATCTCACTGGTTCGATATCAGCGCGGCTAAAAAGGATTTGGGATACCGACCGAAAGTCACAACCGAAGAGGGTCTGAAAAGCCTGGAAGCATGGCTGAAAAGCCAACATGAATAAAAATCCAAGCACCAAAAATCAAATATCCCATAAATCCCAATGGCCCATCCGCCAGCGGTCCCAACCATAAAATCCTTCTACAGTTATGCTCAAGGGTTTCATAAATGTATAATTAATTTTGCGAAACGATGCGATACAGCTATGGTGAATGTTTTGGTCAATGATTATTGAGATTTGAGATTTATTTGTCATTTGGTGGTTGGAATTTGTAATTTTACGTCTACATAAGCTCCCTGCCCCCACTATAAATTTAATTGAATTTAACATTAATCCGTTCGGTATTCCAACTTGTTGACAGATCGTTAAAATTCTGCCAAAAACCATCTCTTTGTAATAAATGGCCTAAGCCAGAGGTAGATATGATGGATATTTATGAATTGGTGCGAGGTCCGTTGGCCGGGGTTGCATTAACCCTATTCGTCCTGGGTTGCCTGTACCGCATTGTGGTTTTGCTCTATACCGGCAATAAGGAACCCGTCCCGGACGCTTCAGGACGTACCGGAAATGCAGTTCGATCCATCCTGCACGGGCTGCTTCCCTTTGGATCCACTTATATGCGCAAACAGCCGCTGCTGACGGTTGTATCCTTCATTTTTCATCTTTGTGTGATTATCCTGCCCGTTTTTCTGCTGGCCCATATTGTTCTGTGGTACGAGTCCTGGGGAATCCAGTGGCGCAGCCTGCCCGATTTTTTGGCGGATTTCATGACGCTCTGGGTGATCGTGGCCTGTATTTATTTCATTTTCCGACGACTGCTGAGAACCGAGGTCAAACAGGTCACCCGTCCAATCGATTTTGGATGGTTAATTATCATAATGTTAACATTTCTGACGGGTTTCCTGGCCTACCACCAATGGGGCCCGTACCGGCCGATTTTAATTTTGCATATTTTTTCAAGTGAAATTCTGCTTGTGGTGTTACCGTTTTCAAAACTGGGCCACATGCTGTTTTTTGCTTTCTCCCGGGCCTGTATGGGAGCTGAATTCGGCAAACATATGCAGGCCGGCGACTATTAACTGAAATGATGAACATCAAACAGCGAACGTTCAATCTCTTTGATTCTCGATATTCATTGTTGGACGTTAAACTTAAACATTTCGTGGGGCAATTGATGCAAAAAACGCTTCTAAAGAAATTACTCGTAATGGGATTTGCTTTGTGGGGTCTGACCGTCTGGTCGGACGCTTTTGCCCAGGAGGCCGAATACAACCTGGCACACCGGGATGTTTTTGGCAAACTAAGAAGGCCGCAGGTCAGCTTTTCCCATGAAATTCATGCCGATACCCTGGATTCTGAAGGCTGCGGGATCTGTCATCACGTGCAGGATGAACGAAATGGCAAGCCCATTTATATCGAAGGTGAAGAGCTTGACTGCAAAGAATGCCACCTTCAACGGAAAGACAATAAAATACCGGCGTTACGCGAAGCCTTTCATGGAAGCTGCACGGTTTGCCATCGCCGGTTGATTAAAAACAGCCGTCCAAAGGCCGGACCGACCACCTGCGGCGGTTGTCACTTAAAAAGGTAAGCATGCAACAAAACCGTAACCAAATCGAAAGCAACGCTTCGAACACAAAACCGGAAGGCGGCCAGGTTGTTGAACCTGAAAGACAATTGGAGTTCATGCGCCGGGCTTTGAAAAAAAATCTCAGCCGGCAAATTCAGTTTATGCTTAACAGCTGTGTCCGTTGCGGTTTGTGTGCAGAATCGTGCCACTATTACTGCGCCGCCGGGCAGAGCGAGTTAATACCGGCCAATAAATTCGAGAAGCTATCCAGAGTATTGCAAAAATATTTCCATCCCGTAAAATCCCGCCTGACTGGGTTCAACGGAAATGTCCGACCGGATGAGCGGATGATCACCGAACTTTATCAAGCGGCCTATGAAAATTGTACCCTGTGCGGCAAATGCGCGTTGACCTGCCCCATGGGCATCAACACCGGTGAAATCCTGTATCTGGCGCGGGCCATGCTGTTCAGCATCGGTCGGGTGCCGTCCGGACTGCTCCATCCGGTTAAAACGGCATTTGAAGTCGGAAATTATCTGGGATTGTCAACCACAGATTTTGTCGAAAACATTGAATGGATTGCCGAAGAAATGGGCGACGAAATCGGCGACGAAAATTTTTCGATTCCCATCGACAAAAAAAATGCCGATGTCCTGTACATCCCTCACCCGCTGGAAGCCAGAGACCTGCCGTTTCTACTGATGTATGCGCTTAAAATACTGCATGTTGCCGGTGAAGACTACACGATATCGTCTTATGATTTCGATACGGTTAACTATGCCTATTACCAGGGCAGCAAAGACAATATGATGGCAATTTCACAGCGCGTGCTGGACGCCAGGGAAATGCTGCAGGCCAAAAGCATTGCCCTGGCCCCCTGCGGTCACGGCTATCGCGTATTGCGCTGGGAAGTGGAAAAATATCAGGGCAAACCGTTTACCTTCCCGCCGGTCCTGTCGATTGTCGAACTGATCGACCGTTACATCCGTCAGGGCCGCATTAAACTTGAAAAAGACAAATTCGAAGGACCGATCACGTATCATGATCCGTGTAACATTGCCCGCAGAGGAGGCGTCCTTGAGGCGCCCAGGAATGTGATGAATGCGTTGACTTCCAACTTTGTCGAAATGCATCCCCATGGCGTCCGCAACTACTGCTGCGGCGGTGGTGGGGGACTGGCATCCACCGGCGATTTCGGTCAACTTCGCATCAAAGCGGGCAAGAAAAAAGCCGAACAGATCCGTCAAACAGGCGCCAAAATCGTGGCTACCAATTGCTTCAATTGTATGACCCAGATCCGCGATTTGAGCAAGGCCTATGACCTGGGCATCGAGGTCAAAAGCATCGTCGAGCTGACAGCCGAATCGATTATCCAATGACAATTGGCGAATCGAAATCTGCCGAATGTCGAATGAATGTATTCTATCAATTTTATTATAATCAGCGCGAAGCGATTGCACACTTCGACATTCGTTATTCGATACTTTTCCGCCGCTGGAGGATTTTGCGGTTCGCTATTCTCTGTATTCTCTGGCATTTAAATCACGTCTTCAGCATGATACGTTTTTTTGGTAGAGCCTCAGCAACGTGAAGCGCCTTATCTGACACCCGAAACCTGACACCTGACACCTCATTTATCCGATCACCGAGAAGCTCGAATCCCGATTGATCTCGCGCAGTCGCGAAAACGAGCCTAAATTCAGCTGCCTGTCGACATACTTTAACGGATACCGGACAGGATCTTCGTCATGATCATGCCCGGCCTCCACCTGTTCGATGAGATACGCCATCATGGCGCCGGCAACCGGCGCATTTTTGTATTGATTCCCGGAGGTTCCCACGGCCATATAAAATCCGGCCAGATCGGACCTGTCATAAATTGGAATCCAGTCATCGGAACAGTCGTAGAGATCCACGACACCCTGCATGGTGTTTGGAATCTGCAACCCGGTGATGCGCTGGGCCTCTCGCATGACCTGAGTTTTCCACTGCCGGGTAAAATTTTTATTATAATGATCGGGATCCGCGATCCACTCAAGGGTATCGCAGTCCGGATCTTCGGACCCGATGAGCACATGATTGCCGACTTCCGGTCTGGAATAGCAGCCGATATCTCCATCGGATATCAGTGGTGCCGTGCCTTCATAGTCAAGACCCTCGGGTGGCGGTACGTGTGCAACCTCCTGGCGCAGCGCCCGGGTTTTGATGTTCATGTCCGCTTCAACCCCGGCCATCCGGTTGATGATAAATGAGTGCGGACCGGCCACATTGATCACAATGGGTGCATCAAATTCAATACCATCCTTGAGGGTAACACCGGCTACGCGATGGTTGATCTGACGAATATCAACCACCTGGGAACTAAAAAGGAATTCCCCGCCTTTGGCTTCAGTCGCCACCTGAACATTGTGGCTGGAAAGAATCGGATCAGAAATGTACCCCGACTCAGGTATGAAAATTGCGCCGTCGACCCGACCACCGGTAATTTGGCCGAACTCCGCATGGTCCGGCAGTTTGGGCGGTCCGTATTTGCGTGTGTCCAGGAATGGAAATTTTTTCTCCATCCCATCAGGGGTCAATTCCTCATATTCAATGCCCAGTTCCTCCAGGCTGGTCATAACATTTTTCAGGTATTTGTTCTTCTCGGTTTTGGTGACCAGGCAGCCGGTGTTGATGTATTTTACCAGTCCGGTCTCATCGGCGGTTTCCAGATACTTTTGCCAGTTAAGCCAATAGAAATAACCTTCACGGGCCATGGCAACGCCGTCGGGAGTTGAGTAATGGAGCCGGATTACCGCGCATGAATTGGATGTCGATCCGTGCCCGGCAGCATCCAGCTTGTCCACGTTTAGGGTTTTATAGCCTTTTTTGGACAGCTCAAAGGCTATACAGCACCCGATTATGCCGGCACCGATGATAATGGCATCATACTTTTTGGTCATTCTTATATCTCCTTGATAATTATGGGCCAGGGGTTCAGCGTTCAAAGGTTCAGAGGTTAAGCATGTATTAGGCTGAGCCTTAGATTCACTGCTCCTTGAACTAAAAATCTTTGATTATTTTAATTGCTCTAACCTATTATTTGCCAGCTTTTTTGTCAAATCCTGAATAGAGAAAAAATCTGCTGCGGGATGTTCAACCCTGAACTTGAACCCTGAACCTCCCAACTTTTTCCTGGATTTATGTAGACTTTTCCCCTGCCGGCGCGTCTATCAAATCAAAAACATGAGCTCAAATCCGATAATCAGGTAATCATAGACAAGTCAATGCGAAGTGCATATTATAAAATCCAGAACGCTCTCCAGGCACTGCGTCGCGACACAACAAGCATAATCTTAATATGGCGCCATCTGATACTACTACCACGATTTCGGGCACTTCCGCACAGCTGGTTTCTCTGGTTGATCAAGCCAGGGAGGGAAATCGAACCGCTTTTGCCCAGCTTGCCGATCGGTTCCATAAAGATATTTTTCGAATGGTATTTTATCGTATACGGTCGCGGGTGGACGCCGAGGACATTACCCAGGATGTATTTTTAAAAGCTTATCAGAAAATTGCAAGCATCAAAGATGCAGCAAAATTCCGGGGCTGGCTTTTCAGTATCGCATTGAACCGGATTCGCGATTTTCAGCGCAAAAAACGATTTCGCTCATTATTTAAAATGGAAGATGAAAATATTGAATCGCATCCAACCGAAAAAGTTGACCCTGATCAACCGGATGCGTTGGGGCATGTATTGAGAAAAGATTTTTGGCGACAGATCGGATTGATTTTAAAAAAACTGCCGCAGATGGAACGTGAAGTATTTCTATTGAGATTTTTTGATCATCTTAGCATCAAAGAAATTGCCGGTGTTTTAAAAAAGAATGAAAGCACGGTTAAAACCCATCTCTACCGGGCCCTGGCAAAATTTAAAAAAGAGCCTGCCATGCGCCAATTGTTAAATGAGATTATCCAATGAATTCAGATAACATGCACCATTTAGATGACGAACAGCTTATCCAGGCGATTGTCGATACGGAGGACCTGCCGGAACCCGTACAGGCACATCTGGCCGAATGCAGTCGGTGCCTGGCAGACAAAAACGGTTTTGAACTCGAGATGACAAAGCTCGGTCAAAAAGCCGAGCAGTTTGCACCGCAACCCCGGAGACGGATTATATTACCGGTACCAAAAACCAGAAACCCATTCCGAAATTTGTTGGATTGGCGCAACCTGGCAGCGGCGGCGGCGACCGTCACGGCGGTGTTTCTCCTGGTGTGGGGGACAAATATCGTGCGCAACATGTCTGAACCTGGAACGGAAAACTTGACCGCGGAAATGGTGGAAGCCGAAAAACTCATGACGGAAGTCAACACTCTTGTTGACAACGCGTTGCCGCCATTTTATTTAGAAATATCAGGTGAAAAAACTGCGGATTACGATGAAGAATTTTACCAGTTTCTGATTCCAACCATTAAAGACAAAACCGTCACCTCCGATCGAGGGAAGAAAGGGACTTCGTTATGTTAAGAAACGTTTTCATGGTCATTTTACTGGTCATCTTTCTGATTGCACCTTTGATTGCGGCCGGTCAGGACGTCCCCTCCGGGAAATGGTGGTATAATCCCAAAATACAGAAAAATTTAAACTTAAGCCAAAAAGAAGTCGGGAAACTGGACGCACTGTTTGCCAACAGCCGCCGCAAACTGATCAAGTTAAAATCTGAAGTGGAAAAAGAGCAATTTGAACTGGATCAACTGCTCAGCCAAAAAAAAGAAAACGATAAGGCGGTAAAAAAACAATTCGATAAACTTGAAAAAGCCCGTAATAACCTCGCCAATGAGCGGCTTGAATTTGTGATCGGCGTTCGAAACATACTTGGCTCCGAACGCTTTCAGCAACTCAAAACCAATTATAAAAAGTGGCAATAGGACTGAAGGTTTTCCACCCCAGGCGGATCCGGGTTAAGGAGGTCAATCTTCTATTTAAAAATGGCATTTCTTACAAAATGAGTTATCATTTATGGATCCGGCGGCCATTCTTGCTTCGAGTGAAATCCTGGAAAAAATAGAAGCCGTTTGCAAGCGTCATTTCTCCGCCGAAAACGACCGCAACGAGTGTTACGTCTTTGTACTTGACAGCCTCAAAGCCGAAAATTTTAAGCGTTTGAGGGCCTTTAAAGGCAAAAGCCAACTTTCTACCTATCTTTATTCCCTGGTCAACTCTCTGGTTATCGATTTTCGACGCAAAAGATACGGCCGCCGTCGCATCCCCGCCGCAGTTTTAAAACTCGGCCCATGGGCTGAAGCAGTCTATCGGCTGGTTTGCTGGCAAAGATTCTCCTTTGATGATGCCTATGATTTTTTACAGGTTGACGGGCAATTTGAGGGTAGTTATGAAAAATTCCTGCAAGAAATTGGACCGATCGAAAATGCCCCCTGCCGGGAGAATCCCAGCTTTACGTCGATCGAACATCCCGGCGGCGACCCCTTGCGACAAATAGACGCTGACGGTTCCAATCCACTGGAAATATTGATTAAAAAGCTTGACCGGGAAAGGCGAATCAAAGCCATTCGGATTGTGCGGGAGACGACAAATGAGCTGCCCCAACATGATCAGCTTCTCGTCAGGCTTGTATTTGGCTCCGGGCATCCGGTGCGTGCGGCAGCCAAGGTTATCGACCTTTCAGCATCCGCCGCCCGCCGACGATTGAAAAGGCTGCTGACAATATATAAGGAAAATCTGCTTGCAGCGGGTATCCGCGATACGTAATTTGTCCGTCTAAATACATTGAGGCAAAAATGGGTAAATGGATTAGCAAGAGTTTAGAGGCGTCGGATTCGCCGGATTATGTGAATCATATTGCCATCGAAGATATCGCGCGGTTGGCGGAAGGAACCGTCGACAACGACGAAAGTGAGCAATTATTGCATCATATCAATTGCTGTCAAAGGTGCTACGAAATCCTGCACCATACCCTCAAAGATGCATCCTTCGCAGCATCCGTGCAGCCTGCTGCCGACCCCTGGTGGAAAACAAAAGTCGCCTATGCCCTGGCGGCCTCCTTTCTGCTGATTTTCATCGTCAGCGGCCAGCTGGCTTATAAATTTTGGAGTCACGCCCCAAAAGTCATATCAGCAACTCTGAACCTGGATCAAAATTTAAAAGATATCCTGCTCGAAAATGAGGCCCTGCGCTTTGGCAAAGGAGCCCGATTGAACCGTCTGCTGGCAGTTTTACAGCAAAAAGGGCTCCCGGTTAAAAATCTGACCCTGGCTGTGCTGTCAAAGCCCTATTATCAAAAAAAGAGCCTGTTCGGCCCCGGGGAAGTCCTGCATATCCGGATCGAAAATGATGTCGCCTACCTGGAGGTTGAGGAACAGAAATGATCCGGAATTGACATTTGAAGGTTGCAAATATTAAGATAAGCGTTATTCGCGGCTGAAAGCCGCTCCCACAAGGTTTTCCGAAATTTTGGTCATCTACTCCAATATCCCATTATCGCACTAAAGCTTCACCTCGTGCGCACTATTCTACCATTCCAAGGGTTATCTGACGGATAGGTTCCCCTTTTCCAAAAAAAAGCTTAAAAAAATGATCGGCTTTCACGACCTGTCCGTCTAAAAAGTTAAAAATGCTGCTTCACTTGTTTAGCAAACTTTTTAAGAGGAGATACGACATGAAAAAAGTGACGGGAACCTATTTGGAAAGGTGCCGGCAGCCTCAGTTTTGGTGCCTCGTTATATTGTGTCTGGTCATTTTCAACATCGCCGTGGGCGACAACCGGGCTGCTGCAAAACAGTCACCCACCATCCGCCTGTTTCCAACGACTGTGGTCGAAAACATCAAACAGACCGGTGAGGCAGCCAAGGCCATGGAACAGGATCTTCAAAGTGTGATTGACCGCTTAAATCAGCAGGAAGCGTTATATATCGCCAGCAAGTGCGAAGGGGCCGGTGCCGAACAGGGCTGCAGCGAAATTGCCGCTCAGTTGAGTCAAACCTACCTGGAAATGTTAGACCTGATGGAAACCCGCCTGCCGGGCATGGAAGATTCGGTCAGGGCGACCAATGCCAGTCTGGAAAAGCGGATCCGTTCGGAATTGGGGCGCAAAACAACTCCCAGAGGTCTGCAGCAAGTCCTGGAAAGTACACCCCAAAAATCAACGGAATCACCGCGCTATAAGCGACGCTCGGGACGCTTAAGTGAAAAGTTCAGGCAATACTACAAGCTGGTGGCCATGGCGCCTAGAATGAGTTCGGGCGGCTCTCTGGCCTCGGTGGCCGCTGAAATATATCTTGATACCCAGGAGGTGCAGGAGTTGATTGCGTTGACACGCGATGAAATCAGCAGGGCCAAACTCATGATCGACCTCGACCAGGCGTACGGCATCATTACACCGGAAATGTTTGAAATGGTCGGCCGGGTGAAATCGATCTTATTTGGCGATTCCGGTGAAGAAGAGGGTATTCCCGGTCCACCGCCCGGCAGTGTCAAGGCCGAATATCGCAGTCCCCTGGAAATGTAAAGACCGATTAAGGGAGATTATCAATCATGATCAATTTAAAGAATTATACTAATTTTCATGCCAAATTACTTTTATCGACGACTGCTATTGGACTGCTGCTTTTGTCGTGCGGAAACCGGCTGCAAGTGAGCCCGAGCTGTACTTTGCCTGCCGGTGTAAATCTTGAGGAAGCCTTGGTACATTCTAAAGAAGACCTTGGGCACCTGGAATGCGAAGTATTATTTGACGGCTACTTTGAGCGGCTGATCGAGGTCGCCAAACGCGATCCTGACCTGTCCAACAAACGCAAATTCAGCGATTTTTTAGAGTGGGCCAACAATGAAGGCATTATCGATAGGATTCAGGCACGCAACTATTACAACCGCTATTTCAATACGACCTTCATGTCACTGCCCGATGAATATAACGTGTGTTCATCATGTTCCGAAAAAAATCAAAATGATCTCTCAATCCAGTTGGAAAAGGAGTTGGGTCAAAAGGAAGAAGGGCTGCTGAGAGCCTGTCAGGATAAGAATGCCTATTACATTGCAGCGGATCAATATAATTCCATCATGCTGTTGTTGGAGGCCACCTGCACGGCCTGTCGGAATTGAAAATTGAAGATTGAAGATT
>Ga0210064_1000102_pt1 | contig 39377 bp, 33 predicted proteins | sample Muzzi_CordC_D2_FD_185531 | JGI IMG/M metagenome (GOLD analysis project Ga0210064, IMG submission 185531) | Wetland microbial communities from San Francisco Bay, California, USA, that impact long-term carbon sequestration - Muzzi_CordC_D2 (SPAdes) | ecosystem: Environmental > Aquatic > Marine >... | reverse complement strand
AATACTTGCACGATACTGAAATATTGAAAAAATCAATTATTCAAATGTTATCCTAAAATTTGAACACAAATCGAAAAGCCAAAAAATAGCCGTATTCGAGCAAGAAAAATAGGGGTGTGATTACGCTGCCAAAAGGCGCTTTGCAGACATACCGGTTGTTTATTTTGTACCAGATTTTAAACTGCGACCAAGCCATACAGAAACTCAGGCAAACGGAACATATTTTTGACAACCGCTATATCTATTGGCAGATGACGTTTAACAGGGCCTGACGGTTTTCGGATTCGATCACCGACAGGGCCCGGTCGATGGCCTGGGGCAAGTCTGCGGCATCGGTGACGCGCTCACCATACCCGCCGGCGGCCTGACAGATTTTTTCATATTCCAGGGATGGTCTTATTTCACACAGGGGCACGGATTGCGCCCTGGCCGCGTAACCGTCGGGAGCATAATTAAAGGCGGTTTGGCGGGATGCATTCCAGTACCCGTTGGTAAAGACGATAAACAGGACCGGCAGTTGATAGGCCTGAGACACATGATGGACGGCCGTCGGCACGCCGAAGATATAGGCGCCGTCGCCGACGCAGCAGATAACTTTATGATCCGGTTTGGCAAGCTTGGCACCCAGCGCCGCACCTAATCCCCATCCCAGGGAGCCGGCGGGTGAATGCCGAAAATACGTTCCGGGTTTAGTGAAACAGGTCTGGGTCGTATCCAGATCGTATTCATTGATGACAATGGTTCGATCGTCCAGCCGTTGCCCGATACAGGCGGACACCCAGGCCATATCGATGGGGTGGCTGTTTTGAATCGATTCGGTTTTTGCCTGCCATGATTTGCGCAGCGCTGAGTTCCTTTGGCGCCAGTTCTCGCACCGGGCATTGACCGCTGCCGCATCCAGACCGATCGCCAGCAGGGCTTCTTTTAAAGCGAGAAGCGTCAGGCGCGGAATTCCGGACAACGTGATATCCGAGGAAAAACCGCGCAGCGGATAGTCAGAAAACAAAGGATCCAGACCGATTTGGATGACGGTGGTTTCGAGCGGCGGCGCTGAGAAGCGCGGAAACCACGGCGCATCCGCTTCAATGACCAGAATCAGATCGGCCTCCTGCAGATACTGCACCGGATCATAGCCGGCATGCAGGGCATGGTCCTGGGGGAAGTTTACATGGGTGGGCCATTGCTCAACAATCGGTAGTCCCGCGGTTTCCGCCAGTTCCACCAGTGCAGCGACAGCTTGCGGTTGGCGGCCGAGCGATTGAACCACAACCAGCGGGTTGCTGGCGGCAGCAATCGAATCCGCTGCTTTTCGGACGGCATCTGCGTCCGGCACGGTTGCCGAAGCGCTTTTTATCCGTGAAGGCTGAGCGTATTGAAAGTCCTTTATGTTCTCTGACAGCACTTCTCTTGGCAGCGTCAGATACACGGGGCCAAACGGCTCACTTTGGGCGATGGCCAGCGCCCGATCCACCACGGTTTCCAGTTGAGATGCGAACCGCAGCTCGTAGTCCCATTTTACGAACTCCCGCACGATCGCGGCCTGATCGAATGACTCCTGGGCCCAGTGGATTCCCAGGTCGCGGGTGCCGACCGGCCCCTGCTCGGTCAACGGCGTCCGCCCGGCGGTGAAAAAAATCGGCACGCGGACCTTGGCGGCATTGATGATGCCGCCCAGTGCATTGGCGGTGCCCACAATTACATGCACCATGACCACCTGCGGCTTGCCGGTGACCATCGTGTACCCATGCGCCATGGCAACGGCGGTGATTTCATGGGGCACGGTAATGGGAATAATTGATTGATTGCCTTCAGCGTCCCGTTTGGCAAAGGCTTCAATAATGGGCGCAAAATCGGTGCCGCTGTTTCCGAAAAAATATTTCACGCCGCGGGAGGACAGCAGTTCAAGGTAGGCTTCGGCAACGGTTGTCGCTGATGTTTTATGCTGCATTTCTTTAGTCCTCCCTCTCGTCACCCGGTTGTGCCGTGCTGGCGATTTGTTGGCGATCATTTCGCACCTGGGCGGGCCGACACCTCGTATGAAACTTCATAGGAATGGATTCGATTTAAATTTTTTAGACAGGATTTACAGGATTGACGGGATTTTTTCGCCTGCGGCGAGAGGCCTTCGGCCGTAGGCCGCCGTATCCTGACGATCCGGTAGATCCTGTCAAATGTTTTTTTAAAGATAAGAATCCATTCCTCTTTTTCTTGTTAAAGATTAAAGTTTCTTCTACGATCAGACTGGCCGCTTCTCCGCCAGCGGTCCGCCTGGGGCGGAACACCTGAAACCTGCCACCTTTAAAAATTATGCTGATTGAGTGCGAGTATGGCTAAACCGGGACACGATGTCAAGCCCGATCAATTAAAATCAATAAATGCAACGATTTCACACGAGATTCTAATCCTTAACGTTCTGAGGTTACCCTCCTCAGGAGATTTCTTATCAGGATAGCAGTAATAAAATCATGTAAATTAAGAAGGAGAAAACAGGCGATTAAGAGATAAAACGGCCGACAAGTTACCCCTTGACATTCAATCCGACATTTCCTAAAAGTAATAAATCACCCATAAGGATAAACCCGCCCTTATACAGTATTTGTTCAACTGCTGACGTTAATTTGTCCAATCCAAGGGAATTCTTATGCAGCATAAAATCTGGAAGCCCTGGGGCCTGCTGTCGCCGGCAATGAGTGCCGTCTTTTTCCTGCTGGTGATTCCGGTGTGTTTTATTGTGGTGTACAGCTTCTGGCTGCGGGCGCCCACCGGGGCAGACATTCCGGCGTTCCAGTTCGGCAACTACGCCAAGTTTTTCGAAGATTTTTTCTATCCCTCCATTCTTATCCGAACGATCCGTGTCTCGCTGGAAACGGTGATTATCTGCCTGTTAATGGGCTACATTCCGGCCTATTTCTTCTACCGCAGCACAACCCGGCATAAATCTTTTCTGCTTTTGCTTATTATGCTGCCCTTTTGGGTCAGTTTTATCATCCGGACCATGAGCTGGGTCAATATCCTGGGCGATACGGGCCTGTTTAACTATCTGCTGATCAAATTCGGTATTCTGGACAGTCCGCTCGGTATGCTCTACAACGAGGGTTCGGTGATATTGGGCCTGGTCCAGTACTTGCTGCCGTTTATGATTCTGAATATTTTCGTGAGCCTGGAGGGAATCGACAAAAGTCTGCTCGAAGCGGCCAAAAGCCTGGGCTGCACCGAATGGCAGGCATTCCGGGAAGTCACCCTGCCGCTTAGCCTTCCGGGGGTTAGTGCCGGCTGTCTGCTGGTATTTGTATTAACGGCGGGGACTTACCTGTCGCCCATGATTTTAGGCGGTCCGGGAAACGATATGATCGCCAATCTGATCTTTAAACGGGTGGTCGGCACCCTGGACTGGCCGTTCGGTTCGGCCATCAGTGTTATCCTGCTGGGTCTGCTGGGGGTCATCGTCTGGGTCTATAATCGATATCTGGGCATTAACCAGATATTCAAAAGTTTCCAGTGAGACTATTTGTATGTTCAAAATATCCGGCTGGTCCTTAATTCGCCTGTATACGATCCTGGTCTATGTTTTTATGTTCGCCCCCATTGTGGCGGTGATTATCCTTTCTTTCAACCCGGAGCAATTCGGATCATTTCCGATGAAAGGCTTCAGTTTCAGATGGTACCTGAAGCTGGCCCAGAATAAACCGATTCTGCTGGCATTTAAAAATTCCCTGTTGCTGGGTTCCCTGACAGCTATCCTGGTCACTGCGATTGGGATTCCAGCGGCCATGGCCTTTATTCGGTATGAATTTCCGGGCAAAAATACGCTGAACACGCTGCTGCTGGCGCCGATCATGATCCCGGAAGTTATCCTGGGGGTGGCATTGCTGCTGTTTATCCGCTGGCTGGAGCAGCCTAAGAGCTTTTTAATGCTCCTCATCGGGCATGTGGTCATCACCCTGCCGTATGTGCTTCTGGTGGTTCAGGCAAGATTGGTGGGCATCAAAAGAGAATATGAAGAAGCGGCCCTGTCGCTCGGCGCCGGTCCGCTGCAGACATTTAAGGAAATAACGCTGCCGCTATTGTTGCCGGCGATCCTGGCGGGCATGCTCTTTGCCTTCACCATTTCCTTTGATGATGTCACCGCCACCCTGTTCTGGGCAACGGCATCGATGCAGACGGTTCCGGTCAAGATCTTCGGCATGCTGCGCAATTCCGTCAGCCCTGAGATAAACGCCCTGGGTACCGTAATGATCGTTTTGACAATTTCAACCCCCCTGCTGGCCGGGTATTTGGCCCGCAGGTTTTCCAGGGGATCTTGATTTTTTGGGAAGCATTGGGAAGGGCAGAATTCACATTAACCCCTTAAAAAAGGAGAACGAAAGTGAAAAAGAATCTGGAAGACAATCTAAATGCAGTACATGAACATTACAAAAATGGTAACCTGAGCCGTCGGGATTTCATCAAATATCTGAGTATTGCCGGCGCTGCCGCCGGTTTGGTGGGCGGACCCTTTGGCATGCTGGCCAAAAACGCATGGGCGGCCAAGTCGATCCGCTTTGACGGCTGGGGCGGCGTTGTTTCTGAAGCCTTTCGAAAATACGCCTTCGAGCCGTTTACCAAAGCCACCGGCATCGAAGTTGTTGAAGGCGAGTTCGGCGATATGGATACCTACCTGACCCGGGTTAAGGCCTCCTTTCCACCCGGCGGCGAGTTCAACCTCGCCCACCTGAGCGGTGTGTTTGACTACGCGCGTTATGTCGGTCTTGGTTATAACATTGAGCTTGACGAAAGCAAGATCCCGAACCTCAACAATGTGATGTCGGCCATGATGGAGCCCTATCGCGCCATCACAAACGGCAAACTCTCGGCGGTTCCCTATGACTACGGCCAGACCGGCATCGCCTACAACACCAAGTATGTCCCCAAGGACAAGGCGGTTAAGTCGGGCGCTTCTTTGCTGTGGGACAAAGAACTCAAAGGCAAACTGGGCAGTTTCAACGATTGGCGGACCAACATCTGGTATGCCGCCCTGCATACCGGCCAGAATCCAAACAGCATTTCGGATTTGAAGACCGTGTGGCAAGCCCTTAAAGAACAGCGCGGCCTGATGAAAAAATACTGGGGCTCCGGTGCAGAACTCATGAGCCTGTTGGCCAATGAAGAGATCTATGCCACGACCGCCTGGTCGGGCAGGGTGGCCGCCCTGCAGGCCCAGGGGCATCCGATCGGGTTTCTGGCACCGCACAACTGCTATTCCTGGCAGGAGTGTATTTTCGTAATCAAGGGCACCGATCTTAATGTGGCCCAGGAGCTGCTTAATTTCATGCTGGCTCCCGATGCCGCCATTGCCGTGGCCGAAGGGCAGAAATATCCATCCAGCCTCGACCCGATGAAAGTGCCGATGCCGGAAGGGGTTAAAAACCTGCCCGCCTTTGATCCGACCGGCAAGCTGGAAGGTTTCCTGTTTGCCAATCCGCAATATTGGAACTCCCACGAAGTGGAATGGGCTGAACAATGGGATCGTATTAGGTCCGGCGGTTGATGCCTGATTCGGGCAGGCCTTCCCGAAAAAGAAACATAATAGTTCACCGCAGAGCTCGCAGAGAACGCCGCGAAAGAAAATTTTAATAAGTCCACGCGATCTCTGCGTTCTCAGCGGTGAGACCCTTCGTAAATATGTTATCGAATTTTATTAAGTTTCATAGCCGCTAAGCCTCCGGCTTGCAACCCCATACGTGAACGAGGATATCCCAATGGAAAAAGATGCAGCTCGACCGGCGGTACAATTAAAGGGGATCGTTAAACGTTTCGACAAAGTTGTCGCGGTTGAGAAAATGAATCTGGACATCGAAGAAGGGTCGCTGGTCACCCTCCTGGGGCCTTCCGGTTGCGGCAAGACGACCCTTTTGCGAATGGTTGCGGGCCTGGAAGAACCCACGGAGGGACAAATTTTCGTCAAGGGCAAGCGGGTGAACGATGTCCCGATCCACCAACGAAACCTGGGAATGATTTTTCAAAATTATGCCCTTTTCCCGCATAAAAGCATTTTCGACAACGTGGCTTTCGGCTTAAAATACCGCAACGTGCAGAAGGCCGAGATCAAGAACAAGGTCGAAAAAGCCCTTGAGATGGTTCGCCTGCCGGGTGTGGGAAATCGTTTTCCCTCTCAGCTCTCGGGAGGGCAGCAGCAGCGTATCGCTATGGCCCGGGCCATTGTCATTGAACCGGATGTTTTGCTTATGGATGAGCCGCTTTCCGCCCTTGATGAAAATCTGCGGGAAGAGATGCGTGTTGAAGTCGGCAATCTGCAGCAGCTGCTGGGGGTGACGACCATCTTTGTGACCCATGATCAGCGCGAGGCCCTGTCCATGTCGGATAAGGTTGTGGTGATGAAGGACGGTCAGAAACTGCAGGAAGGTACTCCCGAGGAAGTTTACAACAACTCATCTAACCATTTTGTGGCCGACTTTCTGGGGCATTCCAATTTTGCCGAAGGCGTGGTGATGGGCCGGGAAGGGGACTGGGTCAGAGTCAAACTCGACGATGGGCATGAGTTTCTGGCCAATCCATCCTCCGGCGGCTGGTCCCCGGGAGACCGCGCGGAAGTCGTGGTGCGGGCGCAAAAATTTAAAATTGAGCCCCGGGCCCAATCGGCACTCAATTCAGGAATAAACCATTTCTACGGCACCGTTAAGAATCGAAGTTACATGGGCGGGGAGATCAGCTACTTTGTGGAACTGGAAAACGGTACCATGGCGCATGTGATAAATCTGGTCGTATCTCAATCCTTGCAACGCGGGGAACAAGTTGCGGTTCAGGTAGATCCCGTTCACTGTCGCTTATTGCCCGGAAAATAAAACCTAATCTGACCATTTTCAAATTTCGACGGTATCCGTCCAACCGCTCTTATTTGATATATCGATTCAGCAATTCATTCCAACTTTCCGTTTTCATAAATTTCAGCAACGACTGGTTGATCGGTTTGCGGAGCGGGCTGTTTTGCTGCAAGGCGATGCTCACGAAATATTCATCGAAAGTGCCGCCAATAACCTGCAGCCGGCCGGCAAACTCTTTTTTTATCAGATACTGTAATATTTTTTCGTCCTGGACAAACGCGTCGATCCTCTTGCCGGCGATTGCTGCCAACCCGTCCTGCGAGTTTTCAAATGGGATCACGGCGACTCCCTTTTTGGCTAGAAAAGCGAAACCCTCGGATCCGGATATAGATCCGACGCGCGCATGGTAAAGATCATTAAAACCGTGAACCTTGCCTCTCAGTTCAGTAAGGGTCAGCTGCGTCGTGATGGTTGCCGTAAAGCCGGCGATAAATACAATTGAGAAAATCATCCAGATGATCGCAAAGATTCGCCCTCCCATCGTTTTTGGGGCTTTGTCTCCATAGCCCACAGTGGTCATTGTCACCATGGCCCACCAGATGCCGTGACCGATCCCCTTGACATTACCCTCACCGAACATCTCTTTGTTTTCACGCTTTTCAAATGACCAGACGATCATTCCGACTATCAGAGACATCAGAAACATCAGCCCAACCGCTTTGAGTATCTGCAGTGAAAATATGCTTTTGACAACATTCAACCATCTGTAATCTGTACCCTCGGCCGGCACTGCAATGGATAGCCCCGATTTCAAATAGGATTGACTGAAATCTATGGTAGATACAAAACGATCCGAAACAGCCAGAGCAGGGATGACATTTATTTCTTTTTTTTCAAGCGCCGTCAATAAAGGCTCAAGACTGCTGAATTCCCGAAATTCGAAGGCAACGCCCAGATATTGCGCTACTGCCTGCCAGATTTCAACGCTGAAGCCCTCCCACTGATTATTAGCCGTTTTCATGTAGGCCGGCGGGGCCACCACCACTCCCACCAATAGTTTGCGCTGAGCCGCACTCTCGTCTTGAGAAATGGCAGTCGCAGGAAAAAACAAAAGCAGCCAGAACCAAAGCATGCTGCAGCCTATGATGCAAATTGCTTTATGATTGGACAACATGATCTAATTAATCCGCGCTGAGAAGTAAGTCTTAAAGGTTGTGAATTGTTCTATGAAAACTGAAGAAAGTGGATGGATCGAAGGTCCGGCGCATTAGTTATTTTATGCCGCGCATATTGTTTTACACTGAGCCGCTGTTGCCGGTTTGATCCGCGGCGGACTATCGGGTAATTTTGCACATATTTCAGTCCTCGGCCGCCAAAACTACATGCGTTGTACTACCCCGCAAACCCTCTTGGCTTGCTTCTATCCTACTTTTACTTCTATGGCAGATGTGCTGTTGAATGTCAATATGCACTATAGATCTTATTTTCGATGCAATTTTTTTTATTGACACCCTATTTGGCGTTAGGGTACAGTGCCCTAAAGTTGAGCTCTGAGTCATTTGAAACTATTTCTATCCAGAACGGCATAAATCCATTCGTAATTTAATATGACGCTGTGGATATGCAAACTTATTCGAAAGTATGCTTATGATCGAAATCAGTTTCAGCGGCCGCGGCGGTCAGGGAGTGGTGCTGGCCTCCCAGATGCTGGGTTTGGCTTTTTTTAAAGCCGGCAAGTATCCGCAGTGCTATTCGGTCTTTGGGGGTGAAAGACGCGGCGCACCGTTGGCCAGCTTTTTGCGGGTGGATGACCGTAAGATCCTGTTAAAATGTGAGATCAAGAATCCCAGCGATTTCATTTGTTTTGACGACAGCCTGTTCGATCCCGCCACGGTTCGCTCCATGCTGAAGCCGGGCGGGAGCATTCTGATCAACACCCGCCGCAGCCGGGAGGCTTTGGGTGAACTGTCGGACTATAAACTGGGGTTTTTGGACGGTATGGCCGTCGCGCGCCAGGCCGGGCTGGACCGCTTTTTTAACACCGTCATGGTCGGTGCTTACGGCGCCTTCAGCGGTTACCTTCCAAAAGAGCCCATATTGGAAGCCGTGCGCGAGATGACCCCGGCTGATCCTGAAAACAATGTCAAGGCCGCCAGTCTGGCCTTCGATCAAGTACAAATTATTGAACCCGGAGGTGCTCATGGCTGATCGCACCTGTCCTCCCTGCCTGGATCCTGAGACCATTATTCCGATTTCCCGCAACACCACGGCTGTCTTTAAGACCGGCTCCTGGACCGCCGTGCGCCCCCGCTTTGTCGAAAAAACGTCACCCTGCCGGGCAGCCTGCCCCGCCGGCAACGATATCGTCGGTGCTGCGCGGGCAGCCACTCGCGGTGATTTCGATGCCGCCCTGGCGGTTTTTCTGGAAGAGAGTCCCTTGCCCGGTGTGTGCGGGCGCGTTTGCTATCACCCCTGCCAGACAGCCTGCAACCTGATCGGTTTGGACGGGGCGGTCAATGTGCGGGCGCTGGAACGGGCCGCGGCCGACCACGGTCAGGCCGCACCGCGACTGCTGAGTGAAGCCGGCTGCGACAAGCCGGTGGCGGTTGTCGGATCCGGTCCGGCCGGGCTGACCTGCGCTTACCACCTGGCCCGGCTGGGACATCCGGTAACCCTGATGGAGGCTGCCGAACGGGCGGGCGGTCTCATGACCGATGGCATCCCCGGTTTTCGTCTGCCGCTGGCTGCTGTCGAAAAAGACCTGCAGCGCATCTGGTCGCTGCCGGTGAATCTGCACACGCAACGGTTTGTGGATGAAAAGTCACTGGCCGTCCTGGCGGATGAGCATGCGGCTGTTTTTCTATCGCTCGGAGCCGATGCCCATCTTCCGTTGAATGTGCCCGGTGAGGATCTAAACGGCGTTGTGTCGGGATTGGCGTTTCTGCGCAGCAGCACCCTCAGGGCTAAAGCCCGGGATGCAAAAGTTGTGGTGATCGGTGGCGGCAACACCGCCCTGGATGCCGCGCGCACCGCTTTGCGATGCGGCGCACGCCGGGTGCAGGTGTTGTATCGCCGCACCCAGCAACAAATGCCGGCTTTTGAGGATGAGATCGCCGAAGCCGGGGCCGAGGGGGTGACCATCGAGATGCTGGTGGCGCCGGTCGCCTTTGTGGGCAGTGCCGGCCGACTCGAAGCGGTGCGCCTGATCGACATGCGCCTGGAGGCCCCGGAAGCGGACGGCCGTCTGCGGCCGGTGCCGGTAAACGAAGCGCCACGGGAGCTGACCTGCGATTTAGCCATCATTGCTGCGGGCCAGGCACCCCGGGCCGAGCCCTTTTTGCACGGGCTGCGCTGGGAAAAAGGACGGATATGGGTTGACGGCTGGGGGCGTACCTCGCAGCCGGGATGGTTTGCCGGCGGAGACCTAACGCCGGCCAGAGCCTCGGTGGTGGATGCCATTGCCGCCGGTAAGCGGGCGGCCGCGGGAATACACCTTTCGCTGACAGGTAATCAGACAGATGACGCCCTGCAGGCGGTCACACTGGGACCCGGACCCGCTTTCTCCATCGCGGCCTGGGTTGAATGCCCGCCAGGCTGGCAGCCGAACCAGGTCGCCCGGCCCGATCCGAACACGCTTTTGTTTACACCCCCCAAACATCCCCAGCAACTGCCCGAGGAAGATCCTGCCGTGCGGGTGCAATCCAGCGTCGAAGTGGCCAAAGGCCTTGACCCTTCGCAGGCTTCCGCGGAAGCCGACCGGTGCCTGTGCTGCGGCACCTGCGTGGGCTGCGATCGTTGCCTGACATTTTGCCCTGAGGGTGTGGTCTGTCCGCCCGACCAGGCCGGTGGCGACTACACCGTGCGCGACGAGTATTGCAAGGGTTGCAGTATCTGCGCCTCGGTTTGTGTGCGCGGGGTTATGGAGCCGGGAGGTGAGCCGTGAGATACTTTATGACCGGCAATCACGCGGTGGCCACTGCGGTGCGCCAGTGTCGCCCCCAGGTGGTGGCGGCCTATCCCATCACCCCCCAGACCCCCATCTATGAAAAACTCTCCGACTGGGAGGCCGAGGGCAAGCTGGGCGGTAAGATGATGCGGGTGGAAAGCGAGCACTCGGCCATGGCGGCCTGTTTGTCGGCTTCTTTGACCGGCGTCCGAACATTTACCGCCACTTCCTCCCAGGGACTGGCCCTGATGCACGAAATGCTGCACTTTGCCTCAGGCTGCCGCACCGCCGTGGTGATGGCGGCGGTCAATCGCACCCTGGCCGCGCCCTGGGCTTTTTGGTCCGATCAGACCGATACCCTCTCCCAGCGTGACACGGGCTGGATGCAGATTTACTGTGAGGACAACCAGGAGTCGGCCGACAGCATTATTCAGGCCTTCAAGGTGGCCGAGGAAGTCCATCTGCCGATCATGGTGGTCCTGGAGGCCAACTTTATCAGTCATTTTATGGAGCCGGTGGACATCCCGACCCAGGAGGAGGTGGACGCCTTCCTGCCTGCGGTGGCACTGCCCCGCCGCTTCGATCTGGACAATCCCGGCTATGTGTCGCCGACCGTGACCCAGCGCCAGTACGAGGGATACCGCCAGCTTTCCCAGGAAGCCATGCAGCATGCCCTGGAAGTCATCCGGCGGGTGGACCATGAATTCGGCGAGTGCTTCGGGCGCAGTTACGGTCTGGTGGAAATGACCGGCGCCCCGGATGCCGATTTGGTCCTGGTCACGACCGCCACCATTACCTCCACGGCCCGGGCCGCACTGGCCGAACTGGAGCAGGAGGGCATCAAGGTGGCCCTTTGCAAACTGAGGATCTTCCGACCTTTTCCGGTAGCCGCCGTGCGGGCGGCACTGGAAGGATTTTCCCGTGTGGCGGTGGTGGAGCGCAACATATCCCTGGGCCGGGAGGGCATCTTTTGCTCGGAAATTAAGGCGGCTCTGGTCAACAGCCCTTCGCCGCCCAAAGTGCAGGGCTATTTGGCCGGCATCGGCGGCACCAACGTGGACCCCGAGCTCATCAAGCGGGTGGTGCATCTTGCGCTCGAGGCCGGGGAATTCGGCGATGGCCCCCTATGGATGAGAGGTGAACCATGACGACAGCAGAGCGGCCGTTGGAAGTGATGAGCCCCGGACAGATGTCCTGTCCGGGTTGCGGGCTGGCGCTGGGCATGCGCCAGGTGATGCGGGCAATGGGTAAACGCTGTGTGGTGGTGGTGGTGCCCTCCTGCGTGGCGGTGACCACCGGCCCTTATCCCAACTATACGCTGGGGGTGCCGGCCTTTCATTCAGCCTTTGAAATTGCTGCTCCCACGGCGGCCGGCATCCGCAATGCCCTGATCGAACAGGGCCAGGACGATGTGCCGGTGCTGGCTTTTGCCGGCGACGGCGGTACCTTCGATATCGGCTTACAGTCACTATCAGGCGCGGCCGACCGCAACGAAGATATCCTATACGTCTGCATGGATAACGAAGGCTACATGAATACCGGCATTCAGGTATCCTCGGCGACGCCGCAATTCACCTGGACCGGTACCACCCCGACCGGCAACACCCGACGCAAGAAGCAAATCATGGAAATCATGGCCGCCCATCGCATGCCCTATGCGGCCACGGCCTCGATTGCCTTCCCCGAGGATCTCAACCGCAAGATTAATAAGGCCAGGCAGATCAGAGGCACGCGCTTTTTTCACATCCTCTCACCCTGTACCACCGGATGGCGCATCCGGGAAGATATGGCGGTCAAAGTGGCCATGCTGTCGGTTGAAACCCGGGTGTTCCCGCTTTACGAGATCGAAGACGGTTTGCACTACACCATCAACCATCAACCGCGCGGTTTGCCGGTGGAACGTTACCTTGAAGTCCAGGGCCGCTACCGGCACCTGAAACCCGAGCAAACCGCCGTTATTCAGACCGAAGTGGACCGCAACTGGCAGGAGTTGACAGCGCGGGCTGCCCGCAGCGGAATAGACCAGTCCTGAAAACTCCTGCGCAGCCCATTTCAATCGATCGGATTGCTTAAGGCTATCGTTGTGTCCCGAAAACACATTAAAAAACCGAACAGGTTGCGGAAATCATCATTGGGTCTTTGATTAATAAAATTCCAAGCACCAAATGACAAATTACAAACAATATCCAAACTTCAAGCACCAATGATCCAAACGGGTTTTTCTATTCGCAAAGTGCCTTTTTTGTTTTGAACTCAGGCGTAATGAGGATTATCAGAAACAGCCGAATCGATGTGAATCCTTGTATTCTATGATTTGTTTCGAATTTGAGATTTGATGAACTCGTAAAAAGTCTAATTTCCCCTCCCCTGGCGGGAGGGGATTAAGGGGAGGGGGATATAATAGGCTCAAATATATTCTTATTCACCCTCACCCCGACCCTCTCCCATCAAGGGAGAGGGAGATTTCTGACTTTTTACGAAACCATCAGATTTGGAATTTGGAATTTATACGATGTTATCTTGGAAAAGAAAGAATTATTAAATCTATCGGGGTTAAGTAAATTACACTTAGGGCATGACACTATATCGGGTTCTGCAGCTTCTTCAAACAAAAGGAGGACAATATGAACAGACTCAGGAAGATATTTTTGATAGTGTTGCTGGTATCAATACTATTTTGCGGGCTGGTCCAGGGGGTGACGGCGGCAGAGTATGTGATCAAGGCCGTCTCGGCCTGGCCCCAGATGGTCTACGAAGTGCAAAACTTCATCAAGTTTTTGGACATTGTCAAACAAAACGTGGCCGCTCAGGCACCCGGCCAGCTTGAGATCAAATATCTGGGCGGGCCGGAAGTCATTCCCAATCGGGAGCAGGTCGAGGCGCTGCGCAATGGCTCGGTGGATATGGTTTTCTCCACCAGCGGTTATTATGTCTCAGCAGTACCGGTGGTGGACGGTTTGAATCTGACTGAATTTACTCCCTGGGAAGAACGCGAAAGAGGCGTCAACGATTTTTTAAATAAAATCCACAATCAGAAGGTCAACGCCGAATATTTGGGACGTTTGGGTGTGGATTTGCCCTTCATGTTGTTTTTAAACCAACCCATCGCACAGCTTTCCGACCTCAAAGGGCTCAAAATACGCTGCTCGCCCACCCACATTGAGTTTCTTAAGAAAGTGGGTGCGCAACCGATGGTTATACCGCCCCCGGACGTACACACCGCCCTGGAACGGGGAGTGGTGGACGGCTTTGTCTGGGTGGCCGGTCTGATCAGGGATTGGGGCTGGAACGAGGTGGTCAAATACCGCGTGGAGCCCGGCTTCTATATGGCCAACAACGTCGTGCTGGTCAACAAAGAGGTATGGGACAAGCTGCCGGCCAACCTGCAAAAGATACTGCAGGAAAGTGAGATCATGGCTGAAAAAGCGGCCGTCAACCGCGGCATGGCGCACGTGGCCGAAGAAAACGCCATCATGGAAAAAGGCGGCATGCAGCTGATCACACTGCCGCCGGCAGAGTCCCGGAAACTCAAAGAGACGGCCTACGAGGCGCTCTGGGAAGTGGTCATCAAGAAATCAGGCGATGACGGCAAGCAGCTCAAGAGTATGATCTCCAAATAGTTGATCCGTGGACCCGTTGGCCAGTCGATCCGATGGGCCGTTTAGGCCAACCGACAAACCGGCTAACCGGCTAACGGGCCAACCGGCTAACCGGCAAACGGGCAAACCGGCTAACCGCTTCAAACCAGGAGGCGAAATGGACCGTCTGGACGGGATGTTAAGGCGCGTGGAAACGCTACTGGCCGTGCTGGCCGGCCTGCTCCTGCTGTTCATTACCGTTTCCATCTGCGTAACTATCGCCCTGCGCACTCTGAACCTGCCGGTGCCGTTGTGGTCGGTGCAATTTAATGAGTACGCGTTGCTCTGGATCACCTTTCTGGGCGGAGCCTGGCTGCTGAGAAACAAGCGCCATGTGTCGCTGGATTTACTGACCCGTCGCCTGAGCGACGGCAACCTCCCAATACTCAGCGCGTTGCATGCCGGCCTGGGACTGTTGGTTTGCGGATGTCTGACCTGGATTTGCGGCGCGGTGGTCTGGGATCATTTTCAACGCGGCATCGTTGATGTGCGGGCCGTGGATGTACCCAAACACTGGATCCTGGTGGTGGTGTTCTTCGGCTTTTTAATTCTGACCCTGGAATTTATGTGCGAAATGATGCTTGAGATCAGGCGGACGCGGGGGAACAAATAGATTATGGAGTGGTGGTGGGTTTTCACTTTTTTCATCGGTGGACTGGTGCTGCTTCTGGTGGCAGGCTTTCCGATTGCCTTCGCTTTTTTGTGTATGGATCTGCTGGGTATCCTGGTTTTCATCGGCCCGCGGGGCCTTTACCAGGCACCCCTGCAGATCTTCAGCTCGCTTTCCACCTTCACCCTGGCCCCCATTCCACTGTTCATCCTCATGGGTGAATTGATGTTTCACTCTGGAGTGGCCTACCGCACGATCGATGTGTTGGACAAGTGGTTGGGACGTCTTCCCGGACGGCTCAGCTTGCTGGCGGCAGCCGGTGGAACGCTTTTTTCTGCGCTATCCGGCTCCACCCTGGCCAACACCGCCATGCTGGGTACGGTGCTCATGCCCGACATGCAGCGGCGCGGCTATCACACGTCCATGTCGGTGGGTCCCATAGTGGGGGTGGGCGGATTGGCCATGCTCATACCGCCGTCTTCACTGGCTGTTGTGCTGGCGGCATTGGGTCACATATCCGTAAGCAAGATTCTCATGGGCGGCGTGGTGCCGGGGTTGCTTCTGGGAGCGATGTTTGCGCTGTACATCATCCTGCGCTGCTGGTTAAATCCTGCCCTGGCACCCCACTACGAAGTGGTCGGCACCAGTTGGCCGGAGCGGATCGTGCTTCTGATAAGTTACGTGCTGCCGCTGGGCATTGTTATCTTCATGGTGCTGGGACTCATGCTGCTGGGGGTTGCCACCCCCACCGAAGCGGCCGCTTCCGGAGTTTTGGGCACGATCATGGTGATTGCCCTTTTTAAAAAACTGACCTTTAAAGCGCTCAAAGACGCGATAACCGGCACGCTTGAAATCACGGTGATGATATTTATGATCATTGCAGCCTCCAACACATTCAGCGCCATTCTGGCTTTTTCCGGAGCGACCCGGGGGCTTCTGGGCATGGTCAAGGGGTTGGATTTACCGCCCTTGATGGTTCTGGTGGGTATGCAGTTGCTGGTGTTTCTGCTGGGCATGTTCATGGAGACCATCTCAATTATGATGATTTGCCTGCCTATTTTCATGCCGATCGTTAAAATCCTGGGCTTCGATCCGGTCTGGTTCGGCGTTATCATGCTCATCAATTTTGAAATGGGCCTGATTACGCCGCCTTTCGGCATGCTGTTGTTCGTGATGAAAGGCGTGGCGCCGAAGGGTATCAGCATCGAAGAAATCTGCTGGGCGGCGTTGCCGTTCATTCTATGCGATGCACTGGCCATGACGCTGATTATCGCTTTTCCGGCCCTGGCGCTGTGGCTGCCGTCACAGGTGGTCTGAGGTGAAATATGAAAAAATTAGTTATCCGTCCCAGCAAATCGATTCGCGAAAAGGTCTATGATTACCTGCGGGAGGGAGTCCTCAACGGCAAGATCAAGGCCGGCGACAGGCTGGTTGAATCCGACCTTGCCGACCGTATCGGAACCTCCCGGACCCCGGTGCGTGAAGCGCTGCACACTCTGGAGCGGGAAGGGCTGGTCGAATCACAGCAGCGCGTGGGGTATGTGGTGCGCCCCATCAGTGAATTGGAGGTATCGGAACTGTGTGAAATCCGGCTGGCACTGGAAGCTCTGGCATTGCGCTGGGCGTTAAGCAAAGATCCCGTCGGTTTGGCCAATGCAATGCGGGAGAACCTGTCGCGCTGTGAACAGCGGATCGCGGAAGGCGACCTGAAAGCCTTTATCGAACTGGATGCCCAATTTCATGAGTTAATCTCCGGGATCGCCGACAGCAGCAGGCTCATGGAAATGACCAACAGTATCCGCCGTTACATGCTGCGCTACCGTATCCAGAGCATTTACACCGAAGACAATGTGCACCGGGCCATAGCCGGGCATCAAGCGGTGCTCAAGGCTATCGAGGAGGGCGATAAAAGGGCCGCCCAAAGAGCCCTGCGCGCCCACATCAAGCAGTCCAAGAAGGATATTTTGTATTTCGGTTTTAAGGATAAAACAGCAGAAGGCTGAGTATTGAAATTACCAGGTTGCCATGTTTCTTGAAATTTCGAATTTAACCAAGAGCTTCGGGGGGCTCCAGGTTCTGCATGATGTCTCCTTTGCAGGTTGAATACTGAAGTTACCGGGCTACCATGTTTCTTGAAATTTCGAATTTAACCAAAAGCTTCGGGGGACTCCAGGTTCTGCATGATGTCTCCTTTGCAGTGAATCAAGGCGAGATTATCGGACTGATTGGACCCAACGGGGCGGGGAAGAGCACCCTTTTTAACCTGATTACGGGGGTATATCGCCCGAATAAGGGTGAAATTCGATTCCGTCAGAAAAGTCTGGTCGGTCTTAAACCGCACCGCATTTGCCGGAGAGGCATCGCCAGAACTTTCCAGCTTGTCCGGATTTTCCCGTCCATGACCGTGCTGGAAAATGTTCTGACCGGCGCATTGTACGGCCGAAGCGGGAGAAAGCACAAAGCCCTGGATGAGGCGCTGGAGTGTCTGGCTCTCCTGAATCTATCAGCGTTAAAAGATACCATGGCGGCCCATTTGACTTACTCCGACCGCCGGTTGGTGGAGATCGCCAGAGCCATAGCCGCCCAACCGGGTCTGGCGCTGCTGGATGAACCGCTGGCAGGTTTGAATCCGGCTGAAACCGAAACGATCATGGCGGTCATTGAGGATATCCGCAGCATGCGCGGGATTTCGATCCTGTGGATTGAACACAAGATGGATGCCGTCTTTAATGTTTGCGACCGGATCGTGGTCCTCGATTACGGGATCATGATCGCTGAAGGGCATCCCCAGGAGATCGCAACAAACAAAAAGGTGGTGGAGGCGTATCTTGGCGAACCCCTTGCTTAAAGTATCCGGCCTGAATGTCTTCTACGGGGATGCCCAGGCCCTGTGGGATATCAGCTTTCAAGTCCAGGCGGGCGAGATCTTCTCCATTATCGGGTCCAACGGCTCGGGCAAGTCCACCATTCTCAAAACACTGTCCGGTTTGATGCGTCCGGCTTCCGGACAGGTGGCGTTCAACGGATCGCGCATTGACGGAAACAGTGCCGCCCGAATCGTTGATGGCGGTATTTCCCTCGTGCCGGAGGGCAGGGGCCTTTTTTCCAGCCTGACGGTCGCCGAGAACCTGGAACTGGGGGCGTTCACCCGGCGGGCCCGGCCCTGGATGAAGCAAACGATCGAGCAGTTATCCGATACGTTTCAAATTATCAGAACCCGATCCCGTCAACTGGCGGGCACGATGAGCGGCGGAGAGCAGCAGATGCTGGCCATTGCCAAAGCGCTCATGTCAAAACCCAAGCTTCTGATGCTCGACGAACCGTCGCTGGGGTTGGCCCCGATGGTTGTAAAGACGGTATTCGAGATCGTTGCAGCCTTAAAAGCGCAGGGCGTTACCATTTTGCTGGTGGAACAAAATGTCCACCATGCCTTGCGGATTGCCGATCGTGTCTGTGTGATCAAGACGGGGCAGATTACCATGATCGGGACGGGCAAGGAGCTTTTGTCCGACCCGGAGATTCAGAAGGCCTACCTGGGAACTTTGCGTTGAGAACGGACCATGGATTTTATACCGCCCATTGATATCCTGATACAGCTATTGATTAACGGGATTTTATTCGGGACGATGTACGGCATTGCGGCCATCGGACTGAGTCTGATTTTCGGAACGATGCGTATCGTTTTCATCGCCCAGGGGACCATGATCATCCTGGCCGCCTACGGCAGCTTCTGGCTTTTCAAGCTGTGGTCGGTGAATCCCTATTTATCGATCGTGATTGTCGTACCCGCTTCCCTGATCGTCGGTCTGGGGCTGTATCAGGTCCTTTTCCGAAAGGTTGCCCGGGAAGGGCAATTTCCAACACTGCTGATCGCCTTTGGCTTAATGGCCCTGCTGGAGAATCTCATGGCGGTCGTCTTTTCCGCTGATGCCCGGGCAATCCAGACCAGCTCAGCCTCCTATGGGTTGACGTTCATGGGTATGAAGATCTCCTTTACGCGCCTGATGGCCTTTGTGATGGCGGTTTTGGGCACGATTTCAGTGACTTTCTTTCTGAAAAAGACCCTGCTGGGAAAGGCCGTCCGGGCGGCGTCGGAAAACCTGGAATTTGCAATGCTGGTCGGCATCACACCTCACATGGTCAACACGATTACGTTCGCCCTCGGGATCGGCCTGGCCGGACTGGCCGGCGTGGCGACGGCGACGGCTTACTCTTTTGATCCCTTTTCCGGATTCGTTTTCAGTCTCAAGGCCATGATCGCACTGGCTCTGGGGGGGATGGGCAATGTGGTCGGCGCACTTTTGGGGGGACTGCTGCTGGGCGTCATTGAAGCCTATGGGGCTTTTTTTCTAAGCGGCGGCTGGGCCGATGTGATTTCCTATGCGGTTTTTCTCTTGGTATTGATGTTCAAGCCCGAAGGCCTTTTTACTGCCGGGGCAAGCGAGTAGGGAACTACGCTTCCTCCGGCTTATCGCAAAGCTATTTGAATGGGTTAAAAATTCTCAGCACTCGATAACATCAACAATAAATTGTCAATATCGCTATGTTAAACGCGTAGGCAACATATGGCAGAAAATCTTAAAAATATAATGCGACTTGGTTTGCTGATTTTAGGCGTGATTGCTATGGCCGTCGTCCCGCTTGTCTTCGACCCCCAATCCTCCTATTTGGTCTTTTTTCTGTTCTCGGCTTTTATCTACGTTGCCCTCACCCAAGCCTGGAATCTGGTGGCCGGCTACACGGGACAGGTTTCTTTGGGCATTCATGCATTCTTCGGCCTGGGCGCTTACGTCATTGCGATAGGGTGGTCCCGGGGTCTGATCGGTTACCTCGATCCTTTCGGAATGCTCATGGCCGGGTGTGTGGCGGCGTTGCTCGGCATCATTGTGGGGGTTCCGCTCCTTTCCAAGCTCAGGGGAGATTACTTTGCTCTGGGGACTTTGGGGCTTGGAGAAATATTGCGACTGATCATTATCCAGGGTAAAGCAACTACGGCCGGGCCCACCGGAATTTTTCTGCCTTCTTCTGCCTTTACATCGATTGTACCCTATTATTTCATTGCCATGTTCCTCGCAATTCTCGCGACCGGCGTTACCTATTACATGATCAAATCTCGCATCGGACTGGCCCTGATGGCAATCCGGGATGATGAAGGCGCCGCGGCCGGCATTGGTATTAACATTTTGAAATTTAAAGTTCTGGCTTTTGCAGTGGGAGCTTTTCTTGCGGGACTGTGCGGCGCGCTTCAGGCCTACTATATCTTTCACGTCGAACCCCAAAGTTTTTTCAGTCTTAAATGGACGCTCTATCCGGTTTTGATGTGTATTCTGGGCGGTGCGGGCACGATTTCCGGTCCGGTCGTGGGCGCTTTTTTTCTGACGGCGGCCTTCGAGGTGGCGAAATACTACCTGCCGACGATCCATCCCATCTTCTCCGGTTTGCTCATTATCCTGGTCATCATATTCCTGCCCAATGGTTTGGTTCGGCTGCGCTTAGGGCATATCCCGGGCAGAAAAAAAAGGCATGAAAGACGGTTTTTAATCTCAAAACCAGGAAAGGAGGATTTACTAACACGGCAATAATTATTTAGACACGGTATGCTTGGATCTAAAGGTTGTACTCATCGCAGAGCGGTGAAAAAATATTACTGCTAATACATCACCGAAATTATGAATAGGAGCACTTGGCAGTAAAATACAAAAAAGGAGGGCTTTAAAATGAAGATTCATTCACGTAGTGGACGGGTAGTCGGGTTATGTTTTATTCTTGTCGCGGCCATGCTGTGTTCGACGGTCGCTGTGCAGGCTGCGGAACCGAAGGAGATCGTCATCGGCGCTACCCTGCCGTTAACCGGCATGTTATCGATGATGGGCAGCGAACAGAAATGGGCCTATGAGCAAGCTGCCGCAGATGTGAATGCCATGGGAGGTATTTACGTCAAGCAATTTAATAAAAAGCTTCCCGTAAAGCTCATCGTTGCGGATAACGAAACCGATGCCGGCAAGGCTGTTGCCGCCATTGAACGGCTGGTGAAAGTTGACCATGTTAATTTTCTGCTGTCAGACAGCACGCTGCCGTTGGTGATGCCAACGGCCGTCGCTGCTGAAAAATGGAAGGTGTATTATCACGCCACCATATGCCTGCTCCCGCCATGGCAGGAGCAAAAGTTCAAATGGTCGACCGATTACTTCTTTGACGGCGGCCAGGCCACCTCGGTGCCCTTCCAAATTCTGGATACCATCCCCGAGGCCGACAGACCCAAAAAGCTGGCCCTCCTGGCGGAAGATTCCACCGACGGGAGAATCCTGGGCCCCATTTTTAAGGAAGTCGGCCTGAAATACGGCTATGAATTTGCCTATGACGAGCCGGTAGCTGTCGGATCAAAGGACTACTCGTCTCAGATTTTGAAGCTGAAATCAAAAGGCATTGACGGTGCCATCCTGTTTGCCGGCAGCGGGGATTGCGTGACTTTCGTGCGCCAGATGAAGGAGGCCGGACTGAACTTGAAGTACCTGCACGGTTATAAGGGAACCTGGGGCACCGAGTTCTGGAACGCTTTGGGCAATGATGCTCAGTATATCCTGGCCGACGGTTTCTGGTCCGAGACCTATCCTTATCCGAAGGCCAAAGAGATCGGAGAAAGATACTATCAAAACTTCCATAAGCGCTCTGTGAGTATAGGGCTTTTCTATGCGATCAGCCAGACCTTGTTCAAAGCAATTGAAGTGGCGGGCACGCTGGATGGAGCCAAGGTGCGCGAAGCCGTTCTGACTACCGAATTCAAAGGCACCGTTATGGGTGATATCAAGTACAATCCGGATGGAACGGCAGTTTTCCCCCTGGCGGGTTTCCAGTGGAACAATGGCGTGCTGCAGCGGGTTTACCCGTTTATCGAGGGCGCATCAAAGGTAATGCTCGCCCCTGCCTGGGATAAACGTTAGACGTTTTGATACAAGCACCGAAAGCCTATTTTTTATGTCGATGGCGCTCCTTACGGCATGTTGGTCCTGCGGTCCGAAAGCTGGGCCAAGAATCTTTGCTATTGGCTGGATTTGCCGGTTAGTGATGCCGGCAAATCCAGCTTAGAGTCTTAATCGTGATATCTTTGCATTTTATGAAGACATTTCAGCCACGAAGACCCAAAGGCGCGAAGATGAATACGAACCAAAATTTTTTCTTTGTGTCTTGGTGTCTTTGTGGCAATTTATACCGACTCGTCAGGGTTAGGAATTAGGACATTTTAGGCAATATAGAGTTTGGTTTTGATAACCTATCTTCCTATCTATGATAGTGAATAAAAGCGGAGGATAACCCTATGGGAATTATGAGCGAAAAAGTATGCGTGATCACGGGGGGCGCCGGCAGCCTGGGTCTGGCAAGCGCCAAACTGCTGGTGCAGGAAGGCGCTAAAGTCATGCTGGTCGACAACCGGCAGGATATGTTGGACGAAGCCGCGGGCGAACTCGGCGGCGACAGTGACGCCGTTGCTTTTGTTGTTGCCGATGTATCCGATTCGCGGCAAACCAGGGACTATATCGACCGGACTGTCGCAAGGTGGGGTCAGATCGACTTTTTGTTCAGCAATGCCGGGATCATCGGCGCGATCAAGCCCATTACTGATTTTCCGGAAGAGGTGTTTGATAAGGTCATGGCGGTCAATGTCCGCGCTTCATTTCTGGCCTGCAAGTATGGTCTGCCCCGGATGAACGACGGGGGCAGCATCCTTTTCACTTCCAGCATCGTCGGTGTCACGAGCGACCCCGGTATTTGCGGCTATGCCACCTCAAAACATGCCCTGATCGGCCTGGCGCGTACCGTCGCCAAGGAGGTTGCCGCGCGCAATATCCGGGTAAACGTCATATGTCCCGGGCCGATTGAAAATTCGTTTCAAGCCGATGTGGAGATTGCCTTGAGTGCCGTCATGGGGCGGAATGCGACCGAAGTTCTCGACGCGGCAACCCCCATGGGGCGCCATGGCAAAGCAGAGGAAATCGCAAAAATGGTGCTCTTCCTTGCGTCCGACCAAAGCAGCTATTCGACTGGAAGCATCTTTATGGCGGACGGCGGGATGAACGCCTGACAAGAGGGGCGGCTTAAATCTTTTGGAGTATCACGCAATTTTTTGTACCCCTGATTTTGGCAACGTCTATAAATCTGTGGTGAATATCCCAGAATCCGACTCAAAAGTTACCTTGAATATTCTGTTGACCGTACCGAATTTTCAAGGTATATTATTTTCCATGATTGAACGTCGACAAGAGCTTAATACCATAGAAAAGCTGCTAAAAAGGAATCCGGTAGTCGGTATTATCGGTGCCCGGCAGGTTGGAAAAACGACGCTGGCTCAACAATTTGCATCCCGAAGCAGCGCCGCCACAACTTATTACGATCTTGAAAATCCAGAAGACGAAGCACGCCTGGCAGACCCCATGCTTGTTTTGAAACAGCACAAGGGGCTGATCGTCATAGATGAAATCCAAAGGCATCCGGGTATTTTCCCAGTGCTGAGGGTATTGGCAGACAGGAAACGAACCCCGGCTCGATTTTTGATTCTTGGCAGCGCTTCTCCTGAGCTGATGCAAAAAAGTTCAGAGACGCTAGCTGGACGCGTGGCCTATCACCATTTAAGCGGCTTCGGTTTAGATGAGGTTGACATCAGGGAACATATCAATCTTTGGTTAAGGGGAGGCTTTCCACGCTCGTTTCTTGCAGAAAGCCATAGAGAAAGTCATGAATGGCGCCGCAATTTCATTCGCACTTTTCTTGAAAGAGATCTGCCGCAGTTAGGGATAACCATCCGCTCATCTACGCTGCAGCGCTTTTGGACAATGCTTGCCCACTATCATGGCCAGGTGTGGAATGCTTCTGAATTCGCCCGCTCTTTTGCCGTCGCCGACACCACCGTCCGAAATTATCTGGATATATTGAGTGCCGCTCTCGTTGTACGTCAACTCCAGCCCTGGCATGAAAACATCTCAAAGCGCCAGGTAAAATCTCCAAAGGTGTACTTGTCCGACACGGGGATCTTGCATGCCCTTCTAAATCTTCGAACTTTACGCGATGTGGAAGGACACCCAAAGCTTGGTGCTTCATGGGAAGGCTTTGCTATTGAACAAATTATACGCTGTCTTCAGGTGTATCCGGAAGAGTGTTTCTTCTGGGCCACGTATTCAGGTGCGGAACTGGATTTGCTGATCGTCAGAGGACGAAAAAAATTAGGATTCGAAGTCAAAAGAAGCAGCTCACCACGAGTTACACCATCCATGCAACACGCCGTCGAAGATTTGAAATTAAATCGTTTGGATGTCATCCATGCCGGAGATGAAACCTTCCCAATGAAGGAAAAAATCCGGGCGGTTGCCATGCGCCACCTTCTAAAAGATCTGAGTCCGGTGGATTAGCGTCCAGTAAATAAGGGGATCAAAACCTGAATGATGCTGATGCGACAGAAAAAAAAGGAGTGTCAAACCTTGAACAGGCTTTTCCTGGCCAGGGGTCGGGCCCAGCACAGGTAACTTAAGAAAAATATGGTTAGTCGACACCATCTGCCGGCGAAATATGGGGGCCGGGAAAGATTTAAAAGACTGGATTCCGGCTGTCGCCGGAATGACGTAAACGTTTTCCACATAAGGGTCATAGGGCTTAAGTTGACACCATTACTTCGGGCCAAGCTAAGTTAAATTCCCTTCGCAGCTTCAATAGCGTTTTCCGGACATACTTCGGCCCACCGACCACATTCCAGGCAATGCGACGCATCAATTCTAAAAAGGTTACCCCACACTCGGAAATTACTTCAACCGCGTAAGCTTCAAAGCCTAATCCTCAGGCGGTGCATTTTGACGTAACTCTACCACCGGTCGGATTGACCGTTTCTGCGCTTTCATCCGCCAAAAAATTGATGGTCGGTGGCAGCTCCCGCCGCTGAACCCGCAGCCGTTAAATCAAAATGGATAATGGCGTGGGGTGCGCTGCATGCTGATCCAGCGCAGTTCCGTGAACTCTTCTAGGGCCGCATTGCCGCCGAACCGGCCCCAACCGCTATCCTTGACCCCGCCGAAAGGCACCTGGGGCTCATCACCAACCGTCTGGTCGTTTATGTGAACGATCCCCGATTCGATTTGCTCGGCCATGGCCAGGCCTTTGTTGAAATCACTGGTGACAACAGCCGCCGAAAGTCCGTAAGGCGTGTCGTTTGCCACTGTCAAGGCTTCCGCTTCGTTGGCGACCTCAATGACCGAGACCACCGGACCGAACGTTTCTTCACACGAAAACGGGCTGCCGGTTTTGACGTTGGTCATCACTGTCGGCTGGTAACAGAGCGCTTCAGATTTGCCGCCGCACAATATTTTCGCGCCATCCTGGACTGCGGCAGCCACGTTTTTTATGACCTGGTCGAGTTGCTGTTTGTTGATGAGCGGTCCAATGATCGTGTCCGGTTCCTTCGGGTTGCCGACTTTGAATGTTGAAACCTTCTTGACGAATTTTTCGGTAAATTCCCGGGCAATCGGGCTTTCTACGATGATGCGGCGGGTGGACATACAGATCTGTCCCTGATGAAGAAAGGCACCGAAGGCGGCTGCGTTAACCGCGTTCTCAATGTCCGCATCCCGCAGAACGATCATCGGATTCTGACCACCCAATTCCAGGGCCACACGTTTAAGGTAACGGCCGGCTTTTTCCGCCAACTGCCGCCCCACTGCAGACGAACCGGTCAAGTTGATGCGGCGGACCTTCGGATTTTCAATGAATTCGTCTCCGATCTCACCGCTTTTTCCCGGTCCGTTCGTGACGAGATTCAACACGCCTTTGGGAAAGCCGGCTTCGTGAAAAACCTCTGCCAGCACAACGCCGCCCGCTGCGGCGGATTCGGTAGAAGGTTTGAGAACCGCCGTGTTGCCGTAAGCAATGGGCATGCATACCGAGCGCAGCGATAGGATCAGCGGAGCATTCCATGGTGCGATGCCTGCCACAACTCCGACAGGCTGTCTGATTGCCATATAAAAGGCGCCCGGCAGATTAGCGGGAATGATTTCGCCGCTGGGCTGATTCATCTGTCCGGCAGCTTCGCGCAGCAGGCTGGGGGTAAACCCGGCCTGGAACATGGCAAAACCAAAGGTGCAGCCGGTTTCCTCGGCTAGAATCGCAACGATTTCGTCCCGTTTCTTTTCCAGAATGTCGGCTGCCTTTAAGAACATGGCCTGGCGTTCGCCCGGAAGCGTATGCGACCAGGCCGGAAAGGCGGCTGCCGCGGCGTCAACAGCTCGTTTGGCGTCAGCCCTTTTTCCCGACGCAACCTGTGCAAAAACCTCGCCGGTGTAAGGATTGTAATCATCATAGGTCTCATCATCGAGGGCACCGACCCACTCACCGTTAATGTACATTTTATATTCTCTTGACATGTTATGACTCCTTTCTGAAAATATTTTATTCCATTTTTCCTTCAAAAATCTCTATACCAGCCAGCACGTAAAAATCCGCCACCCACTTTGAAAACCACTGCGGGAAAAAATCCTCTTTAAAAGTTTTGGTATTTCGATCCTGGTTCCAGGCTTCCAGGCCGATGCTGTCTATTATTCCAATGTACTTAAAGGGGGGCTTGGTTTCTTCCGGCGGAATGCATTCTTTGCCATTGCCTTTAATTCCGCCCAACATGCTCACCAGCGTGAAGCCCTTCACTGAATTCAGGCCAAGCAAGGTCGGGCCCTTGAAATCCTGGCACCATTTCCGGTAATCCTCATCGGTAACATCGTCTCTCAGGTTGTATAATATAATTTCCTTAGCCATTTTGTTTCCCTCCAATTTAGGCTAAAGGGGTGAACGCATCCGTGCGTTATCCGCTCATTTCGCTTCCCGGTAAAGATATAATTGGTTTTTCCCGCCCGGATTGAATTTTGCGGGGCCTAAAAATAAAAATCCCCCTTTGCCCGACTTCAGGCAAAGGAGGCTCCGTTACCTCCCAGACATAGATCGATACCTTCTGCCCGATACTCTAATTAAAAGCGTCTACAACGTCAAGCAAAAAGTTGATGCTTTCTAATTACTCCGGCCTGCAACTTTTGCTTGACAATCTTTGTTGATGAAAGTTATAGCTATCGAAACCGATACGATTCCCCTTGGAGGTAATGACGCCTCCTTTGCCCGATGAAGGGTAAAGGAGGTTTTTTATTTTCTGCAGCGTATGCTGTATGCTATGTAGGTTTTCAGATTAAGCTTTGGCGAAGATTTTGAAAAAAGCCTCTCGGAAAGGGGGTGATGCAACCGTCATCGCAAAATCCTGCAGAATCTCGTTGGTAAGGGGATACAAGAAGATTTTATTAAATCTTCAAACCTATAGGAGGTGGGTTATCATGAATAGAAAGATAAAGATTACGAGCGTTTGTTTAATATTTACGGTCTTGTTTTTCGTTTTTTCCATCCCGGCCCAGGCCAAAGACAAGATTCTGATCGGTACCGCGATCTCCCTTTCCGGACCTTACGCCCCGGGTGCCGGTATGACCCAAATTCCCAACTACAAAATGTGGGTTGAGGAAATGAATGCCAAAGGCGGCATATATGTCAAGGAGTATGACAAGCGTCTGCCCGTCGAACTGATCATCTACGACGACAAGAGCGATATCGGCACGGCCGTCAAACTGGTCGAAAAATTGGTCTTAGAGGACAAAGTCGATCTGTTGCTGCCGCCCTGGGGCACGGCCATGCATTTTGCCATTGGGCCGGTGGCCAACAAATACGGCTACCCATTAATCGGACCCACCGTTTCATCTGAAAAGTTGCGTGAGATCGCCCCCAAGATCCCCTATTTTTTCGGCATTTTAAATATGCCGCGCGAGCAGTCGGCCGCACTGGTTGACCTGCTGGCGGAACTGGGCGTGAAGAAAGTTGCTTTGATTTACGTTGCAGACGGCTATGGCATCGAATGGACGGGGCAGATGTCCCCCGCCCTGGATCACAAGGGGATCGAGAAGGCGATCGTGAAGAGCTATCCGCTGGATGCTAAGGATTTATCTCCGCTGCTGAAAACCATCAAAGCGGCCGATGTCGATGCGCTGCTGTGCATGTCCTATCCCAACGACACCTTTCTGATTACCAAACAGACCAAAGAACTCGGTCTGAACCCCAAACTTTTCTATCTGGGTGTGGGTGTGGCTTTTCCGATTTACAAACAAATGTTCGGCGGACCGGCTGCAGTTGAAGGAATCATGGGTGCCGGCGCGTGGAATCCCAGGGTCCCGTATCCCGGTGCCAAAGAATACTTTGACCGGCATGTGAAGCGCTGGGATAAAGAGCCCGATCGATGGGCAAGTGCTTTTACCTATGCATCGCTTCAAATTCTGGAACAGGCGATCGAAAAAGTCGGCAGCCTGGATCGGAAAAAACTGAGGGACGCCATCGCTTCGGAAACCTTTCCCACCGTCATCGGCCCGGTGAAGTTTGAAGGTGGTTTTAACGTGCAGGCGCCCGGCGAGATCGGACAGTGGCAGCAAGGCCGCTTTGAGGTCGTGGCGGGCAAAGATAAAAGAACGGCGGCTCCCATTTACCCCAAACCAGCATGGTAGGTTTCGCCGCACGGCGTTTATTCCGATGAATTTCTTGATGCCCGCCCGGCGCTGCGAACCGGGCGGGCATATCGGGAAGTGACTGTTTATAGCTGGAAACGATGAGTTTATCCCTTATTTTCGATATCCTGCTCGGCGGATTGATTCTCGGGGGCCTTTATGCGTTGATCGCCGTGGGGCTTGGACTTCAATACGGTGTTGCACGGGTGCTCAATGTCTCCCACGGTGAGTTCATTATGCTGGGCGCTTTTGCGACCTATTCGCTTTACACCATCACGGGAATGAATCCCATCCTCTCGCTGGTTATTACGGGTCCGGTCATCTTTGCCATTGCTTTTGCGCTGCACCGGACTCTTTTTCGCTACATCAGAAAAACGTCGGTATCCGATTCCGCTTTTGAAGGCAATTCCCTGCTGGCTTCTTTCGGCCTTCTGTTCGTCATCCAGAATGTCGCCCTGCTCATCTGGGGTTCCGACATCAAAGGCTATTCCTATCTGACGGAAACCATCAACATTGCCGGCGCCATTTATGCCGTCAATCGGGTTTTGGCCCTGATACTGGCATTGACCCTGGCCCTGGTGTTCTATCTTTTTCTGGCCCGCACCCGAACCGGCAAGGCCATCCGGGCGGCCGCTCAAAATTTGTCGGTGGCGCAGCTCATGGGCATTGATATTGACACGGTGCTGGGATTGTGTTTCGGTCTCGGGGCACTGATGGCCGCGCTGGCCGGTGCACTGGTGAGCATGATGTTTGAAATTACCCCGCTGATGGGTCTGCCTTATACCGTTATAGCCATTATCGCCGTTGTTTTGGGAGGGCTGGGGAATATCATGGGGAGCCTGGTGGGGGGACTCATTCTCGGAGTGGTCGGAAATCTGGTAACCTATCTGCATCCGGGATTGTCCATGATCGCTTTTTATATCATTTTTCTACTGCTAATTCTGCTCAAGCCTAAAGGCATCCTGGGGAGATAGAAAGTGACGGCTTCATTGCGAGAGTTATACAGGGGAGGCCTTCTGCCCCACTGGTCCATGCCGGCAGCCTTTCTCCTGATGGCTTTTTTCCCGCTGTTTTTGCCGCATTACACGATCATATCGCTCAATGACATCTTTTTGTATATTGTGCTGACCGTCAGTTGGGCCCTTTTTTCAGGGCCGACCCATTACATATCACTGGCCTCGGCTGCATTCTTCGGCATCGGCATTTACACGGCGGCCATTTTGGGAGACCACGTGCCCTTCGGGCTCGTGATTCTGGCAGGCGGAATGATCAGCTTTGCCATGGCCCTTCTGGTCGGGCTTTCCAGCCTGAGACTGAGAGGGATGTATTTTACCGTCTTTACTTTCGGACTCAGCGAGCTCATCCACCATACGGTTCAGTGGTGGGAGGTCAATATTTCGGGTACGGTGGGAAGATTGGTGATCTCTTTGCACTATCAAACGGTCTTTTATACCCTGCTGATCATCGTCTTTGTCAACCTGCTCACGGCTCGGCTCATCCGGCAATCCAAATACGGATTTGCCCTGCGCGGAATCGGTGAGTCTGAAGCGGCCGCCGACCATATCGGAATCAATGTCAATCGGGTGAAAATAGTCATTTTTGCTTTGAGCACATTTTTTATGGGGGCGACGGGCGCGACCGTGGCGACCCAATGGACTTACATTGATCCGTCTATTGCCTTTAATCCGATGTATTCGTTCATGCCGGTTTTGATGGCGATTTTCGGCGGCATATCAACGATTTACGGACAGCTTCTCGGCGCGGCTTTGCTGACCCTGCTGGCCGATATGCTGTTAACCAAATTTCCTTATTATTACAATCTGCTGTATGGGATTATCCTGGTTTTCGTTGTCGTATTTTTACCCCAGGGCCTGGCGGGGCTGATTACCGTGCTGAAGAGACGGATGGAAAGGAGGTCACCGGCCTGAGATGGTGCTGCTGGAAATAAAAGCGTTGCACAAGTTTTTCGGTGGGTTGACCGCCACGGACAATGTCAGCTTTGGTATCAGGGAAGGTGAGATCGTTGGATTGATCGGGCCGAATGGGGCCGGCAAAACCACGCTTTTTAATCTCATATCCGGTGCGCTCAACCCCGATAAAGGTACCATTCGCTTCAAGGATGACGTCATCAGCGGCTTGAAGCCCTATCAAATCTGCCGGCTGGGGATCGCCAGAACATTTCAGCTGGTAAACCTGTTCGAGCATATGACCGTCTTTGAGAATGTCTTTATGGCCGCGCAGTTTGGCGGGCTGCGAAAAACAGGCCGGGCCGATGCCAAAAACCAATCCCTGTCGCTGCTGGAGTTTGTCGATCTTTGCGGCATGGAAAATGTGGCTGCCGGAGATTTGACGATTGCCAATCAGAAGCGGCTGGAAATCGCCCGCGCACTTGCCACCGGGCCGCAGTTGCTCCTGTTGGACGAAGTGATGGCCGGGCTGAACCCGACGGAAGTCGATCAGGCGGTGGATCTGGTGAAAAAAATAAGGGATAAAAATATCACCATCTTTATGATCGAGCACGTCATGAAGGCCATCATGGGCATCTCGGATCGGATCATCGCCCTGCATTTCGGCAAAAAGATCACCGAGGGTTTACCGCAGGAAGTTGCAGCTCATAAAACCGTTCTTGAGGTATATCTGGGATTGGACAGCGATGCTGACGCTTGAAAATATAAAAACTTACTATGGCAAGATCGGCGTTCTGTGGGGGGTTTCATTGCAGGTGGAGCAAAATCAAATCATCGCCCTGGTGGGGGCCAACGGGGCCGGTAAAACCACGTTGCTGCATTCCATCACCGGTTTGACACCACCCCAATCCGGTTCGATCACTTTTTGCGGCCGTCGAATCGAACGCCTGGCGGCCCACCGAATCATGCGGTTGGGGATATCCCTGGTTCCGGAAGGCGGAAAACCGTTTCCGGATATGACCGTCCAGGAGAACCTTGAAATAGGGGCCTATGTTTTTGAAAACTGGAAAAATAGAGAGGAATCCCTGAAGCGCGTGTATCGAATTTTTCCGGTACTTAAAAACAGAATCAATCAATTGGCCAGCACCTTAAGCGGCGGTGAGCGCCAGATGCTCGCCATGGGCCGCAGCCTGATGGCAAGACCGAAGTTGTGTCTTTTTGATGAGCCTTCCTACGGTCTGGCACCCATTATCGTCAAGCAACTGTTCACCTTTATCAAATCGCTGCACGATGAGGGCATCACGGTCCTGATTGTCGAACAAAATGTGCGGTATGCGCTGGAGATCGCCGATAAAGCCTATGTGCTTGAAAACGGCCGCATTGTCATAAAAGGACAAAGCACGGAACTGCTGCAAAATGAACATGTCAAGAAAGCCTACCTCGGTTTGTAAATCCATTCCTAAGCCAAACCGACCTAGCGGGAAGAGAATTGAAAAGGTTCCACCATTACGACGAAAGCAAATATTGTAGTCAAATTTATTCCAGCATCAGGATGACGGCATCCGCGACGTCTTTCATGGATTTGTTTTTTTGCATGCTGGTTTTTTGCAATTTACGGTAAGCCTGGGCTTCGGTAAGACCTTCCCGGGTCATTAAAAGTCCTTTGGCTTTTTCAATCAGCTTGCGGGTCTCCAATTGCTCCTTGAGCCTTGAGACATGATCGGTTAATCGGGCTGTTTTCAAAAAATGGGTCACTGCCAGTTCGATGCTCGGAGAAAGATCCCCTTCACGAAATGGTTTCGACAGATACGCCATCACTCCCGAGTCCCGCGCTTTTTCAATCAGGTGCCTTTCCGTATAGGCTGTTAAGATAATAACCGGAAATCGATCCGCTATTTCGCCGGCGACACGGATCCCATCCATTTTCGGCATCTTGATATCTAAAATCACCACATCCGGTTTAACCTGTTCGATCAGGTTAAGGGCCGCAAGACCATCACCGGCCTCGGCGACCACTTCATAACCCAATTCTTCCAGCAACTCTTTTAAATCGGTCCTTATGATGGGCTCATCATCGGCGATCAGAATCCGGTAGCTCATAGTTTACCTTTCATTCAATTTGATAATAGCCCTGGGGAGATGGAAACGATATTTTGGCACAGGTTACGGTGGAACAATTGATTTCAAATTGCCCTTTCAGCTCTTCTTTAACCAACGTTCGAACGATGGTCAAACCCAGATTCCCATCCTTGCCCGGATCAAAATGCTCCGGTAATCCGGGGCCGTCATCCAGGACAAGGACGGATACCTCACTATCTTTTTGCTCCACTCTGATTAAAAGCCGGCCGTTATTTTTATCCTTGAGGCCATGCTGAACCGCGTTTTGCACCAGCTCGTTTATCACCAGGGCCAGTGATGTCGCCTCCCGGGAAGGGATCATTATAGCGGGTCCGGAAACATCGAGCGTAATTACAGGCCGTTTAACAGTTTCGGATTCAGAGAATTTGCTGATACTGCCTACCAGCCGCCCGAGATCAACCATTCCGATTTCCCCCTGGGCGAGGGTGTCGTGAACCAGTGATATGCTCATAATCCTGGCAATACTGTCGGATAATGCCTGCTTGGCCGACACCCGATCTAAACGCCGCAGCTGCATGCGCAACAGGCTGGCAATATTCTGGAGATTGTTTTTAACCCGGTGGTGCATTTCGCGGTAGAACGTCGCGTGTTTATGAAGAGAGCGGTTCTCGATAAATACGGCAATCTGAGTGGCAATACTCTGCAGGAACTCCATGTTCTCGAAAATCCGCTCATTTTGTAATGACCACCGATACTGCTTTTCGGTATATAGATTCAGGATTCCTCTTAATTCTTCTTTTAAAAGTATCGGCAGCGACACAAAGCTGTAGGCGAAAGGCGCGACTATTTTAATGGCCGGTAGATCTTCGGCCCCATTGGTGAAAAATAGCGGCTTTTGGTGCTCGAGTTGCCACTTTGCCAGCCGCTCGTCATTTTGTTTTTCCACTTCTCCGATATTAATGTTTCCGTTTCCGGCCATGGTCTCTTTGACGAGCAATTGGTGGGTTCTATCGACCAGCCAGAGGCTGGCAAAAGATAAATTTAAGACGCGCCGGATATGCTTCACAATATTTTGAGACTGCGAGCTGGTGCTGATGGATTTTGACAGTTCGTGCCCCAGTTGGTTTAGAATTTCAAGCTGCTGCAATTTGACATCCAGGCGGCCGTCCAATTCGATGCGATGCAGACCGCTGGCGGTCAATTTAGCGATGGTCTCTGCCAGGACGATATCTTCTTCCTGAGGGGGGGCAAGGCCGTCTTTCCGTTTTAAGGCCATGACGCCAAAACGCTTACCGTGGCTGTCCAGATTGATGAAGTGGAAATCCGGTTTTTTTTCGTCAATCCCAATTTTTTCCGGAAACTGCTCCAGATCGATTGCACTGGCTACGGCATAGGTTGTTGAATCATCCGCTGACAAATAAAATGCACCCCGGGCCCAGGGGAAAAGTGTGGTCAATTCTGCCGTCAGGGCTGTCAGCAAGCGACCCACATCGCTGCCATCCTGAACGATCTGGTTAATGCGGCTGATGGATTTAATTTGAGAGACTTTGCTTTCCAGCTGTGAGGTAAATTCCTGGTAGACTTTTTTACCTTTGTGAATCAGGGATGCGACAGGATTGAGCTCATCGGAGAATACCAGGGTGGAGATGGACTGGTTGTTATAGACAGGCAGACCATCGTCAAGCATCCCATTTTCACCGTACGTATAAAAACCGTAAATCGGCAAATTCACCTTTTCACGCAGCAGTCTGATTTCCTCCTGGTTGTCTCCGGCCGTCAGCCTCAAGGCGCAGGAAATCATCCAAACTGAAGCGGGCTTATTAATTCCGCCATGCCGAATGGCCTTTTCATAAGCTGATACGCCTGCATTTAATACTTCATTTTTATCAGCCTTCATCAATGTCATGACAGTATTGTTACCGATCAAATGCGGAAAAGAAATGGCGCCGTCATCAAAGATCCGTTCCGGAACATGGAGCAGTGAATTGCCGTAGACGTCAATGGATCCGAAGGGAAATGCATTAAACGGCGAGGGCGGAGCCGGGAGCTCCTCCCGCATTTGATTGACCGGTATTCCCAGCATATCGGCATAAACCTCCGCCGCCGGGCGATTGTCAAATTCATGGACAATATGATCCGATGCCCGGGTGACCAGAACCCGCCGCTTGGTGGGAATAAATCCATGGGACATACCCAGCCCGAAGAGGATTTCCGTCTCGATAAATGCCAATGCAATCGCATCGTTGGAGACGCGGTTGTTCACCAGCTGGTAGTTCGCGTCGTATTTGAAGTAATCTCCGGAACTTCCCCCGAATATCGGAATGCGGTTGGCGGAAGATTGTCGTAGTGCTGAATGAATGTCGTGGCTTAAGGAAAGCTGCCGCTTCGTCGATCCCGGCGAAAAGACAACCAGCAGAACTGGGGATATCCAGGGGGCTCCAGCTGCAGACATATGCAGCATCTGGTGTTGCGGGTGATTATAATTGAAGTATTCGCTGATACCGGCATCGGATAACGCGTCATCGACCGCCTGGCGAAAATCTCGACTCACCCCGTCTCCCAGGCCGACCCGGGCACTCAAATGAGGGGAAGCCAGAACGGCGACTACAATTGCATGCCGGATGAAACCATTGGCTATTTCCCCTGCTGTGCTGGTCCCAATCAACGGGCAGTCACCCAGAACATCGATGATGCCCCTGGTTGCCTCGGGGATTTCCAACTCCGGTGAAATAAAGGCCAGTGCGAGACTGGGCTGAAAATGCGTAATTTGGGAAAGTGCTTCAGAGGCTGCCAGGCGGCCCAGCGCAACACTATTGTCCGATGCCACATGCAAAATTGCTTTTCCGACGCCCGACTCAAAGTAGGTGGCCATATTTTCAGCCTCGCATTTCATTTAAGGATTAGGCGTATTGGATTTGGGTATAACCCAACGATGCAATTAGGTCAAACATCAAAAAAGCCCCCATAACCAATCTCAGACAACGGGGGCGCTCTTCACCCCAAAGCAGTTTTTCTTAATATTGCGGGCTATCTCATTTTCTGCGGAAGGGCCTCCTGCACGAGACGGTCGGAAAGGGTTTTGGTCTCCCCCCACGATATACAGCGCGTGGGACAAACCGAAAAGCAGGCCGGGGTTTGATCGTTCTTCAGTCGGTCAATACACAGATCGCACTTGACCGCAATTTCCCGGTCATCGTCATACTGCATGGCGCCGAAAGGACAGGCCTCCAAACACTCTTTGCACCCGATGCACAGGCCCTTATCGATGAGAACCAGGCCCATTTCATTTCTTGAAATCGCATCCACCGGGCAGGCTTCTTTGCACGGTGCGTTGGCACAATGGTGACAATATACCGGGAAAAAATCAGATGATTTTTCAACGACCCGCACCAGGCGCGGTCCGACACCCAGCTCATGTTCCTGTTTGCAAGCCACCTCGCAGGCGTGGCAACCCATGCAGTCTTTCTTGTAAAACATTAAAGAGACTTTTGACATTGCTGCTCCTCCTCATTATCGTTGAGATCGTTAGGACCGTATTTCATCCCCGGACGCAACGCACATGATATTCGTTGGTCTTATAATAGCTGAGCACGTAGGCCCCGTCAAACATTACGATCCAGGCATTATTTTTATCGGGCCCGAAAGTGGTGGACGACCAATAGCTCAAGTCGTCCCGAAAAGGAATCTCTTGCCGCATCACCGGCCGGTATCTGGATCGGTCCAGTAAAGTTTCCAGTTCTTTGGCCGTCGGCAGGCGCCAATCCTGCTTCCCATCGATGGACAGGGATTGGGCATATGCCTGGGCGGCATGCCAGTTCATCCGGCCCGGGTTTTCACACTGCCATTCCAGGCCGGTCATCGGATCGAGCCAGGTGGCCATATTTTCAGACATTTTTTCAATTGATCCGTTGTAATTCATTTTCTGCCTCCGGCGATTTGACACGCCATGCTTACTTAACCTTTTCCTGCACCAGCGCAATACTGCACAAACAGGTCCGCAGGTTGGTGGAGCCGATAGCCGGGTCCATGGTCTCGTGGGCGTTATCCATCAGCATGTTGATATTGGAAATATCCCAGCCATGGCCGTGTTCCTTGATTTCCGGGTACCACCAGCCATGTTCGGCCACAATCACCCGCGGATCGATGCCGTCGTTAAATTTGGCCCGTTCTTTGGCGCCGCCGCGTGGCGATTCGATGTAGACCCAATCCCCCTCTTTGATTCCGTGCTTTTCGGCGGTTTGCGGATGGATCTCCACGATGGGATCGGGGCGGATTTCCCGCAGCCAGGGAATGTTGCGGTTGGCCGAATGAAAAAAGGTCGGAGTGCGCAGTCCCGCGTTTAGAATGTAAGGATAGCGATCCAACAGTTCCGGTTTGGAAACCGGACTTTCGGGAAGCTCCGTGTATTTTGGCAGTGGGTCATAGCCCCATTTTTCAAGCACGGTTGAGTATAGCTCAAATTTGCCAGTGGGAGTTGAAAAGCCGCGCTCTTTGTACTTGTGGTAGACCATCTCCCCTTTTAAATAGCCGACCTTTTTAAACTCTTCCCAGGTCAGTCCGGCCGGTTCGAGCAGATAGTCAAGGGCATCCTCCACGGTGTCCCACCATTCCTGGCCCATTTTTTTGCCGAGCTCCTGGAAAATTTTATGATCCTGCCAGGCCTCACCGATCTCCACGCATTTTTGTCTGGCCAGAACATACCCGTGCCGCTTCCAGTTATCGGCCACATGATTCTGCTCAAGCCAGGTGCCGGCCGGCAAAAAGATGTCGGCCAGATCGGCGGTGGGGGTCATGAAAAAATCAATAACCGCCAGAAATTCCAGCTTGTCCAAAGCCTGGTAAACTTCTGCGGCATTGGCCCGGGTCGATACCGGATTGGTGCCGCACAGCAACCCGGCTTTGAGCGGGTAGGGCTTGCCGGTCAGAATAGCTTCCCAGGCAACTTTCGGAGTGATGAAGGCCACCCTGGCACCCAGCTTATACTGATCGCCGCCCAGCCGCTTGGCTCTTTGTTCTTTGGAAAGATCCTTGTGACGGGAAAATTCAGCCACCGTGCGCGTGGGCGGGTTGACAAAAAGAACGTTGCCCCCCGGGGTGTCCAGATTGCCGGTGGCCGCCATCAAGCCCGCAATCGCGCGGGTGCAGTCGGCGCAGTTGTTGGTCTGTTCGGTGGGGACGCCCCAGTGGATGCAGGCCGGCTTGGTCTTGGCATACATCCTGGCGGCTTGGCGGATGAGTCCCTTGTCCACCCAGGTGATTTCCTGCACTTTTTCCAGCGGATAGTCTTTCACTCTTTCCTTGAATGCATCCCAGCCGTTGATATAGTTTTCGCTAAACTCCCGGTCGTAAAGATCTTCTTCGATGATGACCTGGTGGAAGCCCATGGCCAGGGCGGCATCGGTGCCCGGCCGCAGCTGCAGCCACAGGTCTGCCTTTTTCGCCACAAATCCTTTGCGCGGGTCAATGCAAATCAACTTGGCACCCTTTTTATAGGCGCGCCAGAATCCCTCGCCCTTATATTCGTCCGGGTTGGTCCACTGCGGGTTGCAGCCCCACGCCACGATACATTTGGGCCCGCCTTCATAATCGCAAATCGGCAGGTTGCCGAGGGTGACGAGCGTTGAAGCCACCCGGGAGACGTAGCACATATGACCGGCTGTCAGCACATTGGGGGTTCCCAGCTGGTTGGCAAACCGGTACAGATGACTTTCATAATCCCTGCCGGTGCCCTGGCCGACGACAATCGACTCCGGTCCGTGCTCTGCGATGACAGCGTTAAACTTGGCGGCGATCGTATCCAGGGCTTCATCCCAGGTAATCCGCTGCCAGCCCTGGGAAGTTTTTCGCATGGGGTGAAGAATGCGATCGGGATGATAGGCCAGCTGCGTTACCGACAATCCTTTACTGCACAGCGTGCCGTGGCTGATCGGAGACTCCGGATCCCCTTCGACCTTGATGACTTTACCGTCCCGCACATGGGCAATGACACCACATCCTCCATGGCACTGACGGCAGGCCGTTCTGACTTTTTTGACATCACCCATCATTTACCTCCGTATTGTAAAACCGATGATTAATATCATCAGCAATTTTCTTCAGAAAATTGCTGATATTGGATATACCATCCGGCCGAACCTGCTGCTTAAGCCCCACCGTCCAGATGGCGGCCTGAAGGTCAGCTCGATTGGTTTTCAGCGGTACCGCAAAAGCAACAACGCCATCGATATATTCCTCATCATCAAAGGCGAAACCGTCTTTTCTGATATTCAAGACCTCTTTTTTAAATCTTTTTTTATCGGTACAAGTTTTTGGGGTGAACTTTTTTAAAGCGTTTGCGCCCAAAATCCGATCGACCTCCCGGCTTGAAAGTTGACTCAGCAGCGCCTTCCCGCCGGCACCGGCCAGCAAAGGCAGGCGCATGCCGATCTCTGATGAGATCTTGACGTCATGCGCCGTGTCGACTTTGTCGAGGATAACCGCCTGGTTTGCGGAACGTATTCCAAGGAAGGCTGACAATTTTGTCTCCCGGTTTATCCTGTCTAAATAGGGGTGAACCGTTTGAATGAGTTCGGATTTTTTTCCACTGGCATTTCCCAGGAGGTAGAGGAGCGTGCCGAAATGAAATTTACCGTCCGGATACTGTTCGAGAATCTCCAGGTTTTTGAGCGTGTATATGATGTTGAAGACCGTGCTTTTGTTCAATTCCAGCTGTTTGGAAATTTCACTGATACCCAGAGCATGCTTCGATGCTGCAAAATGGCGCAGGATCGAAAAACATTTTTCTATGGCCGGGACATTTTTACATTCATTTGGCATAATT
>Ga0210064_1000101_pt1 | contig 39379 bp, 32 predicted proteins | sample Muzzi_CordC_D2_FD_185531 | JGI IMG/M metagenome (GOLD analysis project Ga0210064, IMG submission 185531) | Wetland microbial communities from San Francisco Bay, California, USA, that impact long-term carbon sequestration - Muzzi_CordC_D2 (SPAdes) | ecosystem: Environmental > Aquatic > Marine >... | reverse complement strand
AGCGCAGCCTCAGCCGCAACATCAGCGAGCACCGGGAACTGCTGACGGCACGGGTCGCGGCCGGCGTCGCCGTCTGCGTCGCAGGCTATTTCGGTATCAACCCGCCCGGCTTCGTGGCCCAGGTGGTGGCCTTTGCCTTCGGGTTGGCGGCGGCCTCGTTCTTTCCGGCTATTATCATGGGCATCTTCAGCCGCCGCATGAACAAGGAGGGCGCCATCAGCGGCATGATCGTCGGTATCACCTTCACCGCGGCCTACATCATCTACTTCAAGTTCCTGCACCCGGAATTCAACGTCAGCGAACACTGGTGGTGGGGTATTTCACCCGAAGGCATCGGCACCGTCGGCATGTTGCTCAACTTCGCGACCGCCCTGCTGGTCAGCCACTTCACCCCGAAACCGCCGCGCAGCGTGGTCGAGATGGTAGAACGCATCCGCATCCCGCGCGGTGCCGGCAAGGCGCACGAGATTTCGGTCTGATTGCCCTGGGGCAGTGCCTTGCCCTTCCCGCCAGGCAGGAGACCTGGCGTTAATAATCCTGCACATGGATTTCCCTTTGTGTCCGGATAAGGAAATCCAAAGGATATGGGGCTTAGCCAGGACAATGTGGTGAGCGTTGCCGGGTTTCTCCGCGTTTCAGGTATGGCTAAAGCCTGTCTGTGCGATCCCTCATGGAGATGGCAAAACTGAATGGAATGTCGACCCAGTGGTGGCCGAGGCCGAATATCAGGGTCCACCTCTTGTCGTTATTATTTTTCCGCGATAAAAACCATTTGATGGCAATGATAAGGGTCTATTTTTTCTAAAACAGGCTGGATAAAGTTGGGGAAAGGATAAAGACCAAAACCATATCCTCTGACGTTTTGAAATCCAAGCGCCTTTAAATACCGCCGAAGTACCAGATAACTGAATACTACAAGGTGCCTGTGCACGGGCGTTTCTGATTCGGTGTCCCACTGCAGCTGCTCCGAACTTACCTTAAAAAGCTCCTCTGACTTCAATAAATTGTTGGAGTCAGGATGTGGGCCACTTGATGGCATCTTTCCAGCAAGTATCAGGGCTGCTGTAAAATACGTGCTGATGTTGGGTGTTAACAAAACCAGCCTTCCAGCTGGCTTCAAAACTCTATGGGACTCTCTGAGGAAGTGACAAGGCTTTAGCAAATGTTCAAGAACCGAAAGAGCAAATACACAAGAAAACCGGTTCCCATCGAATGGCAGCACTGAGTTTAAGTCACCTTGAATTACCTCAATATTGTCCTTCTGTGCCTCTTCGACACTCCTGGCATCCCATTCAATTCCCTGATATCTGTTTTTATCAAGCCCGATTTCAGACGAAAGCTTTTGGAACCAGTGACCTTTATTCGCTCCACAATCCAAACAATCTCCACCATTTGATAATGCACCCATAATTTCATCAGATGCCAGACCATAGGCTTCAGTCATGGTTCGCTGGTAGAGCATTGTAAAATAATTTTTTAGCATGTTATGAAATTTGCCTGTTCATGTAACACGGGTAGCTGCGAAAACGTTAATAGACAGCCGCGAGTTTATTCCCCTGATACACAGGGGACAAGAAGGCATTCTTGTCCCCCCCGCTCGACTTTGCAGGCTGTGGAATAAACACTCCATGGCCACGTTGCCGTAGCAGGTCACTTTACTGCCCATGCTGTATTACAGCCCATTCATGGCTGTCAGTCGCTGGTATCGCTCGGAACAGTACTGGTTGCCCCGGTCACATGAGGGTGAGTGGCCAGGCCTGTATCTATCGCGCTGTCTGCGCATTCAGCCCTGGCGAATGCGGTTCATCGATCTTTGAATGAGTTGGCTAATGGGGGACATCCACTTATTTTAATTTGAACATACAGGAGTTTTTACCCTTGCGGGTTGTTGCCATTAGAAATGCATCCCTGTTCCACCAGGAGCCAGTGAGGTGTTCAGAGACTAAAGGAAAATAACCAACTATCTGATTTAACTGGCGCACCCGACAGGATTATTCGGGCCAGCGGCCCTCACCCCCGCGGGGTCGCTGTCGTTGCGCGGCGGCGTTCTGCGCATCTTTCGGTGGCTGGTCGGTCCTTGTATCCCAGGTTCGCCTCCTGTCGGCCGGAATGAAAAAAGCCCGTACCTGAGTACGGGCCTTTGCTGTTTGGCGCGCCCGACAGGATTCGAACCTGTGACCCCCGCCTTCGGAGGGCGGTACTCTATCCAGCTGAGCTACGGGCGCAGAATGCAGGTGGGCCGCTTCATGCTGCACAGCCGCGTACTACGGGTTGGCTAGGATAGCGCGTGCCGTGAGGCAGGTCCATGCCTGTAAATGCCATTGATTTTCCTGATATTCCCTGCGGATTTCCCGTGCCGATTTATTACCAGTATAATTCGGCGGCAATTTCTGACCGCTATTGACGGGGTCAGGGCCGGAGCAGGCAGCACGGGTTAAGCGTAACACTGCCGATTCGGAAGGTTTACAGGTTCAAGCTAACAGGAGAAGACATTGAGTCAGGATAAACAGTTTTTTACGACCTTCTTTGTGATTATGGCCGGGTTGGCCGTCCTTGCGATTATTCTGGTCATTACCGCGACCAGCCTGACCAGCGAGGTGTCCGAGTACAAGCCGGAAGCCGTGGTGATCGATAATATCAAGCCGGTCGGCCAGGTTTACGTGGCTGGTGAATCCGAGCCGGAGCCTGTTGCCATGGCTGCAGACACGGGTGCTGCTGCCGAGCCGAAATCCGGCGAGGAAATCTACAACAGCAATTGTATGGCCTGCCATGGCACGGGTGCCGCAGGTGCGCCCAAGATGGGAGATGCCGCCGCCTGGGCACCGCGTATTGCAAAGGGTATGGACGCACTGCTTGCCAGCGCGACCAATGGCCTGAATGCGATGCCGCCGAAAGGCTTGTGCATGGCATGCTCGGATACCGAGCTGCAGGCAGCGATCAACTACATGGTCAGCCAGAGCAAGTAATCGGCTGGCTTCAGTTGTGACCCAAAGGGCTGCTCCACGCAGCCCTTTTTTTGCCTCCAGGGAGGGAGGTACATCGCGAAGCGCAGGGAGAAGGCGTGACCGCGAAGCGGTCGAGATTCTGGCCTGGGCCATGCGCCTGCAGGGAGTGCTATTGCGAATGGTGTCGCGAGCAATCCCTTGGCAGAGGCGCGTGTATCATGAGGCCATTCGCTCGGGGTTGCCTGACTGCAGCCGGGCTGCGATGTCCAGGTCGAGGAGTTCACAGGCTTCCTGGTGCGATACTGGCGGGCTGAACAGGAAGCCCTGAATTTCGTCGCAGTGCAGGTTGCGCAGGAACTCCAGCTGTTCCTCGGTCTCGACACCTTCGGCAATGACCTTCAAATCCATGTTGTGTGCCATCGATACGATAGCTCCGACAATGGCAGCATCATCTGAATCCGTTGTGATGTCCCGCACGAAGGAACGATCGATCTTGACGGTGTTGATCGGGAAACGTTTCAGGTGGTTGAGGGATGAGTATCCGGTGCCAAAGTCATCAATGGAAATGCGGATGCCGGAGCAGTGCAGGGCACGCATGATTGAGGCCGCTGCATCAATGTTATGCATGATCGTGCTCTCGGTGATTTCCAGTTCCAGTTGATGCGGGCAGATACCGGTCTCATTGAGAATTTGCAGTATTTGCTCCAGCAGATCGTGCTGGCGAAACTGCGAGGCTGACAGGTTGACCGCAACGGAAATATTCTCGTGACCGGCAGCTTGCCAGGCACTGATTTGGCGGCACGCGGTCATCAGCACCCAGTAACCTATTGGCACGATCAGTCCGTTTCCCTCGGCCAGCGGAATGAACTCGCTGGGTGGTATCATGCCGATTTCCGGGTGTTCCCAGCGGACCAGTGCCTCGACTGAATTGACCCTGCCGCTGCCGAGGTCGACCTTGGGCTGGTAGTGCAGTTCCAGTGACTCCGTGGTCAGCGCATGGCGCAGGTCATTCTCGAGTTTCAGATTTTCCAGCGTGGCCCTGTGCAGTTCCTCGTCGTAGAACTGGTAGCTGTTGTGGCCGTGCAGCTTGGCGTAGTACAGGGCGGTACCTGCATGTTTCAGCAGGGTGTCCGCATCTTCGCCGTCATCGGGATACAGGCTGATGCCGACACTGCAGGTCAGGTGTATTTCATTGCTGTCGATTTCGGTCATTTCGGTGACAGCTTCGATGATCCTGCCGGCGATCTGGTCTGTAAACTCGGTACAGTCGAGTCCGGTCAGCAGGATGCCGAACTCGTCGCCACCGAGTGAAAAGACGGCGTTGCTGGCGAGTTCCGCGCCCAGGCGTGCAAGCGAGTCGCTGTTGCGCAGGGATGCGGCCAGGCGCTGGCTCACGGTCTTCAGCAGCTGGTCTCCCACGTTGTAGCCCAGTGCATTGTTGATGCGCTTGAACATGTCGAGATCAAGCATCATGACGGAGAGGAAATGTCCGTTGCGGCGGCAGTCCTGAAGTGCGGCAACAATGCTGGCGTAAAACAGCTTCCGGTTCGGAAGTCCGGTTACGCTGTCATGGCCAGGCAGGACTTTCCGGGTTTCCTGGTCATTCTCCTGCTGCAGGGTATGTGGCGCTGCCTGCTGCTGGTCCGCCGGGGTGTGCTTGTCCTGTATGGCTGCGACGCCGGAAATGAAGCTGCCATGCAGGTATACACGTTTTGCGATATTCTCTGCGTCCCAGGCAACTACACTGTTGCGTCCGGCATTCTTGGCGCGGTACAGCGCCTTGTCGGCATGTTCAATTAACTGGCTTAGTGTCCCGGCGCCATGCGCCAGCGATGCAACGCCAAGGCTGGCCGTAATGGAAATGGCGGAGGACCCGGTTGCACCGGCCACCCGCAGCATCTGGATGTTGTTGCGGGCACGTTCAGCGGTTGCCAGTGCATCGTCGAGGTCCATGCCGGGAAGGACGATGCAGAATTCTTCGCCGCCGTAACGACAGATTGAGTCCGTTGAGCGCATCGATAGCTGCAGGCACTCCGCGACTTTCCGGATGACGTTATCTCCGCGGGCATGTCCGTAACGGTCGTTTATGGCCTTGAACATGTCGATATCCGCCATAATGCAGGCCAGTTTATGGCCGTCGCGCTGTGCAATCTTGAAGACGGTTTCGAATTTTTCGAAGAATGAGCGGCGGTTCAGGCAGTCTGTCAGTGAATCCCGCGTCGCCAGCACCTGCAGTTCCTCGTTCTGGCGCCGTATTTCGTCGCGGGATTTTTTCAGCATGCCGAGCATGCCTTCCAGCTGGTCATTTTTTTCTTCCAGTTGGGTTATGTCGCTGAATGTAACCATGACTCCGCTGTTTTTGCCACGGTCGTCACATACGGGCGCGCTGTCGACGAGGTAGATCTTCCTGGCCGCGGCCTCCTGGCCGGAAAGATGCATCTGCCTGTTGGTCTGCTGACTCCCATCGCGGATGGTGATTGACCATGGCAGTTCATTTTGATAGCTATTGGAAAATTCCCACCCCAGTAGCGAAATGTCGATACCGTTCAGCGCCTTGGGAGTGGTATCGACGATCTGCGCGAAGGTGGTATTGGCCATGATGATGCGCTCCCTGTTGTCGAGCAGCAGTACGCCTTCGGTGAGTGCATTCAGGCTGGAACGCAGCAGGGTCGGTGCAACAGCCGCGAGGTCGATGTGCTGATGCTGGCGGTAGACGATGAACAGCGAGACCGCGGAGCCCAGCAGTGTAATCAGGGTGATCAGGGTTATCAGATACTCGAAGTGATGGTTCAGCATTTCACCGGCGAGCAGGGTGCCGATCATGACGATCACCAGCCCGATCGTCAGGCGCAGGGACAGGGGTACCTTTGTCATATCACCATATTCCGCGCTGTGCTGCCCTGTCCGGCGCCGTTCCAGACTGCCGGGCATTCAGCGCAGCACGATAATCACTGGTTATTTGCAAGGCAGTAACCCCATGTTTTTCTTTGATTGTGTGCTTGTTTGAACATCAGTTTGCGATGCCATGCAAACTCAGACCGGGTGCTGTTTTGTTACAGTCCGGCAGCTTCGACCTCAAGTAGTATCGGCAGGTAACCCGGTTTCCCCAGTGCCGATTCCCAGCAGAGCGGTGCCGGTACAGGAGGTGCGGATCTACCTGTTTACACTGTCCGGCCGGCTACTTATGATGTCGCTGACCATTACCGGATTCGCTGGGGGGCGTGGCTGGTACCAATGTGCACGGGTTGTCTAAAGAAAACTTCCGGGATTAACGATAGTCTCATTACTATCAGGGGGCGTAGACCAGGGTGCCGGCACCGGCGCCGCTTATTCTGCCTGTCAGGAGCCGTCCAATGATGTACAGGCATACCATGAAAGCACTGCAACAGACGTCGCTGCTGGACGGTGGCAACGGCGCGTATCTCGAGTCGCAGTACGAATCCTTCCTGCGTGATCCGGAGAGTGTTTCTCCGCACTGGCGCGCCTACTTCGCAGCACTGCCGCGCATTGACGGCCAGGAAAACACAGACATTCTGCATTCCGAGCTGCGCCGCGAGTTCTCGCACCTGACCGGACGTCTGCGCGGACAACGCCTGGCCCGTCTCACCGGAGCCCGCCTGACGCAGGAGCGCAAGCAGGTCCGCGTGCTGCAGCTGATCAACGCCTATCGCTTTCGCGGGCACCAGCACGCCAGGACAGACCCCCTGCGCCACATCGCCCCGGCCCCGGTGCCGGAACTCGAACTGCCCTACCATGGACTCGGTGAGCAGGACTTCGATACCGTATTCCAGACCGGTTCACTGGTAGGCCCGGAAGAGGCCACCCTGGCGGAGATCCTGTATGCACTGAACCGCACCTATTGCGAAACGGTTGGCGCTGAGTACATGCATATCACCGAGACCGCAGAAAAGCGCTGGATACAGCAGCGGCTCGAGACAGTACAGTCCCATCCACACCTGCCGTGCGAAATGCAGACCTGGCTGCTGGAGCGGCTCACGGCGGCGGAGGGCATCGAGCGCTACCTGCATTCAAAATATGTCGGGCAAAAGCGTTTTTCACTCGAGGGTGCGGAGAGCCTGATTCCGCTGCTGGGTGAAGTGATCAACTGCGCTGGCGCCGCCGGCATACGGGAGATCGTGATTGGCATGTCGCATCGCGGCCGCCTCAACGTGCTGGTGAATATACTGGGCAAACTGCCTTCGCAGCTGTTTTCGGAATTCGAGGATTCGCAGGACCGGCGCTATGCCTCCGGTGACGTCAAGTATCACCAGGGCTTCGCATCGAATATCAACACGCCCGGCGGGCTGGTGCACCTGGCGCTTGCCTTCAACCCCTCGCACCTGGAAATCGTCTCGCCTGTCGTTCACGGTGCCGTGCGCGCGCGCCAGCGGCGTCACCGCGACCACACGGGCAGCCGCATCCTGCCGGTGGTGATCCACGGTGATTCCTCGTTTGCGGGGCAGGGCGTGGTGATGGAAACCTTCAACATGTCCGGGTTGCGTGGCTATACCACACGGGGGACGATACACATCATCGTCAACAACCAGATCGGCTTCACCACCAGCACCGCCAAGGATGCCAGGTCGACGCTGTACTGCACCGACGTGGCGAAGATGGTGAATGCCCCCATTTTCCATGTCAACGGCGATGACCCCGAGGCCGTGTATTTCATTACCCAGGTGGCGCTGGATTACCGGATGCGCTTCGGGAAGGATGTCGTTATCGACCTGGTGTGCTATCGCCGCCACGGACACAACGAGGCGGATGAGCCGGCAGCCACCCAGCCGGGCATGTACCGGGAAATTCGCGCTCTGCCTACTACGCGTGTCATGTACGCCGCGAAGCTCGAGTCGCAGGACATCATCGCCGCCGGCATTGCCGACGATATGGCGAGAAACTACCGTGACCTGCTGGATTCAGGCAGCAGCGTCACGCCAGCCATTGCGAAGGACCGGATGGTGGACCGGCGGGTCGCAGTCAACTGGAAATCCTATGTGGGCCATCAGTGGGACGAACCCTGCGATACCCGGCTTGACATGGAAACCCTGCGGGCACTTGCCGCGAAGCTGCAGCAACTGCCACTGGGGTTCGAGCTGCATCCGCGGGTGGCTAAGGTGATGGATGACCGCCGCAAGATGGCGGCGGGTGCGCTGGCCGTGGACTGGGGCTTTGCCGAGACCATGGCCTACGCCAGCCTGCTGCACGAGGGTTTCCCGATCCGCATTTCCGGTCAGGACAGCGAGCGCGGCACTTTCTTTCATCGCCATGCCGTGCTGCACGACCAGGTTGCCGGCGGCACCTGGACCCCGTTGCAGCATCTTGCCGCAGACCAGCCCTCCTTCCTGGTGGTTGATTCGCTGCTCTCGGAGGAGGCGGTGCTGGCCTTTGAGTACGGCTACGCCACCACGGAACCGCAGGCGTTGACTATTTGGGAAGCCCAGTACGGGGATTTCGCCAATGTGGCGCAGGTGGTGATAGACCAGTTCATTGCGTCCGGCGAGGCCAAATGGGGCCGGCTATGCGGACTCACCCTGCTGCTGCCGCATGGCTACGAGGGCCAGGGCCCTGAACATTCTTCGGCACGGCTGGAACGCTTCCTGCAGTTGTGTGTGGGCCACAACCTCCAGGTCTGCAATCCCACCACGCCGGCACAGATGTTTCACATGCTGCGCCGCCAGATGCTGCGCTCCCTGCGCAAGCCACTGATCGTGATGGCACCGAAAAGCCTGCTGCGCCACAAGCTCGCGGTGTCCAGTCTGGACGACCTGGCCGAGGGCGGTTTCAGGCCGGTGATCGGTGACAGCCTGCTGGCCGATCCCTCCCGGGTATCGCGACTGGTCATGTGCAGCGGCAGGGTCTACTACGATCTGCTGGGACGCAGGCAGGCCGAGGGACTGGAGCATGTTGCCCTGGTGCGCATCGAGCAGCTGTACCCGTTCCCGTGGAGCCTGCTGCGCAAGGAACTGGCGCGTTATCCGAATGTCAGGGAATTCTGCTGGTGCCAGGAAGAACCCAGAAACCAGGGTGCGTGGTATGCCACGCGCCACAAGTTCGAAGAAATCATTGGTGCTGAAAACAGACTTATTTATAGTGGCCGCGAGCCGCTTTCCGCGCCGGCAGTAGGTTACGCGAGCCTGCACGTGCAGCAGCAGGAAAGCCTGGTAGTCCAGGCGCTGGGCCTGTGAGCATGGCGACAAGCGTGGATGCAAAGCAGTGTTGCCTGCCCCGCAAACAGCAGTGACAGGGATAGAGAATTTCATGACGACTGAAGTCAAAGTGCCTGCCCTTCCGGAGTCTGTCAGTGACGGTGTCGTGGTGGTCTGGCACAAGCAGCCGGGCGACGCCATCGAACGCGACGAGGCACTGGTGGATATCGAGACGGACAAGGTAGTGCTGGAGGTGCCTGCTCCGGTAGATGGGGTGCTTGAAAAAATCCTCTCTGCCGAGGGCGAGCTGGTGACGGCTGCCCAAGTTATCGGTGTGATCAGGACAAACGGTGCCGCAGCGGCGCCGACACCCACGGGTGGTGGGGATCAGGAACCGGGGCAGGGCGCTCACCCTCAGCAGGATCAGCCGCTCGGGCCCGCCGTACGCAAGCTGCTGGCCGACCACCGGCTCCAGCCCGGGCAGATTCCCGCCACCGGCAAGGGCGGGCGGCTGACCAAGGGTGATGTACTCGACTACCTGGCGCAGCCGGGCGGTCCCGCAGCCGCCGAGGAGGAGGCCGCCGGAGAAGCCACCGTGGTACTGAAGCCACCTGTGACCAAAGCGCCTCCTCCGGTGGCGCCGACACCGGGCCTGCCGGAGATCCAGGAGGACCGGCCGCAGAAACGGGTACCCATGTCGCGCCTGCGTGCCCGGGTCGCCGAACGCCTGCTGCAGGCCTCGCTCGGAACGGCCATGCTGACGACCTTCAACGAGGTCGACATGCTGCCCGTAAAGCAGCTGCGGGAAAGGCACGGCAAGTCATTTGCAGAAACCCACGGCGTGCGCCTGGGCTACATGTCTTTCTTCGTGCGCGCGGCAGCCGAGGCGCTGAAACGCCACCCGGATATCAATGCCTCCCTCGATGGCGAGGATATCGTCTATCACGGTTTCTGTGATATCGGGGTGGCCATTAGCACTGAGCGCGGGCTGGTGGTGCCGATTCTGCGCAATGCCGAGTACATGAGTCTCGCGGAAATCGAGACGGATATCATCGAGTTCGCGGAGAAGGGCAAATCCGGAAAGCTGGCGATGGATGACATCACGGGTGGCACCTTTACCATTACCAACGGTGGCGTATTCGGCTCCATGTTGTCGACGCCGATCCTGAATCCGCCGCAAAGTGCCATTCTCGGCATGCACAGCATTAAGGAACGACCCGTCGTCGTCGCCGGCGAGATCGTGATCCGGCCGATCATGTACCTGGCGCTGACCTACGATCATCGTATCGTTGATGGCAAGAACGCGGTGACCTTTCTCAGGACTATCATTGAATTGCTGGAAGAGCCGGCCAGCATGCTGCTCGACCTGTGACACGATGCATGCGGCTGGCGCCGCTGTAACAACAGTCTTACCCGGGGTAAGCCAGACATGAAACAGGACTTCGATGTGATCGTTATCGGCGCCGGGCCGGCCGGCTACGTGGCGGCCATCCGCTGCAGCCAGCTGGGTATGAAAACCGCCTGTGTCGACGACTGGATCGGCAAGGATGGCAAGCCGGCGCCGGGTGGTACCTGCCTGAATGCGGGCTGTATCCCCTCCAAGGCCTTGCTGGAGAGTTCGCAGCTCTACGAGCGCATGCAAAAAGGCATTGCCAGCCATGGCATCGCGGCGCGCGACGTCGAACTGGATGTCGCGACCATGATCGCGAACAAGGACATGACGGTACGCGATCTGACCAGGGGCATCGAGGCACTGTTCCGCTTCAATGGGATTGAATGGCTGCCCGGTCGCGGGCAGTTGCTACCGGAGCGCCGCGTGCGTGTTACCGGCCATGATGGCGAGTCCCGCACCCTGAACTGCGCGCACGTCATCATCGCCTGTGGTTCTTCATCGGTGGAGATAGACGCTGCCCCCCTGCAGGAAGGCCGCATCGTCGATTCGACGGGCGCCCTGGACTGGACAGATGTTCCGCCGCGGCTGGGCATTATCGGAGCCGGCGTCATCGGTCTCGAACTGGGCAGCGTGTGGCGCAGGCTGGGCGCCGAAGTGACCCTGCTGGAGGCTCAGGACCAGTTCCTGTCCATGGCGGACCGACAGATCACACGCTCCGCGCTGCAGTTGTTCCAGAAGCAAGGGCTCGATATCCGCATGGGCGCTCTGGTGAAATCGACGCAGGTGTCGGACGCGGGGGTGGAGATCAGCTACCGGGACAAGGACGGTGACCATGCCCTGACGGTTGACCGGCTGATTGTGTCCGTCGGCCGCCGCGCATGCCCGGAAAACATTGCGGCGGCGGAAACCGGCCTGCTGCTGGACGAGGGCTGTCGCATTCACGTTGATGACTACTGCGCGACCAACCTGCCCGGGGTATATGCCGTGGGCGACGTGGTGCGCGGTCCCATGCTGGCGCACAAGGGCTCGGCAGAAGGCGTGATGGTCGCCGAGCGCATCGCCGGGCAGCAGTCATCCCTGAACTACGACACTATCGCGGCGGTGATCTATACTCAACCGGAAATCGCCTGGGTCGGCAAGACCGAGGAGGCGTTGCGGCAGAACGGCGTGAACTTCAAGGCTGGTACATTCCCGTTTGCCGCAAGCGGCCGTGCGCGTGCCATGCGGGAAACCGACGGCATGGTTAAGCTGCTCAGCGACGCCGAGACCGATCGCGTGCTGGGCGTGCACGTCATCGGATCGCACGCATCGGAGCTGATCGGCCAGGCGGTGCTGGCGATGGAGTTCGAGGCCAGCAGCGAGGACGTCGCACGCACCGTGTTCGCGCACCCGACCCTGTCCGAGGCGCTGCACGAAGCTGCCCTGTCAGTTGACGGACTCGCCATCCATATCGGCAAGCAGGCGCGCGGCAGGAAGTAGCGCTCACAGGACCAAATGGTCTGTCCCCCATTACACCTCCCTCTTTTTTCCTTATTTGTACCAGTTTTCCATAGGCATTAGTCCTACAGACAAGGTTACCTGCGCATCTTAGGATTAGCTCGAAGTACGAGTAATAGAGAGCAGAACACCGTTATAAACCCGGTGCTACAAATGCTGGCGATTTATCGGTAACCACATCACCCCGGAATCCGGGGGAAAGCTGTCCTTTATTCTCGTTTTATTACGAGGCTGTAAAAATCAGGATGATTTTGCATGCCGAAGTTTGTTGTTGTCTTGAAAAGGGATGGTTGCATATGGAAATGAACCTGATCGGAAAGAAATCCTTGCAGCTTGTACAAGTGCTGACTGGATGTCTTGCTGCGTTTTACACAGTCGCTTCAAATGCGTCAATTGCGACAGGACAAGGGACGACAACAACCCAGTACGCTGGCTGGACAGACCCCTACAATGGAGGGCAATGCTGGTCAACGGATGCATATATCACGGCTGAATGTACATGCCTTGTTATCTGGCAATCACCGGACTGTACGCTGACGAAGAACAATGTCTCTGATCCGAATATTCAGTGGCGCCTGGTATATAACGGTTATTCAGCGATCCTGATGTGGATGGGTAACGCGGCTGGTTTTGAAGATACCTTGCCGGCTGACCCGTTTGACCTGGACAAGAACAACGGGTTGCCATCCTGCCCGAATCTGGCAACAGCGAATCCGGTAAATTTTGGTGTCGGTAATAAATACAAGCAGCAGACTGACTTCGTCGGTTCAGCATTGTCGCAGGTATCCTTCCGGCGCCACTACAACAGCCTCTATGCTGGTATTCCAATGGGTCTCGGGCCTCGCTGGACTCATACATATGGCAGCTTCATCGCCGAGGCAACTGACACAGCGGGAATGACAGCCACGGTTTATCGTGCCGACGGGAGAATCTACCGGTTTACTGAGGATGCTGCTGGCTGGTCAGCAGCTGCAGATGTACACGATGTGCTTGAAAAGCTCCTCGATGTTCAGGGCGTGCATACAGGATGGCGCTACCAAACATCAGAAGACAAGGTTGAGACTTACGACGTGAATGGAAAGCTTCTGGCTATTGCTGACCCTGGGGGTGTTGTGCAGACGCTGACCTATGACGCAATGGACGGTCTGTTGCAGAGGGTTGATGTCAGTACCGGCGAATTCCTGAATTTACGGTATGATGTTGATAGCCGCATTGAAAGGATTACTGATCACACGGACCGGTCATGGGTCTACCGCTACGGAAGCGGCGGAGTGCTGGAGTTTGTAGATAATCCGGACGGGACCACGCGACAGTATCATTACGAAGATCAGGACTATCCGGAAGCCTTGACCGGGATCACGGACGAGAACGGTATCCGCTATGCAACCTATGGCTACGATGCCGATGGACAGGCAGATTTCAGCACGCTTGCGGGCAATGTTGAGCGCGTGGATATTCTCTATGAGCCGGACGGTCAGCGTACGGTCACCAATAGTCGCGGCAACACATCAAGCTACACGGTGGTGTCCCGCCTGGGCATGGCCTTGCCGGCGCAAGCCACCGGTCCGGGCTGTGCAGGTTGTGGTCTGGTGAATACCAGCTATCAATATGATGCAGCAAACAATGTAACCCGCGTGACCGAGGAGGGGTTGATTACAGAATTTGGTGACTATGACAGCAACGGTAACCCGGGCTACATGATAGAGGCCAGAGACACCTCTGAGGAACGCCGCACAGACTACAACTATGATCCGCGTTTTTACAGCAAGATCACAAAGATCCTCGAGCCCTCGGTACTCGCGGTTGATACCGCCACGCAATGCGCCGAGAGTGTAGACTGTCGGAATACCGAGTACACCTACGATAGCTGGGGTAACCGCTTGACTGAAACCAGCAGCGGCTACGCACCGGATGGTACGCCGGTATCCCGCACTACGACATACCAGTACAACGGTCCGTTACACCAGCTAAGCCAGATTGACGGTCCACGTACCGATGTCAATGACATCACTACCCTGGAGTATTATCCCGACGATCAGAGCGAGGGTGCCAATCGTGCGCGCCTGCGTCGGGTCATGGCAGCCGATGGCACGCTGCTGCGTGACGCTATCGGGTACACTTTAACAGGGAAGGTCGAGTTTGAATACCGGCCCAACAACGTCCGGATTTCTCATATCTACTACCCGGGAAATGACCGGTTGCAGACCTCGACTGTGCTCGATCTCTCGACCGGTAAATCGAGCCGTACTGAATGGACCTACCTGCCCACAGGAGAGTTGAAAAGTATAACCACTGCCAGTCTTGCCACGGATGCCACTACATTGACCTTTGGCTATGACAATGCCCGCCGCGTGACAAGCATCACTGACGGTCTGGGTAATTATGTGGAATATACCCTCGACACGGATGGGAACCGGACAGGGGAGAGTATCCACGACAGTGCCGGTGTGCTCAGAAAGGAACTGACTCGAACCTTTGATGCCTACAATCGGCTGGATATAAGCATGTCGGGTGATGATCCATACAACCCGCTGGAGCAGGTCGACAGTGACTACAGCACAATCGGCAACCTTGAGAGGCAGACAGACGGTAATGGCATTGTGACCGGTTACAGCTACGATAACCTGAAGCGCATGTTGAGCAGTACCCGGGGACCTGGCGGTCTAGCAGCAACCACCCGGTATGGGTACGATGCAGCGGACCACCTGACTTCAGTCGCCGATCCCGCTAATGTGGAAACCCGCTACGAATACGATGACCTGGGTAACCTGTCCTCAGCCATCAGTCCGGATAGCGGAACAACTGTCTACACCTACGACGCAGCTGGCAACGTTAAAACCCGGCAGGATGCCAAGGGTCAGGTCTTTGCCTACGACTACGATGTGCTGAATCGTCTGACCGGGGTGGATGCGCCGGGTACGGCAGATGACATCTCCTATCGCTACGACAACTGCGCCAATGGCATCGGGCAGCTTTGCAGCATCACCCGGAGCAGTACAACGGTCAGCTATACCTATGACGCATTCGGTAACGTGACCGGTCACCAGCAGCTGACCTATACCTACGATGCAGCCAGCCGGGCCAAAACAATTGCCTACCCCTCCGGGGCTGTGGTTGCCTATAGTTACGATGCGGCGGGACAAGTCAGCCAGGTCGACCTGATGGCGGATGGCACTACGACCACGCTCGCCAGCGGCATCAGTTACGCACCATTTGGCGTAGTGACGGATCTGATCTTCGGCAATGGTGCCACGCTGACGCAGGGCCTGGATACAGCCTATCGGCTAACTTCGCAATCCGTCCCTGCCGCACTGGATCTGGGCTATGCACTCTACGATGGTAATGGCAATCTCAGAATCCGAACGGACGCATTTTCGGGCAGCAGCGACTTTTCCTACGATACACTGAACCGCCTCGATACCGGCAGTGGGCCGTTTGGCACGCGTGACTATGACTATGACCCCAATGGCAATCGCACACAATTAATCAGTGATGGCCTGACCACGAGTTATGGCTATACGCCCCAGACCAACCGTCTTGACAGTGAAAACAGCTGGACTTACACGCTGGATGCCAATGGCAATACCACACACAAACTGGCAGGCGACGGCCAGGGCTATGTCTACACCTACAACAGCCACAATCGCCTGATCACTGCCACAGCGCGTCTGATCACAGGCTATACCGGCAAAGGCAGGAACAAGACGCCTGTCATTGACGATGTCGCGCTGGCCAATTATGCCTATAACGGTCTGGGTCAGCGGGTGAGCAAGACCCTTGCGGACGGTGCGGTGATGCAGTTCCTGTACGGAACAGACGGTGCCTTGCTGGCCGAGCTGAATGGCAGCGGAGTGGTGCAGCGGGAGTATGTCTATCTGAACGGGCAGTTACTGGCGGTGCTTGACCAGACAACGATCCCGACAGGTGGCAGCGAGACGATAGTCGATAACGGAACGGCGCCAGAAGGCTGGGCCTCTGATACCAGCAATAAGGATTACGGGGCAGATTACCTTTACTCGGATGGCGGCAGCGGCAGCACCGTCCGCTGGACACCGGAACTGGCTGCCGGCACCTATGACGTGTATTTCTGGTATGTCCGCAGCCCCAAGTACAGCAACAGCGTTCCATACACCATCAGCCACAATGGCCTGATTGACACGGTGACCGTGGATCAGACCACTGGCGGCGGCAGCTGGCAGCTGCTGGCAAGCAACACCAAGTTTGATGGTTCAGGTTCCGAGTATGTCGAAGTCGGTGATGTTAACGGCCAAACCTCGGCCGATGCGGTTAAATATGTCAATGTAAGCAGTGGATCGAAAACCACGACCATGGTTTCATATGTCCACAATGATCACCTGGGTACACCGCAGGTAATGACTGACGAGACGGGTGCTGTGGTGTGGCGAGCGTCATATGATCCATTCGGACAGGCGACGATTACGGTGAACACCGTGGCATTGAATGTGCGGTTCCCGGGGCAGTACTACGATGCCGAGACTGGGCTACATTACAACTACTTCAGGTATTACGACCCGGGGACGGGGAGATATTTGAGAGCTGATCCAATCGGGGTGAGTGGTGGTTTAAATGTTTTTTTGTATGGTGCTGGAAATCCAATAGTGAATTCTGATCTTTTTGGATTGTTACCTGGCGATACATGTGGCACTTGTTCGCCTGGATCTGTTGATTGCCTATTATATGGTGGTAACTTATGTTTCCCAGGAAATGATGTGAGTCTTGATCAATTTCCTGTTCATGGGAATTGGTGTGGGCCAGGTTGGACTGCTGGCCAAATGGGGTCTTGGGATACTTTGATGCCTGTTCAACGTCAACGTGTTGGATTGCCGCAAGATCAATTAGATTCTGCCTGTAAAACTCATGATATTTGTTATGCCAATTGCAGATCGAATAACCCATGTAATCCAAATATGCGAAGTGAATGCTTTATGCAATGTGATGTATCTCTAAGGGCAGATGCATATAGAGTCGGGGGGTTAATGGGCCGGTTGGTTGGGCGTGCGATGGGGCGTCCGGGGAAGCGTGATCCTGGTGACAATTCAGCAACATGTGGTTGTGAACGGCAATGATATGAAAGTGAATAATCGAACAAAAAAACTAGGAATTATACTTGCTGCTTTCCATGTGATTGCTTTTTTTGCGACTATTATTTACACGGTAAATTCTGCTATCGAGCAAGCATCACTAATATGGTTACTATGGTTTCCGGTCGACTTTCCCTGGTCATTAATTAACATTCTCGGCGGAGAGTCATATAGTATCTGGGTTGATAATATCTCAAATAAATCCATATTATTAGGTTATTTATTTTATACGCCGTACTTGGTACATGGATTCGTTGGGGCTATCTGGTGGTATTTTTTGCCAACGATAATATCGATGGTCCGAAGGCGGAAATCACGCGCCAAGGCTACCTAGACGAACTCAAACCAGATTCCGGTTTTTGCTATATATCCATAGGAACCTCTGATTAATTCGTCATTGCGAGGAACGAAGTGACGAAGCAATCTGTAACTCATCGATTCACTGGTTACGAGATTGCTTCGCTACGCTCGCAATGACAGGGAACATGAGTTAATCAGAGGTTCCTATATATAAAGCTTTGGTGTCTAATTGGGCTTTGTTCTGAACCTGTGGCTGCAGGTGCTAGGCTTGGCGATGCAGGCGCTGTGGTCGCAGCTTGCTGTCTTGCATGGCATCCCTGTTATTTTACCCAGCGCTCACTGGTTGGTGTCGTTTCCTTTTTCCAGAAAGGGGCACGAGTCTTGAGAGTGTCGATCAGGTACTCGCAGGCAAGGAAGGCCTGTTTGCGGTGGGCGCTGGCGGCGGCGGCGAATACGATACGGTCATCGGGTAGCAGCGGGCCGCCCCGGTGAATGATGAGCGTGGCTGTCAATTCCCGGCGTTTCTGAGCTTCCCCTTCCCGATCGGCAAGCACCTTTCCGTCATGCCGGGATAATGTTCCAGTGTCATGCGCGTAATGTTTTCACCATAATTCAGGTCGCGCACCAGTCCGGTAAAGCTCACAAACGTGCCGGCGCGGCTGTGGTTTTGCAGTCGCAGTTGCTCGAGTTCACTGCCCTGGTCGAAGTCTTCTGTCTGTACGCGGATCATTCTGCTAACCACCAGTGACGGGCGGAAACCAGGCCACTTCGTCGCCATCCTTGATCGCTGCAGCGGGGCTGGCGATAATCTGGTTGACGGCGACATGCAGCTGTCGGTCTGCCAGCGCACTCTTCCATTCACCACCTCGCGCCTGCAACCAGCGGCTGAGGTCATTGACATCCCGGATACCCGCAGGCAGCTCAAGCTGCTCGTCAGCGACTCCCAGGGTTTCCCGCAGACTGGCGAAATAGCGCAGTCGAATCATTCAGGTCTCGCTGTCTGCATGCCACTCGCCGCTTCTTCCCCCCGACTTGTGCAGCAGGCGCACGCCCTCGATGGTCATGCCGCGGTCGACGGCCTTGCACATATCGTAGATCGTGAGGGCCGCAACGGAGGCGGCCGTCAGTGCTTCCATTTCAACGCCGGTGGCACCCCTGACCCGGCACGTTGTGGTGATATGGGCACGGTTGCCGTCCTGGTCCAGCACGATGTCGACATCGATGCCGGTCAGCGCCAGCGGGTGACACAGCGGGATGAGATCGGCGCAGTGTTTCGCGGCCTGGATGCCGGCAATGCGTGCAACCGTCAGGACGTCGCCTTTCTTATGGCCGCCGGCTGCGATCAGCTGCAGGGTTTCCGGCAGCATGCGGACAAAGGCTTCCGCCCTGGCGATGCGCAGGCTGTCGGACTTCTCGCTGACGTCAACCATGCGCGCATTGCCGCTGGCATCGACATGCGAAAGGCGGCTCATCGTGCCCACTCCGCAAAGGGCAGGAAGCTGACTGTCTCACCTGCCTGCACGGTCGAGTCCTCGGCGATTTCCACCAGTCCGTCCGCCCATGCCACGGAACTCAGGACATCCGAGCCCTGCCTGGGGAACGTCTGTGCGACCGGCATACCGTCCTGATCCGCATGCAGCCGGACGCGCACGTATTCGCGGCGCTGATTCGCGCGGTAGTCAAAGCCGGCGCGGACCGGGTAGCGCCTGGAACCGCCGTGGGTGCGACCCTGCATAGCCTGCAGGTAGGGTCGCGCAAGCAGCATGAAAGTCACGAACACGGAGACCGGGTTGCCCGGCAGGCCGATGAACGGTGTATCGCCGATGCGTCCGAAGGCCAGCGGCTTGCCCGGCTTCATCCTGATGCGCCACAGATGTAATGTGCCGACCGCTTCCAGCGCGGCCTTGACGTGATCTTCCTCGCCCACGGACACGCCGCCGGTCGTCATTACCAGGTCCGCCTGCGCGGCCGCCTGCAGCAGGGTTTCCCGGGTGGTGCTGAAGTCGTCAGCTATGCTGCCCAGGTCAATCACCTCGCAACCTTGCGCCGCCAGCAGGGCGTTCAACTGGTAGCGGTTGCTGTTGTAGATCTGTCCGGGCGCGAGTGGTTTGCCCGGCTCAGCCAGTTCATCTCCTGTGGAAAAGACGCCGACCCGCAGGCGGCGCGATACCTCGACCGTGGCAATACCGACGGAGGCCGCAAGGCCGAGGTGTGCTGCCTGCAGCCGGGTGCCGCGCTCCAGCACGATGCTGCCGGCGGCAATGTCATTGCCGCGCGGGCGGATGTTCGAACCGGCGGCCGCTGCGGTCTCAAGCCATACCCGGTCGCCTGCAACACGACACCGCTCCTGCATGACCACGGTATCGGCGCCTTCGGGCAGCGGGGCACCGGTGAAGATGCGAGCCGCGCAGCCCGGTTGCAGCCGTTCCCCGACACTGCCGGCGGTAATGCGCTGGGTGACCGGAAGTCCGGCGTCCTTTGCGGTTTCGAAATCGCGGCTGTGCAGGGCGTAACCGTCCATGGCGCTGTTGTCGAAACCGGGTACGTCGATTGGCGATGCCAGGTCACTCGCCAGCACCCGGCCGGCGGCGGCGGCCAGGCCGACCTGTTCCGATTCGCTGATCGCCGCGGCCTGCGCCAGCAATTGCTCGATGGCGTGCTCGACGCTGAGCATGCCGGGTTGGACGTCACAGCAGGTCCCGGTGGTTGACATGCTTAACGCTCCATCAGCCGTGGCAGCAGCTCGACCACGTTGCAGGGTGTGTTGCGGTAATCGAGCTGTGGTTCGATGACCTCGTCCCAGCCGGTGCGGCAGGCGCCTGTGGAACCGGGCAGGCAGAAGATGAAGGTCGCGTTGGCCACGCCGCCGAGGGCGCGCGAGGCCACGGTCGATGTCTTGATGTCGCGGTAAGACAGCCAGCGGAACAGTTCGCCGATGCCTTCCAGTTCCTTGTCGAGCAGGGGACGAATGGCTTCCGGGGTGCTGTCCCGCCCGGTTATGCCGGTACCGCCCGTGGTAATGATGACATTGACTTCTGGGTCCGCGATCCAGCGCGAGACCTCGGCGCGCATGCTGTAGATGCTGTCCGGGACGATGCTCTTTTCGGCAAGTACATGGCCTGCCGCAACCAGCCGCTCAACCAGTGCCTTGCCCGATGTATCCGTTTCTTCCGTGCGCGAGTCCGATACGGTCAGTACAGCGATGCGCACAGGTATGAATTCACGATCGGTCCTGTGTGTCATTATTTCAGTTGACTCCCGGTCTGCTGCTTCTGCGTTGTCCTGGCGGCGTGAACAATGCCGCCCTGCAAGTCAGTTCAATGGTTGCCTTGAGATGGCTGCGAGGCTGGGTGGAGCGAGTTCAGAATTTGCCTGCCGCCGGATTGTAGCAGCCCGACAGGATGCAGCGGTACCTTGAACAGGACCCGGGAACTCCGGCTGTCAGGGTGCTGGCTTCCATGCTGCAGAGCAGCGTGATCGCGGTAATGTGACCGCTCCTGCGAACTGTATTCACCTGCAGGAGCGGCCTCCTGGCCGTGATGCTGTCTCGAAATAATTGCGCCGGAGTTTTTTTACCAGTGTCCGGACGGGGCGGTTGTCGTGCGGGTGTCCGCGTTATCCAGGCGAACCGGCCAGGATCACCATCCAGGCCATGGCCAGCAGTGACAACAGGCCTGCGGCGATCATGACGCACCAGATACAGGTTTTCCCCAAAACAGTTTTTACAGTCATTTCATGCTCCTCCTGCTGCAACCCTCTCTCTGGGGGTTAGTAGTTACTAAAGTAATAAAATACTAAATATCAATCAGTTACAGAACGGCTGCCAGAATAGACCAATCCGCGCGAAACACAAGTGGTCCGTCTCATATATCAGCATATTACCGAGCATTGATCTGTGTTAAGGCTGACTGAACTGCTCAGAGGGAAAATCGAGCCTGTCATCAAGAGGCACCTGAGCATGGGTACTACGAATCGAGCCGAGTTACTGCGCGGCAATTTTTCGGGCCGGTCGCGCCCGCTGCGTCCGCCCTGGGCATTGCCCGAGTCCGGGTTCGTGGATCGCTGCACCCGCTGCGGGGACTGCATGACGGTATGTCCCCAGCGCATCCTGGAAAAGGGGCGTGGCGGTTTTCCGCAAGTCAACTTTACCTGGGGTGAATGCGTGTTCTGCGGCGATTGCGTGCGGGCCTGCACTGCCGGGGCTTTCGCGGCGACGCCGCAGCAAACGGTGTTGCTTGCGCCCTGGTCCGCCAGGGCTGCGATTGATGCCGGTTGCCTGGCCATGCGTGGCGTGGAGTGTCGCAGCTGCGGCGACCAGTGCGCGGCAGCCGTCATACGCTTTCGGCTGGTTGTTGGCGGCAGCGCCGTGCCGGGACTGGACGCTGCCGCCTGTAACGGCTGCGGTGCGTGTTTCGCAGTTTGCCCCGTGCAGGCCATCAATATTCTGGAAACCAGCCCCGGCAGGGGGGTGCAGGCATGAATATCAGCGGTGTTGTGGTGCGGGCGTATCCCGACAGGCTGGCTGCGGTGCGCGGGCAGCTTGAGAAGCTGCCGGGGGTTGAGGTGCATGGCGCCAATCCCGACGGCCGCCTAGTCGTTACCGTGGAACAGGCCGGTGATCACGCCATGGCTGACGCCGTGGTGCGGATACAGGATCTGCCCGGTGTGCTTTCGGCATCCATGATCTACCACCAGTTCGAGGAAGACCCGGATTCAGAGGAGACTTTGTGATGAAACTGACCAGACGCGAATTCATCAAGACCAATGCCATTGCTGCCACGGCGGCCGCGGCAGGCATCAATATTCCCGGTGCAAGCGCCGCCATGGCGCAAACGAAGGATGCGATTCGCTGGGACAAGGCGGCCTGCCGTTTCTGCGGTACCGGCTGCAGTGTGCTGGTGGGCACCAAGGACGGCCGCGTGGTCGCCACTCAGGGCGACCCGGATGCACCGGTTAACCGGGGCCTGAACTGTATCAAGGGCTACTTCCTGTCCAAGATCATGTACGGCCAGGATCGCCTTACCCGCCCGCTGCTGCGCAAGCGCAACGGCAAGTACGACAAGGAAGGCGACTTCGAGGAAGTCAGCTGGGATGAGGCCTTCGATGTGATGGCAGACAAGTGGAAGGCCGCGATCAGCAGGGACCTGGAACGCAACAAGGGCCTGCCGCCAGAGGAGATAAGCTCCAGTGTCGGCATGTTCGGCTCCGGGCAATGGACGGTGTGGGAGGGCTATGCAGCGTCCAAACTCTACAAGGCCGGCTTCCGCTCCAACAATATCGATCCCAACGCGCGCCATTGCATGGCCTCGGCCGTGGGCGCCTTCATCCGGGCCTTCGGTGCCGACGAGCCGATGGGCTGCTACGACGACCTCGAACACGCCGATGCCTTCGTCCTGTGGGGCTCCAACATGGCGGAGATGCACCCGATCCTGTGGTCCCGGCTCACCGATACGCGGTTGACGAAGGAGGGCTGCGAGGTGCATGTGCTGTCGACCTTCGAGCACCGCTGCTTCGAACTGGGCGACAACAACATGGTGTTCACGCCGCAGACCGACCTGGCAATCCTGAACTACGTCGCCAACTACATCATTCAGAACAAGGCATACAACCAGGACTTCATCGGCAAGCACGTCAATTTCACCGCGACGCCGACCGATATCGGTTACGGCCTGCGCCCCGAACATCCGCTGGAACAAAAGGCGAAGAATGCCGGCAAGGGCAAGCTGTCACCGATCAGTTTCGAGGACTACGCGAAGTCGGTGGAACCCTATACCCTGGAGTACACGGCAGAACTCTCCGGTGTGCCGAAGGATCAGCTGGAGCGGCTGGCGAAGGTCTATGCCGACCCGGACAGGAAGGTCACCTCCTACTGGACCATGGGCTTCAACCAGCACACTCGTGGCGTGTGGGCGAACAACCTGCTGTACAACGTGCATCTGTTGATGGGCAAGATCTCGGAGCCCGGCAACAGCCCCTTCTCGCTGACCGGCCAGCCCTCCGCCTGCGGCACCGCGCGCGAGGTCGGTACCTTCTCGCACCGCCTGCCGGCCGACCTGGTGGTGAAGAAAAAAGAGCACCGCGACTTCGCGGAAAAGGTGTGGAAACTGCCGGAAGGCACCATCCCCGGCAAGGTCGGCTACCATGCCGTGCTGCAGAACCGCATGCTGAAGGACGGCAAGCTCAACGCCTACTGGGTGATGTGCAACAACAACATGCAGGCGGCGGCCAACATGAACGAGGAGACGTACCCCGGCTACCGCAATCCGGACAACTTCATTGTGGTCTCGGACCCCTACCCGACGGTCACCGCACAGGCCGCCGACCTGATCCTGCCCACTGCCATGTGGACGGAGAAGGAAGGCGCCTACGGCAACGCCGAGCGCCGCACCCAGTTCTGGCGCCAGCAGGTGACGGCACCCGGGGAGGCCAGGTCGGATGTCTGGCAGCTGATGGAATTCTCCAGGCGCTTCAAGGCCGAGGAGGTCTGGCCGGAGGAGTTGCTGGCTTCGATGCCCGAATACCGCGGCAAGACGCTGTACGACATCCTGTACCGCAACGGCCAGGTGGACAAGTACCCGAAGCAGACAGTCACGGATTCCGCCGGCAACCGCTACGACAACTCCGAGATGGAGGACTTCGGTTTCTACGTGCAGAAGGGCCTGTTCGAGGAATACCGCATCTTCGGTACACAGGGCCCGAAGAAGGGCCATGACCTGGCGGAGTTCGATGCCTACCACCAGGCGCGCGGTCTGCGCTGGCCGGTGGTCGATGGCAAGGAAACCCTGTGGCGCTATCGCGAGGGCTATGACCCGTTCGTGGCTGCCGGCGAGACACTGCGATTCTACGGTAATGCGGATGGTCGCGCCAACATCATCACCGCGCCCTACGAGCCGCCGGCGGAGAGCCCCGACAAGGAATACGATCTGTGGCTGTCGACCGGGCGCGTGCTGGAACACTGGCATTCGGGTTCCATGACCCGGCGCGTGCCGGAGCTCTACCGCGCCTTCCCCGATGCCGTGATCTTCATGCACCCGGATGACGCGAAGGAACGCGGCCTGCGCCGCGGCCTGCCGGCAAAGGTGGTCAGCCGCCGGGGCGAGATCGAGGCCCGCATAGAGACGCGCGGTCGCAACCGGCCGCCGCGCGGGCTGGTCTTCGTGCCCTGGTTCGATGCCTCCCGCCTGATCAACAAGGTCACGCTCGATGCCACCGACCCCCTGTCCAAGGAGACGGACTACAAGAAGTGCGCCGTCAAGGTCGTGAAGGCTTGAGGACGGCCGGGTATCGCAGTCATGAGCGGCAGCGGGGACAGGATGATGCAGGCCGGGCGCAGGCGCTTTCTCGCCGACCTGGCGCGCACCGCCGGCGGTGTCGCCCTGCTGGGGCTCGGCGTCGGCCTGTATGCCCGCCAGGCCGCCTCGCTGCCGGCACATGCCCTGCGGCCGCCCGGCGCGTTGCCGGAAGCGGATTTCCTCGGTGCCTGCATCCGCTGCGGCCTGTGTGTGCGTGACTGTCCGTACACTACCCTGCAGCTGGCGAAGCCCGGCAGTGCGGTTGCCACCGGCACGCCGTATTTCATCGCGCGCGACGTGCCCTGCGAGATGTGCGAGGACATCCCCTGCATCAAGGCCTGTCCGACCGGCGCGCTGGATCACGGCCTGACCGACATCGATGCCGCCCGCATGGGGCTGGCGGTAGTGGTGGACCACGAGACCTGCATCGCCTTCCAGGGGCTGCGCTGTGAAGTCTGCTTCAACGTCTGCCCGGTGCGCGGCAAGGCCATCAGTCTGGAGATACGCCACAACGACCGCTCCGGCAAGCACGCGATGTTCATTCCCGAGGTGCACTCGGACGCCTGTACCGGCTGTGGCAAGTGCGAGCAGGCCTGCGTGATGGAACAGGCGGCCATCAAGGTGCTGCCTGTGAAACTGGCCAAGGGTGAGCTGGGTCATCATTACCGGCTCGGCTGGGAGGAGAAGCGCAGGGCCGGGGACAGCCTGGTGACGCCCGATGTGCCGCATCGCTACAACCTGCCGGAGGGTCAGCGCTACGAGCATGGCGGCGAGGGCCTGATCTTTGAAGAATCCGCCACCGGAACGCCATTCGGGAGTTCACCTCTGGATACCCTCAACGGCACGGCGGGAGCGCCGTGATGGCCGGTCGCGAATATACCGGTGCCGCGGCCGTAGCCGGCAAGGGCTGGCTAGTCGCGCACAAATGGCTGCTGCTGCGGCGCAGTACCCAACTGGGCATCCTGCTGTTGTTTATGCTGGGTCCGTGGTTCGGGCTCTGGATCGTCAAGGGCAACCTCAATGCCAGTCTGACCCTGAATATGTTGCCGCTGACTGATCCCTACGTGCTGTTGCAGACCCTGTTCAGCGGGCACGTGCCGGAGCTGATCGCGCTGGCCGGTGCCCTGATCGTGCTGGCGTTCTACCTGCTGGTCGGCGGCCGGGTCTTCTGTGCCTGGGTCTGCCCGGTCAACATGGTCACGGATGCGGCCCACTGGCTGCGCGAACGGCTGGGCATCAGGGGCGGCTCGCGGCTGTCACGCAATACCCGTTACTGGATTCTTGCCATGACCCTGCTGCTGGCGCTGCTGACGGGCAGTGTCGCCTGGGAACTGGTCAACCCGGTGTCCATGCTGCACCGCGGGCTGATCTTCGGGATGGGCCTTGGTTGGTCCGTGATCCTGGCGGTGTTCCTGCTCGACCTGTTCGTCAGCCGCCGTGCCTGGTGCGGCCACCTGTGTCCCGTGGGCGCCTTTTACAGCCTGCTGGGCAATGTCACGCCGCTGCGGGTGAGCGCAGCCGCCCGTGCGCAGTGCGACGACTGCATGGACTGTTTCGCCGTGTGTCCGGAACCCCAGGTGATCCCGCCGGCGCTCAAGGGCGCGGACAAGGGGATCGGACCGCTCATCCTGGCGGCGAATTGCACCGGTTGCGGTCGCTGCATCGATGTCTGTGCGAAGGATGTGTTTGTGTTTACCACCCGTTTTCAAGATAAATCCGGCGGCCACCACAACAAGCCGCTGTCCCACAAGATGGAGGTATTGTCATGATCAAGCCACTACGGATAGCAACGCTGCTGTTGCTGGGCATGGGGATGGTTGTTGCACAGACTGCGATTGCCGAACATGTCGTGTCCCTGCGCGGGCACACCCCGCTGGATGAGGATACCGGGGCGCCCGAGCTGAAGCACTGGGACAAGGACGGCCAGCCGATTGAACGTGATTATGTGCAACAGCCGCCGCTGATCCCGCACCAGATCGATGGTTACAAGATCAACCAGAAGTTCAACAAGTGCCTGACCTGCCACAGCTGGGCGAACTACAGGGAAGCCGGTGCGACCAAGATCAGCCAGACACATTTCGAGGACCGGGATGCCAACGTGCTTGCCAACATATCTGCGCGCCGCTACTTCTGCACCCAGTGTCACGTGCCGCAGGTGAATGCCAGGCCGCTTGTCGAGAATACCTTCGAGCCGATCCAGGCGATTACCGGCAAGTAATACCGAGAAAACGACGGGGACAGGACAATGGCTGACAAACAAGGTAATCCATGCACAGGTTTCATCTGCGCTGTCTGGAAATGGCTGAAAAGTCCCAGCGCGCGCTATTCCCTGGGTATCCTGCTGTTTCTGGGTTTCGTGGGCGGCATCCTTTTCTGGGGCGGCTTCAACTGGGCCATGGAGATGACCAACAACGAGCAGTTCTGCATCTCCTGTCACGAGATGAAGGACAACGTCTACCAGGAGTACAAGGACACCATCCACTATTCAAATCGCACCGGGGTGCGCGCAACCTGCCCGGACTGTCACGTGCCCAAGGAATGGCACTACAAGGTGATCCGCAAGATCCAGGCAACCAATGAGCTGTTTCACAAGGCGCTGGGGTCCATCGATACCCGGGAGAAATTCGAGGCCAAGCGGCTCAAGCTGGCCAGCCACGTGTGGGAAGTGATGAAAAAGACCGATTCACGCGAGTGCCGCAATTGCCATGACTACGACTCCATGGATTTCCCTGCCCAGGGCCGCCGTGCAGTGGCGCAGCATTCCGTCGGTCTGGAAGAAGGCAAGACCTGCATCGACTGCCACAAGGGCATAGCGCATTCCCTGCCCGACATGCACGATGTGGATCCAACGGTAGTGGTGGGGGGCCGCTAGCAACGGCAGACAAACTTGTAGCCCGGATGGAGCAAGGCGGAATCCGGGAACGATGCTGGCCAAGTGAGGCTCAATAACCGAGTCAGCGCATGACACTGGAAACTGACAGTCGTAGCAACAGGGAAACCGGCCTGGTCGATCCGTTCGGCAGGCGGGTGGAATACGTGCGCCTGTCGGTGACCGACAAGTGCAACCTGCGTTGCTTCTACTGCCTGCCCGAAGGCTTCCGGGGCTTCGAGGAACCGGACAACTGGCTGCGTTTCGACGAAATCGAACGGGTCATCGCGGCCTTTGCCGACCTGGGTGTCAACCGCGTGCGCATAACCGGTGGTGAACCGCTGGTGCGCAAGGACCTGTCGCAACTGGCGTCGCGGCTGGCTGCCCTGCCCGGCGTCGAGGACCTTTCCCTCAGCACCAACGCTACCCTGCTGCAGCGCCATGCCGGCGAGCTGCGGGCCGCCGGCATCAGCCGCATCAATGTCAGTCTGGATTCACTCCGCCCCGGGCGCTTCAGACAGATTACCGGTGGCAGTCTGGCGCCGGTCCTGGAGGGTCTGATGGCCGCGAAGGACGCCGGGTTTGCACCTATCAAGATCAACATGCTCGCGCTGCGTGATATCAACGACGATGAGTTCGAGGCCATGGTGGCGTTCTGTCTCGAACACGGCTTCACGCTGCGCTTTATCGAGACCATGCCGGTTGGCAGCACCGGCCGCAGCGCCAGCGATCATTACCTCGATCTGCAGACCGTCAGGCAACGGCTGGCGCAGAGTTTCGAACTGCTGCCCGGCGTCATGCCCGGCGGTGGACCGGCGCGCTACGTGCAGGTCCATGGCACCGACCTGCGCATCGGCTTCATCACCCCGATCTCCCAGCACTTCTGTGCGACCTGCAACCGGGTACGGCTGGCGGTGGACGGCACGCTCTACCTGTGCCTGGGGCAGGACCACCAGTATCCGCTGCGGCCGCTGCTGCGCCGGGGGACCAGCGATGCCGGCCTGCGCGATGCCATTGTCGAGGCCCTGGCCCTGAAGCCGGAACGCCACGAGTTCCATGACAAGCCCGGCCAGGTGGTACGTTTCATGTCGATGACCGGCGGCTAGCGATGGTACTGTTCGATCCCGCAATGTCGTTCCGGTTGCTGGCGCTGATTGCGATTGCCGCGGTCCTGTATTCCTCGGTAGGTCATGGTGGTGCCTCGGGTTACCTGGCCGCCATGGCGCTGTTCGGCATGGAGCCGGCCATCATGAAACCGGCCGCGCTGACCATGAATATCTTTGTCACCATGCTGGTGCTTGCCCGCCTGACGCGGGCCGGCTATTTCAACTGGCGGCTGTTCCTGCCCTTCGCTGCAGGATCGCTGCCGCTGGCATTTGTCGGCGGCGCCTGGACCCTGAATGCATCGGCCTATCGCGTCATCGTGGGCCTCGCCCTGCTGCTGGCCACCTGGCGCCTGTTCTGGCAGGGCGCGGGCAGCAGTGACCGGGTGCAACCACCTTCCGCCTGGATCGCGGTGCCGGTCGGCGCAGTGCTCGGTTTCATGTCGGGGCTGACGGGTGTGGGTGGTGGCATCTTTCTCAGCCCGCTGCTGTTGCTGTTCAACTGGACCACCATGCGCGGCAGCGCCGCCATCGCCGCGGCCTTCATCCTGTTAAATTCCATAGCCGGGCTGGCCGGTTATGCAACGACGGCCGGCGCCTGGCCGCCGGGTATCCCGCTGCTGGTGGCGACCGCATTTGCCGGGGCGTTGCTCGGTTCGGAGCTCGGTGTGCGGCAACTGGCCCCCTGGCGGCTGCGCCAGGTGCTGTGCGTGGTGCTGGTGATCGCCGGCACCAAGATGATTTCGATGGCATGAGCCGCAGTGTACTGCGCCGTGATTGCGGGCATGGCGGACATTCTGAAAGCAGCGAGGTGTAATGATGAAACACAATGAAACCGCCGGTTTGCTAACGGTCTCCGGCAAGGTGCCCGGGTCCGGCCTGCCGGTATTCCCGCGCAGCCTGTCGCTGCCGTTCGCGCTGCTGCCGGATGCCCTGCATGGACGCGCCGTGGTGACCGCGCTGAACCGGATCTTCGCCGCCGCCCTGCGTGACGGTGAGCTGGATTTCATGCAGGGGCGCAGCCTGCGCATCGCGGTTCAGGACATGCAACTGGCCTTTTGCGTGACGTTGTCACAGGACAGGCTGGACATCGTACGGACCACCGTGCCGGACCTGTCGATCAGCGGCAACCTGCACGCCTTCCTGCTGATGGCCGCGCGCCGCGCGGACCCGGACACCCTGTTTTTCCAGCGGCTGCTGCGCATGGAAGGGGATACGGAACTGGGGCTTGCACTGAAAAACTTCCTTGCCGCCCAGGATATGGAGGCACGCTGGCTGACCCGGCAGCTGGAAGTCATGCTGCAGCGGGCACTGCCACTGTACGAGCGCTGGTTCTGAATACACGCCTGCGGCAGCTCGCGACGACACCTCCCCGCATATCAGTGATGACATCCATAATGGCCACACGAGCACACGGAAAACACGGACCGGGCGTTCGCCACACCGTTGTCTTGCGGGTGATTCCGTGGCTGTTTATCAGGCTTAGGGTTTAAGGAATCGGGAATTTATTAGTCATTGCGAGCGCAGTGAAGCAATCTCGTGACCAGTGAACCAACGACTTCCGGATTGCCGCGCTTTGCTTGCAATGGCGTGATATATGAATAAATTCCGCGGTTTCTCAAGCAAGGGAATTCATGTGTATACACCTTTTAACGCAGCTGCCGGTAAGTGGCAGGGCCGGGTCTGCTTCAGCTGATGCCCAGTGAGTCCCACAGTTCATCCACGCGCTGTTTTACCTCATCGGACATGCGGATGGGACGTCCCCATTGGCGGCTGGATTCGGCTGGCCACTTGCTGGTGGCATCCAGGCCCATTTTTGATCCGAGACCGGAGACGGGGCTGGCGAAGTCGAGATAGTCGATGGGGGTGTTTTCCACCAGCAGGGTGTCGCGCGCCGGATCCATGCGGGTACTGATCGCCCAGATCACCTCGTCCCAGCGACGCACATCGATGTCGTCATCGGTCACGATGACGAACTTGGTATAGGCGAACTGCCGCAGGTAGGACCACACGCCGAACATGATGCGCCGGGCGTGACCCGGGTAGGCCTTGCGGATGCTGACCACCGCGACCCGGTAGGAGCACGCCTCCGGCGGCAGGTAGAAATCGATGATCTCCGGGAACTGTTTCTGCAGCAGCGGGATGAAGACCTCGTTGAGCGCCATGGACATCACCGACGGTTCATCGAACGGCGCACGGCCCATGTAGGTGCCGGGGTAGATCGGGTTGTTCCGGTGGGTGATGCGTTCGATGGTGAACACCGGGAAGCGCTCCACGCTGTTGTAGTAGCCGGTGTGATCGCCGAACGGGCCCTCGTCTGCCGTTTCGCCCGGCTCGATATGGCCTTCCAGTACGATCTCCGCGTTTGCCGGCACCTGCAGATCTCCGGCGAGTGCGGGCGTGACCTCGGTTTTGGCGCCGCGCAGCAGGCCGGCGAACTGGTACTCGGACAGGGTGTCGGGGATGGGGGTGACCGCGGCCAGCATGGTGGCGGGATCGGCGCCCAGCGCGACGGCCAGCGGGAAGGGTGCGCCCGGGTGCAGCTCCTGAAACTCGCGAAGGTCGAGGGCACCGCCGCGGTGCGGCAGCCAGCGCATGATGACCTTGTTGCGCGCGATGACCTGCTGGCGGTAGATGCCGATGTTCTGCCGCTGCTTGCGCGGCCCGCGGGTGATTACCATCCCCCAGGTGATCAGCGGGCCGGCATCATCGGGCCAGCAGGTCTGCACGGGCAGTATTTCCAGGTCGACGTCTGAGCCCTCGATGACGTTTTCCCTGCAGGGCGCGCGCCTCACCATGCGGGGGTTGATGTCCCGCAGTTTCCCGAATGCGGGCAGCTTTTCCAGCGCCTCGCCCAGGCTCCCGGGGAGTTCCGGCGCCTTGAGGAAGGCCAGCGTGCGGCCGACCTCGCGCAGTTCCTCCACCGATTCGACCCCCATGGCGCGCGCGACCCGCCGGGTGGTGCCGAACAGGTTGCCCAGTACCGGGATGGTCGCACCCCGGGGCTGCGTGAACAGCAGGGCCGGGCCGCCGGCCTTCAGGGTGCGATAGCAGATCTCGGTCATTTCCAGCTGCGGGTCGATCTCCTGGTGGATGCGCCGCAGCTCGCCGTGCGCTTCCAGATCGCGGAGAAAATCGCGCAGGTCACTGTATTTTGCAGTGTGTGACATCATGTTTATCCGCCCCGGGGCTGCAGCGTCATACCGGCATCGCCATGCCAGTAGCCATCGCAGGGCCCGCAGGGCATGTATGCGCCGAGTTTCGCAGCGGCCCGCGCCGCGGCCGCGGGATCCTGCAGGGCGGTATGGAAGGTTTCGATAATGGCCGCGGTGTGCCGGGACTGCGGACTGATGCGCAGCACGTCCACCCCGAGTCGCACGAGATCCTCGAGTTCGTCGATCAGGTTGAGCGTGCGGGCCGACTGGGTCTGGATGCCGTTCAGCACCAGGAAGGTCTCGTCCTCGCGGGTGGACAGCAACAGGCCGTCCGGGTAATCCAGGCAGCGGAAGCGGCAGTCGTCCTTGGGCAGGTCGTGGGCGCGCGCCGTAAAGCAGCGTGCCGACCAGGCCAGCGGCAGCCGCCCGAACACCAGTACCTCGGTCTGCACGCCGGCAGGCCGCCGGGCCTGCATGCCGGCAAGCGCCGTGCGCGACAGCTCGACCGGCAGCACCCAGCGCTGCAGCCCGAGCTCAGCCAGTACGGCCAGGCTGCGGGCGTTGTAGATGTTCACCGCCGGGCCGGTCACGAACGGCCGCTTGCCGGATAGCAGCTGCACCGCGGCCATATCGTTCGCCTCGACCAGGTAATCCGCCTGCTCGCACAGGCGCCGCAGCTTGCCGAGTTCGGAGCCGGCTTCCAGCAGGGTGAGCGTGGACAACACCACTTCCTTGCCGGCGTCCTGCAGCCGGGCCGCCAGTTCCAGCCACCCGGCGTGGTTCAGGCTGCGGCGCTTGGAACACACCGTCTCGCCGAGATAGACAATGTCCACCGGGGTCTCTGCAATGCGCGCGTAGAAATCCAGCAGTTCCTCCCGTGGCCAGTAGTAGGGCACCGGGCCAAGCGAGAGTCTGGGTGTCTTGGTTGGCATCGTGGCTTTTTCTTCTGTTTCCCGACTGTGGTCCGTTTTGCGCCGGCTTTACTGCCAGGAGCGGTGGTACGCGCCCAGCGTCGTCTGCCTGCCTTCCGAGACGGCGGCCAGCCCGGCCAGCCATTCCGGGTGCGGCCGGTAGCCTTGCGGATTCGCCCGGCAGGCATCCAGGGCGGCGCGCCAGATTTGCGTGACCGTGGCGACGTAGGCCGGGCTGCGCTGGCGGCCCTCGAGCTTGATGGCGCCGATGCCGATGCGCTGCAGTTCGGGCAGCAGCGCCAGGGTATTCAGGCTGACCGGTTCCTCGATGGCGTAGCCGGTCCGGCCGCAGGTCTGGAAACGGCCCTTGCACAGCGTCGGGTAGCCGGCCGCCTCGTCATGGCCGAAACGGTCGATCAGCACGCCGTTCAGGCGGGTTTCCATGCCGGCGGGCGTTTCCTGCCATTGCACCGCGCTGGCGGGCGAACAGGCGCCGAAGGTGTTGGGCGAATGGCCGGTGACATAGGAAGACAACAGGCAGCGGCCCTCCACCATAACGCACAGGCTGCCGAAGCCGAATACCTCGAGCGGGACCGGGCTGTCTTCCGCAACCCGGCTGACCTGGGTGAGGGACAGCACGCGTGGCAGCACGGCGCGCCGGATGTTGAAGTGCTCGTGGTAGAAGCGGATCGCTTCCGCACTGGTGGCCGAACCCTGCACGGAAAGGTGCAGGCGCAGTTCCGGCCATTGCCGGGCCGCGTAGTCCATGACGCCGATGTCGGCGAGGATCAGGGCATCGGCACCGAGGGCCGCCGCCCGGTCCACGGCCTCTTCCCAGCGCGGCCAGCCGGCGGGCTGCGGAAAGGTGTTGATGGCGATAAACACCCGGGTGCCGCGTGCGCGGGCATAGCGGATCCCCTCGGCGAGGCGCCGGTCATCGAAGTTCAGTCCCGCGAAGTGGCGGGCATTGGTGGCATCGCGGAAACCGCAATAGACGGCATCTGCACCGTGGTCGACCGCGGCTTTCAGCGCCGGCAGGTTGCCGGCAGGACAGACGAGTTCCATGCGGGTGATTCCTCGAGGCTGGAGACGGGCTGCGACGGGGTGCGGGGAACGGCTTGCAGCCGGTGCAACTCGCCGGCGATGCGGTTCAGCACCAGCCATTTTTTCGAACACCATTCGGGGGCGAGCAGGATGCTGCGTGGCGCGGTGCCGGTCAGGCGGTGAAAGATGACATCCGCCGGGGTCAGCAGGATCAGCTGCACGGCGGTTTCGATGTAGTCGTCCAGGGCCAGCGGCCGGTACTCGCCGCGGCGCCATTCATTGGCCAGCCGGGTGCCCTTGACCACGTGCAGCGGGTGCAGCTTCAGGCCGTCCACGCCCAGTTCCAGCACGCGTTCCAGCGTCTCCCGGTAGTGCCGCTCGCCCTCGCCGGGCAGGCCGATGATGAGGTGGGTGCACACCTGCAGTCCGCGCGCGCGCGCCTGCAGCAGCGTTGTGCGGTATTCGCCGAAGCCGTGGCCGCGATTCACCCGCCGCAGCGATTCGTCAAACGCGGATTGCAGGCCGAGCTCCAGCCAGATCTCGTGGCCCTGCTGCTGGTAGCCCGCGAGCAGGTCGAGCACGTCCACGGGCACGCAGTCCGGGCGCGTGCCGACCGCAAGCCCGATGATATCCGGTTCGGCCAGCGCCTCGTCGTAGAGCTGCCGGAGCCGCGCGGTATCGGCGTAGGTATTGGTATAGGCCTGGAAGTAGGCCAGGTACTTGCCGGCACCGGTGCGCTTGCGGATGACCTGGCGGCCCGCGGCAAGCTGCTGTGAGATCGGCGCCGGTGTGCGACCGTTGGGACTGAAGGACACGTTGTTGCAGAAGCTGCAGCCGCCGCGCCCCTTGCTGCCGTCGCGGTTAGGGCAGGTGAAACTGGCGTCGATGGCAATCTTGTGGACCCGCTCGCCGTAGCGCAGCAGCATGGCGCGACCGAAGGTGTTGACGCAATCCGCGAGTGTCACGGACTGACGCTCCCGACTACCTCCGGTACCGGAGTCCGATTATTCGTTACCAAGTAGCGCGAATTGATCATGAAACTGGAACTGGATAATGTGTTGTCCGGGCATACGGGATTCCGGCAGATGGGCCGGAAACGACGTCAACGTGGTTCTGCCGGCAAATTGTCGGTGTGCCATGTTTATAGGCGGCTGCCGGCTGCGCGACATTGACATGGGTCAAGGCGGCTGGAATCCGGTATGTGCTCAGCGACTGACTGCTACGGGCCTGGAGCGGGTCAGCAGCGGAGGGAATACGTCACCGGTGTTGTGCGAGGCCGGGAATCCTGCAAGTGCGTGTGCCGCCGCATCAGCGCCCATGGTGATGCGTTGCATTGCAGCCCATCCGGTTGCTGTTCACAGCATCCTCGCTACCCTGTCCCTGCAGCTCTACATAGCGCGCCAGCTGGGTCGCTGTGAGCAGTTCCCTGGTGCGAATATGGGCGGCGAGGTGTGTATGCCTGAGTAATGCCTGTAGCAGTCCGATTTCAAATACGCTGTCCTCAATATTCCCTGCGGTGGCCTGGTGCCATGCGAAGATCCGGTTGAGTTTCTGTTCCTGCGCGATGATTTCCTTGCCCAGATCAACCGCCTGTGCGCGTGTTTCAGCAGCAAGCGCAGCGATGACCTGCTGCTGCTCTTCAGTGAGTTCAAGTGCCGTGGCAAGCTCCAGAACCCGGTGCGGATCCGGATACTGGTTCAGTTCCGCGGCGCTGGCCATCCACATGGGCCTGCCGTCCAGGTAGGCGGCTTGCTGCCCTTCGGAGAGTGCAGGAATACCGGTACCCTCCCGCGCAGCGGCGGCTGCATCAGCCGCGGCCCTGTCGGCCTCAGCCAGGTTGTCCATGGATGCAACTGCAAGGGATGTCGCCCATGCAAGCAGGATGCCGCACAGCACTGCTGGCGGTTTGCGCAGGATTGACCCATCCAGGTAGCCAGGCATGTTGTTCATTCCTCCATTAGCCATCTGTGTTCCTGCCCGACACCGCCGTTCTCGCGCAACAGGTGTTCACCCCGCGTGCAGTTTTTACCATGCTGAAGGCAGGTACAACCGATGCAGAGTCCACGGTTAGCCACCCAGGGAGACCATCGGCACCGTTACCGGCTGCCCGGCACCATGCAGGAAATCATGCCGTTGCGGCTTGCGCGCGATGGCAGCCAGGATCTCCTGCCTGATTTGTGCATCGGAACAATCGCGTTGCAGGGCCGCATGCAGCGAAATTCGGTCCTGCTGCCCCAGGCAAAGCACCAGGTCACCGCGGGCTGTCAGGCGCACACGATTACAGGTTGCGCAGAAATGTCGGGATAGCGCGGAAATTACCCCTACCTTCAGGTTGCTGTCACCGGCCCGGTAGTAGCGTGCGGGCCCCGGTCCCGGGTGCGTGTGCAGCGGGAGAAGTTGCGAGCCGCAGTGCCTGCGGATACGGTCAAGAATCCTGGCTGCCGGGTAGTAGTGGACCATGCTGCCGGCCCCGGCGGGCCCCACCGGCATGGTCTCGATAAAGCGCAGATCGAGGTCCCGCGCCAGCGCGAAGTCCAGCATGCCGGCGATTTCGTGGTCGTTGATGCCGCGCATCACTACCATGTTGAGCTTCACGGGACTCAATCCTGCCGCCAGCGCCGCATCGATTCCCCGAATGACCCGATGCAGATCGCCACCACCGCTGATGCGCGAAAAATTCTCCGGTTCCAGGGAATCGAGGGAGATATTGACGCGTCCTACACCCGCCGCCAGCAGCGGTACCGCCAGGCGTTCGAGCAAATGGCCGTTGCTGGACAGGGAAAGATCACTAATGCCCGGCAAGCTGGCGATCCCCGCCGCAAGTTCTGCAAGATTGCGCCGCAGCAGGGGTTCTCCGCCGGTCAGCCGCACCTTGCGCACCCCGAGCTCGGAAAACAGCCGCACCAGCCGCAGCATCTCCCCGTGTCCGAGAAAGTCACGCTGACTGCCGCAGGAGGCATCACCGGGCTGGCGGCAATAACAGCAGTGATAGTTGCAGCGATCGGTTACCGAGAGTCGCAGGTAGTCGATACGGCGACCGTATGAATCAACCAGGTTCGGCATGGTGGCGGCGATAGATCTGGGTGCTAGCCGGTTTCATACTGTGCCGTCACCCAGTCGAGGTCATCATCGATGAACCGTGCCGTGAGTGCTGCAAGCTGCAGATAGAACGGTTCATCGAGCTTTTCCTGTAGTGCAGCGCAATATTTCGGTACCCACTGGAGCAGATGCCGTTCCAGGAAATCCTTCTGGGCATGCACAAACCGCCGCATGCTATCGCCGCCGCCCAGCAGCCCCCTGCTGGCTTCCACCGCCTGGTGGCTGAGGAAATGCATGAACTCCAGTTCGCTCACGATATGGTCAGGCAGTTCGTTATTCGCCATTTTCAGTCCAAACAGCGTGTAGAACTGTTTTACCTCCCACTGCTGCATGGATCGGTCTCCCGAACGCCAGGCGGTTTCGTAGGGCCGGCATGCCCGTTTCTGGTCATGCCCGTCGATCACATTGATGTACAGCGATTCGATACGACCAGCCAGCAGGTTTACATTTCTCTCTCCGGGGTCCAGGTCGGGATACAGGGTTGCCGCAACTTCCCGCAGCTCGGCCTGGGATGAATTCAGCTCCTTGCCCGGAAATCCGAATCCCAGGGCGAGCAGCCTGTACAGCCGGCTGCGGTTGATATCGATGAGTTCCTCGTCTGTGAGGTTTGCCATTTCCAGTGCAGCTTGTCCCGACATGATTGTCTCCTGTGTTCTCGCAGTACGTGTCCGTGCTCAGGGGGCGATGTCCATCGATTCCCTGCCGCTGATCCACTTGGCCCCGTTGCGCTGCTTGTAGGCACCGTCGTACAGTGCAAAGGCCACCTCGGTGGTCACCCCGAGGTTGAAAGCGAACTGATCGGCCGGATCGATCGCGGCCAGCGGCCGGCTCATCACCATCTGCCATCCGGTACCCGTGTGATTGCTGATTACCTGGATGTTGTCGTCGCCGCTGGTATGGGTGATGGTGCCGATGCCGCCCCCGAGCAGGTTCTGCACGCTGCCGTACTGTCCCTGGGTCTTGTCCGCCGCATTCCAGAACCACATGTTGGTCGGGTTGGTCGGGCTGCCCATCTGGCAGATCCGGTTGGCGTTCAGCATGATCACGGCGCGGTCGCCGAAGTCTTTCGGTTCATAGACCGCGCTGCTCGCCGTGAGATCGTTCCAGCTCAGCAGGAAGGCGATGTCGGTGCCGTTGTGGATCGCCTTGACATTCAGCGTCGGTTGCTGGCCACTGCAGTTGCTGCCCGGCGGGCAGGTATCACCGATATCGTCACGCCAGAGCATGCTGTAGGTGGTTGCCGTGGTGGCGTTCCACAGGCCGTCCCCCGGCCCGATTCCCAGCACCGTGCCGGCGACACGGGTGGCCGTCAGCCGGTTGCCGGCGGAGCAGGCAGGCACGCCGGCGCAGTCTGCATCGGCGCAGTCGGTGAGGCCGTCGCCGTCATCATCGAGGCCGTTGTTGCAGACCTCCGCGCCCGCCTGGCAGTCAGGGTCGGCAGTGTCGGTGAGGCCGTCGGCGTCGTTGTCGAAGCCGTCAGCGCAGTAGCCCGCTTCGTTGCCGCTGCACAACTGACCCATGGGGCCGCCCAACATGCCGTCACAGTTGGCGTGGTCGGCGCAGTCGGTCAGTCCGTCGGCGTCGTCATCGCTGCCGTTGTTGCAGATTTCCACCTGGGCCTGGCAGTCGGTATCGGCGCCATCCGTAAAGCCATCGGCGTCATTGTCGAAGCCATCGTTGCAGAAACCGGTCTCGGTCTGGGCGCACAGTTCCCCGCCCGGGCCGCCCGGCTGGCCATTGCAGTCGAGGTGATCGGCGCAGTCGGCCAGCCCGTCGTTGTCATCATCGAGGCCGTTGTTGCAGATCTCCGTGCCGCCCTGGCACACGGGGTTGCTGCTGCAGGTGGCGTCGGCGCAATCGATGAGGTTGTCGCAGTTTTCGTCGATGTTGCTGTCGCAGATTTCGATGGCCCCCGGGTTGATGGCCGGATTATTGTCGTTGCAGTCCTGGTTCGACTTCCAGCCGTCGCCGTCGTTATCAACCGGCCTGGCGGCATGGACAGTGGTGCCCATGCCTGCGGCGAGCAGGATGACGCAGAGGAGGCTCAACCAGTTGCGTTTCATCATTGACCTTTTCATGGCTAGCCTCCCACCGGTATGTCGTAACGATCGTTGGAGTTCAGGATGGCAAGGATGCCGTCCGGGTCGCCGTTGTCCCGCGCGCTGCGCAGGGTGGCGATGGCTGCATCGACGCCGCTGCCGAACAGGAAACGCAGGTAATCCAGCGGGATACGGTCGACGTTCACCAGGCTGCCGTCCGGATTGACCTGCGAAGGCCCTGAGAAGGGCGGGATGTAGTAGACGTTGGGCCCGGTCTCGTACTCCGGGTGCAGCGGCAGGGCCACCTGCAGGTCCTTGGCCAGCCGGTAGACATCCGAGGCGGGATCACTGACAAAACCGACATGGCGGACGCGCCCTGGGCACTGCACCGCACAGGCGGTTGCCGTACCCTGCTCGATGCGCGGGTAGCAGAAGATGCACTTCTCCGACTTCAGTGTCTGGGTGTTGAAGAAGACTTTCTTGT
>Ga0210064_1000100_pt1 | contig 39412 bp, 37 predicted proteins | sample Muzzi_CordC_D2_FD_185531 | JGI IMG/M metagenome (GOLD analysis project Ga0210064, IMG submission 185531) | Wetland microbial communities from San Francisco Bay, California, USA, that impact long-term carbon sequestration - Muzzi_CordC_D2 (SPAdes) | ecosystem: Environmental > Aquatic > Marine >... | reverse complement strand
GACGTATCAGTCGCACTGCGCGACAGCACCACCTTGCCGGGAATACCCGCCACGGTCCTGTCTTCAGGTGCGGGAAAGATCACCACCGAGTTGGCGCCTGCCAGGGCGTTGACCCCGATGGTGATGGGGCCGAGGATCTTTGCACCGGCACCGACCACCACACGACCACCCAGTGTCGGATTACGCTTCCACTCGTTCCAGGAAACACCTCCCAGGGTTGCCCCGTGGTAAAGCGTCATGTCACCGCCGACTTTGGCAGTTTCACCGATGGCCACTTCGGAGCCGTGGTCGATGAAAAAACAGCACCCGATGGTGGCATCCGGCTGGATATCGATGCTCGTCCAGATGCGGGCGATGCATGAGATCAGTCGCGCCAGGTAGCGCCAGTGGCGGTGCCACACGCAGTTCGCGATGCGGCAGAGGAGAATCGCATGCGCGCCGGAATAGGTCGTGATGACCTTGATCCGGGCCCTGGCTGCAGGGTCCCGCTGGAAAACACAGGCGATGTCCTCGCGAATCAATTGCAGCACAAAGCCGCTTTCACCTGTGACACCAGCCCGTGAAAGACTTCGGTCGTACTCACTGATGCAATCATTCCGAACGTACCCCGTTGACCTCGTGATAGAACCGGCGCAGATCCGCATCCGCGGGGGGGGCTGTTTGTTCCGGGTGCTGTGAACCGTACGCACTATCCGACCTGCGGCAGAACGCTGGATGAAATCCTGAGCCTGCGTGGATTGCTGGAGTAGCCCGCGGCGCTTGCCGTCGAGTACGGGTATGGGAATGTCGACCAGTACGCCGGATATATTGCGCAGAAACTGGAAAAGATGCTTTCCTCCAGGCACCGACAGGGGGCAATAAATGCCGTTTCTGATTGAGTCCTTCGAGCAAAGCTTCCGCCTTGGCGTTCCGGAAATGGATGAGACCCATCGCGTGTTTGTCGAACTTGTCAACCGGCTGGGCGCTGCCGGGAAATCCCCCTTCATGCACCTCTTCGAAGAACGGGTGCAGCATATGGAAGACCACGTCGCCACCGAGAATGCGTTGATGCAGGAGAGCGGTTTTCCTGCTATACGTGAACACAGGGATGAACACCAGCGGGTACCGGGGGATCTTAACCGAATTCTCATCAGGGTTAGTGAGGGATCAACGGCCATCGGGCGCGCCTATGTCGTTGAACAACTCCCCACCGGTTTCAGGCTGCATGCTGTTACCATGGACAGCGATTTATCGGGACATCAGTGTTGTAATGTGGGAAATGCACCGACCCTATGCAAGGTTTGATCAACAGGCGTAGCAGCCGACGAATAACATCACACCAGGAGACCCATCATGCACGGCGAAAAGAGTGTCATACAAATGCTCAACCAGGCCTTGACCATCGAACTGACAGCCGTCAACCAGTACTTTCTGCACGCGCGGATCTACAAGAACTGGGGACTGAACGCGCTGGGCAAGCATGAATACGATGAATCCATCGAGGAAATGCACCATGCCGACAGGCTGATCGAGCGCATCCTTTTTCTCGAGGGTCTGCCCAACATGCAGGGGCTCGGCAAGCTGCACATCGGTGAAGCTGTCCCGGAATGCATCGGGGGTGATTTGCAGCTGGAGCAACAGGGACGCGAGCATTACCTGGAAGCGGTTGCCTATTGTGAATCCGTACGGGATTATGTTTCCCGGGATATCCTGGCGGATATACTCGGCGACACCGAAGAGCATATCGATTACCTGGAGACCCAGCTTGAATTGATCGAAAAAACCGGACTACAGAATTACCTGCAAACGGCAATGGGCAGCATTCAGGACTAACCTGCAGCAAACGGCTGCCGGTCTATGCCAGGAAGCTTGAGGAGTCGGGCGGCCCGCCTGGACAAGGGGAACGTGCCTGCATCCCGTTCACCCGCATCGCGCGGCATCCGCAAGGTGACGACATCCCGGCCATACCCGGGCTCAGACACATGAAGCCAATAGGGATCATTCACACTCCATACAAGACCCCGGAATCCATGCCGGTTCAACCCGTGGGCGCGGCCGGCGCGGGCAGCGCGTCGAGCCCGAGCGAGAGCGGCCCCTCGATGATGGCGCAGTCCGAGTAGATCACGTCTGGCTGGGTCAGGATGTCGGCCCGCGCCGCGGTGGCAAGGGCGAACGGCAGGGTGAACAGAACCACCGCATATCTGAAGAGAGGGTAAATCGGATTCGTGATGGACAGGGGTCTCCCCCTTTGTTTGGTGTATCCCTGCGGTTTGCTGTGGCATCCCTGCAGGACCGGCGCTAAGCCGGTAAAGGTGGGACGACACACCGTCCCCGGGATTCGGCATCAGCATAACCGGCGGGTGGTAACAGATCGGGAACAGAAACCGGATCAGAACCGTAAATGTGCTAGGAGCCTGTCACATTATTACTGTTCAGAAAATCTGGCTGAACGGCGAGAGTGGGCCGATTCCAGTCTTTTAGCATTTCCTGATATTCAAACCTGACTCGTCTGACAGGCACCCCAGGCCAACCCACACAACCCCTGCATCCGAAGCGACCGAGGTAATAAAACAGGAACTGTCAGCGAACTGACCGAGCGAAAGCGGGAATTGTTGGAAGAGGGTGCGGTCCCGCTCTTGTGGCGGGTTTCTTATACGTCGGTGTTAGAATCCAGTCTTGTCAATAATAAGAATAACGATAGGAGTAAAGGCCGCAATAAGTATTAGTGCACCGAAAATATATGCGTACATCGGGTTTTGCATCGTAGAAGCCCCCCAGCTCTAGATACCACTGTTTGGGGTATAACGGCCATCCTCCCTAGTCCTGAAGGCCGGGAACAGCCTGCGATCTGACCGGGCTGGGGAGGGTGCACCCCACAAGCGCACAAAAAAGGCGGCTTTCAATCTTGGGAACCGAAAGCCGCCCCTCGGTGACTCGTTAGAGCCTCCGTTGTGGTTCACAGAGTAACCACGTTTTCAGCATAGCAATCGTCCGGGATGCTTTGTATTGGGGTGAATACCTACACGGAATTGCAAGGCCGGGAGAGCCCACAATATAAGAACAACCTTATGGAGAAATATCTTCCCAGAATATGGGGACGGGTATACACCTGTCGCTACCGCCTGGAATCCCCCCATGCCCCTACACGAGGGCAATCTTGTGGCGCATTTGCTGACACATAATGGCCGAGGCTGTGTAAAAACAAAAAGTGATTTTTAAAAGTGGGATACTGATGCGACTATAGGAACAATATTGCCGAGTTGCTCCACATGCAGGCAGGACGCAACACACTTCCAGCCCCCACCTGCAGCCGGTAGGCTATGTCTTCCAGGAGGCGGGCCTGCTCCCCCACCTCTCGGTCAGACGCAATCTGGAGAATGGCTGGCACCGGATTCCCAGGGCCCGACGGCAAATGGACTTTGCGGATATTGTGGAACTGCCGGGTATCGGCCCCCTGCTGAAGCGCGCCACCCTGCGGCTCTCCGGCGGGGAGCGCCAGCGAGTCGCCACCGCGCGTGCACTGCTGGCGAGTCCGCGGCTGCTGTCGATGGACGAACCGCTCTCCGCCCTGGAACATGCTGCCAGACAAGCCATCCTCCCCTATCTGAAAAGCCTTCACGACGAGTTCGGCCTCCCGTTACTCCAGTTTCACACGACCCTGGCGAAGTTGTACGACTCGGGGATCTGCTGGTGCTGCGTGAACAGGACAAGGTCGTGGCTCAGGGGGCAGTCGCGGACCTGATGACCCGTCTCGACCTGCCGCTGGCAAGGTATGCCAATGCGGCATCCATACTCGAAGGCAGCATCTCGACGCATGACCCACACCTATCATCTGACATGGATTGGCATGCACGGAGGCTGCAACGCCGTTCCCCGCGATGACCTGCACATTGGGATGCTCGCAAGGGTCGAGATCCTTGCCGGGGATGTCAGTCTCTCCCTCAAGCCCCATTTCGACACCAGCATCATCAACATTCTTCCGGCAACAGGGTCGACACACAGGAGATCAATCCGGGCCACCTGCTCGTGCGCCTGGAACTGGCCGATGGCCAGCGCCTGCTCTCCCGCATCACGCGATGGCCCGGCATGGAATCGGTCTGCACGAAGGCGCACCTCTATGCACAGGTAAAGAGTGTGGCGTTAATTACCCAGGAGCCTGCCGGACTCAGGATGATTCTACTGCGGCGATGGGAGAGCGGCCCGAATCGCCCCGATTTCTCGTTGCGAAGGGTCCACTATGCGCCTCGCCACGAACCTCTAACTCCGACAGGCTCCTGGGATTCACAGCAAAGATTGACAGGTATATTTTCCAAAACGGGTCTGGAACCCTGATATTACCTACACACGGTCATCGGGTTGATACCCGATGGTGCGGGTATTGCACGACAACACCCGACCGGCTCATGGCGGCTCGGCCGGCAAACGCCGGGCAGGCCGCAATAAAACAGCGAGCATGGCTAAAACAGTGTGTAAATGAACGGTGCGACGGCGGAACCCTGCGAGAGCACGATTAGTGCGCCGAGCAGCAGCAATATGATAATGATTGGCGCCAACCAGAACTTCTTGCGGACCTTGAGAAACTCCCACAGATCCCTGAGTAATTCCATCATCAGAAAGGTTTCTCCATTCTTTCACGAGGTAGCTTCTCGCTGACCACCCGGTAAGTTCCGGCTTTATCGTCCAGCTTCCGATGCAGCGGGTCCTTGCCCAGAATACGCAGCAACAGGGCAACCGGGGCAAACAGGACAAAGAATACCAGCCCCAGAATAATGCGGGTATTGATCCAGCCCAGCACATGACCCAGTTTCATCCAGACGTAGAAGACTGGTCGCAGCAACTCCGGTAGCAGCAGCCCAGTGCCGGCAAACAGCCCGGCGCCGATCCAGGGCCACAAAGGCCATGGCTTCTCGAACAGCCAGGGCAGCAGCAAACCGAAAAATACAGTCAGGCCGCCGGCAAACACCAGCCCGAAATTGCGCAACTCCCGCCGGTCCGGCGCCGAATATGCTTGTGATTCCACCATCGTCAGTCCAGTTCAAACTCCGCCATCCAGGTGTCGTCCTTCTCCCATTCCGGCTGCTCGGGTTTCGCCATCAGATAATTTTCCACCACAAGGTAATCCATCTCCGTGCGCATGAAACAACGATAGGCATCTTCAGGCGTGCACACGATCGGCTCGCCACGGACATTGAAAGAAGTATTCACCAGCACCGCACAGCCGGTACGCGCCTTGAACTGCTGCAGCAGCGCATGAAATCGCGGATTGCTCTTCTCATGCACGGTCTGCACCCTGGCCGAGTAGTCCACATGCGTGATTGCCGGTATTTGCGAGCGCTTCACATGCAGCTTCTGTACGCCGAACAACTGCTGCTGCTCGGCACCCATGGGTATCCGCAAGGATTCATGCACCGGCGCGACAATCAGCATATACGGGCTGGGGCGGTCCAGTTCAAAGTATTCTGCCACGTCTTCAGCCAGCACCGCCGGCGCAAACGGCCGGAAAGACTCACGGTACTTGATCTTCAGGTTCATCACCGACTGCATCTTCTCGCTGCGCGGATCCCCGATGATCGAACGCCCGCCAAGCGCCCGCGGGCCAAACTCCATGCGTCCCTGGAACCAACCCACCACGTTCTCTCCGGCGAGTATTTCACTCAACCGCTCAGGCAGTGCTTCATCATCCATGCGTTGGTACACCGCACCCAGCCTGTCCAGTTGCGCCTGAATCTCGGCATCCCGGTAGTGCGGCCCCAGGTAGGACCCCTGCATGCGGTCGTGCCCGTTCACGCTGCGCGGTTTGTCATGGTAATCGTGCCAGGCTACCAGCGCCGCACCCAGTGCACCTCCGGCATCACCCGCCGCCGGCTGAATCCAGATATCCCGGAAGGGACCCTCGCGCAGGATGCGACCGTTGGCAACACAGTTCAGTGCCACGCCACCGGCAAGACAAAGATATTCGTTACCCAGTTCCGCATGCACCGTGCGCGCCAACCGCAGGACCACCTCTTCGGTCACCTCCTGAATAGAACGAGCTATATCCATTTCTTTCTGTGCAATAGCCGTCTCCGGCTTTCTTGCCGGCCCGCCAAACAGGCTCGCAAACCGCTGGTTGGTCATGGTGAGACCGGTCGCGTAGTTGAAGTAATCCATGTTCAGGCGGAAGGTCCCGTCCGCCTTCAGATCAATTAACTTGTCCATGATCAGGTCGACATATTTCGGTTCGCCATAGGGCGCCAGACCCATCAGCTTGTATTCTCCAGAATTCACCCGGAATCCGGTGTAATAGGTAAAGGCCGAATACAGCATCCCCAGGGAATGCGGGAAGTCGAGTTCCCAGCACGGCGTCAGGGCATTGCCCTGCCCCTGCCACACCGATGTCGTTGCCCATTCTCCGACACCGTCCAGGCACAGAACTGCGGCCTCCTCAAAGGGGCTCGGGTAAAACGCCGATGCGGCATGCGACTGGTGGTGTTCGGCAAATAGCAAGGGCGGCAACGACTTTTCCTTGATGCCGCCGAGCGCGGCGAGTTCCTTCTTCAGTGTGGCCTTTAGATAGAGCTTTTCCTTCAGCCACACCGGCATCGCCGCCACAAATGAGCGGAACCCCTGTGGCGCGTAGGTCAGGTAGGTCTCCAGCAGGCGTTCGAATTTGACCAGCGGCTTATCGTAGAAGACCACTTCATCAACATCAGCCAGCTCGATGCCCGCCTGCGACAGACAGCTGGCGATCGCGTGCTCGGGAAACCGCGCATCGTGCTTCTTGCGGCTGAAACGCTCTTCCTGCGCCGCCGCCACGATCTCTCCATCACGCACCAGCGCCGCGGCGCTGTCATGGTAATAGGCTGATATTCCGATTATGTTCAATACCTTGCCCTGCCCCCCCTGTTATTGCACGATGCTGTTGCACAGTTTTGCTACAGACCGCGACAGGCCTTTGCCACTGCCCGAAAGATGGCTCTCCCCTTGTTCATGGTTTCTTCCCATTCATTCGCAGGCAGGGAGTCCGCGACAATACCGGCGCCGGCCTGGATGTGGAGGATTCCATCCCTGATGACGGCAGTGCGTATTGCGATTGCGGTATCCATGTTGCCGGACCAGCCGATGTAACCAACCGCACCGGCATAGACTCCCCGCTTGACCGGTTCCAGTTCGTCGATTATCTCCATGGCGCGAATCTTCGGTGCACCGCTCACAGTGCCAGCCGGGAATGTCGCCCGCAAGACATCAATCGCACTCATTCCGGGACGGATTCTTCCGGTGACATTCGAGACGATATGCATGACGTGCGAATAACGCTCAATCACCATATTCTCGGTCAGTCTGACACTGCCGATTTCACTAACACGGCCTGCATCGTTACGCCCCAGGTCGATCAGCATCAGGTGCTCCGCCAGTTCCTTGGGATCGGCCAGCAAATCCGCTTCCAGTGCCTGGTCTTCTGCCTCATCCCGGCCTCGCGGCCGGGTCCCTGCTATCGGGCGCACGGTTACCATCCCCTCGTCCAGACGCACCAGAATCTCCGGCGAAGACCCCACCACATGAAAATCACCGAGATCCAGGTAGTACATATAGGGCGAGGGATTGAGGTTGCGCAGCGACCGGTACAGATTCAGTGGCGGTGCATTAAACGGGATCGACATCCGCTGCGACAACACCACCTGCATGGCGTCACCCTCGACGATATATTCCTTGATACGATCCACAGCCGCCTCGAAACCCTGACGGGTGAAGCCCGAGACAAAATCGGCCTCCTCGATTTTGCCGGTCTTGCCGCGCGGTGCATCATAGACCGACGCCGTCACCTGCAAGGTCGTGACCAGTTCTTCAAGCCGCTCCTGGCCACGCGCCAGCGCATCATCCTGCGCCGGATCGACATGAACAATCAATTGCAGGGTACCTGCAAGGTTGTCAAAGACCAGCAATTCATCGGACACCATCAGCAGGATGTCCGGACAATCAAGCAGGTCCGGTTTGGCAAACTCCGCCAGACGCGGCTCGATGAACCGCACCGTGTCATAGCCGAAATACCCGACCAGACCACCGGTAAAACGTGGCAAGCCCGGCATTTCCGGCGCCCTGAATCCGGCCTGGAATTCCTCTATCCAGGCCAGCGGATCAACCACGATCGCCGATTCGACCGTCTTCCCCTTTTCCTGCAGGGTGATCTCATGCCCGCGCACGGCCAGTACCTGACTGCATGGCAGGCCGATAATCGAATAACGCCCCCATTTCTCACCGCCGTGTACCGATTCGAAGAGGTAGGAATACGACCCTTTGGCCAGCTTGATGTAGGTGCTGAGCGGAGTATCGAGATCCGCCAGGACTTCGCGCGTCAGCGGGATCCGGTTATATCCCTGGTCAGCCAGGGCCTTGAATTGTTCAGGTTTCATTACACTCACCTTTGAGCATACCGGGTGGCATACAGGAGCAGGTCAGACAGCGAATTACCGCCGCCATCACCAACAGTCCGCGCACCTCGAGAGGTATGTCTCTCCAGTGAAGCGTGCCATACACGTCAGGCCGCCTTTTCCAGTAAAGGAAAGATTTCCGTCAGGGAGTCGATGACCGCATCTGGATTTGAATCGCGGATGTCGACGCCGTGATTATAGCCATAGCTCATGCAGATAATCTGGAAGCCGGCTTCACGTGCGGCTCGCACATCGCTGACCGAATCACCAATCATCAGGCACTGCTCCGGCCTGCAGCCGAAAAATTCCGCACCATGCAGCAGCGGCGCGGGATCTGGCTTCTTTTTGCTTAATGTGTCGCCACTGATAACAATGGCAAAATCGTCATGCACACCCAGGTCCCGCAACAGCGGCTCGGTAAATTGCGCTGCCTTGTTGGTAACACAGCCAAGCTTGTAGCCGGCCGATTTCAGCAAGTCCAGCCCTTCGCGGACACCGGGATACAGGTGCGAGCGCAGCGAGGTATTTGCCGCATACAGTTCCAGAAACACCGGGTAGGCGCGCTGGAATTCGGCCTCATCGGGCTCCCCGTCCAGGGTCCCTGTCAGGGCACGCCGCACCAGGCGTTCGACGCCGTTCCCCACCCAGTCGCGCACATGTGTCTCGCCCCAGGGTTGCCTGCCAAGCTGTTGCATCATGGCATCAACGCAAAAGGCGAGGTCCGGCACACTGTCAACCAGCGTACCGTCCACATCTATCAGGATCATCTCCGGCTTGCGCATCAGCCGACCGCTTTGGCAATCTCGGCTCGCATGGAGTCAATCGTGGTCTTGTAGTCTGCCGCACCGAAGATGGCGGAGCCGGCGACGAAGGTGTCTGCACCGGCCGCTGCGATCTCGCCGATATTGTCGACCTTCACCCCCCCATCTATTTCCAGCCGGATATCGCGACCGCTTTCATCAATGATCCTGCGCGCCTCACGCAGTTTGTCGAGTGCGGTCGGGATGAAGCTCTGCCCGCCAAAGCCCGGGTTGACTGACATCAACAGGATCATATCGACCTTGTCGATGACATACTTCAGGTAATCCAGCGGGGTGGCGGGGTTGAATACCAGGCCGGCCTTGCAGCCGTGGTCATGAACCAGAGACAAGGAACGGTCGATGTGTTCACTGCCCTCGGGGTGGAAGGTGATATAGGTCGCCCCGGCCTTGGCAAAATCGGGAATGATACGGTCAACCGGCTTGACCATCAGGTGCACGTCGATATCGGCGGTAACACCGTGCTTGCGCAAGGCTTCGCACACCAGCGGCCCGATCGTCAGGTTTGGCACATAATGGTTGTCCATGACATCGAAGTGCACGATATCCGCGCCGGCATTCAGTACATTGGTGACTTCTTCACCCAGCCGCGCGAAATCCGCTGAGAGAATGGAAGGTGCGATCTTGTAATCGGCCATATCGATGTCCTCGGTCAAAAATTCCAGGGGTATTAACTATATTCAGGGAAGGCGCACTTTACCCTAACGGCGCCGATTTTTCAGCACCGTAGCCATATCCGCAACCCCGCTGCACCCGCCCGCAGCCGGCACATGAATTCAGGCTGCATTGTCCGCATGCCCACCAGCGAACCAATAGTACCCGCCAGCCGTATATGTGCAATTGGCAGGCATTGACCCTGACAGCGGCGTAGCGAATCAACCGGCAGGAGTGCCACCACGGCATCCTGGCGGGAGTAAACCCCGGATGTGGTGCTTTTTTATTAATTGCAGTCAGTTATGTGAACTTTATGAAAACCGGCATCAGACAGCCAGCCCAGTTTCGACCATGTTCTGTGCAAGGCACGGCACACACCGTCAGGCGGAACACCCGCAGACGCCGCAATGAAGTTCAACGGAACCTCGGTGCGAAGCGCTTGCCATTCGCCCCGGCAAGTCTTATAAAGTAGTACGTAATAACAAGCAGGCCTCTGACTTCCAACCAGCCTGACAGTCAAACAGCAAGCGCGGGGATATCTGAAATGGCGAATGAATTTCATCCACGTTTAGGTGACTGGTACCAGAACGTCAACGGTGACACCTTCGAGATTGTGGCTCTTGACGAAGACGAGGCCACAATGGAAATCCAGTACTATGACGGCGCAATAGAAGAAATCGACTTTGACTCATGGAGTGATATGGAAATCATACCCAGTGAACCACCGGAAGACTGGTCAGGTTCACTGGACATCGAACGTGAGGACTATGGTGTTGACCTGGAGTTGACGTCGCCGAATGACCACATCAATCCAATTGACGAACTGGAATAGCTGCACGGCCGCGTCACCTGCAGGCGAACAGTATAACTGCCGCACAACAATCAGGGCTTAACCGCCAATGTCTTTTGCCGATATGCCTGTTACTGGTATACGCAGGAGACAGCAAATGGCAATCATCTATGACTTGACGACCGGCAGGATAATATCCGAGAACACCGGCGTCACCACCATCGAGAATTACGCGGATCTTCCCGAGTACGGTGTTGCGCTGCAACCTGTCCGGAAGGCACATACGCCGACAAAATACCCACCCGTCGATGAATACATGTGTCTGTTACAGGAACTGCTGAAGAAACTCTGACGCCTACTCGCCCACACGCAGCAACAAGCCGTTGCGGCGGGCACTGTGAAAGGCAAGCAGGAAAAAACCTGCGCCGGCAGCCAGGTAGACCAGATTCAGGCCGACGGCCTGCCACAGCAAGTCGCTGCGCACCACCTGCTCGAACATCAGCTGCCGCATCCCCTCGAAAACATAGCTGGATGGCAGCATCCACGAAACAGGTTGCAACCATTCAGGCAGGGTAGACACCGGATAGTAGATCCCGCTCAACGGGGCGATAGCGAAAATCGATACCCACGCAAAACTTTCCGCCCCCAGGCCGTAGCGCAGCACCATCCCGGCCACCAACAGCCCGATAGACCAGCCCATCACCAGCAAATTCGCGAAAAATCCGAGCAACGGCAGGCCCAGCCCGAAAATGGAAAATTGGTATAACGGGATTGCCAGCAGGGCTGCACCACCGATACCGATCAGGGTCCGCAGAAAACTTATCACAAGGAGTGCACCGGTCAACTCGGTCACACGTAGCGGGCTGACGAACAGATGCCCCAGGTTGCGCGAATACATCTCCTCGAAAAATGCCAGCGACACACCCAGGTGTGCCCGAAACAGTACATCCCACAGCAGGACGGCCGCCATCAGCACACCGGACGCCTGCGCCAGCCAGGAACTGTGCTCAACAAAAAACTTGCTGATAAACCCCCACAGAATCAACTGCACTGCCGGCCAGTAGATCAGTTCCAGGAGACGCGGCCAGGAGCGCCGCAGCAGGTACACATAACGCAGTACCATGGCAAAGATCCGACCCGCCGATTTCATTACATCCTGCCTGCTGCCGGTGGATCAACGGCATACCTGGCAACATCGATAAAGACATCTTCCAGCGTACTGCGACTGTAGCGCTGCAGGAGGCCTGCAGGAGACCCCCGGTCAACAACGCGTCCGGCACGCAGCATAATGACATCATCACACAGGCGCTCGACCTCGAGCATGTTGTGGGAAGCCATCAGCAAGGTGGCACCGCTTTCCTGCTGGTAACGTCGCAGCAAGCCGCGGATAGTGCCCGCTGTTTCCGGGTCGAGCGACGCCGTCGGCTCATCCAGCAGCAGAACATCAGGCCGGTTCAGCAGCGCCTTGGCGAGTGCCACCCGGGTTTTCTGGCCCGCAGACAGGGTCCCGTATACCCGGTCAAGATAACGCTCGATCTCAAGCTGTCCCGCCAGCATCACCAGTCGCTGCCGGAACTGCCGGACGCTGTAGAGACGGGCATAGACACACAGATTCTCGCGTACTGTCAGGCGCTGCGGAAGATCGACATAGGGCGAGGAAAAGTTGATGCGATGCAGCACCCGGTAACGGTGCCGCTGCATGTCGCAGCCCAGCACTGACAGGCGGCCCGCCGTGGGCAACAGCAATCCGAGCAGCATGGAAAGCAGGGTTGTCTTGCCGGCTCCGTTGCCACCCAGCACGGCACAGATCGAACCGTGCCTGACTGAGAAAGTCACGTCATCAACAGCCAGGACATCGTCAAACCACCTGCTGACGTTTTCCAGCTCGATGGTGGGACTATACATCATTCAACACCCTGCGATTCCAGTGCCAGGCCAGCATGGCCCCGGACAGGTTGTGCCAGACGCTGAACAGCGCACCGGGCAGTGCCGCTGCCACGCTGAAATATTTCACGGCAAGCGCCACTGCAAGTCCGGAATTCTGCATGCCAACCTCGATCGCGAGTGTACGGCAGATACGCCGGTCCTGCCCCAGCCAGCGCGAAACCCAGTAACCACCCGCGAGACCGGCGAGATTATGCAAGACGACGAGCACAAACAGAACTCCCGCTACATCAGCAAGCTGCTGCCGGTTGAGCGCCACGATAATCGCGATGATGAATACGATTGCGAAGACCGACACCAGCGGGAAAACATTGCGGACAACCGCCATGCGATCGTGAAACAGGTGATTGAGCCCCGTTCCCAGCGCCACCGGCAGAAAGATTATCCAGAAAATTGTCTGCAGTATATCCAGCACAGGCACGTTCACCGTTTCGCCGGCGTACAGCAGCATCAGCAAGGGAGTTGCCACGATGGCCAGCAGGGTGGAACACCCGGTTAGCGTGATCGACAGGGCAACATCGCCCCGCGCCAGGTAGCAAATCACGTTCGACGCCGTGCCGCCTGGGCTGCAACCGACCAGGATCATCCCTGCCGCAAGCTGGGGTGACAGACCGGCCAGCAGCGCCAGCAGCCAGCCGGCCAGGGGCATCATCAGAAACTGCAGACCCAGACCCAGGAACACGGGAGTTGGCCGCTGCAGTATTGCCAGGAAATTTTCCACCCGCAGTCCCGCCCCCATACCGAACATGACAACACCAAGTAATGGCAGGATGGCCGGTCGGCAGGCTGCAAACGGTGCTGGTACGAACCAGGCGAGCAATGCGCCCAGCAGGGCCCACAAGGGGAATAACGCGGTAATACGTACGACCATGGCGACTTCAGGGTACGCCCGCTGCCGGTGTTGCGGGTGACACGACGACCAGGTCAGCTTCCACCACTACGGCAATGGCGGTGAGACTGGCACCGGCACACGGCCCGGCCACACACATACCATCCGTCACTCGAAACAACGCCGCGTGCATGGCGCACTGGATGTAGCGCTTGTCGAGGCTGAGAAATTCATGCTCGTTCCAGTCAAGCGGACTACCGGTGTGGGGACAACTGTTGATATAGGCATACACACCGTGCCCCCTGCGCACAACGAACACATCCAGCAGTCGATCTCCCTGCCGCAAGGTGGCTCCGCGACTGCCGGGATTCTGCAAGTCGTCAAACCTGCACAGAACGGTACTTTGCGTTCCGGTATTCTTCATATCACGGAGCCCGTGTGCGGCCCAGTCCGTCAAAGCCGTACTGACCACACTTTTCACCTGCCAGCCTGCAGGCACGTACCAGCGTCGCCCCGACATCCAGTCCCTCGAGGTACCCGCTGATGACCGCCGCATTGAAGGTATCCCCCGCACCCAGGGTGTCGATAACGGTGGCAGGTGCGAATGCAGCCTTCTCGTAGACATGCCCCTCACTGTCTATCGCTGCGGCCCCGGCATCACCCCAGGAGCAGAACAGGTCGGCATGCGGACAACGCTCCCTGACGGTACCAAGCAGGGAAAGCGGCTCTGCGAATCCCATGGCTAGCCCGTACTCCCGTGAAAACAGCAGGACTTCGGCATAGGGAAAGAGTTCTTCTATGCCTTCGCGCGGCTTTTCAATTTCAAGGGAACAGGGTATTGAAGCCGGGCCGGCATGCAAACTTTCGAGCATACGCCGTGTTTCTGCCACATTACGACCTTCAAAATGCAGCCACTCGAATGAGTGCACTGCGATGGACTCGAAGTCTTCAAAAGTATACTCGGGCAGGTCCCGGTAGTGGGTTATGCTGCGCGACCCCGTGTCCCTGCTGATCAGAACCGAAGATACCGGGACGCTGCCGGAGTCAATGCAACGGCAAGGTCCGGTATCGATCCCGTGACGGTGCAAATCGTCAAGAATTATTTCACCATCGGGATTATTGACCAGTACTCCCGCCCAGCTGCAGGCAATACCCAGCTGACTGAGGACGACCAGGGTATTTGTGGCATTGCCGCCACGCCGGATAAATCGTTGCCGGCAACGTATCTCCTCGTTTTCATTCGGGTAGCGATCCACCACGTGAATGATATCAAGGGTCGCATTGCCAATGCCCAGTACCTTTGCCATAGCGGCAGACTACGGGCATGCCGGTTTTTGTCAACCTCGATGGCACACCCGGTCAGAAAGCCGGCTTTGATCGGGATTGCAGGGAGGAAGGCGGCTTCAGTTGTCCCTGACTACCCTGAATCCGATATTATCCAGCCGGGTATCCTGGTCATATTGTCCGCGCTTGGCGCTTCGTACCGAATCGAGCGGACTGGTATAGCCACCACCGCGCACAGAGCGCTGCGTACATTGGGGTGTCAGCCATGCACTGCCGTCCGCCGGGGCGTCTGTATAACCTGTCTGGTAACAATCCTGGGTCCACTCCTGCACATTGCCCGCCATATCGTGCAAGCCGAATCGGTTCGCGGGAAAGCTTCCTACCGGTGATGTCTGCCTGTTATCCCATTCACTTCCGCAGTTAAAACAGTTGGCATAGACGCCCGACGCCATATCATCCCACCAGTAGCGGGATGCTCCACCCGCGCGGACTGCGTACTCCCATTCGGCCTCGGTTGGCAGTCGGTATGACTTGCCTGACTGCCTGGACAGCCATTCCGTATAGGCAAGTGCATCTTTCCAAGAGACATTAATCACCGGCCGGTTTGCACGCCCCCAGTTTTCGTCATAGGGCAGTCTGCGGCCGGTGGCACGGGCGAAGCTGTCATATTCTGCAAACGTAACCTCAAATTTGCTGATGGAGAATCCGGGCAGCGTCACCTTATGGCGCGGACTTTCATCATAATTCAGTGAATTTCCCGGACTTCCCATCTGGTAGCTGGCAGCGGGCAATTCCATCATGACAGGCCCTTTGATTCCTCCTGTAAGTGCATCGCGGAAGCTGCGGACAGCCGCAACCGGGGCGGCCGCAGCCGCCTTCTCTGCCGGGCTTTTCTTCAGCTGAACCGGGGGTGTGGAAACCGCTGCCGTGCCTGTCTGTTTGACTGATCCCTGCGGGGGGGTAGCCACCACCGGAGCCGGATAAACGCCTTTTTCAACAGGCGCAGCATCTACGGCCGTATCGATATTATTCTCCGACGTGACCTTGTCAGGCTGTAGTGGTGCCGGCATGATACCCGGCAGTGGATTTTCTGTACCCAGCATCAGCCAGATCACCAGCGCTATAATTCCCGACGCACCCAGCCCGGCACCCGGACCAAGCCAGCGGCTCCGGGGCACTGCCGGAATTCCATTTGTCTCTTTTTGTCCTGCAGATACGCCAGCATGTCCGTCCCGTCCTACCGCTGCATGACTCCCCCCAGCCAGGACAGGCCGTGCTTTATCCAGCGTGTCCGAGAGCCGTTTATCGAGAACAGGCACATGCAATTGCGCACCCTTTGCATCATCTGAAGCCAACTGCGAACGCAGCTGATCTCTCTCCCTGAGCACCCTGTCACGCGCGGCTTCCGCTTCGGCACGCAGGCGAACCGCAATCTCTACATTCTTGTTGGCCTCTTCCAGCTCGGAGCGGAGCCTGGCCGGATTCTCTGCCTGACCCTGGCCATGCATATTCATCAAGCCGCGGGCAACCTCGACCTCGCCACGCAGCGAATTCACCCGCTCACGCAACCCGTTCTGCTCTTCAAGCGCGGAGTCGCGCTCATCAGACAGCTGCGCAAGCTGCGACTCCAGCTGTGCAATCGTACTGACGGCCTGCTGGTTCTGCTCCTGCAGCAGGTCCACATTGGCCTGGCGTACACTCTTCTGCTGCAGGGTGAGCTCGGCTATTTCTTCGTGCGCCTTGTACAACTCCTGCTGAAGCTTCAGTATCTGGTTTTCCGTTTGCTCCTGCGCCTCCAGCACCACCCGCAACCGCTCCTGCTCCTCCGCACGGACTGCGTCTCTGGCCTGCTCGATGGCACCCGAGCGATTGCCAAGATTAGCCTCGTGCTCGGTGGCAATGCTTGCCAGCTGTTCCTTCAGCTCCCGCTGCCTTGCCGCCATTTCCGCGCGCTCCTCGGCGCGCGCCCGGCGTTCCGCATGCAGTTGCTCGCGAATATGATCAAGGTCGTCCTGAGCACCCTCGCGTTGCTTGTGCTGGTCCAGAGTAGCCTGCTCAAGCTGCTTCCGCAGGCGGTCTATCTGCCCCTGCAGCTCCTTTTCATTATCATTCTTGCGAGTCAGGTCATCATGGGCCTTGCGGATGGACTCCTGGTATTCCCCCTCCGCCTCCCTGACATGCTGCTCATACTGCTCCATCTCCAGCCTGAGCTGCTTGTTCTGCTCGCGGCTGGATTCCAGTTGTTCCTCAATCAGATGCCGGCTTTCCTCGCGCTCACTGATTTCCTGTTGCAATGCATCGAACTGGGCCTTATTTTCCCCTACAACCAGCCGGAGACCATCAATCTCTTCCTGGCTGGCCAGAAATGATGCCTGCAGCTCCCCGATCTGCCGGTCTTTACCAGCCAATTCTGCCGGGTATTTGTCGTCAAGCGCTTCAATCCTGGCCAGCAGAGCCGCTTTTTCTTCCTGTTCCGCCGCATACTTCTGCTGCAGTTCCTGCTGCTCCGCTTGCAATGATGCTAGTGCATCCTCGCTTTGTGCCTTCGCTTCCTGCAACCCGGAAAGAGTGGACTCATGCTCCTCGAGCAACTCCTTGTTTCTCGATAGCTGCTGCGCAAGCTCATCCTCCAGCCGCTTTCTTTCCACGCTGGATTCTTCCAGCCTGGATTCCAGATCTGCTTGCAGCTGCGCGGTCGCCTGCTGTGACGCTTCCAGCTGTTCACTCAGCGTATGGCGATCGGCATCACTTGCCTCACTCTGCCTGGACAGTGCCTCTATGGCTTCCTGTTTATCGTTCGCCAGAAGTGCCGCATGCTCGACTTGTTCGGTCAGCCTGGCTTCCGCCTCATGCAGGGCGGCAGTCAGCGTATCCTTGTCATGCTCCAGTGCCTGAATGGTATCAGTAGTGGATTCCAGGCTGGACACCGCCTCCCGGGAACGCTCGGTCACGCCGGCAAGCTCGCTCCTGAGTTCGTCCAGTTCATTTTCGAGCGCCTGCTGCTTCTCCCCGGCTACCGTTGCAAGGGACTCATGCTCGCCCCTTGCCACACCGAGTTCTGCCTGCAGGGTTTCAAGAACCCGGGCCTGCTCGTTATTCTGCTGCAGCAGATTCTCACCGCGCTCCTGCTCAGCTGCCAGCCGGTCTGCAGACTCGCTTAAGCGTTGCTGTAACTCGGCAAGTTCACCACCTGCCTGCACTGCCTGACCTTCCACTTCATCCAGCCTGGCCTGGAGTTCTTCGCGGGCCCTGTCTCTTGCCGCCAGTGCTTCCTCCAGCTCCTGCCGGAGTTGTTCATTGGCCTCAATTGCGCCGCCAAGTTCAGCACGCAGCCCATCAGCATATTCCTGCTGTTCCTGCACAGTGCTGCCGGATTCCGCCTGCAGCAGCGTGATCGAGTGCTGCGCTGTCTCCAGCGAGCTAAGCAGGTCATGGTTTGCCTGATCAAGTTCATGGACTCGCGCAGATTCGGTTGCCAATTCGGCGTCCTTCTTCTCCAGTTCCCTCCTGACTTCTTCAAGTTCACCGGCCAAGCCTGCAAAGCGGCCCTCCATATCCCGCAGCTGGTTTTGCAATTCGGTGCTGGTTGACTGTTGCTGCTCACTGGTGGCAGCCAGATTCTGCTGGAGTTGTGCATTGGCCTCGCCCAGCTGCTCCAGCTCGCTTTGCAACTGCTGCACGTAGTCTTGCTGCTGCTGCAACGCATTGGCGGCTTCGCTCTCACGCAGGGATTCCACTTCCAGGGCAGAAGAAAGCTGCGCTTCAAGTAGACCAGCCCTCTCCGTCGCAGCTGCAAGCTCTTCCCTGAGACGGTCGTTGTTCGCCCTCGCATCCCCAAGTTCATTGCTTACCGCGTCGGATCCTGCTTGAGACTCCAGCCTGATGTTATCCAGTAGTGACTGTAATTCATCAATTCGCCTGGCAGTTTCATCACGTTTCGATTCATAGGTCCGCTGCAGCTCATTGAACTCTTCCTGCAGCGCAGCGTACTGATCCCGAAGCAATTGCTTTTCTTCAGCATCCGTTTTGGCCTGTGAATACAATACACCCAGCTTTTCCCCGGTCTCGCCGAGCTCGGCACGCAGCAGGTCCAGCTGCTCCGTCAGGCGTTGCTCTGTATTCCGGTAGCTTTCTATCTCTGCGACCAGTGATGTCTTTTCCTGCTGCAACTCTGCCAGCAGCCGATCCTGCAGCGGAGACAAGCCAACCTGCTCATCACCCATGTCAGCCGGAAGAGTGTCGCGCCTGCCTGTTTCAAGCTGTATAACTTCCGCCCCCGCATGATCAGAGCCGGTTTCAGACACCTCGCTGCGCCCCGTATGCTGCAGTGGCATCCCTGCCGCTTCGAGGTCCTCGGGTGTCATGGCGGCAATGCCTCCCTCGAGCACATAAACATCGAATCCCTTGTGGCTCAGCATGAATGCTGCAGAACCGCTTCGACCACCGGTGTCACAGCACAGTATGTAGGTCGCATTGAATACAAGCTCGGACAACTCATCCCGCAGGTCGGCCAGGGGTATATTCACGCCATCCTCAAAGGAACCCCGCTCGTACTCGTCAGGTGTTCTTACATCCAGCCAGACCGCACCTTCATCCACCATCGCATATGCAGTTTTCCTGTCGATATGCCTGACAAGCTGTTTTTTCAGCAACTCGACGAAGTCCTGCTTTGCCAGTCGCATCAGGGTTCCATCCGTCAGCATGGTTACCGTCGCATTGCGTCTCGTATTGGACACCAGGGCATCTTCGCCAAAAGAATCTCCATCACCCAGTTCTGCGAGCAGCACCTCCTCTCCATCCGGAGTCTGCCTGCGTGTCACCGCGCAACGACCCTCGTGGATCGTGTAGAAATATTCTCCATCTTCGCCCTGGCTGATGACAGTTTCACCGGCCTTGAGCGAAAACGGCTTCATTTTAATCAACAGGCTCTGGATCTTTGCCGGTGGCAGTTTGGAGAAGACTTCCGACTGCAATACCCTGGTCATCCAGTCCCCGGTGTCGGCGCCGCTGATCTCGATCGCATCGGCCGTCTGCGTCTGGTCGCAGGTTAGAAAGACATCCAGCATGTTTGAGTCGATACGTGCTATGACGCTCTTCTTCGATGCCCTTGCCGAAAGGGATCTGGGTTGCAGGTTGGCAATAGGGTAGCGCGCCATATCGGTCCCCGACTCGACCTCACCCGTGACCTTGCGGAAACCGTCGATGAGATCGATCTTGCCTTCCAGCAGGTAGACTGAATTGCAATCCCTGTCTCCCTTGCGAAACAGGTAATGTCCTGCCTTGACTTCCTCGACAATGATTTTCTCTGCCAGTTTCCCGAAACGGGACTCGGACAGTGCATTCAGCGGCACGAGATCGTGGAGAATTCTTTTATCAATCTTGGCTTTTTTTGCAGCGCGCATATCCACCCTTTTGACTTTAAACTTTCCGCTGGTGTCGGTAACTGAAAACAAGGTTTCGCTGCGACTCAGTGCCGCAGACAGCTTATCGGCTGGAAATAGTTGATATTTAGATCAATTGAACTAGGGGGAAAACCGGCTCTGCGTGACTGCAGCACCCGGCTAAAGTACCGTATTTGATCGCATTCCTTACCGGGAACCTGCCATCAGCGGCGCCACGCAAACACACCGGCGCATGCCGACGAGTATGTCAGCAACGGTCACCTCTCTCACCCCTGCATTCAAAGCCCTGTCATGCACTTGCTTAATGCCGCCTCGCAGATGAAAGCGCCGCTGTACGGATGACGGCAGAGATTTGCCCGAACCGGCAGATCCGCGACCGGGTGAAGTTACAGCCATCACAGGCCCCCGTGATAGAAACACATGTGCACTTGCAGACTGCGGTCTGGACACGTGCCCGGTCCACGCCGGCTCCAGAGGACCAACCGGATGATACTGACTCGTCTAGCGCCCGTCATACCTTCAGGCAAGGCAACCGGCACCAATCCGGGGCGCTTGCCTTCATTTCAACTGGCAGTTCGCCGGCACAGGAGGCACCGCCCGGTTTTGCAGGGATATGTTCTGCACGACCTGAGGGTGCCCTGCCACAGTCAATTTCCAACCTGTCTCCGGCCAGAACACATATCGAATTGCTTGACGAAACACCTGTAATTACTGCATTTAGTAGACGTGTTAAAAACGGGCGCAAGTTGGTTTCCGCGCTCAAACACTGTAATAACAGTATTACAGCCTGATCCACACATGCCGGCACTCGCATGCAGACAGGACCGGCACCATACGGGACCTTCACGAAATACTACAAAAAAAGGCATTTCATGCTGCCAAAAACAGCTTTAACATTTTTTATATTGTGCTATCTTACGCGTGCTTGATTTACCATCATTAATAGAGGAGCAATGTCGAATGGCTGTAAGGAAGAAAGCTACGGCGAAAAAGAAGGCAACCGCGAAGGCGGTAAAGAAACCAACCACCAAGTCAGAAACACTGGCTTTCATTGCCGAAAAGACCGAACTGACCAAAAGAGACGTTGGCGCGGTTTTCGAACAACTTGCAATGCTGATGAAGCGCGACCTGAAGAGGGGACCGGGTGTTTACACGGTGCCTGGCCTCATGAAGGTCAAGGTTGTTCGCAAGCCTGCTACCAGGGCACGCAAGGGTGTCAATCCGTTTACCGGGGAAGAGATGATGTTCAAGGCCAAGCCGGCGCGCAACATCGTGAAGGTGCTACCGCTCAAGGGCCTGAAGGATATGGTCTGAAGCATGAAACGGGGCCGCCTGGCGGCCCCGTCTTTTGACATTACCCTCGTCGCAAACACCCGCTTATTCAGTCGTGTGCACAAGCTTGGCCTGAATAAACCGTGCATGGGGGACATACAGCAGATCAGCCACTTTCCTGACAAGATGTTCCTCGTGTGCATCAATTTTCCCGTCAGCACTGCTGACTTTCCATAACATGCCAACTATCCTTACTCGCTCCTCCATATCGCACTCACGATTGATCAGACTGGTAAAGGGATACAGGGACGTGGCCTGCTCGGCCTCCCGCTGCGCGGCATCGACCAGCGCCTGCGCCTGATCAGGGGAAACCGGGAAAAACCGCTCCAGCAGCTGCCGGGCAACCTGCCGCTCTTCAGCACTGACCTCCATGTCCGCACGCGCCACATCCAGCAGCAACAGGGCAACCGCCAACCGAAGGCTGTGTTCTCCATCTGGCTCATCGTCTGCCGGGAAAAGTGAATATCCACGCAGGAAAGTCTGGATAGCAGCAAGCATGACCTAGTTAGTCTGTCTGCCCGTATGGTAGATCCCCCGTTCAAAATCAACAAAGAAATCTCCCAGCATGGGGTGATTCACCGGCTCACGGGTATCGTCCTCGACCAGGTTGCGCTCGGCAACGTAGGTCTCGTTATCCTCGTCATGCACAAGTATGTGATACCAGGGCGCATCCTTTGGCGGGCGGCTCCGCGCAACCTGATCGTACCAGGCATCGCTTCCCATAAAGACCGGATCCACGTCCACGATCACGCCGCGGTAGTCGAACAACCGGTGATAGACGCACTGGCCTATGGTGAATTTTGCCTGTTTCATATCAAGAACCCCTGGCCGGGAAAACGTGACTGTGTCTTTTATGACACACCGGCCCGCGACAAGTTCGCCACGATCGCCTGGACACGTATAATTGCGGACTTCCTCCAACACTGCCAGTAAATGCCATGAAAGACACACGAATTGTGGGGCGCAACAAGGTCGTTACGATGCAATACTCGCTCACCAGCACCACCGGTGTCGTGGTACGCGAGGCATCCGGCGCACCGGTAAGCTATTTGCACGGCAGCGGCAACCTGTTTCCGAAACTGGAGCATGAGCTGGAAAATCACGGCATCGGAGACATCGTCACCGCACGGCTGCTACCGGATGACGCATTCGGGAAACGCAATCTTGATCTGATACAGGAAGTCCCCCTCGATGCCTTCCCCCCCGGCGAGAAAATCGGGGTCGGTGGTCAGGTAGTGGGTGCCGCTGAAGACGGAACCGAGGTCACCTTCTCCGTAATGGATATAAGGGACGGTATCGCCCGTCTCGACGGCAATCACCCGCTCGCCGGACAGTCACTTGTTTTCGAAGTGGAGATCCAGGGTGTTCGTGATGCCACAGATGAGGAAATTCGTCTTGGCAAAGCCCTCGACTGAACCGCGAAGCGGCTATTTTTCGATCTCGAATCGAGTGCCCTGGTAGTACAGCTGCAGGCCTTGCGGCAGGATTTTTTCAATGACCGCACCGCTCTCCAGGGTGTCGCCTTCCCGGTATTTCTGCAGGTCCACGAGGATGAAACGCCGGGCAGGCTGATCAGCATAGACGTGCACGTCGATATGCGGCAGCTGAAAGCCGCTGCGAAACTCGAGCGACAGGTCACTCCACAGCTGCACCCCCGGCTGACGGGGACGCGGCGGCACAGCTTGCGGCACGTTGGCAGGTGCGGGGGCAGGAGCGGTCTCCGGCACGGTGGCGGGCACTGCAGCCTGTGTCATAACCGATGGCCGCGGGGCCGGGGCCGGCTGTATCACGCTGCGCGGCCGGGTAACGACAGTAGTGCCCGCCCCGGGGACCGGCGAAACAGGTATGACAGGCTCCGGGGTGGTCGATGGGACGGATGATACAATCGCCGGCGGCTCTTCAACACCCGTCCCGCGCCCGAACAAAAAGGCCAGCAGCACCCCGTTGACCAGCAGCAGCGCAGCAACGACCCAGACCCAGCGATAGTTGCGCGCCGAGCGCCTTACTCCCCAGTGCGGGGTCTCCAGGTCCGGGACGCTTCCCAGCGTTCGCTCCTGGTCCGCCTTTTTGAGTGCCTCAAGAATATAGGACATGCGTGTTTCTCAGGATGACTCGAATGACAATCGCGGCACACCTTCGCGTCCGGACCGGGTATTCAGCTGGATCAGGGTGTTTTCGCCAACAATACCATCCGCAACCAACCCCATGCTGCGCTGGAATTCCAGCACCTGCTGTTGCAGGGAATAGTCAAACAGTTGCGGATCGGCCGCGGGAATCACAATATCCAGCGCCAGTTCGAGCTGCCGGCGCAGCCAGTCGACATCCGTACTCCGATCACCGGCCTTGAGATACAGGCGCCCGCCCGGAGGCGTCTGCAGCAGCAACAGATACTCGCCGTACCAGTAGCGGTCTATCTGCTCGACGGACAGCCGGTATAATTCCGTTCCGATCATCAGTTCGGCAACCGAGTCATCCAGATGCTGCAGGACGACAGGGACCCGCCGCCCGTCCGCATCAAGCAAGGTCAGAATCGCCGGACGATCAAACTGGCGCAAGGTATTCCAGTTCCCCTGTCCCGACCTGCACAGCAGCCCGTATTGCCGGGTAAAGTCACAGAAATCGGGCTTGACACCTTGCGGCAAGATCACCGACCACAAGGCAAGCAGTTCAGTCCAGGCAGCGCGGTAGAACGAACTGTCCGACGCCAGCAATAATTCCCCCAGGGAACGGGTATCGGCCTCGCCTGACACATCGGGCGCAACCGGGGCTGTACCCGCCCTGCTGTCCGGCAGCGCCGGCTGTTCCGGTTCAGACTCCTCAGCCGATCCTTGCAGCGCAATCGACGGGGAGCCGGCGGGAGCTTCATCCGGCAGGGACCCGGCATCAGCCGACTCGTGTCGTTTCCAGGGCTGGTAGACCGCCAGCAGGAGCAGTGCGAGCAGCCCGGCACCGAGGCCTGCAGCAGGCAACCAGCGGCGTTTCCGGCTGGCAGGCTGCTCCTCCGCGAGCACTTCACGTGCCGCCTTTTGAATCACCCTGGAATCGACCTGCGACTTGCCCTCGACATAGGCGCCCAGCATGGCACGGTCACACAGGACATTGATAAGGCGCGGTATACCGCCGCTGAGCCGCTGTATCCTGTCGATAGCGCGGCGATTGAACAGCGGCTGTGAATTGCCGCATATCTGTAGACGGTGCCGGATGTAGGCACCGGTTTCCTCGAGGTTGATGGGTTCCAGGTGGTAACGTGCGGTTACACGCTGGGCAAGCTGGCGCATGTCATCGCGTGCCAGCAGCGTGCGCAGTTCGGGCTGGCCGATGAGAATAATCTGCAGCAGCTTCTGGGTCGCTGTCTCCAGGTTGGTCAGCAGGCGCACCTGCTCCAGCACATCGGCACTCAGGTTCTGCGCCTCGTCGATAACCAGCACCGTGCGTCGTCCCTGCGCATAGGCCTCCAGCAGGTAGCGGTTCAGCACGTCGGTCAGTGTCTTGATGCTGGAGTTTTCCGATGGGTAGTCAATCCCGAGTTCATCACACACGGTGGCGATCAACTCATGCGCCGTTACCTTGGGGTTGAGCACCAGCGCCAGGTCGACGTTGTCCGGGACATGTTCCAGCAGGCAGCGGCAGATGGTCGTCTTGCCGGTACCGACTTCCCCGGTTAGCTGCACAAAACCGCCGCCCTCCCCCAGGCCGTAGAGCAGATGCGCCAGCGCTTCCCGGTGGCGCGCACTCAGATACAGGAAACGCGGATCAGGCGTTATCGCAAACGGGCGGTCTGTGAGATTAAAATGCTTGAGGTACATATTGTGTCAAGATATCGCCTTCCCGGAGAAACCCATCAGACTGGTATACTTCAGCTTCGTCCCCGTGCACCCAATACACACCCGACAAGCAGCTAAAGTCATGCAGCAGAATCATATCCTTTCTCGACTGCCGGGCGCGACTCTAATATTAAACGCGATGTGTGCCCTCGCCTTTGCTGCGGGCTCCCCGGCTTCCGATCTCGAGCGTGAACGCCGCCTGGCCGAACAAACCGTGGACGCCATCTTCGAGGGCGAACCCCTCATGCTCAACGCCACCGGTCACGAGTTTCTCGGCATTTACACCCGCGCCGAAACCGCGCCGGAGCGCGGAGCCGCCATCATACTGCACGGCCGCGGCACGCATCCCGACTGGGAACAGGTTGCGGGCCCTTTGCGCAAGGCACTGCCGGCACACGGCTGGAGCACCCTGTCCCTGCAGATGCCGGTGCTGGATAAAGACGCCAGCTACTACGATTATGTCGAAAACATGCCTGAGGCACCCCCCCGGATTGAAGCGGCGCTCGGCTACCTGCGAAACCTGGGGACGGATCGCATTATCCTGATCGCGCATAGCTGCGGTGTACACATGATCATGGCCTGGATTCGGCAGCATGGTGACGCCGGCATCGATGCCTATATCGGCATCGGCATGGGCGCAACCGACTACCAGCAGCCCATGCGCCAGCCTTTCCCGTTCGACCGCATACGGGTGCCGCTGCTGAACATCTACGGGGAAGGCGACTACCCGGCAGTACAACGCCAGGCGGCACAGCTGGAACCCATGCTGGCGCAGATCAACAGGCGCTCGGCACAGCACCGGATTCCGGGCGCAGGCCATTATTTCAACGGCCACGAAACCGAGCTCAGCGCGGTGATAAGCAACTGGCTGGACACTCTTTTTCCACAGAAAAACCAGCCTGGAGAGGGAGGCGGTCGCTACCGGGGTACCGACCGGGAAGAACCGGACGCGCCGGTCTGTCAGAGATCGCGCGCCGCCCCGTCAGAACCGGAGTCGACCACGGGCGAGTGCAGCACCAGATCCATGCCGCTCCAGAGCGTGAAATCAATGGACTCGCGCTTGCCGTTGATATCCTCGATGATGATGCGGTTGCGCTTGCCTTGCGCGAAAACCAGCGCCCTGACCTGGATCAGCTGACCGGAGAAATTGCTGTACCAGTAACCCGGTATCGGCTTCTGCTGCAGAAACATGCTGCCTCCTTCGCCGAGCCTGCATAACCCGGGCCTGGTGTTGTTGTTATCTGACACAGGGCACCGGATTAACTGGTGCCTTATGTACTTTATAGTCAAGCAGGAGCAGCTATTCAATGGGCCAAAGGTACTAACCCGGGTCTAGCCCTGTCGGACTTAGGATGATTCTACTGCGGCGGCGGGAGAGCGGCCCAAATCGCCCCGATTTCTCGTTGCGTCGGATCCACTATGCGCCTCGAAATCGTAACAATCTGTTCTCACTACCCCATCAGCCTCGCTACGAACCCCAAGTCCGACAGGCTCTCCTAGCCGCACTTGGAGTCGCCGCAGTTCAGGCAGGTCAGGCAACCGTCCATCTGGATCACTGCCTTGGTGTGGCACTTGACGCACAACTGCGAGCCCTCGGGAAAGTCGCCGCAGCAACTGTTATCCACGCTGCCCGAGGCCGCCTCGAACTGGGCACGCTTTTCCTGAACGAGTTTCTTCTGGTGCTCGTCGAGGCCATCATCCTTCAGCAGACCGATCATGCGCATGTGACACTCGATGGCATCGCCGATCTCCGCGACCAGCGACGGCATGTACTTGCCCCCCTTCTTGAAATAGCCGCCGCGCGGATCGAACACCGAGCGCAGCTCTTCCACCAGGAAGGTCACATCCCCGCCCTTCCGGAACACCGCCGAGACAATCCTGGTGAGCGCCACGATCCACTGGAAGTGGTCCATGTTCTTGGAGTTAATGAAGATTTCGAAAGGCCGCCGCAACTCGTTCGGCGTGCCGTGGTTAAGAATGATGTCATTGATGGTGACGTACAGGGCATGCTCGGAGAGCGGCGTCTTGACCTTGTAGGTCGAGCCGATGAGCATGTCGGGACGTTCCAGTTTTTCGTGCAGCTGCACCACATTGTCTTCGGGCTCGACAGCCGCCTTGCTGGCGGCCGCCTCAGCCTGCTCCTGCCGTGCGTCGTCCTTGCCACCCACCCGGTAGTCCACAATCTTTCTGTCGATACGAATTGCCATGTTCTGCTCCTGCGTGTTCGTTGTTACCAGGGTGAACCAAAACAAGCAATCTCTGTTTGCTTTGGTTCACCCTGGGAAAAGAGTTTCATTCCACTACCCCCACCCTGTCCCGCCCCTGCAAAGGGGACGGGGACGTACGTCTGAGTGTGGCAGCTGACTAACGTGCCCGTGAGTCTCTGACTGCTCAGAATTTTCCGTAATAACCTTCCTTGAGGGCATCGTAGAGGTTCGCCGCGCTGTGAGTCTCGCCGTCGTACTCGACTTCTTCGTTACCCTTCAGGCTGACCCTGGAACCGTCATCCAGGGTGAACTCGTAAACGGTATTCTCCAGATCCTGTTCCTTCACCAGCACGCCCTGGAAGGCTTCCGGGTTGAAACGGAACGTGGTGCAGCCCTTCAGGCCCTTTTCGTAGGCATACCGGTAGATGTCCTTGAAATCCTCGAAGGGATAATCCGTCGGCACGTTGGCTGTCTTGGAGATGGAAGAATCCACCCACTTCTGCGCAGCCGCCTGGATATCCACGTGCTGCTTCGGCGTGACATTGTCTGCGGCAATGAAGTAGTCCGGCAGCCCGTCGCTGCTGTCATCCATCGTGGCACTGGCCTGCGGATTCACCAGCTCGCGATAGGCCAGCAGCTCGAACGAAAATACATCCACTTTTTCCTTGGTCTTGCGGCCTTCCCGGATCACGTTGCGGAAATAGTGATGCGCGAAACTGGGCTCGATGCCGTTGCTGGCGTTGTTGGCCAGCGACAGGGAAATCGTGCCGGTCGGGGCGATGGAGCTGTGGTGCGTGAAGCGGGCACCATGCTCGGCCAGGTCCCGGGCCAGCTCTGGCGCCTCCGCGGCGACCTGCTGCATGTAGCGACTGTACTTCGCATGCAGCACCTTGCCCCTGACCTTGTCTCCCGGCAGGTAACCGTCGCGACGCATTTCGGGACGCTTGCGCAACATCTCCTCGGTGACCTCGAAGTCTTCCTCCATGATGGGTGCCGGACCCTTTTCCTTCGCCAGGTCCAGCGCCATGCGCCAGCCGGTCAGCGCCAGCTCGCGGCTGACACGCTCGGTAAATTCCACCGATTCCTGTTCCCCGTAGCGCATGCACAGCATGGTGGCGGTCGAACCCAGGCCCAGGAAACCCATGCCGTGGCGGCGCTTGCGCATGATCTCGTCCCGCTGTCCTTCCAGCGGCAGGCCGTTGATCTCGACCACGTTATCAAGCATGCGCGTGAACACAGCGACGACCTTGCGGAATTCCTCCCAGTCGAAGTCAGCCTTGTCGGTAAACGGATTGCGCACGAACTTGGTGAGGTTGATCGAACCCAGCAGGCAGGAACCGTACGGGGGCAGCGGCTGTTCACCACAGGGATTGGTGGCACGGATACTTTCGGTGAACCAGTTATTATTCATCTCGTTGACCTTGTCGATCAGGATGAACCCCGGTTCCGCGAAATCATAGGTGGAAGCCATGATCATGTCCCACAGGCGTCGCGCGGGAACCGTCTTGTAGACCTTGCAGGCCACCAGCCCGGCATTGTTGGCGATGTAATCGCCCTTGTAGGGCCATTCGCGCCAGACCACGCGCTCTGCATCGTTCAGGTCGAGGGGGCCATTCTGTTCCTGGCGGCTGATCGGGAATGCCAGCTTCCAGTCGCTGTCGTTCCTGACGGCATCCATGAATTCGGTGGTAATCAGCAGCGACAGGTTGAACTGCCGCAAACGCCCGTCCTCGCGCTTGGCGCGAATAAAATCCATGACGTCAGGATGGCCGACATCGAAGGTCGCCATTTGTGCTCCGCGGCGACCGCCGGCCGAGGAAACGGTGAAACACATCTTGTCGTAGATATCCATGAACGACAGGGGGCCGGAAGTGTAGGCTCCTGCACCGGAGACATAGGCACCCTTTGGCCGCAAGGTGGAAAATTCGTAGCCGATACCGCAGCCCGCCTTCAGCGTCAGGCCGGCCTCGTGCACCTTCTCGAGGATATTGTTCATGGAATCCTGCACAGTCCCCGAGACGGTACAATTGATGGTGGAAGTCGCCGGCTTATGGTCCCGTGCGCCGGCATTGGAGGTGATCCGCCCGGCCGGTATGGCGCCGTGGCGCAGCGCCCACAGGAAATCCTGGTACCAGGTCTCGCGCAGTTCCGGTGTCAGTTCGACATCCGCCAGCGCCCGGGCGACCCGCTTGTAGGTGGCATCGATGCTTTCATCGATCACCGCCCCGTCCTTGGATATCAGTCGGTACTTCTTCTCCCAGATATCCTGCGACGCCGGTTGCAGCGGAATATCAGCAACACTGGTTGGTACTGCTTTGAGATACGCGGTAGTTGTCATGCGGCCTGTGCCTCCCTTGTTTTGCATTATTTATTAGAAATCCTGTTGAATACCTGCACCCCAAACAGCACACCCCCGCAGGTAATCCGGTTTCGATGAGAACACAATATGTTGTGTCAGGGGTAAAGAGATTATGCAGCTCGTCCCGGGCTGTCAAGTCTATTTTATTTTGGCATAAATTCCATTTAATAACATGTAGATATATTAAAATAATAAAAGTCAATAAGGGGAAATACGGACCCGCACAGCATAACAGTGAAACACTATATATTGTGTTTCTAATATTAGCCAACCCGTGCCTGCCGGACGCAAAATCCGTTTAACCCGGAGCCCCGGGTGCCTGCCGGATTTCTCACCGGGCGGCGTTGGCAGATTATATTCTGTTGAAGGAGTTGTGGTAGTGGCACAGAACCGGAAAACAGCATGTTTTCCTGGGAGGCCTGTCCCGGTGAGACAACCGCGCTAGTGGTGGTGGTGCCCCGTGTGGCCGTCATGACCGCCGGGACTGGCCAGCAGCAACATAAGACCAAGCAAAATCACGAGGATGCCGGCACCGGTCCGGACGCGCGGGTCCTGGAGAAAACGCCGCAAGGCATTGTAGGCAAGACCCACCGTAAGCAGGGTCGGCAGGGTGCCCAGGCCGAACGTCAGCATGGTAGCAGCACCGCCTGCGGCCGATCCCGTTGCCAATGCCATGGCCAGCGCCGCATAGACCATGCCGCAGGGCAGCCAGCCCCATACCAGCCCCAGCAGAAACGCCTGGCCGGCATGCCGCACAGGCAGCCAGCGCCGCCCCAGGGGTTCCAGGTATTTCCAGAGACGGGCGCCGGCCTTCTCCAAATACAGCAGGGTATGCCACCAGCCGGCGAGGTAGATCCCGAACAGGATCATGATGATGCCGGCCAGGTAGCGACCGACCGGCATCCCTTCCAGTATGCCGGTTTCACCCACCTGCCCGGCAAACGCACCCACCAGCAGTCCTGCGCATGTATAACTGCCGATACGCCCCGCGTTATAGGCAAGCTGCGCCGCAAGATAGCGCCAGCGGGATTCGCGCAGCGGGCCGGACAGACCGGTGGAGAGTGCGCCGACGATGCCACCGCACATGCCGAGACAATGGGTGCCACCCAGCAGGCCAACCAGGAACGCGGCTGTCAGGGATTCAAAATTCATTACCGGAATCGTTCAAAGTCGATGACACCTGCCGCAGGGCTGCAGCCCGGAAAATCCAGCCATACTTCGAGTTAACGGTTTCCCGTACAGGTAACAGGGGAGCGGCTACCGATGCCGCTGCGCAGCGACGGACTTCGAATCAGTCAGCAGCATCCAGGGAGGCAACAATAGCATGCCGGGAACCGGCCGTACTGTGGCGAAATGCCGCATCACGGGGCAGCAGCGACTGCTGCGGGCGTCAGGACGACCACGCTGTCACGCGGCGTCTGCAAGGCTCCTGACAGGCGCCAGTCGTCTGCCTCCAGCTGCACATACCAGTTGCCGTCGTGCACTTCCTGCAGCGTACCGGCATAACCGTCCCCCTCCGCGGGTTGCAGCACTATGACCTGGTCATAGCCGGGACGCGTGGGATGCAACAGGGAGAAGCGCACTTGTGCCGGATGCAGGTTGTCGCGCGACTCCAGCGACAGCAGGATGCGGCGCCTGGCAAGGTCGAGGTCAAGCCGCGCCCGCAGGCCATGGCTGGCAGCTGCAACATCGCGCGCCAGGTCCATATTGATTGCCTTGCCACGATTGTAGTAATCATCGACGACCAGGCCGTCGCTGGTCGTGACCGCCAGGTAGATGGTGATCATACCGCCGATCACGGCACTCATCGGCAAGGCGATCAGCAGCCAGACCCAGGGTTCGGCGTACCAGCGTTTTGTCTCAGCCATGGTTGTGATCATCATCATTCAGGTTTGCTTGCAAGGCATGCCGCTAGCGCGGTCCCAGGAAGCGGGCATGTTCCGTCGCGGACAGGCCAGGATTATCAGTTGCAACCAGCTCAAAGACCACCTCGTTGCTGCGTTCCTTCAGTTCCGCCTCGTCGGCGCGCAGGCGCACGGGGAGTTCCAGCACCTCACCGCCGGGCACGCGGATTACCCGCATATCCTTGAACAGCTGCAGTCCCTCGATGCCACTGACCCGCAATTCATAATCATGGGCGGTCGCATCCATGTTGAGCACCTTCAGGATATAGACATTCTCGATCAGCCCTTCATCCGTTTCCCGGTACAGGCGGTTGCGGTCACGAATCACGTCCAGCCCCAGCGACACCCGCTGGCTGACGGAGTACACAAACATCGCTGCGATAACGGCCAGGAACAAGGCATAAATCACGATGCGCGGACGGAGGATGTGCGTCTTCAGACCTTCCAGGGCATTCTCCGTGGTGTAACGGATCAACCCCTTTGCATAGCCCATCTTGTCCATCACGTCATCACAGGCGTCGATGCACGCGGAGCACGCGATACATTCGTACTGCAGGCCCTTGCGGATATCAATCCCGGTCGGACACACCTGCACGCACAAGGTGCAATCGATGCAGTCACCCAGCCCTGCCGCCTTCGGATCGGTGCTGCGCTTGCGTGAACCGCGCGGTTCACCACGCAACTCGTCGTAGGAAATGATCAGGGTGTCCTTGTCGAACATGGCGCTCTGGAAGCGCGCATAGGGACACATGTACTTGCACACCTGTTCGCGCATCCAGCCGGCATTGCCGTAGGTTGCGAAGCCGTAAAAGAAGATCCAGAAGGTTTCCCACGGCCCGAGGTTGGACGCCACGAGATTCCTGCCCAGGTCGATGATCGGGGAGAAATAACCGACAAAGGTGAACCCGGTCCAGACGGAAAACAGCAGCCACACCGCGTGCTTGGTCGCCTTGATGCGGATTTTGCGGGCATTCATCGGCATCGCGTCGAGCTTTTTCTGCTTCATGCGATCTCCCTCGATCTTGCGCTCGATCCAGAGAAATGCCTCGGTCCAGACGGTCTGCGGACAGGCATATCCGCACCAGATGCGGCCTGCAATGGCCGTCACAAAGAACAGGGTCAGGCCAGCCAGAATCAGCAGGGCGGCCAGGTAGATAAAATCCTGCGGCCAGAAGGTGAACCAGAGAATGTGGAACTTGCGTGCCGGCAGGTCCAGCAGTATCGCCTGCTGGCCATCCCATTGCAGCCAGGGAGTTATGTAGTAGATGCCCAGCAGGCCAAATACACCCAGGGCCCTGAGGCGGGCATACAGTCCGTGGACTTCACGCGGGTAGATCTTTTCCTGCTTGGCGTAGAGAGAGCGGGCTACCTGCTCGTCGGATTGCCGGGGAGCGGCAGTCCCTTTGGATTCCGGGGCATCCATACCACCCCCTAGGGTTGTTTGTCGGCGTTGGCGCGCAGGCAGTTGGTGACAGCGAAATACAGGGTTCCGATGCCGGAAACGGCGGTGATGAGCCAGAAAGTGAAGAAACCCAGCGTATACACGCCGAGTCGACTGATCCCTGTTTCATGGCCGAACGGAAACAGGTCGACAGGATCGAAAGCCGAGAAAAACAGCCCCGTGGCAACAATCGCCACCATGAACGATGGCCACAGGACTGCGATGCACTTCTGCATACGCGGTATTCTCTTCTCTGCCACGCTGGCTACCCTAAGCGGTTGATTGCTGCAGGACAGGTCGTCCACTACTCTTCAATGCTCTCCTGCCCGGTTGAGAGACTATACACATAGGCGGCCAGCAGGTGAACCTTGTCCTTGCCGAGGAAAGCTGCATGCGCCGGCATCACGCCGTTGCGGCCCTTGGCAATGGTCTCGGAGACGCGCGCCTTGGAACCGCCGTAGAGCCAGATGTTGTCAGTCAGGTTGGGAGCACCCAGCGCCTGGTTGCCGGTGCCGTCCGCGCCATGGCAGGCGGCGCACAGCATGGCAAATTTTTCACCACCGCGGGCAGCGGCTTCGGTATCGACATTGCGGCCGCTGAGACCGATGACGTACTCGGCCACGTCGGCCACCCCCGCCTCGCCGCCAAGGGCGCTTTCCCAGGCAGGCATGACGCCGCTGCGGCCGTTCATGATTGTCTGCTCGATGGTTGCCGGTGCGCCGCCGTAGAGCCAGTCGTTGTCACGCAGGTTCGGGAAGCCGCGGGCACCACGGGCATCCGAACCGTGGCAGGTTGCACAGTAGTTCACGAACAGGCGCTCGCCCATGCGGCGCGCGTCCGGATCGTCTGCGACTGCGATGATGTCCATGCTCTCATAGCGCGAGAACAGCGGACCGTACTTGGCGTCAGCCAGATCGATTTCCTGCTTGTACTGCCCGATCGAGGTCCAGCCCAGCAGGCCGGCCCAGGTACCCAGCCCCGGGTACAGCACCAGGTAGCCGATACCGAAGAACAGCGTCAGATAGAACATGTTCAACCACCAGCGCGGCAGCGGATTATTCAGTTCCTCCAGATCTTCATCCCAGACGTGACCCATGCTCTTGGCCAGGTCATCCGGCTTGATGTCCGTGGACAACCAGCGGACCAGGAGAAAACAGCCGATGATGCCGGCGACAGTCGGGATAATGATGTACCAGTTCCAGAAGCTGCTGGTGAAATCAGCCATGGGAATTCTCCTTGGAAGTTTTGTTTGTTGGCACTAGCGGATCCTCGTCAAACGGGAGCCGTGCCGCTGCATCGAAACGCGCCTTGTTCTTGCCACTCCAGGCCCAGACGACGATACCGATGAACAGCACCAGCAGCACAACGGTCCAGATCGCATGTAACATCGGGAGATCCATCGCCATTATCTCCGGGTCTTGATTGCCGTTCCCATACCCTGCAGGTAGGCAATGACGGCATCCAGTTCGGTCTTGCCCTCAAGCGCCTGTGGTGCGTTAGCAATTTCCTCGTCGCTGTAGGGCGAACCCAGCAGGCGCAGCACTTCCATCTTCTTCTGGATATGGCTGGCATCGGCCGGGGTTTCCTCCAGCCACGGGTAGCCCGGCATGATGGACTCCGGAACCACGTCGCGCGGGTTGTGCATGTGCACGCGGTGCCAGTCGTCGCTATAGCGGCCGCCCACCCGGGCGAGATCCGGACCGGTACGCTTGGAACCCCACTGGAAGGGATGGTCGTAAACGTATTCGCCGGCCACCGAGTAGTGCCCGTAGCGCTCGGTCTCGGCACGGAACGGCCGGATCATCTGCGAGTGACACAGGTAGCAGCCTTCCCGAACGTAAACGTCACGCCCGGCCAGTCGCAGCGGGGTGTACGGCTCCAGGCCGGCCACCGCTTCCGTCGTCGATGTCTGGAAAAACAGGGGCACGATCTGCACCAGGCCGCCGATGGAAACGACGAGCAGGATCAACACGATCATCAACCCGATATTTTTTTCAACCTTGTCATGTCCAGTCGCCATAACTTCTCTCCTTAGTGAGCCGCGGCCGGTGCCGGAATGATTGCAACCGCCGGTTTGGCTCCCGCGATGGTCTTCCAGATATTCCAGGCCATCACCAGGGCACCCAGCAGGAAGAAAGCACCGCCCAGGAAGCGCACAATGAAATAGGGGTGCATGGCCTGTACCGACTCAACAAAACTGTAGGTCAGCGTGCCGTCCGCATTGGTAGCGCGCCACATCAGGCCCTGCATGATGCCGGCCACCCACATGGATGAGATATACAGCACGATACCGATTGTCGCTGTCCAGAAATGCACCTCCACCAGCTTCAGGCTGTACAACTGCCGGTCAAACAGCCGCGGGATCAGGTAGTACAGGCTGCCCATGGAGATCAGCGCAACCCAGCCCAGCGCACCGGAATGCACATGGCCGATGGTCCAGTCGGTGTAATGCGACAGGGCGTTCACGGTCTTGATGGACATCATCGGCCCCTCGAACGTGGACATGCCGTAGAACGAGATCGATACGATCAGCAGGCGCAGGACAGGGTCGGTACGCAGCTTCTCCCAGGCACCCGAGAGCGTCATGATGCCGTTGATCATGCCGCCCCAGCTGGGCGCCAGCAGGATCAGGGACATGACCATACCCAGGGACTGCGCCCAGTCGGGCAGCGCCGTGTAGTGCAGGTGATGCGGGCCGGCCCAGATGTAGGTGAAGATCAGCGCCCAGAAGTGTACCACCGAAAGCCGGTAGGAATAGACCGGGCGACCGGCCTGCTTCGGTACGAAGTAGTACATCATGCCGAGGAATCCGGCGGTCAGGAAGAAGCCCACCGCGTTGTGCCCGTACCACCACTGCACCATGGCATCCTGCACCCCGGCATAAACGGAGTAGGACTTGAACAGGGACACCGGGATCTCCGCACTGTTGAATACGTGCAGCAGCGCGATGGTGAGAATCATGGCCCCGTAAAACCAGTTGGCCACGTAGATGTGCTCTACCTTGCGCTTGGCGATGGTACCGAAGAACACGATGGCATAGGACACCCAGACCACGGTGATCAGGATATCAATCGGCCATTCCAGCTCGGCGTATTCCTTGCTGGTTGTGATACCCAGCGGCAGGGTGATTGCCGCCGAAAGAATGATCAGCTGCCAGCCCCAAAAGGTAAACGCGGCCAGTTTGTCACTGATCAGGCGCACGTGACAGGTGCGCTGCACGACGTAATAGGAGGTTGCGAACAGCGCCGAACCGCCAAAGGCGAAGATCACCGCGTTGGTGTGCAGCGGCCGCAGGCGGCCGAAAGTCAGCCACGGTATATCGAAGTTGAGCACTGGCCAGGCCAGTTGCGCTGCGATAAAAACACCCACGAGCATCCCGACAATGCCCCAGATAATGGTCATGATCGCAAACTGCCGGACCACCGTGTAGTTGTAGGTTTGCTGATCGGTCATGCCGACCTCCCTGACTCAGATAATTGACAAATAGTGTAAAATTCAGCGTTTGACTAGCGGGTAAACTGCGGTTCCAGACCCATTCCCCAGAGAATTGCAGTCGCCGCCAGCAGGGCCACGAAGGCCACCAGTCCAACCGCGAGCACCGCGCTGGAAAACAGAAAGCCGCGATCTTCTGATATCCCCATCATGATGGGCACACCGCTGTAGAGGAGATAGACGGTATAGGCCAGCGCGGGAATTCCCAGCACCATGTTCAGCCACAGCACCGGAAAGAGTTCCATGAGACCAATCAGGAACAACGGGGTAGCCGTGTAGGCCGCCAGTACGACGCACTGGGACAGTTGCACTTCGGCGCCGTAGGTCCCGCCCATCCAGTGGATCATCCAGCCCAGCGAAAAGACCCCGACCAGCATGGCAGTGTAATAGAGGACGGCGATCAGGCCGGCACTTTCCAGTGTCAGCTTGACCGGATCACCTGCACCGATCTGCCAGCCGAACTGGGTGGTGCCGACAAACCCGGCAATGGCAGGAATAGCCGCAAGAACAAGAACATGCACCGCATAGCACTTGCCGATGGTGCACTCATCATCACGAATAGCGACCCATTCGCGTTTCGGGTTGGTAAACAGTCCCCAAACATGTTGTAACACCATTGGCAAATTCTCCCCTTGCAGATTCTCTGGCCGGTCGATAGTTTCACGATAATCTTCCTTCGAGTCAATGTCTTAATGACTCGAAATGGATCTACCATAAGGCACACAAGCGCTGATTTGACCGCATGCTTGCACCCGTTTTGCGGGTGCTGCCACTGCTTCCGAAAGCGAACATCACACATTTGGCGCAGGGTATTATTCTCGATGGAAACACCCCCCCACTTGACCCAGATCAAGTAAATGAAAGTCCAGCGCCGCAACGACGATGCGCTATCTATTTGGAGTATGCTAGCCGCCATTCTGACAGCCTTACCGGTAAACCGCAGTGCTCACCAGCAAAATCTCCGCAGCCGATATCCCGCCGCCAGCAGGCAACCCTGACCGGCCCGACTGCTTCCATTGCGGGCTGCCGGTGCCCCGTGGCCTGGACCTCACCGCCAGGATAGACGGCCGCAATCAGCCCATGTGCTGCCATGGCTGTCAGGCCGTGGCCAACGCCATCGTCGCAGCGGGGCATGCCGCTTTCTACCGGCACCGCACAGCCCCTGCGCCCACCGGGGTTGAGCTGCTGCCGGACTTCATTCAGCAGACACGCGTCTATGACCACCCGGAAGTGCAGAAAACCTTCGTCCGCGAAACCGGTGACAAGCTGCGCGAGGCGTCGCTGATCCTGGAAGGCATCACCTGTGCCGCCTGTGTCTGGCTGAACGAGCGGCACGTGGCACGGCTGCCCGGTGTGCTCGACGTGCAGGTCAACTATGCCACCCACCGTGCCCGCATTCGCTGGGACGACAGCCGCGTCAAACTCAGCGAAATCCTCCAGGCCATTCACAACATCGGCTATACCGCACACCCCTACGACCCGCAGCAGCAACAGCTGGCCTTTGAGCGTGAACGCCGCAACCAGCTTAAGCGCATCGGGGTGGCCGGTGTCCTGGGCATGCAGGTCATGGTGCTGTCGATCGCGCTGTATGTGGGAGACTGGTCCGGGATGGAGAGCGACTTCAGGACCTTCTTCCGCTGGCTCGCCCTGATGTTGACAACCCCGGTACTGGTCTATGCCGGCGCCCCCTTCCTGCGCGGCGCATGGCGCGACCTGCGCAACCGCAGCGTCGGCATGGACGTCCCGGTTTCGCTGGGCATCCTGGTGGCATTCGGCGGCAGCCTGCATGCCAGCTGGACCGGCCAGGGTCAGGTCTATTTTGACTCCGTGGTCATGTTCATTTTCTTCCTGCTCGCAAGCCGTCATTTCGAGCTGATGGCGCGCAAGCGCAGCGCGGAAAAGGCGGAGCAGCTGAGCCATTCCCTGCCCGCGATGGCCACCCGCCTGCCCGCGGATGACAGGGAGCCGGAAGTCATTCCGGCAGCCGAACTGCAGCCCGGGGACCGGGTATTGATCAGGGCGGGTGAAACCGTCCCCGCGGACGGTCACATCGAGACCGGCGAATCCAGCGTCAACGAGGCTCTGCTCACCGGCGAAAGCACCCCGCTGCGCAAGCTCCCCGGGGACGCACTCATCGGCGGCAGCATCAATATCGAGAGCCCGCTGCGCATGATCGTCGACAGGACCGGTATGGACACAGTCCTGGCGGAAATCGTGCGGCTGCTTGACCAGGCACAGACGGAGAAACCGGCGATTACCCGACTGGCCGACCGCGCCGCTTCCTGGTTCGTCAGCGCCGTCATCCTGGTTGCCGCCGGGGTGGGCTGGTACTGGTGGCGGATGGAACCGAATGCCTGGCTGCCCGTACTGATTTCCGTGCTTGTGGTGACCTGTCCCTGCGCCCTGTCGCTGGCGACCCCGACAGCCATCAGCGCCGCCACCGGCGCCATGCTGGCAAATGGCCTGCTGACGGTACGCAGCCACGGCCTGGAGACCCTGGCACGCAGCACCCACGTGGTGTTCGACAAGACCGGCACCCTGACCCATGGCACCCCGGCCGTCACGGCCGCGCAGGTCCTGTCGGACAGGGAGCAGGACGCCCTGCTGGACATTGCAGCGGCACTGGAGGCCCACTCGGAGCATCCTGCCGGTAAGGCCCTGGTCAGGGCGGCCCCCGGCAGCCATGTAGTCAGCGCCACCGACATCAGCAATTTCCCCGGGGCGGGGGTGAGCGGCCGCATTGCC
>Ga0210064_1000099_pt1 | contig 39446 bp, 34 predicted proteins | sample Muzzi_CordC_D2_FD_185531 | JGI IMG/M metagenome (GOLD analysis project Ga0210064, IMG submission 185531) | Wetland microbial communities from San Francisco Bay, California, USA, that impact long-term carbon sequestration - Muzzi_CordC_D2 (SPAdes) | ecosystem: Environmental > Aquatic > Marine >... | reverse complement strand
GGCAATCGTTCCGACACGGAGAGCCGCTTTGAGGAGGAAACCATCAGCTTTCACGAGAAAGTTCGAGCCGGTTACCTGGAACTTTCCAGGAGGGAACCCCGACGATTCAAGGTCATCGACGCATCCCAAAAGATAGACGAGGTCCAGAGGGATATTCGGAAGGTGTTGGCTGAATACCTATCATAAGGAACGATATACAACCCCGAATGTGTGATTTTAAGGGCGGATTAATTACCATGAAACCGATTTATTTCCCTTATACTTACGTCTCCGATCCCGTGGCAGAAGCGCTAACGGCCTGCTTCGGGCAATTTATTATTTATCGGCCAGTCGGTGGGAATATATCCGAACAGATGCAGGCCTGGTTAGATCGCGGCGTTATGGATCTTAGGGTGCCTGTGACCGGAGATGAGAATAAACTGAAAACTGCGGTCAGGGACTATCGCATCTGGGCCGATCTGCACGGCGGCGTCCCGAATGAAAAGCCCGCCATTTTAAACACGCGCATGAATTCGTTGCCTTTGTTCAATGATATATCGTCTTCAAAAATTATTGAGGATATCAAGGAAAAGATCCATGGTCACCCGAACACCCAAATTCCGGACCCCGTCATGGCCGCTCGAATCTTTCTTTATTTTGCCCAGGAATTCGATCGCCAGAACCATGAGTTGACCGATGCTCTTGATCGTTACGATCAGCAGGAAGCGGACTTATTCCGTCGATTGAAAATGGAAGATGACCCCGTTGCCGGGCAGTTCCGGGTCACCCCGAAGCAACTGCCGGATCCGTTATCCGATTATATGATTTCCGATCGTCTGGAAGCCTGGACCCGAATCTTTGACCAGGATCCGCAAGCATCCAATTTATTCGTTACGCACAGTCCGGATGTTTTGGAACATTTGCTGGACCAGGCTCCGACGGCCGCCAGGGTGATGCATTTTGAATCCATACCGCTGGTCAAATGGAAAAACGGTAAGCGGACCGTCTGGCAGGAAAAATTGGCCTTGAATTTGATCCGGCTCTCTGAAAACAGGCCGGTTGATTCAGCTGGCGAATCGATGGAACCGTTGGATTTGCCGGCCGCTGAACACACCGTGGCACTGAGTGTATACCGGGTGCCGGATCAAACGCCCCGGGAATTTTTTAGCAGCTGTGCCAAAATCAATCGACCTGCTGCCGATGACGCCGATCGCATAAGTCAGGTTAATGACACCCTCATTGCGCTAGTTGGGGATTCATTGAATGCCTCACCGGAACATGTCGGTTGGAGCGAAGCGTAAATCCCGCTGGAGGGCAATGAAGGCCCAATTAAGCCTCCGATCGCTTTATTATTAAAAATAGGAAAATGCCGGAAAAAATGTCAAGAGGGCTTGACTCGCTTTTTTAATTGGTATAAGGACCTTTTCCTGGTGCGAACGATTGAAGGATGGTTTTTTAACCATTTCAAAATAATCTATTGAAAGGAGAGCTTACTAATGTCTTTTAATCCGATTGTCGATGAAGATAAGTGCGCTGGATGCGAAGAGTGCGTAGACGTCTGCCCCGTCGAAGTATTCGAGATGCAGGACGGCAAGTCCGTGCCGGTCAATGCCGAAGAATGCCTCGGCTGCGAAAGCTGCGTCGAAGTATGTGAAGAAGGCGCCATTGTTGTCGAAGAGATCTAATCACAGCTCTACTGCCGTCTCCCTGCCCCTGCCGGTTAATTTTCAGGGCAGGGGGGCGCTCTCCTTCGTTGGTCCCCCCCTTCATCATGATTATTACCCCAATTGATCGTAAACAAAATGAGATAGGTTTTTAAAACCGCACCAAAAGTCCCAGGCCGAGTGCATATGAAGTCCAGGTGACCTCATTTAATTGCGTTTTGGCGGTAGTTCCATCGGAAAAGAACACTTTGTCCGTTCCGTCATCGGTGGACCAACTCTGATAATCGTAGCTAAAATTCAAAGCGATGTGGCGCTGCAGCGCGAAATTGAATCCGGTTCTAATGATCCAGCCGTTGCCGTCGGCATCATGTTCAAAGCTTTTCGGATGCCTGAGATCGTCCCGCAGATTCCAATCCGCCTCGGCTTCATAGTCAGCCCAGTGATACTCATAGCTGAAAAATGTTTCGAACCGTTGGGCAAAGGATTTTATTTCGGCGGCCCTGAATTGCATGTCAATGCCGATCCAGGGACCTTTCCATTTGGTGTCATAGGAGCTGTCTAACCCGGGAAATGACCCCAAGGCCGGGATAGTCTGGTAGCCATCAGTGATCTTCAAATTCTGTTCGTGATGTGAATAACCCACCAGCGGGGTGATGGTCCCGATGATATTTTTGCCGGTTCGGAACGGATAGCCGACTGCCAGGGAGACATCCCACACATTGTCACCGTCCGTACTGTTGTTGGATCGCGAAAATTCATAGGTTCGGTTGTCTCCTAAATAGTCCGAATCCTGGTTATCACCATCAAAAATCCAGCCATAGTCAGCCGACCCATGCAGGGCGACGATATTGGGCCATACCAGACGGCCTTGAAATTGCACCTGATAACTCTCAAGGTCGTCCCAGGTCAATTCCGACAAAATGTTGGGATTATTTCCGCTGGAATCACCGGCGATGCTCCAGTCCAGATCATCCCTGCGGTAGCCTGCACTGAATATCATTTCCGCTTCCGGTTGGAATCTGGAAGCCTGACCCTCAGCAGACTTAAAGCTGCCGGTAGCGACGCTGTTTTCGCCATAAACGTAGCCTGCCGTTCCAGCAATAGAGAACAAGGCGGCAAACAGATATATCAAAACAGGTCTCAAAGCCGTGAGATTGCTGCCTCTTAATCCAAACGCCATATGCGTCAACTCAGTGGTCATTATTTAATTTATCCTTTCTCGATTAAGCTGCCCGGTTATTCCAGACAACTATATCGGTCCGATGGGTGAATACTTAACCTTTTGCTTGACCTCTACTCCGTAAGTGAGCAAATGACCTTAGCACTTGATGCCGTTGCAGGATCGCGGGTCTATTTGACGGGCATATGCCTGGGAAAAAATGATTGATAGAATCATTAATATCATAAAATTCCCAAATTCGGTAAAGGCATACATACGGCTTGCACGCTGCAACAATCTGTGATAATTCTACATTTTATGAAACAATACCTAATCGACGAGTTGCGGGCGGCCGATTATTCAGCGCTCAAAACTTTTCTTGAAAAACATTACGGTCCGGTAGCCATTGACGGTATCTACTGGATTCCGGTTGAGAACGAATTGCTATCGGATATTCAAAAAGTGCACCGGGAATGCCAACCGCATTATTTTGCCGTCGATCTTGACGAGAACCGGATGTCATGCGAACTCCTGGTGCGCACCAAATGCCGTATACGCTGCGACTGTATTCGATATGCGACCGAAAAGCAGCGCAACTGGTTTATCGCATTAATTGATGGTATTTTCAACCAGCTGGATATAATGACCTGATTGATGTCGGCCGGCTGGATAAGAATTACATGATACGAACGACATATATTATATTATTCGTGGTGCTTACGACTATTTTTTGGGGTACGACTGCCATTATCATATCATTTTTTTCCCGCACAGGAAACCCGGTCCACATCATCGCCAGAATCTGGGGCCGGGGCATCCTGTTTGTCAGCCGCATCAAGGTTACCGTCAATGGGTTGGCGAACATCGACCCATCCCAATCGTATATCTTCATGTCCAACCATCAGAGCAATTTTGATATCCCGGTCCTTTTGGCTTACCTTCCCGTTCAATTCCGGTGGCTGGCCAAAGCCGAACTTTTTAAAATACCCATCTTCGGGCGTGCCATGCGTGGCGCCGGCTATGTTAAAATCGATCGCTTCAATCAGGCATCCGCCTTTGAGAGTATCAGCGAAGCCGCCCGCAAGATGAAAAATGGTGTGTCCGTCATGATATTTCCGGAGGGAACCCGCAGTCGGAATGGCAATATCCGACCTTTTAAAAAAGGCGGCTTTATCATGGCGGTGGATTCCAAAGTTCCCATAGTACCGGTCATTTTGCAGGGGACATGGACGATCATGGACAAGAGCAGTTTGAGAATCAATACCGGAGAAGTTTCTTTGAACATTGAAACACCCATCGCCACCATCGGCTATACACGGGATAACAAAGATGATCTGATCGAATCCGTCCGTGCGGTCATCTGCGAAGGTTTTGAGAAATTGTAGAACAACCCTGAACCCTGAACCTTTGAACCATAATAAGCTATGCCACTTCTTAAAATAATTCCCCTGGGCGGCCTGGGAGAAATCGGCATGAACATGATGGTCTTCGAATACGGAGATACCATGTTTGTGGTCGACAGCGGCTTGATGTTCCCTGAAGATTACATGCTCGGGGTTGATTTTGTTATACCGAACCTGGACTATATCCGGCAAAACCGATCCAAATTTGCCGCGATTGTTTTAACCCATGCCCATGAAGATCACATCGGAGCGTTGCCATATCTGCTCAAAGAAATTAAAGTGCCGGTGTTCGGGACGCCGTTTACCCTGGGACTGGTGCGCCACAAACTTGAAGAACTGGATCTGATTTCAGGGGCTGCGCTGCATGAAATTTACCCAGATGAAAAATTACGGCTGGGTCCTTTTGAACTCGAATTTATCCGGGTGGGGCACAGTGTGGTTGACGGCCTGGGGATGGCGATCCACACCCCCCGGGGTCTTCTGGTTCATACCGGTGATTATAAAATTGGCTATGGTGCTGTCGGCGGTATGACAACCGATCTGAATAAATTTGCCGCCTGTGGTGAAAAGGGTGTCCTGGCGCTTTTGTCCGATTCCACCAACGTGGAGAAAGAAGGATACACCATCTCCGACGGTGAGGTCGGTCAGACCCTGGATCGAATAATCAGCGCCCATCAGGGTCGTGTTATCGTTGCCCTGTTTGCCTCCAATGTCGCGCGGATTCAGCTTATCGTCGACATCGCCAGGAACCGGGCCAAAAAGATTGTATTCGATGGCCGCAGCATTGAGGTCAGCGTCAAGATTGCCAAATCCCTCGGGTATTTGATAATCCCCGATAATATGGAGATTAAAATCGGCCAGGTGCCCGACTTTGCGGATGATGAAATTATCATCATTACGACCGGCAGTCAGGGGGAGCCGATGTCATCTCTGGCGCGCATGGCCTCGGGTATCCACAAGCAAATTAAAATCAAGGCCGGTGATACGGTAATTCTGTCATCCAAGTTTATTCCGGGCAACGAGAAGGCCATCGGCAAGATTATCAACAATCTTTACCGCAAGGGCGCCGACGTCATTTATGAAAAAATATCGGATATCCATGTGTCGGGTCATGCCTTCCGGGAAGAGCTCAAGTTGATGATAAACCTGACCAAGCCCAAGTATTTTATCCCGATTCACGGAGAGTTCCGCCATTTAATCCTGCATGCCCGGTTGGCCCGGGGTGTGGGGATTGCCGAGAATAATATCTTATTGGCTGAAAACGGCCAGATTATAGAATTTAATAAAGCCGGCGGCCGGCTCAACGGAAGTGTTACCACCGGCCGGGTGCTGATCGACGGCAAAGGCGTGGGCGATGTCGGACGCAGCGTACTGCGGGAACGACGCGTGCTCTCGGAGGAGGGGTTGGTTGCCGTGACCATGGCCTTTGACGAGGAGACCGGTATTATAGTCTATGGACCGGAAATTGTATCCCGCGGCTTTGTCTTCGAAACTGAAAGCGGTCATTTGCTCGACGACGCTCAATGTGTGATTCTGGAGGTCGTGGAAGAAATTGCGCCCGAAGTCCCCAACCGGGTCGATAAAATTCGCTCAAAAATGCAAACCGCCCTGCGGCAATATTTTTTCTTTACCATCGGACGCCGGCCGGTTATACTTCCATTTATTATGGAAGTCTAACTGGTGACGGGCCACCCTTGATTAACGAATGACGAATGGCTAATGAAGGAATTCTATCTGTTTCAATAAGGCGAGGAGGCCGGGAGGCTCGGAGCATAGCGCAAAGAGCATAGGGAAGGGAAAGAAACATAGAAGTTGAGAAAGTGAGAGGCGCCGACGCGCCGGTTGATTGAGTTGAATGGTCCAGTGAAATACGCTTTGCTTCGATTAAAGCGTCTTGCGGCGTTTTATTTGAAGCTAGCGGTTACTATTGAACAATTCAAGGTTTAAAGGTTGATTAAACAGTTGCTTACGAACTTATGAACTCACGAACTTAACAGCTTATGAGCTTAACAGCTTATCAGCTTCTGTCTTCTGTCATCTGTTCTATGGGTTACAAATGAACCAATAACAAATAACCAATAACTAATAATCAATTGCCAGCATGCGCAAAGAGATATACGGCATCATTCTATTTTTCCTGGTTATCTTCACGCTGATAAGCCTTTTGTCTTACAGCCCCGGAGATCCTTCAATCAACAACGCTAAAGCCGCCGGGCAAATACACAATCTGTTCGGTGTGGTCGGTGCGCATGTTTCCGGTTTATTGATCGGACTGTTCGGTCTGGGAGCCTTCTGGATACCGATTCTCCTGTTGCTGGCAAGCATTCAATTTTTCGGCAACCATCCCAGCCGCGCCATGATTATAACGCTGATCGGCGGTGTTGTCCTGGTGGTTATCACCGGCAGTCTGCTTTCCATCAAACAAAATCATTTTATCCTATTCGGCAGTAAATTTTCAGCCGGCGGTATTGTCGGCATCCCGCTGAAAGCTTTTTTGGTCAGATATACCAACACTGCCGGCGGCGTGATCATTTTACTCCTGCTGTGGATAATTGGATTTATTCTGACCACCGGATTTTCGCTGATTGCTTTCGGCCACCGCTTCGGCAGATGGATGAACGCCATTGGCGATCGCCTGAAAACTTTTTATCTGAAACGCAAGGAGCGTAAAGAAAAGGCCAAAAGGCTGTCCCTGGTCGATGCCGATAAAATCGCCAGGCGAGTCAAGGAAATCAAGATCAAGCAATCGGCGCCCAAGCCGGTAAAAGCGGTGCCGCCCCCCAAACAGGAAGTCTTTGACTTCATGCGGAGCGGCAAAGGCTATCAGCCACCACCGTTTGGTATCCTTGAAGATCCGGAAGCTTCAGCTGCTTCTTCCAACAGCGAAAATTTGCGTATGCAATCGCAACTGCTTGAAAAAAAGCTGGAAGATTTTGGGGTCCATGGCAAGGTCGTGGAGATATCCCCCGGACCGGTTATTACCACATTTGAATATGAGCCGGCTGCCGGAGTGAAAATCAATAAAATCGTCAATCTTTCCGATGACCTTGCCCTGGCTCTGCGGGCGACCAGCATCCGGATCGTGGCGCCGATTCCGGGTAAGGCCGCTGTCGGCATCGAGGTTCCCAACAGCCACCGCGAAATGGTGCGCTTCAAAGAAATCGTGGCATCGCCCGTGTTTGATAAATCAAAGTCCAAACTGACCATTTGCCTCGGAAAGGACATTGTCGGTAATCCGGTGGTGGCGGAGCTGGAAAAGATGCCCCATCTGCTGATTGCCGGTGCTACCGGAACCGGTAAAAGTGTGGCATTAAATGCAATGATATGCAGTCTGCTATACAAGTCCACGCCCGACGAAGTTAAGCTCATCATGGTAGATCCGAAAAGAATCGAACTTTCCAGCTATGATGGAATTCCCCATTTGATTACACCGGTGGTAATTGATCCCAAAAAGGCAACCAATGCCCTTTACTGGGCGGTTCGGGAGATGGAAAGACGCTATGAGCTGCTTTCGCAGAATAATACCCGCAACATCAAACAGTACAATAATAAAATCGAGAAGGAAATAAAACCAGATGACGGTGACGAGGTAAAAAAACTGCCCTATGTAGTCATCATCATTGACGAGCTTGCCGATTTAATGATGCTGGCCTCCCGGGATGTCGAGGTCACTTTGACTCGTTTGGCCCAGATGGCACGTGCGGCCGGCATTCATCTGATTCTTGCCACCCAGCGACCTTCGGTGGACGTGTTAACCGGCATTATCAAGGCGAATTTCCCCACCCGGCTGACCTTTCAGGTTTCTTCCAAAACAGATTCGCGAACCATCATTGATACCAATGGTGCTGAAAACCTGCTGGGCAGCGGTGACATGTTGTTTTTGCCGCCGGGCACAGCCAAACTGCAGCGCATCCACGGGGCCTATATTTCCGAGGAGGAACTGGGTCAAATTACGGGATTTTTGCGGGCCCAGGCAAAACCCGAGTATGATGAGAAAGTCACCGAAGCCGCAACCCCGGAAACCGGAACAGACGAAGAGCAGGAATACGACGAACGATATGATGATGCGGTGGCACTGGTCACAAAGTCCGGACAGGCATCAATCTCCATGGTCCAACGGCACCTGCGCGTCGGGTACAACCGTGCAGCCCGCATCATCGAAGTCATGGAAAAAGAGGGCGTCGTCGGCCCCTCCGACGGCGTTAAACCCAGGGAAGTTCTTGTTAGAAGCTATGAACCGAAAGGTTAAAGGTTAAAGGAAAAAGGATAAAGGGTGGGTCTTGTTTGATCCGGAATTTGATTTGCCGCCAATAATCAGCAACCCATCCGCTTTTAACATTGAACTTTGAGCGTGGCGCATTGCGCTCTGCACAATGCTCTCCATCCCGGGGACAAGCGCCGCGATCTGGAAGCTGCTTAATCCTTTTCCTTTGGCCTTTATCCTTTTTCCTTTAACCTTCACCCCTGCCTGTATCATGAAATAGGACTACCAAAGTGGAACTTGACATAAAACTGGTGCATTCAACCAAAGGCTTTCTCGACGACGACGAAGGACGATGTCTGTATGAAATGGCGCTGCAGGCCGGCCGTCTGGGACCGTGCCTGGAAATAGGAAGCTATTGCGGCAAATCCACTGTGTTTTTGGGGACAGCCTGCAAAAAAAGCGACAGCATCTTATATTCCATTGATCATCATCGCGGATCCGAGGAACAGCAGCCCGGCGAGGAATATTTCGATCCTGAACTGTTCGACCCGCAAAGCGGTCAAATCGATACCTTCAGGCAATTCAGGAAAACGATAGAATCAGCCGGAATAGCAGATACGGTGGTACCCATCGTCTGCCGCTCGGAAGTCGCCGCCCGTCGCTGGGCAACTGCCTTAAGTCTGGTGTTCATCGATGGTGGACATGCGTTGGAGACAGTGTCTACCGATTACCGTTTTTGGGCGAGACATCTCATGGCCGGCGGCTATTTGTTGGTTCATGATATTTTCCCGGATCCGGCCGGTGGCGGGCAGGCACCCTTTGAGATTTACAAACTTGCGCTGGCATCCGGTCTTTTTCAGGAAGTCAAAATGGTTAAAACCCTGGGGGTGCTACAAAGATTGAAGATTTAAGATTGAAGAATGAATATTTAAGGTATTCTATCAATTAAATATTATTAGCCCTTTGGCCCCCCGAATTTTATGCCAATTTAACGAAATTCATTTGAGAAATTAAATAGTCCGTGTTCTTCCGTGTCCATCCGTGGTAAAATTTTTATCTAACCCGCAACCCGCAATCCAAAACAGACCCATTCCTTTTTCCGACTTCCGCATTCCGACTTCCGCATTCAAAATTCTTTTCTAAAATAGATGACCGTGCTTTTACCCAAGAGGGGATTTAGCAGTCGATCAAGAAAGCGGATCAGGATCGGCTGCTTCATAATGTCCCACGTCAGAAAGCGGTGATACAGGTTGATCGGCAGGCAATCCGCGCGGTCCGGGCCGACCAGGCATTTGAGCCACCAGAACGGCGTATGCAGACTGTGAGCATAGTGGCGGGCCCACTGTTTGACGCCGCCCTTTTGCAGATCGGTGACGAGCTTTGCCTGCTGAAAGATCCGCACATGCCCTCCTGCGGTGGTGTGATAATCGGTCGAAAGAGCCCAACAGATGCGTTCCGGCCAGTAGCGCGGGACGCTGACCACCAAATCAGCGCCCGGCTTCAATACCCGGACGGTTTCGTGGATGGCCTGCAAATGATTTGGAACATGTTCCAGAACTTCCGAGCAAATAATTAGATCGAAATAATCATCTTTAAACGGCAGATCGGTAACATCAGCAGCGGCAAGGCTCCACACGCCACCCCCGTGTTCGCCCAGCCGGTCATGCAGTGTGAGCCGTTCGGCGGCCTCGGTCAGATCGTCGTAGTTAAGGTCGGCTCCGACGGTGATAACTTCAGGCAATCTATACGCAGCGCAGATGTGGCGGCCGGAACCGCATCCGATGTCAAGGATTTTAAAGCCGGGTTTGATCTTTAGCCGGTCAAAATCGACGGTAACCATCGATAACCTCCCGGTAGGCCGCAACGGTTTTCTCGGCGGCTTTGGACCAGGTAAAATGTTTCTGAACCCGTTGATAGCCGGCGAGGCCCAGATCGGCGGCCCGCTTGGGATTGCTAAAAATTTCCTGTATGCCCCGGGCCAATGCCCGGTGATCGGCCGGCGGTACCAATATGCCGGCATCTCCCACCACTTCCGGTAGCGCCCCGCCGGTGGTGCTGATAACCGGAACCCCACATGCCATGGCCTCACCTACCGGCAAACCGAACCCTTCATAAACGGACGGCACAACCGCCACGGTGGCCCGGGCATATTGGCGCACAAATTCGCAATGGTCAATCCGGCCTGTGAAATGGATCAGATGACCGATGCCTAATTTTCTGATCAGTTTAACAATGGTGCCGTCTTCTTTCGGGCTGCCGACCACTGTGACATCGATTTTTTGTGTTTTCGCCAGTTCGGCTACCGCCTGGAAGAGGAAAAAGAGACCTTTTAACGGCGTATCGGCACTGTTGGTGACGATAATTCGGTTTTTTCTTCTTTGGATTTCGGGAATGGGATAAAACAGGTCCGTGTTGATGCCGTTGGGTATTATTCTGAAATTAGCGGGCCGGATATTAAAATCACGGCTGATATCATCTCTGGCTGATCGAGACACGGTGATGATACGGGCCAGGGCTCTGGACACCCGCTTTTGCATCCCGATAAATGAGTGCCAGCGCCACTGTTTCATTTTTTTTAAAGCGGCAGACTCCGATTGGATGGCCAATTTGCGATCGACGGTAATCGGATGATGAATGGTGGCAATCGTCGGCACTCTTTTACTGACGGCCCATATTCCGTAAGAAAGGCTTTGGTTGTCGTGCACAATATCATAGGCCCGCAACCTGGAACGTAATAACCGATAGGCCCTTAGCCCGAAGGTGAAGGGTTCGGGAAAACCCATGGTTGAAACCCCGATCCATTCGATAAGATTGACCGGATCCATCAGTTCTTTGATTTTCGGAACCCTAAACGGGTCCTCCGGGTTATACAGATCCAGCCCCGGGAGATGAAATAGCGGGATATCGTCATCCAACTGCGGATCAGGTGGCCCTGAAATAACCTCAACCCGGTGGCCGAGATCTTTAAGGGCCCGGCTTAAATTTTTTAAATATACCCCCTGTCCACCGCAGTGGGGATTGCTGCGGTAGCTTAACAGACAGATATTCAATGGTGATTGAGGTTTCATCGGTGCCATCAAATACAGGGTCTTGGTTAGCTTCGTCAAGGGCTTTTTCAACGAATTAATCCGCCCTGAAAAATAGTACCTCCAGGATCACAGCTTGTTTTATTGACAGGATGCCTCTATCATGAAATTATGATTTTCGAACCGGTTAAGGATTTGCGCCGGCGGATCCGGTGTTTGCACTTAAGCCCCCTGACACCCTGTATTTGCTAAACGATTTTATTTTTTTAATTGAAAGCGGCCGAAATGAATCATGATCTCCCAGACACGGTAACCCTGATCGAGGTCGGTCCGCGAGACGGATTCCAGTTTGAAAAAAAGATCATTCCCACTGATTTAAAGATTGAAATCATCAGCGGCCTGGTGGAAGCCGGACTCAAGCAAATCCAGGTCACCTCTTTCGTAAATCCTGATAAGGTTCCCCAAATGGCTGATGCCGAAGACCTGGTCAGGCGGCTGCCTGAATCCGCGGATGCGATATACAGTGGACTTGTCTTAAATACCAGGGGAGTTCGGCGGGCTCAACAGGCAGGATTAACCCATGTGGAGATTTCCATCTCGGCCAGTGACACCCATAGTCGCCATAATACCGGTATGTCCTTAGCCCGGGCGGTTACCCAGGTCAAAGAGATGATCGGGTTGGCTCACCAGGCGGATTTGAATATTCGAGCCGGGATTCAATGTGCCTTTGGCTGTGTTTTTGAAGGTGAAATTCCCCAGCAGCGGATCCTTGGTTTAGTTCGCGACTATGTGTCCTGCGGGGTGGATGCGATTGCGATATCCGACACCACGGGAATGGCGGACCCGGTCGCGGTTAAAAAACTGATGGGGATGCTCGTACCGGAAATTGGTTCAATTCCCATCATGCTTCATTTTCATGACACCCGTGGCCTGGGATTGGCAAATGTTCTGGCGGCTTTGCAATGCGGTATCACGCATTTTGACACGTCGCTGGCCGGGATGGGTGGATGTCCGTTTGTGCCGGGTGCGACCGGAAACATTGCCACCGAGGATACCGCCCATTTGATGGCCGCCATGGGTATCGCAACCGGTATCGATATTTCCCGGGTCGTGCCCTGTTCCCTTCGTCTGGAGAATTTTCTGAATACCAGGTTTCCCGGCAAGATTCATCGTCTCCCAATTCCGACAAACGCGTAAATCCGCCTAAAGTTTTCCCCTGACCGGACGATATCAACCATATAGGTTTTTAAATTAAGCTCGTTAATCCCGCCGAAAAGTTTGACCGCGGGAAAATCTCCCGGACCCTATTGTATGGACGATCACAGAAAAGAAACCATTCTCTTTGTCGATGATGAAGAGAGTATTTTAAATGTTGTCACTGAATTTTTCAAACGCCAGGGCTATCAAATCCTGACCGCCAGAAACGGTGTGGAAGCCATGGAAATTATTGAAAACGAAAGGGTGGACTGCTGTTTTACGGATATCAATATGCCGGTTATGAACGGGCTGGATCTGGCCGAGAATATCAGACTGCACGATAATACCATGCCGGTCATCGTCATGACCGGATATCCGTCCATGGAAAACACTATTCAAACCATCAAAAACGGCGTTGTTGATTTCCTGATTAAACCGGTCAATCTCAAGCAGATGGAACTATGCATGCGACGGGTGTTGCGGCAACGCGGGCTTTTCATCGAAAACGTTCTTTTAAAGGAGGAGGTTGAGAGCAAAGAACGTCTTGAGAAATTGAATCAGGAGCTGCTTTATAAAGTCGACGAATTGAACATTTTAAATAAGATCATGGGCAGTTTTACTACCATTGTTTCCAGCGCCGATGTTTTTAAACGTGCGGTGGATGTGGCACTCGAAATTACCCATGCCGACCACACCATGTTTCACATCATCAACGAGACGGTCAAACAGCCCTTTGAAGTTGCCGCGGCAGGTACGTCGGGGACCCACGTGGATGAAAAATTTAGCCGGGCACGCCAATCAAATCGACCGAAATCAAACGGGGGCGAACCTGCTGCGGACCAGGCGTCCTTTATGGATCTGATCATGGAGGTGGTATCTGATGAATTACCGCTGCTTATTTCCCAGAATAACGGCGCCCGTGGTCTGCCGAGAGATCTATTGTCCGTGATGCTGGTGCCCTTGAAAATTCGGGACAAAGTATTCGGTGTTCTGACCGCCGGGATCCAGGACGGCCACAACCGGTTTAGCGAAAAGGACCTTTATTATTTATCCTTTATGGCCCAGAGCGCGGCCCAGTCCATTGAGAATCTTGCACTTTACGAAAACATATACGAGAACCTATTCGCCACGCTTTACGCGTTTGTCAATGCGGTTGAGGCGAGGGATCTTTATACCCGGCAGCATTCAAGCCGCGTAACCGGTATTTCGCTGATTATCGGCAAACAGCTGGGATGCACCATAGAAGAACTCGATATCCTGAATTTTGCCGGTCATCTTCACGATATCGGTAAAATCGGAATCCGCGATGATATCCTGCTGAAGCCGGGCCGACTGACTGATGAGGAATTTGAAAAAATCAAGCAACACCCGGCGATTGGCGCTAACATTCTCGAGCAGTTGGGCATGTGGGAGAAAGAAAGGCAAATCATTCGCTGCCATCATGAACGTTTCGATGGCACAGGGTATCCTGATGGCTTAAAGGAAAAGCAAATACCCTTTCTGGCTCGAATCCTGTCGGTGGCCGATGTGTATGATGCGATGGCATCGGATCGGGCCTACCGCAAACGCATGGAAGAAAGAATAATTCTCAAGGTGATCCACGAGGGTTCCGGCGGCCAGTTTGATCCGGCCATCGTGGCGGCATTCGATGCGGTGTATGAGCGCGGTACCATATCAAAATACATGGAAACCGGCCAATTGGATGACATTGACCGCTGGCACCCCGTCCACGCATGACCGATTTCAGGAATAAATAGCCGAACACAGCCAAGAGTCCGCCATATTTGACATCCTATCCTATCTAAGTCATACTTATCACAAGTCAAAGTGAGGGTTTCAAAGTTTATAAAGTGGCATTAGCGCATGCTGGTTTTGACAGGACGATTTTGGGGCTCCGCAATCAAAAATGGGGCTCGATCAACGGCCCCACGATTGTTTGATTAGATTGGTCGGGGCGAGAGGATTTGAACCTCCGACCCCTTGAACCCCATTCAAGTGCGCTACCAGACTGCGCTACGCCCCGACACAAAGCATACTCTCTAACATGTTGATGGCAGTCTGTCAAGAAAGGATAAATCATTTTGGCGCCGGAAAATTTCGACTCAATTAAGATTCCTGCCCGGCTCAGTCCGGGTGATACGATTGGAATCGTCGCGCCGGCCGGCCCCTTTGATCGAGAAACGCTTGAGCGGGGTATTGGATCTTTGAAAGATTTAGGATTTGAGGTGTTCGCCCCGCCAGGGTTGCTCGACGCCAATGGTTATCTTGCAGGTTCTGATCAGCATCGGGCCCGATTTATCAATCAACTGTTTGCGGATAAAAGCGTCGATGCCATTATCTGTGCCAGGGGCGGGTACGGTTCGATTCGAATTCTATCCCTGCTGGATTATCAGATGATTGCCGCTAATCCGAAAGTATTCATTGGCTTTAGTGACATTACGGTCCTGTTAACCGTGCTGGCCGATCGCTGCGGTCTGGCAACCTTTCACGGACCTGTGGTCACATCACTGGCTGATGCGCCTGCCGCTACCCGCGATTCCCTGTTGCGGGCAGTATCATCGGACACCAAACTGGAAATCAGAGGTTCCGGCGGGCTGACAATCAGTCCCGGATCGGTTGCAGGCATCGTCACCGGCGGCAATCTGACGACCCTGTGTCATCTGATCGGTACCCCTTACGCACCGAATTTTACCGATAAAATATTATTTTTAGAAGATCGGGGGGAAGCGCCCTACCGAATCGACCGGATGCTGGCGCACATGAAACTGGCCGGATGTTTTGAACAATTGGCGGGAATTGCGCTGGGATCTTTTGAAAATTGTGGTCCCCTGGATGATATATATAATATCGTAGCCGAAACCTTCCGGTATAAACCGTTTCCAATCCTGGCCGGATTAGACGTCGGGCACGGCAAGATTAATTTAACCCTTCCGCTGGGAGTCGAAGCGACACTGGAAGCGGATCATCATTCTTTGTCATATCATCGCGCAGCTACCATTATGACAGAAAACCGAGGACGGATGGCAGAAGACAGATGACGGATGTTGGAATTGGGAAGTCAAAAAATGCAACACGTCGACACCCTCATGCAACAGGCAGTGACTGACCAGGTTTTCCCCGGCGCTGTGCTGCTGGTATCCAGAGAAGGCTCGCTGGTGTTGCACAAGGCCTATGGGGTTGCCGACCGGACAACCCGTCGTCCAGTGACCCGGGAAACCTTTTTTGACCTGGCATCTTTAACCAAACCGCTGGCTACAACGCTGGCGTTGATGATCCTGGTTCAGCAAAACCGCCTCGGACTGGAGCAACATCTGGGGGATGTGTTGCCTGCGTTTGGCGCAGTTGAAAAGTCGGTGATAAAAATAAATCAGCTGCTGTATCATAATTCCGGGCTGCCCGATTATAGGCCTTACTACACGGATCTTGAGCGGCTGCCTTTCGGTCAACGCAAAGAGGCTTTGCATCGTTTGCTGGTAAAAGAGCCACTCCTCCATCCGATTGGCGACCGGGTGCTTTACAGCGACATCGGGTTTATGATTTTGGCGTGGCTGATAGAGGAAATTTACGGCGATCGGCTTGATCGTATCGTGTCCGGGAGTGTTTATGAACCCCTGGGTCTTGAAGATCTTTTCTTTGCCGGCCTCAATGGGCCGCATCCCCGTGAACTGTTTGCTGCGACGGAACACTGCCCCTGGCGCAACCGGCTGATGGTCGGTCAGGTGCACGATGAAAATGCTTATGTGGTTGGTGGCGTCCAGGGTCATGCCGGGCTTTTTGGAACCGCCGCCGCGGTGCAGATGTTGTTGCTCGAACTGTTGTCCGCATATCACGGGGACCCGCCGCACAAGCTGTTTCATACGGATCTGGTTCGATTGTTTTTTAAGCGGCTGCCAGATACCGACCGGGCCCTCGGCTTTGATATGCCGGCCGCGAAGCATTCAAGCTCCGGTAGTTTTTTTTCGGAGAACACCGTCGGTCATCTGGGATATACCGGGACATCATTTTGGATGGATCTTAATCGCTCGATAATTGTCATTTTGCTGACCAATCGTATCCATCCATCCCGCGCTAATGAAGCCCTCAAAGAATTTAGACCCATTTTGCACGACGATGTGATGCAGCGTCTTCTGAACCTTTGAAAGCTGAATTGAAAACTTCTTTTTTATGCAACGCCATCATTTTTTTGATGATTAATTGTTCTTGTAATGGTATGATAATTCTGATAATAATTTATTGATATCTTTCTACCATATTTTTAATTGGTTCTGCTCTTTAAAGGCCCTTAATTCTTTTCCAAAATTATGAAAGATTAGCTTCCGGCGAACCAAACACTTACATCACCACGGTGTTAACACGTATCCCAGCAAAAAATTGAAGCCGAACAACCAACGTTCAGTGTCATGACTTAAGGCTGGGGATTCAACAAATCACTATATAAAATTGCACAGCTGTGTGCGTGATAATGAGGTATTATGAATCTTTTTTTAGATGGAATTTTAGGGATGTTTTCCAACGATCTTGCCATAGATCTGGGTACGGCCAACACGCTGGTATACGTGAAAGGCAAGGGTATTGTTTTGGGTGAACCATCCGTTGTTGCGGTAAGTACCGGCAACCGGACTAAAAACAGGGTATTGGCCGTCGGTTTGGAAGCTAAAAATATGCTTGGTAAGACCCCTGGAAATATTCTGGCGATTCGACCGATGCGCGACGGGGTGATTGCCGATTTCGAAGTCACCGAGGCCATGCTCAGACATTTCATCCACAAGGTTCATAATCGTCGAACGTTCGTGAGACCCCGGATTATTATCGCGGTTCCGTCGGGAATTACCCAGGTTGAAAAGCGAGCGGTACGGGAATCGGCCGAATCTGCCGGGGCCCGGGAAGTATTTCTGATCGAAGAGCCCATGGCAGCCGCTATTGGAGCGGGTCTGCCGATCACGGAACCGACCTGTAACATGGTCGTTGATATCGGCGGCGGTACCACCGAAGTGGCCGTTATTTCCTTAAAAGGTATCGTCTACAGCCGTTCCGTGCGGGTTGCCGGTGATAAAATGGATTCGGCTATCATTCAGTACATCAAGCGCAAATATAACCTGCTGATCGGTGAACGCACGGCCGAAGTGATCAAAACAACCATCGGCAATGCTTACCCGGATCCGCAGAATTTGGAAACCATAGAAGTCAAAGGCCGCGATCTGGCTTCGGGTATTCCCAAAATATTGTCCATCGATTCGGAGGAAATCCGAATCGCCATATCCGAGCAAATTGATGCCATCGTTGAAACGGTCAAAATTGCTCTGGAACAAACCCCGCCGGAATTATCGGCAGATATCGTCGACCGGGGAATCGTTCTGACCGGCGGTGGGGCGCTTTTAAAAAATCTGGACCGCCTGCTGCGAGAGGAGACCAGCCTTCCGATCACCGTCACGGAAGATCCGTTGTCGACTGTGGCCCTGGGGTCGGGCAAGGCGCTGGATAATCTCGATATATTAAAAGAGGTCGTTATTACCTGATACGTGCATATAAATAAATGAGAATAAGAAAACCGCCGGCCTGGGGCCGCCCGCCAGAGGCGGGTAAACCTCAGGAGGGTTTGTCCGCCTCAGGGGCACTCGTGCAAAATCCAGGTGTCGCCTGGTTTAAAATATGAACTTTACGCTCCGGTATTCCATGCATCTTTCCGCCTGTCTGGTGGAACTGAGCGTCGCGAAACAGATCTATGTTTTCCAAAAAAATGGTGCTTATTGTTGGCGTCTTCCTTTTGATAGCCGTCAACATAATTGTCCTCTCAGTTAACAGCAGAAGCTACTCGACCTTTGGTCTGGAGCGAGTTGCGATTTCATTTATTTCCCCTTTCCAGGAACTGGTAACCCGCACGATTAGATTCACCCAAGACATCTGGTATCATTATTTTGCGTTGGTTACCATCGCCAAAAAGAACGATATCCTGAGAAGCCAATTAAACCGGGCCTCCGAAAAAAGCAACCTGTGGCAGGAGACCGATCTGGCCAATGTTCGCCTGCGGAATTTGCTCAACTTTCAAAAAAGCATCACCGAGCTGGCTGTAGCGGCTGAAGTTATCGGCAAAGATCCTTCCGCCTGGTTTAAAACCGTTATCATCGATAAAGGCAAGGCTGACGGTTTAACTAAAGGGTTGCCGGTGGTAATGCCCCAGGGTATTGCCGGACAGGTGATTGAAGTTGCCAATCACTATTCCAAGGTAATGCTGATTGTTGATCGCAACAGTGCGGTGGATGCCCTGGCTCAGCGAACCAGAGCCAGGGGGGTTGTCAAAGGTGAGTCAACCGATCAATTGCGGTTGACCTATGTTTTGCGCAAAAAAGATGTCCGGGTTGGAGATATCGTTGTGTCATCCGGTTTAGACGGCATATATCCCAAGGGATTGCGGATCGGGATGGTCTCGGAAGTTATTGAACATGAAGCCGATATATTCCATGAAGTATTTATCACACCTTTTGTGGATTTCGAGAAGCTGGAGGAAGTCCTGGTGGTCCTGGATGTAGAAAAACATAGTTTAGTGAGCCGGAAATGAGTTATTTTTTCAATATCTGTGCCTGTCTTTTTTTGGTGATCCTACAAACTACCGTGATGCCCTATTTGCCGTTGCTGGACAGTTTCTATGATCCGTTGATACCCTTCATTGTTTTTCTGGGCCTTTCCCGTCCTGTGCGCGAAAGTTTGCCTTTTGTTTTTTTTCTGGGATTCATCATGGACAATCTTTCCGGGACTCCCTTCGGGCTCTATATTACGGCCTATTTCTGGTTGTTTGTCGGTGTCAAAGGCATCACCAAACTGCTTCAGGTCAGAAACCGCCTGTTTATAACAACACTGATTGTGGCAGCCGGCGTACTGATTGAAAACCTTATCTTTCTGGGTACACTGACTATCTTAGGACCGGATCAGCAATTGGCCGGCGATGCCGCCAAAACCGTTACCATTCAGGTTTTATGGGCCATCTGGACCGGACCCATATTTATGGTGGTTCTCAGAGATGTACAGAATAGACTGGATGACGGTTTTAGAGCGATTTATGCCCGCAAGGGCGATGTCAGCTAGGCTGGCGATTGAAGAATGAAAATTGAAGATTGAAGAATTGTGGAATCTATCTATTTTATTAAATAAATTTGAGTCGTTACCGGAAGAGCAGCAAATGGTTCGCAACCTATCGCTTCTAAATTTCATTTAATTTATGAAGTGAAATTTTGTCGGTTCCTTAAGAATATAATGATAGAATACCATAAATCTTCAATCTTCAATCAACAATATTCAATATTATTATGTCCGATAAATACTTAAAAACAGCAGATGCCGACTGGTATCGACAACGCATTTCAGGGGTGATGATATGTGTGGTGGCAGCTTTTGCCGTTCTTATTTTAAGGCTCATCTACCTGCAGGTGATCCGGGGTGATGAATATCGCCTGCTGTCATTAAATAACAGGATCAGACTGCAAAGCATAGATCCCCCCCGTGGACTGATTTACGATCGCAATGGTTATGTCGTGGTGGAAAACAGGCCGTCGTTTGATGTCGCCATCACGTTAAAGGATGCCCGGCCGGTTGAAGACACGATCGACAAGCTCTCAGAGCATCTTAATGTTCCAGCCGAGGAGCTTCTTTTAAAATTATCGAACAGCAAAAGGGTGTCGGCTTATAAACCGATTGTTATCAAACAGGATATTGGGCGCAATGCGCTGGCTTCGATCGAGGCTCATAAATATGACCTGCCCGGCATTGAGGTCAACGTTAAGCTGCGCAGACATTACCTCAATATTCATGATGCGGTACATCTGATCGGATATTTAGGCGAAATTAGTCCCGGAGAGCTTACCAGCGGACAACATCCCGGACTGCGCCGGGGTGATTTAATCGGTAAGTTCGGAGCGGAAAAGACATTTGAAAGCTTCCTGCAGGGTGAACGCGGTGGGCGCCAGGTAGAGGTTAACGCCAACGGCCGGGTGGTGCGGGTGTTAAAAACTGTTGCCGCCAAAGCCGGTCAGAATATTCATTTAACAATTGATCTCAATCTGCAAAAAAAGACCGAGTCGCTCTTAAGGGGGGTTGCCGGTGCGGCTGTTGCCATGGATCCCGCATCTGGCCGAATTCTGGCACTGGCCAGCAGCCCGTCCTTTGATCAGAGTTATTTTGTAGACGGCATGTCCCATGAGCAGTGGGATTCATTGATTTCCAATCCTTTCCGGCCTATGGAAAATAAGGCGATTCAGGGCGAATATCCGCCGGGTTCGACTTTTAAGATTATCACGGCCCTCGCCGGTCTGGTCGAGGGGGTTATCGATGAAAATACCGAAGTATTTTGTCCCGGTTATTACCGATTCGGCAATCGGGTGTACCGCTGCTGGAAAAGAGGCGGCCATGGCAAAGTTCGGATCATCAAAGCCATTGCCGAGTCCTGCGATGTCTATTTTTACCAGGTGGGCGAACTGCTGGGCGTGGATCGACTGGCCTGGTATGCCAAGGCTGCCGGTTTGGGATCTGCGACCGGGATTAGACTGGATAAGGAAGCCAAGGGTTTGATACCCACGGCTGCCTGGAAGAAAAAGCGCACCGGTGTTGCGTGGCAAAAAGGTGAGACCCTATCGGTTGCCATCGGACAGGGCTTTGATCTGGCTACGCCTCTCCAGATGGCGGGTATGACCGCAGCGATAGCCAATGGCGGGACGCGGTACAAACCCATGATTCTGGAATCGATCAAAACGGCTGACGGTCGCCTGATTTACCAGAACGAGCCGCAAATTATAGGGAAGATCCCACTCAACGAAAAGGCTCTGCAACTGGTTAGAAAAGGTTTATGGGAAGTTGTAAACAGCGACCGGGGGACTGCCCGGGGCAGCCGTCTGGTAGATATCGACATCAGCGGGAAAACCGGAACTTCCCAGGTGGTTAGCCGAAAAAAGGATGATACGCGATCAGAAGATGAATGGCCGGCTCATCTGAGGCCTCATGCCTGGTTTGTGGCCTACGCACCCTCCGACAGGCCCCAAATAGCCGTTGCCGTTTTAGTTGAGCACGGCGAACACGGATCCGGTGCCGCGGCCCCCATAGCCAGGGAGATGATCAAAACTTACTTGAGAAAAGATTGGCCGATTAACCAAATGGCCATAGACCGGGAGCAGGTAGCTGAAACAGGTGAGAGCGGTTAGATAATAAAGCGAAAATGCCTGAAATGACTAAAGTGCCTAACATTGTGGAATCGCTGCGCTCTATCTTTACTATATAAATTTCCGCAAATGAACCACTATCATATTCAGTTTCATTAGAGCCAAAAAGAATGATATTGTCGCCGTTATGGTAGTTAAATAGACAGAATACCTTAATTTTAGGCATTTTGAATTTTAGTTCATTTATTACACGATATTACAACAACTCAATAAACCTCGACTAAATTTGTCGATACCAGACCATTAAGTGCGATAGACCATGTTTGACAGAAGACTGCTACAATATTTTGACTGGGGACTATTGGGCCTGGCCGTTGTGATCGGAGCCTGCGGTTTGCTTACTCTGTTCAGTGCAGTTACCGCCGAAACACCTCATCCCCAAAAAATCATATTTTACAAACAGGTTATCTGGTTTTCAGGGGCCCTGGTTGCCATGGTAACCTCATTTTTTATTAATTATAAACTGTTTGATCGTTGGGGACATATCATTTACATCGGGAGTATTCTGCTGTTGATCTGGGTGCTGATTTTCGGAAAATCCGCCGGCGGCTCAAGGCGCTGGTTGATGCTGGGACCCCTATCCCTGCAGCCTTCAGAGCTGGCCAAAATTTCCGTAATGATTGTGCTGGCCCGGTATTTTTCCAAGGATGCGAATACCAGGGGATTTACGCTGCGGGAGCTTTTCCGACCGTTTATCCTGACGCTTATTCCTTTTATATTGATTGGGAAACAACCGGATCTGGGTACAGCCGGCTTGCTGTTATTAATCGCCGGCTCGATCACCTTGTTTGTCAAAATTGAGAGACGCTCCCTGATTTCCCTGATGGTGTCATGCGCGGCAGGTATACCGGTGGTCTGGTTTTTCCTAAAGGAATACCAGCAGCGGCGGATACTGACATTTCTTGATCCGGACCGGGATCCACTGGGGGCCGGATACCACATCATTCAATCAAAAATTGCCATCGGGTCAGGCATGATATCCGGTAAAGGATTTTTAAATGGTACCCAGAATGCCCTGTCTTTTCTGCCGGAAGAACATACCGATTTCATATTTTCTGTTTTGGCTGAAGAATGGGGTTTCACCGGATCGGTTGTCGTCGTTCTGTTATTCCTGATGCTGATTTTTTGGGGACTCAACATCGCTCAGGGATGCCGCGAACCTTTCGGAACCATTATGGCCGTGGGCATTACGTCCATGTTTTTCTGGCAGGTCGTCATTAATATTGGAATGACCATGGGATTGATGCCGGTGGTTGGAGTCCCCTTGCCGTTTATCAGTTATGGGGGATCATCCGTCTTAACCACGGCGATCGGAATCGGTTTATTAATGAATATCAGCATGCGGCGATTTATGATAGAGTAAATAAAAAACCGGGAGGATAAACAACAGGCATGAAAAAAGAAAAAAAAATGGATCGTATTTCAACTTTCATCGGTGCGGATGCCAATATTGACGGGACCATCGAGTTTAAAGGTACCATCAGAGTGGACGGTCAGGTGAAAGGTAAAATTGTCAGCAGCGGCGGAACGGTTGTTGTCGGTGAAAAAGCGGCTGTCGACGCCGAAATGCTGGTCAATGTGGCGATCGTCATGGGGGAAGTCAATGGCTCCATTAAAGCCAAAGAGCGTATCGAAGTCTATCCCCCGGGGCGTGTGGGCGGTGATATCCAAGCCCCGGTGGTTTCCATTGAACCGGGAGGTATTTTTAACGGGAGTTGTGTGATGAAAGCGCCGGTGGAACCGGCAGGCAAATCATCCTTTTTTTCAAAAAAGCAACCCGCAGCTGTTGAATCTAAAAGCATACCATCAGATGAAGTATCCAAAAATAAACCCGCATTTACCGAATTAAAAAGCAGTTAGTGATACTGCATTCTGGTTATTGGACACTGGCCACTGACTCCCGGCAATGGTGACTATCTGTGACCGGGGTCCAGCTACCAGAGACCCGCATTCCGCAGCCTAAAACAAGCCCGCCGATAGGTTCAAGCGATGGCATTTCTGTAACAATCCAGGCTACTTATCTCCAAGTTGATTTTTCATAACCAAACCGGAAATATTTTCAAAAAACCTTTGACAATTAATTGCAGCTGATGGTATAGACCGCCGCAGTCGGATTTGTATTCTTTCGGAAATATGAGAAAACAAATAAACAGGTTTGCTTTAAAACTGCTGATGGAGGTTGTTTATATGAAATTTTCTGGTATATGCCGGAAATGTTTTCCGATCTTCCTATTATTGTTTGCTCTGCTTTGTTTTGTTTTCCCCCCATCCGTTCTGGGCTCCTCCGGTGAATCGGGCGGCGGCGGCGTTACGGTTACGCCCGATAGTTCAACCCTGATTCAAATCATCAATTTTGTATTTCTCATATGGGTGCTAAACCTGCTGCTGTACAAACCCATCCGTAAAATTCTGGCCCGGCGCAAGGAAAAAATAGACCTTCTTGAGCTTTCCATCGAAACATCCGATAAAGATGCTTTGGAAAAAGATCAGACATTTGCGGCGGGTATCAAAGAAGCCCGGGCCAGAGGTTTCAGGGAAAAAGAGACCTTGATGCAGCAAGCTGCGGATGAAGAAAAATCGATTGTCGCCGACATCAACAGCAAAGCTCAGGCGGAGATGGCTGATGTGCGTGATAAGATAAAAAAAGAAGCCGAAGTCGCCAGGGAAAGCCTGCATAAAGAAGTTGATAGTTTCGCCGACCTAATATGTCAAAAAATACTGGGGAGGGCAATTTAATGAAAAATTCCGGTTTTGGCCGGCCGTATCGTTTCAGGAAATTCATCGCGGTCCTTTCTTCTCTATTGCTGTTATTGTTTGTTTCTTCGATTTCGGTGGCCCTGGCCGCCTCCGGTGGCGAAGGGGGATCCAAGCCGTGGGAATGGGAGGATACCTATCGGGTCATGAACTTTGCGGTGCTGGTGATTGCGCTTGTTTTTTTATTGCGCAAACCGCTGGCACAGGCCCTGAGTTCCCGGATTAAAGGCATTAAAGCTCAGCTGGATGACCTGGAAGCCCGCAAGGACGAAGCTGAGAAAAAGCTGGCTGAATACAATGAGAAGCTATCCCAGCTGGAAAAAGAAGCCGAAAAGATTGTTGAGGATTACATCAAACAGGGCAATGAGGCCAAGCAAAGAATATTGAAAGAGGCTGCATCTTCAGCTGAGAAACTCAAGGCCCAGGCCCGGCGTAATATCGATCATGAATTCGAACAGGCTAAATTAAAACTGCAGGCAGAAATTTTTGAATCTTCGCTGAAAAAGGCCGAGGAAATAATCAAAAATAAATTTTCGGATGATGATCAGGACCGCATCGTTGATGAGTATTTGAAAAAGGTGGTGGCATGATGAAAAATTTGGTGATTGCCAGGCGTTATGCCAAGGCGCTTTTATTAATCGGAAAAGAGGATGGCAAGACTGAGACCTACCGTGATGAACTGGCCGGGTTCTGTGAACTGGTTGGAAATGAAAGAAACCTGCAACAGGCCATCAACAATCCGCTGTACAATGCCGAAGGGCGAAAAAAAGTTCTGGAATCCGTTATTGAGAAATTGGGACTGTCCGGGATCATGAAATCGTTCTTAACCCTTTTGTTTGATAAGGGGCGCATTAGTTATTTGAGCAGTATCAATGATTTTTATCAAAAGTTGGCTGATGAATTAAAGGGCATTTCCCGGGCCAGCTTAGTTTCGGCTAGCGCGCTTTCATCCGAAACCGTCGAAAAAATTCGTGCCACCCTGTCTGAAAAGACAGGCAAAGATATTATACTGGATGTTGAAGAAGATCCAGGTCTCATTGGCGGGATTGTCACGCGTATTGGCGATCTTGTTCTGGATGGGAGTATTAAAACACAATTACTCAATATGAGAGAATCATTAAAAAGGGGTGAGGGTGTCTAATGGAACTAAGAGCAGAAGAAATCAGTCAGATAATTAAAGAACAAATTACGGACTATGACAAGAAGGTCGAACTCAGTGAGACCGGCGTCGTTTTATCGGTTGGTGACGGTATCGCCCGTGCATACGGCCTGGAGAAGGTCATGGCCCTGGAACTCGTCGAGTTTCCAGGCGGCATTCTTGGACTGGTGTTAAACCTTGAGGAAGACAATGTCGGTATCGCTATTATGGGCGAAGACATCCATATCAAAGAAGGTGATATGGTCAAGCGCACCGGCAATATTGCCCAGGTGCCGGTCGGCGAGGCCGTACTCGGCCGGGTTGTCTCGGCGGTGGGCGAAGCGCTGGACGGAAGAGGCCCGATTGATTCCAAGGAGTCCAGGCGGGTAGAAATGGTGGCCCCGGGAGTCATTGCCCGCAAGGGAGTGCATGAACCCTGCTATACCGGTTTAAAGGCCGTTGACGCCATGACCCCGGTCGGACGGGGACAGCGGGAACTGATTATTGGAGACCGCCAGATCGGCAAAACAGCCTGCGCCATTGATGCCATTATAGCCCAGAAAGATACTGATGTTTACTGCATCTACGTGGCCTGTGGACAGAAAAAATCCACGGTGGCCCAGGTTCATGCGGTTCTTGAAAAACATGGCGCCATGGAATACACCACGATTGTCGCCGCCTGTGCCAGTGACCCGGCAACCCTTCAGTTTATCTCGCCTTATGCCGGGTGTGCCATGGGAGAATACTTCCGCGATAAAGGCCAGCACGCTCTGATTATCTATGACGATCTTTCCAAACAGGCGGCCGCTTACCGGCAGGTATCACTGCTGCTGCGACGTCCGCCGGGCCGTGAAGCCTACCCGGGCGATATTTTTTATAACCATTCGCGCCTCCTGGAGCGGGCCGCCAAATTAAATGACGAGCTTGGCGCCGGGTCGCTGACCGCTCTGCCGATTATCGAAACCCAGGCCGGTGATGTGTCCGCTTATATTCCAACCAATGTTATTTCCATTACGGACGGTCAGATATACCTGGAACCGGGATTGTTCTTTGCCGGTGTCAGACCTGCGATTAACGTCGGTCTTTCGGTATCCCGGGTCGGGGGTGCCGCGCAGGTCAAAGCCATGAAACAGGTGGCCGGTACCCTGCGCCTGGATCTGGCTCAATACAGGGAACTGGAGGCGTTCGCGGCCTTCGGCAGCGACCTGGATGCCGCAACCCAGCGACAGTTAACGCGTGGAGCCAGACTGGTCGAGATCCTGAAACAACCCCAGTATCAGCCGCTGCCGATGGAAAAGCAGGTTACCATCCTTTACGCCGGGACCAAAGGACATCTTGATAAGTTTCCGGTCAATGTCCTGGCAAAGTATGAGGCGGGTCTGTATACCTTTATTGAAGACCGGTATCCGCAAATTTTCTCTGAGCTCAAAGAAAAGAAAGAAATTTCCGGTGATCTGGATAAACTGATGACCGAGGCCCTGAACACCTATGGCGAGGAGTTTAAGGATACAATCAAGTAGTTATTGGTTATAAGTTAAAAGTTATTCGCTAATAGTCGGGATGTCGTTCGAATAACCAGTAACCACTTACAGATAATCTGAGGTTTATATGCCAAGCTTAAAAGATGTCCAGACAAAAATTGGTGCGGTTAAGAAGACCAAGCAGATCACCAAGGCCATGAATATGGTGGCTACCTCCAGATTGCGTGGTGCTCAGACGAATATGCAAAACTTTCGGCCGTATGCCGCCAAATTTTCAGAGGTATTGGGCAGCCTGGCTGAAAAGTCCGGTGATGAGGCCAGCCCTTTATTGTTGCCGCGGGAGGAAGTGAAGAAAATACATGTGGTATTGTGTACTTCAGACCGCGGACTGTGCGGCGGCTTTAATGTCAATCTGGTTGAAAAGGTTAAATCCTTTGTGGCGGAAAAAGCCAGTGGTGAAACGGAGATTTCCTTTACCAATTTCGGTAAAAGGGGAAGGGACTGGTGCCGTAAGAAAAAATTTACCATCGTGGATCAGCACATCGGAGTCGTTGGAACCACCTTCAGTTTCAGTGTGTCTGCTACCGCAGGACGCAAACTGGTAGATGGATACCTGAATGGCGACTATGATGAGGTCTATGTTATTTTTTCTGAATTTATCAGTATGGGAAGGCTGGTGCCAACGGTCAAACAGCTGATACCGATACCGCCGATCGAAACTGACCAGAACGCAGCTCAAGCTGACAGCGGAGAATATCAGGCTGAGCATATCTGTGAGCCCTCGCCTGACAGCCTTTTAGGGGAATTGCTCCCGCGAAGTGTGCATGTGCAGTTGCACAGTGCGTTGCTGGAAACATCCACCAGTGAACATGCCGCACGAATGACCGCCATGGATAACGCCACCAAGGCCTGTAATGATTTGATTGAAAACCTGACGCTTCTATATAATAAAGCCCGGCAGGCGGCCATTACGGCAGAATTGATGGATATCGTCGGCGGCGCCGAAGCGCTGAAGGGATAATTAACAGTTAGTAGTTAATTGTTATTTGTTAATCGATCTTCATCCCGGGTGATGTGGTAATTCATACTCGAATAACAAATAACGAATAACAAATAACCAATTTGGAGGTCTATAAATGGGAGAGAATATCGGGACTATCACACAGGTTATGGGGCCTGTTGTTGACGTGGAATTCGAGCAGGGTAATCTGCCCACGATTTATACGGCACTGATGATCAGCAACCCCGCAATTAGTGATGAAGCGGACAACCTGATCGTTGAGGTCGCACAACATCTGGGTGATAATGTTGTCAGAACCATTGCAATGGATGTCACCGACGGCCTGGTGAGAGGGCAGAGAGTAAAAGATACCGGTCAACAGATTATGATGCCGGTGGGCGAAGCCGGCCTTGGCCGCGTACTGAACGTAGTCGGCCGACCGGTTGATGGTTTGGGTCCGGTAAGCCAGGAAAAGATGATGCCGATCCATCGCGAAGCACCCAAATTTACCGAGCAGGACACCACCGTCCGTGTTCTTGAAACCGGAATTAAAGTGATCGATTTGTTGGTTCCGTTTCCGCGGGGCGGGAAAATGGGCCTTTTCGGCGGTGCCGGTGTCGGAAAAACCGTTATTATGATGGAGATGGTCAACAACATTGCCCTGCAGCATGGTGGGATTTCGGTATTTGCGGGCGTCGGTGAACGGACCCGCGAAGGAAATGACCTTTATCATGAGATGAAGGAGGCCGGTGTTCTTCCCAAGGCGGCTCTGATCTATGGGCAGATGACTGAGCCCCCCGGTGCAAGGGCGCGGGTCGCACTTTCCGCCCTGACCGCCGCTGAATATTTCCGTGATGTAGAGGGACAGGATGTGCTGATTTTTATCGACAACATTTTCCGCTTTACCCAGGCCGGCTCAGAGGTTTCAGCACTTCTGGGACGGATGCCCTCGGCCGTTGGTTATCAACCGACTCTGGCCGTGGATCTTGGTGAACTTCAGGAGCGGATTACCTCAACGGATAAAGGCTCGATCACGGCGGTGCAGTGTGTCTATGTGCCGGCCGACGACTTGACGGACCCGGCGCCTGCCACCACATTTGCGCATCTTGACGGTACCGTGGTGCTTTCACGGAAACTGGTTGAAAAAGGTATTTATCCGTCCGTGGATCCGCTGGATTCGACTTCAAGGATCCTTGATGCCGCCTATATCGGTGACGAACATTATGAGGTTGCCCGCCAGGTCCAGATAATCCTGCAAAAATACACCGAACTGCAGGATATTATCGCGATTCTGGGGATCGATGAACTGTCGGATGAAGATAAAATTACGGTTGCCAGGGCCCGGAAACTGGAAAGATTTCTGTCTCAGCCGTTTCATGTGGCGGAGGTCTTTACCAACACCCCCGGCGCTTACGTCAAGATTGAGGATAACATCAGAGGGTTTAAAGAAATCATCGAGGGAAAACACGATGATCTCCCGGAGCAGGCATTTCATATGGTGGGAGGCATTGAGGACGTCATTGAGAAATCCAAAAAGCTGGCTGCTGAATAATCAACCGTCTCGGGATTGAGGACAAGATATGGCTGAAAATATTAGATTAGAAGTTGTTACCCCTGAAAAGCAAGTTGTCAACGATCTGGCGCAAATCGTTATGGCGCCCGGCAGCATGGGTGAATTTGGCGTACTTGCCGGCCATACGCCTTTTATGACTTCCTTGAACACAGGCGCCATCCACTACCGCGATGAGAACGGCAAGGATCAGTATGTTTTCGTCAGCGGCGGATTTGCTGAAGCGCTTCCGGATAAGGTAACGGTTTTAGCGGAATCTGCCGAAAGGATGGCAGATATTGATTTGGAGCGAGCCAGGTCGGCCCTGGCGCGTGCGGAAAATCGGCTGGAAGACCGCTCCAGGGAAAATGTCGATTTTGCCCGAGCCAAGGCGGCACTTGAAAGAGCGCTGGTTCGTATAAAACTGGCCGGCGGCGCGTCTTAAAGCGGGTTTTTAGCGGAAATTTTTTTCCGCGTTTACACGAAGCAGGAATATTGTATAATAAAGGGTAAACCAGATTATTGGTTTGCCCTTTTTGTTGGGGGATCGAAAGGTGCGTTCTAAAAGTGGTGTTAGACAAGCTTGTCAGCAAGTGCCGCAATAATCAGGGAGTGATGGAGTCTTGGAGTTATGGAGGGCTGGAATTAAGGGCAGCGCAAGCGGCTTTCTATGTTTAGCATGGTGATTCTGACTATTTCTGAAGATGGAGGATAAAGTTTAAAGATCTGGTCGGGAGTCCATTTAAATTGCAAATTTGTTTTTATTAAATCGAATTCATCCGAATCATTTTCCATCACTCCAATACTCCACCACTCCAGTACTCCAATAAGTATCTTATATTTAAAGAAAATATTACTATCAGAAATCAGGAGCAGGCAGACCTAATGAATAAAAATATTGCGGTAATAATACTCGCTGCGGGAATGGGTACTCGTATGAAATCGAACAAGGCCAAGGTGCTGCATGAAGTTCAAGGGAGACCCATGATACTTTATGTTGTCGAGACCGCACGAAAGATTGCCGGTGATGACGTGGTCGTGGTCATCGGTAACCAGGCCCAGCAAGTCCGGGCAATCGTATCCGATACCGCCGAGCTGCTTTTTGCTTACCAGGAACAACAGCTCGGAACCGCACATGCGGTCCAGTGCGCGTTGCCGCAAATTCCCGAACACTGTGATCATGTAATCATCCTGTGTGGCGATGTGCCGCTTGTTCAACCGGCAACCATCTCCGGGCTTGTGGCGGATCATTTGAAGGCTCGGCGCGATATCTCGCTTCTGGCAGTGGAGTTGAATAATCCCTTTGGTTATGGTCGCATCCTGCTCGATGACAACCGGCAAATAACTGCAATTATTGAGGAAGCGGATGCAACAGATGAGCAGAAAAAAATAAAATTGATTAATTCGGGCATCTATTGCGTCGCTAAAGAATTTTTGTCGGTTGCGCTGCCTAAAATTTGTCCGGACAACGCCCAGGGGGAACTTTACCTGACGGATATCATTGCGGTCGGTTATCGAGAAAAAAAGAACATGGGGGTCATGATTGGGACCAATTGCCAGCAAATATTAGGTATCAACACCTGCCAGGATCTGGCAGCAGTGGATGAAATCATGAAAACCGGTTCGCCGATTATTTCTTGACTTTTTGATATATTACAGATTATATTGAATTTAATTTTAGAAGGGGTAAATGTTTTGACGAATGAATTTGTATTGAAACAATTTGACGAAATTGAGCAAAAAGTCGAAAGATTAATTGAAATCTGCAATGCCCTGGAGGCAACCAATTTAGAACAAAAAAACAAAATCAAAAGCTTAGAGGAGGAGATCCAAGGTAAGGTTGAGGCGGAAAGAAGTTACGCTGAGGAAAAAGCCTTGATACGATCAAAAATCGATGGTTTGCTGGTCAAGCTTGATGCGGTTTCAAAAGAATAAGATTGACGACCGGCACGGTATAGGTACTGGAAAGGTAGACTTCAATAAGCATTGGAAGAAATTGTCACCATAGAGCTTTTTGGACAGACGCATACATTTAAAGCCAACTCGGAGGTTACCATGGCAAAGGAGGTAGCTGATCTTTTGGTCAAAGAAGTGACCCGGGTTGAAGATCAGCAATCGAATCAATCATCAACTATGTCAAAACTGACCGTGTTAATGTTAGCTGCACTGAATATAGCCAATGATCATGTGGAATTGAAAAGGAATCATGCCAAACTATTATATGATATTTCGGACCGGAGCGCGAACCTGATTCATACATTGGAAAACAGTGTGCAGTAAATGGTAACCCCTATTTTATGGATTGAATTCGGATAAATGTAATCCGCTGACTACTGCGAATACCTTCTCTACCTCCGATGCCGGCCAAACCTAGCCGATTCCTTCAGTGGACTTTCCGGGATTAATTTATAGGTTAAGGTAGTTGAATAACAGCAAATACTGTTGCCCCTGCCATGTTTGTGATTGGAAGATATTCTTTGACCCAACAGCTTTTAAAACGGGAGCCTTCCCTGGTTTCGGTGTGCAAGTTCTGACGATTGTGCAGAAAAGCCTAAAGAAGCTAAATGGTGCCCACTTTGAACCATAGGTTCAAAGACCTGACAACACGGCATTTTGGCGGGGGCTTTCCCCTTCCTCCCTTTCATTGGATGGCAGGATAAATTCGGCTTTCTTTTCCTCAGATTCGCCTGCAGATATCTTACCCCCGATTACCTCATTTTAAGTTGATTTCAGTAATTTCGGTGATCCATACGCACTTCAGGTTTTAAGAACCGGGGAGAAACATAATGAATGATTATAGTATATTAATCGGCATCGGCTCTTTTTTTGCCGGTTTGTTAATCGCCTTCTGGTTGAAAAGCAAAATTGCCTCTCGGAAGATCAAGGCGGCTGAGGGGGAGGCGGCCCGCTTTTTCGAGGAATCCCAGAAACAGGCGGAGACGCTGTTAAAAGAAGCAGATTTAGAGGTCAAAGACAGGCTTTTTAAATTAAAAAGCGAATTCGACGCCGAAACAAAGGACACCCGGGCTGACCTGAAAAAAAAGGAAGCCCGTTTAATGAAAAAGGAAGAGAATATTGATAATAAGATTGAGCAGTTTGAACGGCGAGACCGCGAATTGGGCCGCAAGGAAAGGCATCTGACCAAAAGGGAAGGCAAGCTGGAGCGCAAGGAACTGGAATATAACGAACTGCTTGAGGAACAAAAACGGCAGCTGGAGAAAATATCCGGATTGACGGCCGATCAGGCCAAGGAACTGCTGATTCGAGCCATGGAAAATGAGGCACGCTACGAGGGTGCCAAATTCATTAAGAAGATCGAGAATGAAACCAAAGAACAGGCTGATAAAAAAGCGAAAAAAATTCTTGCAACCGCAATTCAGCGTTATGCCGGAGATTTTGTTGCTGAGCGAACCGTATCGGTTGTTCAATTGCCGAGCGATGAGATGAAGGGGCGGATCATTGGACGGGAAGGACGCAATATTCGAGCGCTTGAGGCTGCCACCGGGATTGATCTGATCATTGACGACACACCGGAAGCAGTCATTCTGTCAGGCTTTAATCCGGTCCGCCGGGAGGTTGCACGTCTTTCATTGATGAGGTTGATTTCCGACGGCAGAATCCACCCGGCCCGCATCGAGGATGTCGTCAAAAAAGTGGGTCAGGAAGTCGATACGGCGATCAAGGAAGCCGGCGAACAGGCGGCTTTTGATTTAGGTGTGCATGGTATCCACAACGAATTAATCATGTATATCGGTCGACTGAAATTTCGAACCAGTTATGCCCAGAATGTTTTACAGCATTCGGTTGAAGTGGGTTTTTTGGCAGGCATTATGGCATCCGAACTGGGATTGAATGTCAAAATGGCAAGACGTATGGGATTGCTGCATGATATCGGCAAAGCAGTTGATCACGAAGTTGAAGGGCCGCATGCCGTCATCGGTTCCAGGCTGGCAAAAAAATTTGGTGAATCCCCCAAAGTCGTTCATGCCGTTTCCGCCCATCATGAGGATGTGACCCCCAATTCGGTATACGCGTTGCTGGTCCAGGCGGCTGACGGTCTTTCCGGTGCCAGACCCGGTGCCCGTAAAGAATTGCTGGAAAATTATATCAAGCGCCTGGAGGACCTTGAAAACATTGCAAACTCTTTCAATGGCGTTGCCAATACCTATGCAATTCAGGCTGGCCGAGAGCTGCGGGTGATCGTTGAAAGCAATCAGATTTCCGATGAAGAAGCCGTTTTTCTCAGCCGGGATGTGGTAAAGAAGATCGAGGAATCCTTGACCTTTCCCGGCCAGATAAAAGTGACGGTAATCCGGGAGACCCGGGCCGTGGAGTACGCGAATAAATAAATTTCACGCGGTAATATAGCTTACATGTCATCCGAAAGAGGGTGCGCGTAAATACAAATCACTCACTGTTAGACATAAGGTGAAATTTATATGCCGAATGTAATTGATATTTTAAAGGAACGCGGATTCGTAGAGCAGACGACCCACGATCAGGAGCTAGATGAATATGTCGAGCAGGGGAATATAACCTGCTATATCGGCTTTGATCCTACGGCCTCCAGTCTGCATGTCGGCAGCCTGATTCCGATTATGTCCCTGGCACACATGCAGCGAAACGGACATCGGCCGATTGCACTGGTTGGTGGCGGAACCGGTATGGTCGGGGACCCGAGCGGCAAGACCGAAATGCGGAAACTGCTGACACTCGAAGCCCTGGCCGAAAACGCACAGGGCATTAAAAACCAGCTCGCCCACTTTATCGATTTTAGCGATGGTCGTGCCTTGATGCTGAACAATGCGGACTGGTTGACGAAACTGGAATATATTCCTTTTTTAAGGGACTATGGCCGCCACTTTTCCGTTAATCGCATGATCAAAGCCGAAAGTTATAAAAATCGGCTTGATTCAGAAGAAGGCCTCAGCTTCATCGAATTTAATTATATGGTTTTGCAGGCCTATGATTTTTTGGAATTGTCAAATCGTCATGACTGCAGGCTGCAAATGGGAGGAAGCGATCAGTGGGGCAACATCGTTGCCGGAGTTGAGCTCATTCGCCGGGTGCACCAGAAAACAGCCTTCGGCGTGACGTTTCCATTAATTACAACCAGCAGCGGCGAAAAAATGGGTAAGACTGCCAAGGGGGCCGTCTGGCTGGATGCTGAAAGAACTTCTGCCTATGACTATTACCAGTTCTGGGTCAACACCGATGACCGGGATGTGGCTCGGTTCCTGGCCCTGTTTACGTTTTTGCCCCTGGACGAAATTCGCCGAATAGAAACCCTTGAGGGAGCCGATCTGAACAGTGCCAAGGCTGTTCTTGCCTTTGAAGCAACGCTGCTGGCCCACGGCAAGGAAAATGCGATCAAGGCCTATCAGGGGGCTGCCAGTATGTTTGGCAATCGCGATGTTCCGGCTCACATTTTGCCTTCAAGTCCAATACCCAGAGGTGATTCTAAACTCGATGATATCAGCGTGCCGCAAACCTTTATGAAGGTGGCGGATTTAAAAAGCGGTATCCCGGCATTTAAACTTTTTCAGAGCGTGGGATTGGCGGACTCAGGCGGCGCAGCACGCCGTCTTATCACTCAGGGCGGGGCGTATGTGAACGGGCAGCGGATAGATTCATTTGATCATATGATCAGCGATCAAGATTTGGATGATGACAATACCATTGTCCTGCGCTCGGGGAAGAAGCGTTTTCACAAGATAAAGCCTCAGCCTTAAAAAAAAACTGAAACTCATAAAAATTGAGTTGACAAACATATTCAGGCAGTGTAGTTTCTCCACGCTCTGCCGGTGAGCCGAAATGACTACCGGCGCGAGCGATATGCGAGCAATAATTAACGGAAAAAATAATTAATTGCTTGACAAAGGTAAAAAATATAGATAAAAGTAATATTTTGCGCCTGCCTCAGAGACTTGGAAAAAGACTGCAAAATTTTTCCTTCCTGAAGTTTAAAAAAGGTTGACAAATACAAAGCAGTTAGTATATTAAAAAGGTCGTTTTTGCGGGGACACTTCGGTGTCTAACCGAAACGACATCCGCCGTGTCGATCATGGTGGACATTTGATCTTTGAAAACTAAATAGTGGATTCGGATGAGTCGGGTCCGAAAAAAAAAGATGCTGTTGCTCCAAACAGCATTGTACAATTCAATTGGAGAGTTTGATCCTGGCTCAGAATGAACGCTGGCGGCGTGCTTAACACATGCAAGTCGCACGAGAACGCTTCAGCTTGCTGAAGTTAGTAAAGTGGCGCACGGGTGAGTAACGCGTGGGTAATCTCCCCCCGAATTGGGGATAACATTGCGAAAGCGATGCTAATACCGGATAACATCTTAATTACCTCGGTATTTAAGATCAAAGGTGGCCTCTACATGTAAGCTACTGTTTGGGGATGAGCCCGCGTACCATTAGCTTGTTGGTAGGGTAATGGCCTACCAAGGCTGCGATGGTTAGCTGGTCTGAGAGGATGATCAGCCACACTGGAACTGACACACGGTCCAGACTCCTACGGGAGGCAGCAGTGAGGAATTTTGCGCAATGGGGGAAACCCTGACGCAGCAACGCCGCGTGAGTGATGAAGGCTTTCGGGTCGTAAAGCTCTGTCAAGTGGGAAGAACCCACGTGGTGCTAATATCACCATGTGCTGACGGTACCACTGAAGGAAGCACCGGCTAACTCCGTGCCAGCAGCCGCGGTAATACGGGGGGTGCAAGCGTTATTCGGAATTACTGGGCGTAAAGAGCGCGTAGGCGGTCTTTTAAGTCAGGTGTGAAAGCCCGGGGCTCAACCCCGGAAGTGCACTTGAAACTAAGAGACTTGAGTATGGGAGAGGGAAGTGGAATTCCTGGTGTAGCGGTGAAATGCGTAGATATCAGGAGGAACATCAGTGGCGAAGGCGACTTCCTGGACCAATACTGACGCTGAGGCGCGAAGGCGTGGGGAGCAAACAGGATTAGATACCCTGGTAGTCCACGCAGTAAACGGTGAACACTAGGTGTAGCGGGTATTGACCCCTGCTGTGCCGCAGCAAACGCATTAAGTGTTCCGCCTGGGGAGTACGGCCGCAAGGTTAAAACTCAAAGGAATTGACGGGGGCCCGCACAAGCGGTGGAGCATGTGGTTTAATTCGACGCAACGCGAAGAACCTTACCTGGATTTGACATCCCGGGAATCTTTTTGAAAGATTAGAGTGCCCTTCGGGGAGCCCGGTGACAGGTGCTGCATGGCTGTCGTCAGCTCGTGTCGTGAGATGTTGGGTTAAGTCCCGCAACGAGCGCAACCCCTCTCTTTAGTTACCATCATTTAGTTGGGGACTCTAAAGATACTGCCCCGGTTAACGGGGAGGAAGGTGGGGATGACGTCAAGTCCTCATGGCCTTTATGTCCAGGGCTACACACGTGCTACAATGGGCTGTACAAAGGGTTGCCAACCCGCGAGGGCGAGCTAATCCCATAAAGCAGTTCGTAGTTCGGATTGGAGTCTGCAACTCGACTCCATGAAGCTGGAATCGCTAGTAATCGTGGATCAGCATGCCACGGTGAATACGTTCCCGGGCCTTGTACACACCGCCCGTCACACCATGAGAGTTGGTTGTACCAGAAGTCGTTGGGCAAACCCTTCGGGGATGCAGGCGCCTAAGGTATGGCTGATGATTGGGGTGAAGTCGTAACAAGGTAGCCGTTGGGGAACCAGCGGCTGGATCACCTCCTTTCTAAGGAAGAAAACCAACAAAGTTTGAATTTTTAGAAAGATTAAAATCCTTCCGAGTCGTTCGGCCGCTATTTAGTTTTGAGAGATCAAGTGTTGTTCTCTAACATTTGAAAGTGAATGATGGGCTCAACTGGATTTTGGATTTCGGAAATTAGTTTCTACGATAAATCCGGAATCCTCGATCCGAGATCCAAAATCACCGGGGGCCTGTAGCTCAGTTTGGTTAGAGCGCACGCCTGATAAGCGTGAGGTCGATGGTTCAACTCCATCCAGGCCCACCACGAAAGGTGAGGGCAAAGCGCATACACTCTATGCCCCTTGTCCCAAGTGCCGAGTACTCACGGGGGTGTAGCTCAGCTGGGAGAGCGCCTGCCTTGCACGCAGGAGGTCATCGGTTCGAATCCGTTCACCTCCACCAGATCATGCAGTTTGAGAAGGTGCTAACACAGAGGTGATCAGGCAGAGCGTCCCGCTTTTCAAGCGGGGAGGTCATCGGTTCGAATCCGTTCACCTCCACCAGATCATGCAGTTTGAGAAGGTGCTAACACAGAGGTGATCAGGCAGAGCGTCCCGCTTTTCAAGCGGGGAGGTCATCGGTTCGAATCCGTTCACCTCCACCAACTTCAAAATCCCGATAAATCGTTATATTGTCAATCGGTTGACCAGGTTAAATGCGACCGATTGACAATCTAACGATTTGACTTAGTCCGCCTGAGGCCGATTAAGTTACTGCTCTTTGACAATTTGTAGAAAGACATGAAAGCCAATACAAGCATTCATAGTGATCATGTCAATTATTTTGTGGCCAAGCTATTAAGGGCAAACGGTGGATGCCTTGGCACCAAGAGGCGATGAAAGACGCGGCTAGCTGCGATAAGCTTCGGGGAGCTGCTAAACAAGCTTTGATCCGGAGATTTCTGAATGGGGAAACCCGTATCGGGTAGTGCCGATACATCTGCAACTGAATCCATAGGTTGCAGAGGCTAACGCAGGGAACTGAAACATCTTAGTACCTGCAGGAAAAGAAAACAATAGTGATTCTCTAAGTAGCGGCGAGCGAACGGGGAACAGCCCAAACCGAATATGTGTCAAGCCCGAAAGCGTTGCATATTCGGTGTCGTGGGGTTCAATCTGACGGAGTTTCGGATTCGTCGGGAAGTTACAAATCTGATTTATAGCTGAATTTGCTGGAAAGCAAAACCATAGACGGTGAAAGTCCGGTAAGCGAAATGGATCAGACTTCCTGGATTGAAAACCCAAGTACCGCGGGACACGAGGAACCCTGTGGGAATTCGGGAGGACCATCTCCTAAGGCTAAACACTACTTGGTGACCGATAGTGAACTAGTACCGTGAGGGAAAGGTGAAAAGTACTCCGGTGAGGAGAGTGAAATAGTACCTGAAACCGTTTGCCTACAAGCAGTGGGAGGGCTATGAGTATCGCTTCGGCGTTATTCAGCCTGACCGCGTGCCTTTTGCATAATGAGTCAGCGAGTTATTCTACGTAGCAAGGTTAAGCCGTTAGGTGTAGCCGTAGCGAAAGCAAGTCTGAATAGGGCGAATTAGTTGCGTGGAGTAGACCCGAAACCAAGTGATCTATCCATGGCCAGGGTGAAGCGCAAGTAAAATTGCGTGAAGGCCCGAACCGTTGTAGGTTGAAAACTACTCGGATGAGCTGTGGATAGGGGTGAAAGGCCAAACAAACTTGGAAATAGCTGGTTCTCCCCGAAATATATTTAGGTATAGCCTTGCAAATTAAGTAACGGGGGTAGAGCACTGGATGGGCTAGGGGTCTTACCAGATTACCAAACCTAACTAAACTCCGAATACCGTTAACTTCTATTGCAGGAGTCAGACTACGGGAGCTAAGTTCCGTGGTCGAGAGGGAAACAGCCCAGATCGCCAGCTAAGGTCCCTAAATATGTGCTAAGTGGGAAAGGATGTGGAAATGCCCAGACAACCAGGAG
>Ga0210064_1000098_pt1 | contig 39522 bp, 28 predicted proteins | sample Muzzi_CordC_D2_FD_185531 | JGI IMG/M metagenome (GOLD analysis project Ga0210064, IMG submission 185531) | Wetland microbial communities from San Francisco Bay, California, USA, that impact long-term carbon sequestration - Muzzi_CordC_D2 (SPAdes) | ecosystem: Environmental > Aquatic > Marine >... | reverse complement strand
AAATTCGAAGTAATCTATATTGACGACCTATCGCAAAATACAAAAACCCTGACCGAGCCTTGCTGCCCGATCAGGGTTTTTAATTTTTCGGATCCTTGTTGGTTGTCAACTAACAACAAACAACTCACAACCCACAACGAAGACTAATCCCGGCCCCATTTTTCCAGATATGCTCCGCAAAGAGACTCCACGGTGGGGATGTACTCTTCTTTGGGAATCGCCAGCAGGGTGTAGTTGAGAAAGTTTTCCCAGTTGATGTTGCCGCTGAAGATGTTGCCGGCCCAGCTGCCGCAGCCGAGGGTGTCGGTGGTGGGCAGGCCGGTGTTCCAGCCGCCGCTGTTGGCATGGGCGTGGGGCATGTTGCAGACCACACGGCCGACGTTGGCCCGCAGCGCCAGCTTAACCCGCCGCTCATCGTTTTCGGAGTGGATGGATACCGAATGGCCTTCACCGGAAAACTTGAGAATTTTCTCCAGGCGATCCAGCATATCGTCGAAATCCGTCCATTTCCAGACGGTGAGGACCGGCGATATTTTTTCGCCCGAAAAACGGTCTTCCGCACCGATTTTTTCGCCAATTACCATTAAAAATCTGGTGTCGGCCGGAACCGTCAAACCGGCCTGCTCGGCAATAAATGTTGCCGGCCGGGCCACGATGTCCCGGTTCAGGTGGGTGCCGTCCGGCCACATGTATTTTCTCAATTTTTCACGCTCATCCGTGCTGCACAGATAGCCGCCTTCGGCTTTCAGGCACTCGATCATTTGATCGTAAATGCCCTCAAAAAGCGCCACCGCGTTCTCCGAAGAACAGGAGGCCGAATTGTTGGCAATTTTGGAAAGCCGGATCTTATGGGCCGCAGCCGCCAGATCGACCGTATCATCCACCAAGGATACCACGTTGCCGGCACCCACGGTCTGGGCCGGTTTGCCGGCGGCATAGACCACTTTTACCAGGGCAGCCCCGCCGGTGGCTACCGCATAATCGCAGTTGGCCATCAGTTCGGCGGTTTTGGCATGGTTGGTTTTCTGGATGCACTGCACCAGATCCACCGGGGCACCGATCTTTTCAAGCGCCTTGCGCACGTGCTGCACCGTTTCATAGGATGTCTTCTGGGTGCGCGGATGGGGGGAGACGATCTGGGCGTTGCGTGTCTTCAGGGTGCTCAAGGCCAGGCAGCAGATCGTTGACTCCGGGTTGGTACAGGGTACGACGTTGGCGATAACGCCGATCGGTTTGGCGTATTTGCGGATGCCCAGGGCTTTATTCTCTTCGATCACGCCACAGGTCTTGGCATTTCGCATGTCATACAGGGTCCCCAGGGTCTTGTTCTTGATTTTATTGACCTTGTCCTCGGCATTGCCGATATTGGATTCATCCACAGCCATATGCCCGAGCTTGTGGCGAACGTCATCTTTCATCAGCTCCCAGGCCACGGCCTGAACCATCTCGTCGACTTTTTCCTGGGGCCAGAATTCGATTTCGCGAAACGCTTTTCTGGCCTTCGCATACATTTCCTGAATGTTGTCTTCCATGGTCTTGTTTTCCTCCATAGTTCAAAAATAGAATTTAGTGGTTTATCTGAGTTTAAAGGCATATACTCGGAATGATCTAAAATGATCTAAAATGATCTAAAATGATCTAAAATTGTGGTGTCGCTATGCTCCGTCCTTTTTAATATCGATGCACACCGCATAAACAAATTAGAAACAAAATTATAACCAATTCGCCCTTTATGTTTTCCCATAATCGATAGAATACCTCAATTTTAATCATTTTAATCATTTTCTAATTTTAGTCATTTCTTTAACAGGTTCAACCTAACCCAAATTGAACTGAACCAGTTGCCAGGGCTCTACCTTACCGGAATCGAATATCCCATCTCCTTGAAGGCTTCTTTGGCCACCACGAAGAAGTCCTCGATATCTTTGGACGTAATCCAGCCCAGGTTGCAGAGCCTGAAGGTTGCCAGGCCGAACATTTTGCCCGGGTAGATCGTAAAGCCGCGCTCATAGCAGTAGTCGTGCAGTTTGGCAAAATCAAAGCGGTCATCCTCGGGTGCTTTGACGGTGACCACCAGGTGCCCCTGGATTGCTTTGTCGATCACGCACCCCAGCCCGATTTCCTCCAAGCCACGGTGGATGGCTTCCCAGCAGCCGGTGATGCGTTCGTAGCGGGCCTGCTCGCCTTCCTGCCAGTATTCCCTGATGGCCTGCTGCAGGGCGTAGATCACCTGAACCGGAGGCGTAAAATGCATCTCGCCCACCCGCTCGAAAAAGTCGTACTGCATAAACAGGTTGCAATAGTAAGAACGCGTCGGGTAATCTTTGGATTTTACGATTTCATCGATCCGGCCCACCGCCCAGGAAGCACCGGTCATGCCACACAGGCCCTTTTGGGCCGAAGACATGCAAAAATCAATATTTTCTTCTGCCATATTGATGGGCAGCAGTCCGTAGGTCGAAATCGTATCGGCGATAAAAATGCAGCCATTGTCATGGGCCAGTTTACCAATTTCGCGCACCGGATTCAAGACGCCGGTGCCGGTTTCATGGTGGGTGGTGGCCACCACGGCAATGTCTTTATCTTTTTCAAGGGTTTCTTTGATTACCTTCAGATCCGGCAGTCCCGTTGTCGGAAACTCGAGGTTGACGCAGGGGATATGATAATAGCCGGCTATTTCAACCATCCGGCTGGAATAGGCCCCGTTGTTGACCACACAGATCTTCTTGCCCTCGGGCACCAGCGAGTTGACCAGCGCATCCTGGATGATCGTGCCGGAGCCGGTAAACAGCACTGCCGTATATTTTTCCGGATCCGCATGCACCACCCTGACGAGTTCACGGCGGACCTCATTCATAACTTCCACAAACTCATTTTCCCGCGGACAGATGTCGGGCACCACCTGGGCGTACTTGACCGTGTCGGTGGTGGTGGCCGGCCCGGGATTGAGCAGAATGTTGCGTTTGACGGGTTTTACGACTTCCATAATTGGCTCCTTATAAGAAATGCCTAAATTGCCTAAAATGCACTAAAATGGCTAAAATTAGGGAATCCTATCTTTTTAAATTGAAAAGATTGAGCGAAGCGACTCAATAATTTTAGTCATTTATAAATTTTACAATTTTAGTCATTTGCCTTCTATAATTTCCCCACCTTCTTGATCCCGCTCTTCTTACTGGGATCTTCGATCTCTTCCACGATGGAATGACCGCTGCCGATAAGTTTCTTTTTTTCTTCTCTGGCCCGGGCCCATTCATCAACCGAATGACAGATGCCGGATTGGGCCAACTTGCCGCGATCTTTCAATGGCGGAACGGGCCGGTCTTCCGGTCCATCGTAAAATTCCTTGGGGGTCAGGGTCTGACCGGTTCGCCGGGGCTCGTTGCGTTCGACTTCCTCGATATAGTGGGCACCAACGGCAAAGGATCGGGTCACCGCCAGGATAGCCCAGGTAGCCTCTGGTGAAAATCCAAGGTCCAGCATGACGGCGCCGGTGGCTCCCATCATGTCGAGATCAACCGGTGAATCGCTGATGGCCTGGGCCGTATTAACGATCGCTTTGGTGAACTCAATGTACTTTCCGGCCACCCCGAGCTTTTCGGCCCGGGCGATCATGCGTTTGGCTGCCGGATCCTTGAGCATCAGCTCGGAAACCCCCAGGGCCTCATCATGGAGGTTTTCCTGCACCAGGCGTTCGGCGGCCCGCGCCAGGGTTAATCCCTCTGTTTCAGCCAGGGCAAGGTATTTTTCCAGCCGGTTGCCGAAGGCCGAATAGGCGCCGTAGGCATGACCGAAGGCCAGAATGGAGGCGCCGCAAGCCTGGGTTAGAAACGTTTTGGACTGGGCCACAATGCGCGACATCACCGCCGGGCCGGACAACCCGTCCTCTAACGCCATGATCATGACGTAGTTTAGCATCTGCTCTTCTGCGACTGTCGGGATGCGGGCCTGATAGTCGATGAACAGCATGTCCACCACGCCGTAGCCTTCCTCCATCACCTCGGTGGTGTCGTACCCGCGGGAGACGATGCGGTGAACATTTTTATAGGCAACTTCCGACACCCATTGAAAAGGGGCCCGTTTGGTATCCAGCGGCACGGTGCCGTATTCGCGTTTCATATAGTCAAAGGGGTTTTTCGGGCTGTCGAGGTTCCCGATTTTTCCTTTTTTTTCATTAAGCTCCGGTTTGTCGGTTAAATTACCCATTTTTTGTACTCTCCCTCCTCTTTTTGTTTGCGCGCATATTCTTCTCGGTCTTCCTGTTTGGGAACGATGCGATCATCCGGACCGAGGTATTTAATCATGGACAGATCGATCATCTGAACCATCGGTTCATTGCGCGAAGCACCCCAGGCCCGTCCCTTTTTCATGTTGAACAGGGCATGGGCCGCACAGCTGAATCCGCGGCAAACACTGCCCAGGCACCAGGCCGCATTGGGGGAAAAACCGATTTCCATCAAGGCCGTGTTGCCGGAACCGACCACGTTGACCCCGACATAGGACCGGCCTTCCGCCTTGCGGCGGGCATGAAAATGTTTTTCGAGCGCCCGCTGAAACTCAAGGTAGACGCCTTCCAGACCGAGTTCTTCCTGTTTGAGGTGAATCGGCTCCGCCCGCGGATCGCTGTCAATGTGCTGGGGCTGGCCCATACCCATGACCGGACGGCCGGCGTCCATGTACTCGTCCACCAGGATCTTGGCCATCTCGTCGATGGTCCTGCCTTCCTTTTGGGCACGCTCGATGTATTTATTGAGCATATAACCGTGGGCGGCACCGGGCCCGTGAACGCCGCCGAAGGTCGAAACCGCGGCGGCAATCGTGCATGGCAAATTGGGTCGTCCGGCACTGACTCCGATGGAGGCCACCGCCGATGGCGACATGGAGTGCTCCATAAAAACCCCCATCTCGTATTTGAGCATTTTTTCCTCTTCTTCGGTCGGGATCCGGTTTTGATACATTACGAACAACGCATCGCAGAATGAGTAGCCCGCTTCGGCCAGCTCACTCAAATCGTAGCCGCGCATGACGGTTTTTTCTTCCGTCTTATACGAGATGGCGGTCTTTCTGCGTATCAATGGGTCTCTATCCATTATTTCCTCCTGTATTTTTTGTATGATTTTATCCTTTTAAAATTAGTTAGCCACGAATTGACACGAATAATCACGAATGATTGCAATAGCCAAAAGCAGGGGCTCTTGTAATGAAAATATAAAATTCGTTTAAATTCGAGTTAATTTGTGGCTTCTTTGATTAACAGGCACACATTCAGCAACCGGCATTTATTTACGTTTATCTTCATAACTGAAATATATAAATCAAAACGAATAAATATCAATTAATAACCATATCGTAGTATAAGTCAAAATAATAATTTTTATGTTTTTGATAAAAAAATGTCATCATTTATAATGGCCATTTCTCCTGTTCACTTTTTGACGATTGTCACATGTCAACTATAATCTATCGCGGTTAAAAACCGCTCCCACAAACAATATCCATTAATTGCTCAAACCGATAAACACCACCCCGAGCGCTATCAGCGCGGAGCCGGCAATTTTTTGCGGCGCATGCGCTTCCTTCAGCCAGAAAATCCCCAGCAACGCCGAAAAGACGATGCTGACTTCGCGGGCGGCAACAACATAGCTGACCTTGCTGAGTTTAAATGCAAAAAGGATCATCAGGTAGGTAAACAGGACCAGAAAGCCGTCGATTAGAATCGGTCCCCGGTTGCTCTGCCACTCCAATTTCAAGCTTTCCCGGGCCCGGGTCATCACATAGGGGGATAACAACAACAGCGAGATGACAAACATCAAATAAATATATACCGGCGGATAAACAAGGCCGACGCCCACCTTGTCAACCAGGGAATACCCGGCAATCGTTCCCCCGGTAAAAAGGGCCCAGATGGAGGCACTTCCCTTCAAGGCTCGAAACGGCTCGATTATGGCATCAAGACTGAATGAATTCAAATGGATAAAGTAGATGCCCGCGACAACCAGGACGATACCCGCGCCCCCCATCAGTGAAAGCTGTTCCTGCAGCAAAAGTACGGCCAGAATCGGTACAAACAGGGGCCCGGAGCCGCGTGAAAGGGGATAAACCAGTGAAAGGTCGCCTCTCTCGTAAGCCCCGCCCATAAACCAGAAATACAGAGCGTGCAGGATACCCGTGGCAACAATGCAGGTCCAACCGGAGGCTGTTATAGTCTGCTGCGGCCAGAAGTACAAAAACATCGGCAGGTAGCCAATGCAGGCGACCAGCAGAAACCACCAGATAAAGGCAATTTTGCTGCGGCTTTTTTTAGCCAAATAATTCCAGCTCGCATGAAATAATGCCGCAAGCAGCACGATGCCCAGGGCCAGACCACTCATATAAGTGGCTCCACACTAAATTTTATAGTGATCGAATTAACAAGCAACTGAAATAATATTCGCATAACAAGCTTCGGGCTGGGAGGTCCCGCCTCTTCATTCGGGATGACCGATTTAATCTTAGGATAAATACTGTCGGCCTCTGGCAAGGTTGGAGGCAAAAGAATACCGGGCTTTGTGATAGTCCAAGCATCCTCGCATCCCGGCTTCCCGGTAATTTCCCTAAAGGAACAATTATCAACTACGCCAACCAATAACTATTAACCAATAACAAATAACCGTCGTTTATGGATGCACTGCCACCCGAACAGCTTTACCGGAATCCGCCAGCCGCAGCCCCTCGTTGATGTTTTCCAATTTCACCCTATGGGTCACAATATCCTTATAAGGAAATTTTTCGCGGGTCATGGCCAGCAAATCCACTGCCGCCTGCAGATGCCGGGCATCATAATTGTGAACCCCCTTGAGCGTCAATCGGCGCCAGACGATATCGCAGGCATCATAGGTAAAATTGGCCCCCGGCGCGGAGTTGCCGATTTCCACGTAGCGCCCGCCGGTTCGCAAACATTTTAAACCTGTCGGGATAAGGTCCGCAATTCCGGCCACTTCCATGGCGCAATCCACACCAAAATCATCCGTCAAACCGCGGACCGCCTGCACCACCTCCTCGGCCGACATGCTCTTGACGTTGATGGCATCAGTGGCACCGAAAGCCTTAATGAAGTCCAGGCGATGGTCCAAAATGTCGGTCACAATGATGCGCCCGCACCCATAATGCTTTGCCAACGCCGCCGCATAGAATCCAAGCGCTCCGGCCCCCTGGATCAGAACATTTTCGAACGGCTTGACTTCCGCCGCTTCCCAGCCGGCAATCACCGTCGCCAGGGCACAGTTGGCCGGCGCTACCTCTTCGTCGCTCAGAACGTCGGGGATTTTGATGACGCAGGTACCCGGCGTGATGTAGCAATACTCGGCAAATCCGCCGACAAAATGCGGCGGGTCGTCACAGCGGTCGTGGCCGTATTTTTTAAGATGCCGGCACTTCATCATCAGCCCTTTTTCGCGGCAAAAATAGCATTTGCCGCAGTTGTCCATGATGGTCCAGGTGATTCGGTCGCCGACTTTCAGCTCCCGATCGCCGGAATCATGGGTAATCCCTTGTCCGAGCTCGACAATTTTACCCACAATTTCATGACCCAAAATAATCGGGGTCGGCGCCCGTCGCCGACCCATCCATGAATGCACATCCGACCCGCAGATCGTACAGCAGGTGATTTTGACCAGAATGCAGCCCCTGTCCACTTGGGGCAGCGGATATTCTTTTATCTCAAGATCCATTCCGGCTGCCGTCATCACGGCAGCTTTAGCGGTTTTCGTCATCTTTTCAGCCTCGATTTCTACATAAATTCAGTTTGGATCAACTCGGGCAAATCTTTCACACTTTCAATCACATGGGTGTGCCAGTATTTGCCCCAGGCCGTCACCGGGCGCGGTCCGCTGAGCACTCCCACCACGCCGCGGCAGCCGGCGTTGCGGCCTTCGAGCATGTCGGCCGGGGTGTCGCCGATTTTGATCACTTCATGCACGCTCTGGACGTCCAGCTTTTCCATGGCGTAAAATATCATAAAGGGCGCCGGACGGCCCCTTTCGCCGGAAACCGATTCGACGTGCACCGAGCAATCGACCAGGCCGTCGCGCAGCCAGCCCAGCCCGTCCATGATGGCCTCGGTAATTTTGCCGTGAAACCCGGTATCGGTGGCAACTTTGATGCCGTGGTCGTGGCACCAGCGAAAGGTGTCGGCGGCGCCGGGCACCTCTTTGACGCTTGACCGGTAATGGGCAATCATAATTTCTTCATAGCGGTCAAAAACCTGTTTGGCCAGGTCATAGGTCTTGGGGTCTTGGATTTTCTCGAAGTCCTTGAAATCAATATCCTGGCCCTGTGATCGGGCGATCAGGAACTGATAGAGATGGATTTTATTGGTGCCCATGTGAAGCAGGATTTCGTCGGGCGTGGTGTCGAGTTTGTATTCCTGGGCTGACTTGTACAGACAATCCCGCACACCCGTATCATCGTAAACCGTGGTTCCGGACAGATCAAACATGACCATTCTGATTTTGCTCATATGCTGCTCCCTTCCATTTAAAGCGCAAGCCCTCAAGCCGGATCCGCCGGAGGCGAAAAATTGAAGATTGACGATTGTAAATTGAATATTTAAGGAAACGCTGCGCTCTATCTCTTTTTATAAATTGACATAATACCACAACTTTAATCCCGCTTTCAGCGGGATTCATTTCAAGCTTTAGATTATTTTCTAAGTAAAAATTACAACTTATTGAACTTCGAATAAAATATTTTGCTCGGATAATGGAACAAAGTAGAAATAATTAATCTCGGATGGGGATGTACCCCATACGCTTCACAATCTTCTGCCCTTCCGGACTCAAAACGAAATCGATAAACTGCTGCGCTTCGCCGGCGGGTTTTCCCCGGGAGACCAGCATCGGGGCGCGGGACAACAAATAGCGGCCGCTGATAATATTTTCCCGGGTCGGCGCCACGCCGTCGATTTTAACCGCCCGCGCCTCGCCGGGGATGCTGCCGACCGAAAGATAGCCGATCGCACCGCGCATTTTCGACAAGGAAAAGAGCAATTCCTGCGAGCCTTCGATCAATGGGAAAAACGGCGGTTTGAAATTGGTAAACAACGGCTTCAGCAGCATGCCTTCGCCTTTTTTTTCCACCGCGATGTGGGCCGGAACATATTCCTCCGCGCCGATAATCTGCTCCTCGAAAAACTTGCGCGTGCCGGAATACCCGTCGCGGATCAAAACCACAACGCCGGTCCCATCTTCCCATTTTTCCTGATTTCCGGTAAAAATCGCTTTGAGCTCGGCACGGGTGAAGTCGGACTTGCGATTGGAAGGGTTGACGACCACGGCAATCGCATCCCGGCAGTAAGGTGTGCCGACCAGACCGGAGGCGGTTTGTGCTTCGGTCAGCTTCAATGAGATATCGGCCAGATCCGCCTTGTGCTTGTGGCTGACCAGCTGATGGATCCCTTCCAGCGATCCGGGACCGCTCAAGTCGACGGGAATTGCCGTCTTGGCCCCGAATGCAATCACCAGGTTGCGCATCAGCTCCAGGGTGGAGGCCGAGCCGACCACGCGCAGATCGGCCTCGGCGTTCAGGCCGAAACCTGCCAACAGCAGGCAAATCATGAAAAAGCAACGCATCATTTTATACATGGCGAAATCCGCCTTTTTCATCTGGTTTTGCCGGCGACTTTGTTGCGCGCCCAGGCAGAGGTTACCTCGGATACGAGCACCAGAATGATGATCGAAAACAGGATGGCAGCGACCCGGGTGCTTTCCACCTGCTGGACGGTTCGGCGCAGATACCAGCCCATCCCGCCGGCGCCGAAAAACCCCACCACCGTGGCGGCTCGAAAGGCCGCATCCCAGGAATAGATGGCAATCCCGGTCCAGGCCACTCTGACCTGCGGCAGCACGGCATAGACAAAAACCTGCAAAGGATTGGCGCCGGTGGCCTGAATGGCCTCCACCTGCCCGCGGTTGATGGCTTCAATTTCTTCGGAAAACAGTTTGCCGGTAAAACCGAGGCTGAAAAGAGACAGCGCCAGGACACCCGGCAGCATGCCGAATCCCAGAATGGTTACAAACAGGATGGTCCAGATCATCTCATGCACCGACCGGCACAGCATGAGCAGAAATCGGGCGGCCGGATATAAAAATCGCCGGTCGGGCGACATATTAAATGAAGCAAACCATGCAAGCGGGATGGACACCAGGATACCGAAGAGTGCGCCCAGATAAGCCATCTTCACGGTTTCAACGACGTAGCCCAGGTATTCGCTGTCCAGCACATAAGGTATATCCGGCGGATAATAGCGCTTGGCAAAGAGATTGCCCAGCCGTCCGAACATGTCCAGAAACCGTGATAGGTGCACATTCAGGTAATCTATCGATATGGCGACGAAAACCAGAATAATCAGCAGTACCGCGTATTTGATCAATGATTGCGGAAATTTGAAGCGTCGCCAGGAGCGCGGCGCCCCGCTTGTCATTTCAATAGACTCTGTCGGCATGGCCTATCCTCATGATACATATACATTAACAGGTTCATGTTAACCGTTCCAGGTAAATTCACTCCTCATAGGCTCATATGAAACTTCATGGAATGACGAATGAATATTGACGATTGACGAATAGTGGATGTCGCTTCGCTCTGCTTCTTCTAACAAATATTATAGAGAGAATTCCTTAATTCGACATTCGACAATCGGCATTCGACATTCGACATTTGGCATTTGGCGTGCTGGAGTTTCTTTTTCGATTAAACCCGGCCGCTCCGTGGATCGATTTCTTCATTTCGATCACAACTAAAGTATCGCCTTGCGTCCGTAATAAGAGCCGACCTCACCGATTCCAACCAGAAACAAAATGGCGATAATCACTGTGGTTACCCCGCCGTAATTGTACATCACCAGCTGCCGGTGAAACGTCAGCCCCAATCCCCCGGCACCGACCAGCCCCATGATGGTCGCCCGGCGAATGTTGATGTCCCACTGAAAAATCGCGTTTCCCAGATAGACCGGCAGGATTTGAGGAATAACCCCGTACAGAATAACTTGCAGCTGGTTGGCGCCGGTCGACCTGATGGCCTCCAGGGGGCCCGGGTCGATATCTTCGATGGCCTCGGCGGTCAGTTTGGAAATAAATCCGATGGAGCGCATGGAAATTGCCAGAATACCCGGAAACGCACCCAGCCCGACCGCCGACACAAAAATCAGTCCCCACACTATTTCATGGACCGAGCGCGACAGGGTCATAATTCCGCGCCCAATCGGATAGGTAATCGGCCGATAGGGGGTAATATTGTAAGCGGCAAACCAGGATACCGGAATGGCCAGAATCAGGGACAGCATGGTTCCCAGGCAGGCAATCATAAATGTTTCGATGGTCGGTTTCAACAGCTGGGCGAAGAGCGAAAAATCAGGCGGCAAAAAGCGGGCCAGGGCCCTGAATACCGATCCGATGGTTCCGATCCTGTCCCAGTCCGTATCTCCGATGATGGTGCTTTCGATGCTGAAAAGCACCAGGATAACAACGACACCGTAAAGTGCATATCGAATCGCCTTATGTTTTTTTCGGCGGGAAAGTATCTGCTGAAATTTTGATCCGTAAACCGCTTCACTCATTACAGCACCTCCATGGCGTAGATCTCATCCAGGGTGCTTTTATCGACGGCGCCGGTGGGTCCGTCAAATTTTTTGACCCCGTCCTGCAGGCCGATCACCTTATTTGAAAACTCCAGGGCCAGCTGGACATCGTGAATGTTGCATAAAACCGGCACCCCGGCATCCTGCGACATGGATTTGATCATGCGCATGACATCCCGGGCAATTTTGGGGTCCAGGCTGGAGGTGGGCTCATCAACGAGCAGCAGCTGGGGCTGTTGAATCAGCGCCCGCGCTATGCCGACCCGCTGACGCTGACCGCCGCTCAATTCATCGGCCCGTTTGTCGACAAAATCAGCCAGCCCCACCTTTTCGAGCAATTCCAAGGCCCGCTGAATGTCGGATCTCGGATACCAGCGTAAAAAGCTTCTAAAGGTCCCCACATACCCCAATCGGCCGGAAAGAACGTTGTCCATGACGGACATCCTTTCCACCAGGTTGAATTCCTGGAAAATCATCCCCATGTTGCGGCGCGCAGCTCTCAATTCGTGCTTGCCCATATTGGTAATGATTTTGCCGTTCAGGATGATCTGGCCGCCGTTGGGTTCCACCAGCCGGTTGATGCACCGGATGAGGGTGGATTTGCCGGCCCCGCTGGGACCGATGATGGCAAAAAAATCATCTTTTTCGACATTAAAGCTGACGCCCTTTAATATCTCCGGTCCTGATCGCGTGTACCGAATTCTGAGGTCATTAACTTCGAGCGTAGGCATAGGAAACTCCAGCGGAAATCAGTTTACTGAATATCAAACCAGGGGCCGCTTGCCGCCCCTGGAGCATAAAACCAGTCCTTTTACCCGAATAGAACCTAAAGTGCGGTTCAATCCGGGCGTTGATGGTTGTTTGTCATTCGCTGTTTAAACCAATAGGATAAGAGACCCTTCTTTATTGATGCTCTCATAAAAAGTCAAAAATCACCCTCTTCCTTGATGTGAGAGGTTTACCCGCCTTTGGCGGCGCCGGAGGCGACCAGGGGTCGGGGTGAGGATAAATAGCGTAGGCTATACGAGCCGGGGACCGCCCGGGGCGGGGAAATTTGACTTTTTACGAGTTCATCTCCACTAATTCGGTCTACTTCTTGGCTGCTTCCTTGGCCTTTTTGAGATCGCGAATCACATCATAGTCGGCGGATGTCATCTTCACGAATTTGTTGGAATTGACATTTGCCAAAAAGTCAGCGGCGGCAGGTTCATTTTGCAGGGTTAAAAAGGTCTCCTCAATTTTCTGCTTGAGTTCCGGACAAAGCGAAGCCCGATAAACAAAAGGATCCTGGGGAACCGCCGGTGAATACCACAGGAAATTAAAGTCATCCTTTTTGACCATGCCGCGCTCGATGACGTTGTCAAAGCGGTGGGTCGCTACAAACGCCGCGTCCACCTTGCCCTCATAGACGGCCATGGTCGACAGATCATGTTCTCCGGTGTAGACGATCTTTTTAAAGTATTCTTCCAGGGGCATGTTGACAAGCCGGGTAAACAGCACCCGGGGAATAAGATTGCCGGAGGTGCTTGCCGGATCGGTCAAACCAATGACCGCCCCTTTTAGCGACTCAATCGTCGTGAATTTGCTTCCCTTTTTAGTAATCAGGACCGCTTTGTACCCCGGTCCCTCCTCCTGAATATGACCGGGTTTTTTGGCGTAGGTCGCAAACACCTCGACATCCGGGTCTTTGTCATTGGCGATGACGTAGGAGTAGGGTCCCAGCACGGCAACATCGACCCACTTTCCGATCAGGGCCTCCACCACGGTCGAGTACGAGGTGGGCATATAAAATTCCACCTTCTTTCCGGTCATTTTGGAAAGATAGTCGATAACCGGTTTGTAAATGGTTAACTCCTGAATGGTTTCTTCGGTGGGAATGATGGAAAACGTCAACACTTCGGGATTTTCACATTCAGCCAAAGCGCTGCCAAGCAGGGTAAACGAAAAGAAAACGGTCAGAAGACAAGTAATAGCCATCAATGAGAATCTACGATATTTCATGATATCCCCCTTTCCTTTTTTGAGACAGGTTAGATGTTCATCAGGTTGTTTATTGCCGGGTCACCTCCTCTCTTTAAGGAGAATTACGATTACGCCAATTAGGTCACCCTAATAAGTGACGGGCCCAAGAATGAACCACCCCGTCTCAATGACGGGGTATCAATCGAAAAATTTTAATCTCCCCAAGGGGCGGGGAATTAAACCTTCGTCCGCCGCAGGTGGATTAAAACATTTTTGGACTGTGAAATCAGATGAAAACATCTTGAATGCCAGTAATTATGGCAGGAACTCTTGGTTAAAAATATGGAACGGTAAGCCTAAAACAGGCTTTGAATTGATACCTCAAGATAGAATCAATATTATCTCCCGTCAACCACAAGTCGGAAGATTTAATATCATAGACTTTATAACAAAAAGTTATTTTATGCGCCGCCCGGTGTTTAAGCCAGATTACAAACCTTTTGATATGCCAGAAAATCTTTTTTCCGATCCTCAGCATTAATCAGTCGGATAAGGTCCTGGGGGACAATCGCCAAATCGCTGAATATTTCCGCTTCCATGACCAGGGTCTTGTCCCACAGCCAGCGAATACGTTCATGGTGTTCCGGCAACTTGCCGTACTTTTCCAATATGTAGTCCAAACGTTTATCGAGGCCGACGATCCGGTCATGGAGCACCCGCTTGTCTGCGTAATTGAGTATCTGCGCCTCACCGAGCGTTGCCGGGTCCGGATATTCATCCAGCCTGACATGCTGCCGAACTAAATCGCCGACTTCAGGATAACCCTGCTCGGCCAGAAGTTGACCGCCGGTAAGCGCATGGTTTTCTTCGGTTTTAAAGCTGCGGGTCTTAGTGATGTCATGCAACAGGGCGGCCGCCCGGATTAAATCATGATTGAGCCGGTTTTGGCGGGAATTTAAATGCTCCGTTAAAAATGTGGCCACCCGGCAAACCTGCATGGAATGGAGCACAATGTGATCCATCATCTTCATATCGCACATCAGCAAAAAGCACTGTTCCTGGGTTGGAATTCTCATAAGGGTAATTTTCCTGTTTAACTGTCGTGCGCCTTAGTAAACTCCATGCTGCCGCACCGCTGCTACGGCTGCTCTGACATTGTCGGCCGGCGTGGTCGCGCCCAGATTGCACAGGTAGAGTGCAAAACGACCATTTTCACCCCCGACGTCGAGGTAGTGCTGCACACGCGCATTCACCGCGGCCGGTGTTGCCGTTGCCAAAAATGCAGCTCCGATGCCCAGAATCAACGGCAATCCGTTTTCAGCGGCATATTTTTTATAAAACGCCGGACCGAGTTTTTCAACATCCGGATCCTGGCCCTCCACAAATCCGGGGCACACCAGTTGTTTTAGATCAAGCATTTCTGCCGGATTGTCAAGTAAACTTTCCCCGACCCAGTTGGGCACGTAAACCTGAAGTCCGCAAAAATCCCTTAACCGTTCGATATAGGGCACGGTCCACTTTTTTAAAATATCAAGGTTTACAATGGGCAGCGACGCTGTGGCATCGCTGCCCATGAAGCGCCGGCACATCAATGCCGTATTTCGCCTGAATTTCCAGTGTGCCGCACGTCAGCATTTCCGGGTTTGTATAAAATTCCCCGGCCGTCGCCCCGATTTCCCGCATCGCAAACTCATGCAGCTGGGTGCACAGCGGAACGCGATCCGGTACACCGTTCATGGCTTTTTCAAAACGCCGAACGCCTTGCAGAAACGAAGAATAATCCCTTTGAGGCCTAGCAGGCTTTTTCCCGTCATATAGTTCTTGGAAAATATTCAGATTACATGCGTTGACTCAGTTTTATTGTCAATATTTTATTTCGACATTGACAAATATCCAACCGCTTTTAATTTCTATCCATTGTCTGCAAAATACAAATATTACAGGAGACAACATTGAAGGTTGTCATTGCCAGAAGCGCACCCCAAAAAATCTGCCGGATGATCGCCGCTGAATTTCCCGCCGCCTGGCAAATCGTCACGGTGCCGGCCCAGTCCCTGAGGGATGAAATCGGCGATGCGGATGCGCTCATACCCGAGGGCAGTCCGGTCGATGTCGAGCTGCTCGAACGCGCCGGGAATTTAAAAATTATCCAGACCGGTGCCGGCTACGACAACGTCAATATCGAGGCCTGCCGCCGCAGGGGCATCCCGGTGGCCAATGCCGCCGGGATCAATGCCCGGGCGGTGGCCGAGCGTTTTCAGTTCTTCGCCAAAAACATCGCCCGGGTTAAAGCCGGTAAACCACCTTTAAATGAGTTGCGGCCGTTGACCGGCGCTGATAAGGATGCCGGCAGGACAATTCCGGCGGTTGTGCTGCCGGAAGGCTATAACGGCAAAATCCTTTTAGTTTCGATATCGGACGATGGCTTTGAAGAAATAATCATCCTGCGTTCCGGTGATCTCTGGCACCGGGAAATACTGCGCAATACGCAAACAGAGATACGCAATCTTGGATTTCGCAATGCCCGGGTTCACGAACTGGGCGGCGCCCACCTGCGCTTCGAACCGGATGGAAACATCATCATCCACGGCTCCAGCCAGCAGTACGGCGTCTGCGACAAGACGTATGCCGCCCGGCTGGTAAGGCATGAGTTCCCCGGCCGGCAGGTTGACGTTCGTCCATAAAAAATATGGATCATCTCCAAAAAAGTTGGAGTAAAAAACAGTGGCACACCGTAATTTGCGATAAAATATTTAATAAATTAGCCGCAGACAAACGCAGACAGTCGCAGATATTTAGCCCGGCCGACCAGGCTTCGCACAAGGCTTCGACCCGGCAAGCTTGGCCGGACTAAAGTTAGCATCGCTTCGCGATTGATAATTTATAATGAATATTGATGATATTACTGATCAAATCAGAGGAGCCGTATTTAAAGCAAATAGGCTGAAAAAAAACGAATGGTTTTAGATTTGCCCGAAGGGCAACGGGAATAATATCCGGCCACGTCGGCCGGGTATTGTCTGCGTCAGTCGAACGAGCGACTTGTCGGGTCGTAGCTCGCAGAGCGAAGCCTGAAGCGAGAGGGCGGCGATTAAAAATGGAAGACAAAGAGAGTCAACAATTCACCACACCGCATCCGAAATTCGGCGAAGCGTTCAGGTTCTGGCTGAAGTTGGGTTTTATCAGCTTCGGCGGACCGGCCGGACAGATTTCGATCATGCATCAGGAATTGGTTGATCGAAAAAAATGGGTCAGCAATGAGCGGTTTTTAAATGCCTTGAACTACTGCATGCTGCTGCCGGGACCCGAAGCCCAGCAGCTGGCCACCTACATCGGCTGGCTGCTGCACCGGCTGCCGGGCGGAATTGCGGCGGGCGCGCTTTTTGTCATTCCGTCCATCTTCATCCTGTTTGTGCTGAGCTATACCTATGCAGCCTATGGGGCGGTTCCCTGGGTGGCATCTATTTTCAATGGACTGAAGGCCGCCATTATGGCGATTGTGCTGTCGGCGGTGATCAAAATCGGTAAAAAGGCCCTTAAAAACGGAATCATGGTGAGCCTTGCCGCAATCTCGTTTATCGCCATCTATTTCCTCAAGATACCGTTTCCGCTTATTGTGCTCGGTGCCGGCCTCATCGGCCTGATTGGCAGCTATTTTTTACCTGCCAAATTCGATGTCATCAAGGGCAAGACGGCTGCGGATTTCGATGCGGGATATGTCCGGATTTGCGAAGATCCGGTAGAATGTCACATCAATCCTTCCACCAGGCGCAATATCCTTCTGGTCATTGCATTTGTTTTGTTGTGGCTGGTTCCGGTGGTCATGCTGCTGGCCGTCACATCCAACCGGGTTTTTTTTACCGAAGCCCTGTTTTTCACCAAGGCGGCCTTTTTGACATTTGGCGGCGCCTATGCCGTACTGGCCTATATTGCGCAGGCCGGCGTCGGGCATTACGGCTGGCTGACTGGTCCTCAGATGATTGACGGGCTGGGGTTGGCCGAAACCACACCCGGCCCCTTGATCATGGTGGTTCAGTTTGTGGGATTCATGGCCGGTTGGAACTTTGCAGGCAATTTAAGCCCCTTTACAGGCGGCTTGATCGGATCTTTGGTGGCCACTTATTTTACTTTCCTGCCCTGTTTTCTCTTCATATTTCTCGGCGGCCCCTATATCGAAAAATTTCGCGACAATCCTAAACTGTCCGCCGCCCTTTCGAGCATCACGGCCGCCGTTGTGGGGGTCGTTCTCAATCTGGCCGTGTGGTTTGGGCTGCATGTGCTGAACCCCGCCGCCGGAAGCTTCAATTGGTTTGCGGCTGCCATTGGATTGGCTGCCTTCGCGTCAATTCAATGGTTTAAAGTCGGCATGCTTGCAGTAATAGCGGCCTCGGGTGTGATCGGACTCCTTTGGTATCAAATCATTGCTTGATAATTAGCTGAATTTTCCACACAAACAACCCTTCGTGAAGTTAGAGGTCGAGTTACCGCTCCAAATCCACCATTAGCAGGTTCAAGGGGATCGGCCGGGCCGGCGGTCGGGTGGTCACCATCTTGATGGCGGCCGGATCGGCGCCAAACTCCCGCGCCAGCATCGCAGCAATGGCCGGCTGGCAATTGGTGCCCTGGCAGTATCCCATTCCGCTGCGGGTCCGTTTTTTGATGTCGTTGAGATTCATCGTTCCCTCACGGATGGCCTGCCGAATCTCACCGGCGGTGATCGATTCGCACCGGCAAACGATGGTGTCGTCGGTCACATTGGCGCAAAGATCCGGATAGATCCGGTAGATACGATCCATGCCCCGACGGAATTTACCCATGGATTCAAGCTGTCTGAGGTGCGGCAGGCCGGTCTGGACGGCGTGATCGACACTGATGGCTCCGGTGTGCACGGCGGCAGACAGTCCGGCCAGGGTGCCCTGCATTTTGGCTGCCAGCACACCGGCGATGCCGGCGCCGTCGCCGGCGACAAAAACACCGGGTCGATCGGTCTGCATGTTTTCATCAAAGTCAGGCACCCATCCGCCCACCAGCGGATTATAAACATGCCGGCAGCCGAGCAGGCTGGTCAGCCAGACCGACGGTATCAAACCGTAGCCGATACACACCGTATCCACCTCAAAGGTCTTCTCGGATCCCGGCAGCGGACAGCCGCGGGCATCCACCGGGCCGACCACGGCGGCTTTGACTTCCCGCTCGCCCTGAATGCTTCTCAGGGCATGGGATCGCAGCATCTGCACCCCGGCGCGTTTGAGCCGGAGCATGTAGCTGAGGCCCTGTTTGATCAGACCGGGCTGGTGCAGTAAATCCGGCAAAAACCGCCAGGCCCCCGTCATCGATGCGGATTCCGCCAGGGCCGCCACTTCCAGGCCGGCGTCCAGCATCTGGTTGGCCACCACCAGCGGCAGCGGTCCCGTGCCGGCCAGCAACACCCGGCGACCGGGCCGCACCCGCTGGTTTTTCAAAAGCACCTGGGCACCGCCGGCCGTCATGACTCCGGGCAGCGTCCAACCCGGCACCGGCACCGGCCGTTCATAAGCCCCGGTGGCGACAATGATGGCGCCGGCATCCAGCAATACCATTTCGTCATCGCGCGCAACCGCCAGTTGATTGGATTCAAAGACGGACCACACCAGGGCGTCATTCCAGATTTCGATGGCATCGGGAAATTCCCGCACCTGGCCGAGCAGCGATTGGCCATTTACATAATCGGTTCCCAGCACGGCGGCATTGTTGACTTTAAATCCCCGCGGAAGCTGCCGGTAGATCTGCCCGCCGGCCTGCCGGTTTTCATCGATCACCAGAACTTTTGTGCCGGCCCGGGCCGCGGCGATCGCAGCGCTGAGCCCGGCCGGTCCCCCGCCGACAATCACCACCGGCACCTGTCTGCGCACCAGGCGGCCGGGCGGAGCCTCGGGGGAATCCAGGTCGATTTTGCCGTAACCTTCCTGGAGCATAATCTGCTGGCCGGCTTGCACCGGGGTAACACATGCCTTGACGTTGGGCTGGCTGTTGACAGTAACCAGACACCCGTGGCAGGTCCCCATGCAACAATACAGGCCCCGCGGGTCCTGCAGCTGCTCGGTCCGGCGAAATTCCCGGATGCCCGCAGCGGCCAGCGCCGCACCGATGGTCTCATCTTCAAAGGCGCGCACCGGTTGATCGTTGACGAAGATTTTTATTTCTTTACCGCGGGTAATGCCGCTCTGAATGCGGTTGTCCTCGATGGTTTGATTCATCCTATCACTCATTTATTATTTAATAGTTAATGAATGGATTCAAATATATTTTCAATTCCTTAGACAGGATCTAGCGGTCTTCGCGACTGCTTCGCCCCGGCACGCAGGTTTTATTGGATTTATTATTCTTTGTTCCCGGTTGAAACAAGGAATACTCCATCGCCTCCGGCGGCGTCATTTATCATAGCAATAAGCTGATCACTATTCGGAAAAGGAATTAATCAACGGCATAATTGTAAATCTGAAGATCTTCTCTCCACCGAAGGTGGATTGCCTGCCCAGTGAAATATGACGTCCATTTCACCGGGGTATTTCATCAATTTCTTCCTGATGATCCTGTAAATACTGTCTATTTTAGAAAAATGACATAGAATCCATTCCTTCAGTCAGTTCCAGGTTTGGAATTTCTGAACCCTGAACTCTGAACGGTTCAACCCCGATCTAGGCAAACCGTCCCGGGCTGAAGGCTTCCATCGGGTGTTCGGTGCGGCCGTCGATGATCATTTCGCTGACGGCCTTGCCGGTGCCGGCACTGAAGCGCATACCGGCCCGGCCGTGTCCCGACGCAATAATCAGATGGGGACAGCCGGGCACCGGACCGATCACCGGCAGATTGTCCTCACAGATAGGCCGAAAGCCTGCAAAAAACCGCAAGGCACGCAGTCTGCCGAGCATCGGCACGGCCCGGGTAAACGCCTGCGTGAAAACGGTAATCTTTTCCAAAGTTATGCGGTTTTCGAATCCCACAAACTCCGTGTGGCTGCCGAGGTAGAAGTTTCCGCTGGCCGTCTGCCGGATATACAAATGGTTTAAAAACATGATGACATGTTCTGTCATCGGCGGGCAGGCTTCGGTCAGAATCACCTGACCGCGGGCCGGCACGATGGGAATCTTCAGGTCCAGCGAGGAAAGAATTTGCGGTGTATAGGCCCCGCCGGCCACCACCACCCAGTCGGCCTGATAATCACCCTTGTCGGTGACGATCTGCGAGATGCGACCCTCGCGGATTTTCAAGTCCTTGACATCCACGCCATACTCGACCCGTCCGCCCTGCCGCAGCGCCACGCCAATGTATCCCTGGACCAAACGAAACGGGTTGACATGGTAGCTGGCCGGATTATGCAGGGCCGCCCTGACTTCGCTGCACAGCAGCGGTTCAAATTGCCGGGCTTCGGTAGCATCCAGCAGTTTACAATCGATGCCCATCTGCCGGATTTCATCGTAAAAGGGACGTATCTCGAGCGCCTCCTGATCGTTCATGGCCGCATACAGGGCGCCGCCATGGATAATTTCAAGCGGCCGGTCAAAGCCTTGTGCGATGTCCAGTATCAGGTGGTAGCCCTCAACGTTTAAAGGGCGAAGCGGTTCGGGCGTCCCGCTGCTGCCGCTGATGCTGACAATGGCGGCCGTGGTGCCAGAAGCACCGGCCCCTAAATGGCTACGTTCCAAAACCAAAACTTTGGCACCCCGTCCGCTGAGAAAATACGCGCAGGCAGCACCGATGACGCCGCCGCCGATGATAATGACATCCGGTTGCATTGAGCAAGCATCCTATTGGTTGTTAGTGTTACCCTAAATGAGCGTAAACAAAATGAGATAGGTTTTCAAACTTTTGAATAAACTGTCAGTATACATACAGTTAAGGTTGCAATTTATTAACGCTATTGTAAGTGAGATGTAAATATCTATTTTAAATCCCATTTTGTTTCCCCTTGATAACACGCCGGCATAAATTGATATTTTGCGGCCAGTCCGCCGGTTCTGCATTTCGGTTCCGCGGAAAAGGTTTTAGGGCAGATTGCCGGGCAGGCATGCCTACTTTAAAAGGGACGGAATAAACATGGAAACACCCGGAACATAGGTGACCAGGAGCACGACGCAAACATTGGCAGCCAAAAAAGGTAATATGGTAATGCTGATCTTTTCCATGGATTCGTTCGATATAATGGCTGCCGCAAACAAGCAGCATCCCACCGGCGGTGTGGCCAGGCCGGTAATCAGGTTGACGCTCATGAACACGCCGGCATGCAAAGGATCTATCCCCAGCATACGGAACAACGGCAGCAGAACGGGGGTGACGATCATAATTGCCGGAATGCTGTCCATAAACATTCCCAGAACAAACAGCATGACATTGATCAGCAGCAGGATCAACCATTTGTTGGATATGTTGTCGATCAGGAACTGGGCAAACTGCTGGGGCACCTGCTCATTTGACAAGGCCCAGCCGAATAAGGCCGCCGCGGCAATGATGATTGAAACGCTGCCGGTTTCGATGGCAGAGTCCTTTACGACTGCCAGCAGCTTGGTGGGCTTCATGGTGCGATACACGCACAGCGCGATAAATGCCGTGTAGAAGGTTGCAATAACGGCCGCTTCGGTCGGACTGGCAATCCCAAAAATGATGCTGCCCAGGATCAATACCGGCAGCACGAGTGCCGGCGCGCCGCTGGTCACGATGTTAACACCTGTGCGAAACGGTATCTTCTCGGTTCGTTTGGGAAAGTCGGCTCTGATCCCGATGATTTTGACGGCCAGCATTTGTGACAACCCGACCAGCAGGCCGGGTATGGCGCCGGCCAGAAACAAATCCCGAATCGAGACCTGGGCGATAGAGCCGTATATAATAAACATGAGACTGGGAGGGATAATCGGCCCCATGGTCGACGATGCCGCGGTTACGGCGGCGCTGAATCTTTTCGAGTAGCCTTCTTTCACCATGGTGGGAATCAGAACCGAGCCGATGGCGGTTGTGTCCGAGATGGCGGTGCCGGTAATACCGCCGAAGAACATGCTGACCACGATGTTGACATAGGCCAGGCTGCCTTTGACCCGGCCTACGATCAGATCGGCGATCCGAATCAAACGGTCGCTGATGTCGGCCTCGGACATGATTTTGCCAGCCAGCACAAAAAAAGGAATCGCCAGCAAAATAAATGAGTCAAACGACCGCAGCAGCCTGACCACCACCATGTCCAGGGGAAGGCCCACTCCAAAATAGTAGACCAGGGTCGAGGCCAGCAGGGCAAACGGGATGGGTATCCTGATCGCCATCAGCAGGGCAAAACAGATCACCATTAGGATAATGTATGTCATGGTCGACTCCACATAGGCTTATGATTGTAACTGTCGATCGAATTTCGGAACGGTCGGCCGCGGAGCATCCCTTATTTTCGATACGCATCGGGCAGTCCCAAGCTTCTTCTCAACATATACAAAAAAATGATCAAAAAACTCAGCGGCACTGAAAAATAAACGATCCCGATCGAAAAAAAGGACAGGACCGGGGAATGCACCGGCCACATCGTCATCGCATACCGGGCGCCTTTTACTATCAGAACGGCCGATAACCCCATCACGATCAGGTAGTGAGCCGCATCACACGCCATTTTAAGGCGCCGGGGCATCAGATTGTAAAAGGACTCAATGGTTGCATGGCCCTCCAGCATGTAGGAAACCGCACTTCCGATCAACACGATATAGATGTAGACATAACGCGAAACCGCATTCGCCCACGATATGGGCTGGCCCAGAAAATAGCGCATGGCAATGCTGGCACCCAATAGTAAAGTCAAACCGATCAGCAATATAATCATGAACGCATTGCTAAGGTTTTTTATCTTCTCAAGCATCAGATCAAAAGCAGACTCACCCAACGCCGCTTTGCTGTCATAGTCCATGATGCCCCCTCAAGTTGCACAAAATTTGTTGCACATGACTGATCGGGTGGCCGGTACCCGGACGTGCCGTCTTTGTGTTTCCGCCATCAATACCGGCTTAACCCGAAAAATCATTGACCTGTTAACGTACGTTCCAACTAGTCTCTTTTGCCATGATAGGCTACCGGCAGCCGCTCTTCGGGATTGAGCAGTTGGATCTCATCGTACCAGACTTTCCAGTGCGGATACTTTGCAAACCATTTGGTGTAGACTTTCTCCGAGGCCTTTTTAAAAGGGGTGGTGTCGGGATGCGTCACGGTGTACCCCTCCTTTTCAGCCTTTTTGATAAACTCCTGCTCGCGGACGTACTGCCAGGCATCGGTCAGCTCGATCGCGCTGTTGGCGGCATCGACCACAATATTACGCTGACTTGCACTCAGCTTGTCCCAGGCTTTGGGGGAAATAAAGACGATCTTCTGGGTCCACATCTGGTTCAGGATGGCAAAGCTTTTAACCACTTCCTTCAGTTTGAAGATATAGTTGCAGTAGACGCCCAGATCATTGGCGTTGACCAGGCCGGTCTGCAGCGAAGTGTACAGCTCACCCCAGTCAGTCGGTGTCACGGTAAATCCGAAATCTTTATAGATGTCGACAAAAAGCGGGTTCTGCATGCAGCGCAGTTTTACGCCTTTGGCATCCTCGATTTTGGTGATGGGCGTGGTGCTGGAAATGGCAAAACCGTTGCAATCCGAGTAGATCCCCAGCGCTTTCAAACCGGTAACCTTGCTGATTTCCCGCAAGATCTCATTGACGACGCCTGAACGCCTGGCAACTTTGTAGTGATCCATGCTTTTAAAGAGATAGGGCAACTGCAGGAATTGGATGTCCGGATAGTATCCGGCGATGTGGCCGGCGCTCGTGGCACCGATATCCACACTGCCGATCTTTAAAAACTCGAAGGCTTCTTCTTCGCTGTTGGTCAGAGTGCCCGGGAATATCTTTACCTCGATAGCCCCGTTGGTCTTGGCTTCGACCAGATCCTTGAAGGTTTCGGCCAACAGCTGATCCGCATCAAACGTGTTATTCTGGTGGTCGAATTTCAGGATAATGTCAGCGGCCTCGGCATTGAGGGCGGCGATGAATATGGCCAACGCCAACAACAGAAACATTTTAGCCGACCATTTGCAATGATGAGTCTTTTTTTTCAGCATGATAAATCTCCTTTCTTGCAGCTATTAGAGCTTCATTTGATTTCTTTTCCGTTAAACGCCCCCACCGCTGAAGGCGCGTATAATTCTTCTCACCTCCTTCCGTTTTAGTGCTGAGTTTGCTTCGTTCACAATTGGTATGCCTATTGGCCGTTTTCCAAATAGGATTTTATCTGTTGCAAATCCATTCCCGCCAGTCCCAGTTTAGCCAGGTTGCGGCCATCCTGCCAGCAGTCTTTGCCCATGATGACTCCTCCCAGCGCGATCAACGCGTCCATCATGGGAGTTTCGACTTTCACGGCATCTCCAATACTGGCCCAGGCCACCAGCCCGTAAGGTATATCTTCGGTAACATAGCGGTTTTCCAGCGAAGGCGGCCCTTTGACCGGCGTCAGGCCGGCGCTGCCGTTTAATGATTCCCAGAGGGTTCCCCGCGGACCGTAGGCCGATTCCACCATCATATCCACCCCGGTCGGCAGATCGATTTCCAGACGCTTGCCAATCTGGATTCGCTCGCGGTCCAGGGCCTCGATCACCCGAACCACCGACGGCGTCATACCCTCTTCATACATATAAAACTCGCCATGGGAGCGCTCGATGCGGCCGGCGTTCAACAGGCAGCCGGCCGGGTGCAGCAACGGCGTCAGGTGCCCCAACCCGGTTTCGATTACGGATTTTTTCAAGGAGAAGGGATATAAACCCTTGATCTTCTCATAAACCACCGGGCCCTGGCTACCGGGTACGGCCGCCAGCGCACAGACCGCACGGATATGAAACGTCTGGACCTTGGCCGGGGCGATCAGCCGGGTGGCAAACGGCAGCCCGCCCACCTCGGCCACAATGATCTCTTTGGAATTTCCGCTGGCCCGCAAAGTCTGCCTGAATTCCAGCGCGGCCAGGGTTCCGGGCATAATGACGACTATCTGGTCTTCGGTCAGCAGCGGCGCGAGAAGCCTTGCATAATTGGACACTGCAAAGCCGGGCAAGGGGATGAAAATCACCTCAACGTCCCGGATCGCCGCCGCCAGGTCCGTGGTAACCAGATTCAGCTTGGCTTTGCCCCGGCCGGCGACCCCGGTCATTTCAATTTCCCCGGTATCAAACACCTTCTGCATGGCTGCTGCAAATTGTTCCATCTCAAACATGTTGACCGACAGACCTTTCAGCGTCAGGTCCGCCGCAATGGTATGGGCGCCGTTGCCGCCGCCCAAGACCGCAACTTTCATCAAATTCATAATGGTTTCCTTTATCCTTTGTCTTGTTTTATAATTTTCTATGCTCGGATTTCATGAAGTTTAATCCGTGGCATAGGGCAGCTCGGCTTCCATCAGCGGCAGCATCCGTCCCAGCTCCCGGGCTTTTGCCCGGGTGTATATCTCGCCGGCCACTGCGACATCCTCGATCGCCAGGCCGTAGTTAAAATCGATGATGCGTTGCCGTTCATTCTCCCGGCCCGGCTTTTGCCCCGTGATGATCTCCCCCAGCTCGGTATGGCGCTGCGGCAGGGGGCCGTCAAACCCGCCGACTTTTTCATGGGCCAGGTTCAGCTGCCGCCAATCGTCGGTAATGAATTGATCCACCTTGTGCAGCGTTTCATTCTCCCATCCACGGTGATGAATCGGCAGAACCAGCGCACCCGGTCCGATCCACTGCTCCTTGAAAATCGGCCGATCGAGCCTTCCGGTGGCCGTCACGATAATGTCGGCCCCTTGGATGACTTCCTGCGGCGATTGGCCGATCTCAATCCGCAGCTTCAGCTGCCCGTCAAGGGCGGCGACAAATCCGTCGGCCGTTTGAGGATGAATATCGAATACCCGCACGCGCTCCAGGCCGGGCAGCGCGGCGGCCAGGGCCAGCAAATTATAGCGGCCCTGGATGCCGGCGCCGACAATGCCGACGGTATTGGCATTTTGGGCGGCCAGGTACCTGGCGGCCACGGCCGACACGGCCCCGGTGCGCATGGCCGTAATCCAGCGACAGTCCATCACGGCCAGGGGCTGGCCGGTCTGCACGTCGTTTAGAATTAAAAGGCCCATCACCGGCGGAATGCCGAGGCCGGTGTTGCCGGAAAAGCTGCTGACCCATTTGAGGCCGGCAGCCCTTTTGCGGGGCAGATAGCCAGGCATGGCATGAATAAAGGCATTGGCGGGGTGGACACCGGGTTTCGGCGGATTTTCGGTCTCACCCAGCCCGTGCTCTCTTAACGCGTCCTCCACCACCGCAATCGTCTCCGGCATGGTCATGGCGGTGGCAATAACGTCTTCCTGCGACAAATAAAGCAGTTCAATACGCTTCATAAACAAACTTTCTTCTTAAGCGATGATCGACGCCCGCCGGTCGGCAGGGCACCTTGCCGGCCAAACGCCGGTTCGGCATTGCACATCATCTGCCTGCCGATTGAAACCGAAGATTAATCTGCCTTTGGGTCTCAAGAGCATCCAGCAGCTTTTCGACGTTTTCCGGGCGGGCCAACCGTTCATAGCGGGATTTTTTTTCCTCATGCGCCCCTAAAAGCTCGGGGGAGGTACGCTGCTCCCTGAGATCGCAAAGTTTGAGAGCCCCCCAGAGGATCCAGTGCAAAGAGACCATCGGTTCTCTGAAGCGCACCTTTTCGGCGAGCAGCTCCGCATTCTGATTGCTCAGGCGGGCATATTCCTCCAGGAAAGCCTGGCCGTCTTCGGCGCTCATCACGTGCGGGGTGCACCATAGCTGGGCCGGCTCTGAAAGGAAACAGCTTAAGTCATAGGAGCAGTCGTCCACTCTGGGTTTTTCCCAATCAATCATTCGCAGCCCCTGAGATGTTCTGATGAAATTGTCGCAGACCACATCCGTATGATTGAGGCTGTCGGCCCGGAAAATTAAATCTGACTCCGAAATTTGGGCTTTGACTTTTTTCAAAATTCCATCGCACAGGTGAATTATTTTCCCCGCAGCTGTTTTTCGGGCTTTGTAAGCGGCCAGATCCGTTTCAACCAGCTTATAGGTGTCGTGCAGCGGATCCGGCCAGGCAATAAAATATATGCCTTGCGGCTGCAGACCGTGCAGTTTGGCCAGCAGCCCGGCAGCTTCCAACACCTGTGGCTTTTGGTAAGATAAATGCGGCCCCGCCAGAAACTGTTCAATCAAAATATCGAATTCAAAGTGGGCTCGGCTGTCATCGATGTGGTAGACGTCCGGTGCGATGCTATCGTGGGCGAGGAATTTGAGAATCTGGTATTCATATTCGACCTGCTTGCTGAGCCCGCTTTGCTGTTCAATGTTTACGCGGAATATGAATTCCTTGTTGTCGATGCTGATATGAAAGTTCAGATTGTAGGCCCCGGGGGTCATCTTATGGAATTTTACCGCATCCATGCGTTCAACGGCCAGAATGTCCGGCGGCATCTTTTGCAGGTACGTCTCAATGCGTTCCCATAGTTCGACCACCGCCGTCTTGGCGCCTGCGGGGCTCTTCCTTTTCATCCCAGCACTTTGTCTCCCAGTTTTTTTACAACATTTTGGATGTGGTTTTTCAGGGTTTCTCCGGCACGCCGCCCATCCCGCTTTTTCAGGGCATCCAGTACTTCGCGGTGGTCGATGTACTGGTCCAGCAACTCCTGTTTGCTGAAAATCTGATAATGCCAGAATCGCGCGGAAACGGCGTGCAGTTCATGCAGAATGTCTATTAATTTCGGATTATGGGTGGCCGCGTAGATAAGGTTGTGAAAATCGAATTCACACTGCATCAGCTCTTTGAGATTTTCACTCTCCTGTTCCTCCAGCGCGGTTACCCGCTCCAATATTTGTGCGAGAGATTCCAGCTGCCCGGCGATAATGTTTTTGGCCGCCAGCTCACCGGCCAAACCTTCCAGGACGGTTCGAATTTCAATATTTTGCTTGTAGATATGGATATCAACGGGTGAGACGATGGTTCCCGAGCGGGAAAATCTTTGGATGAGGCCGTCTCTTTGCAGTTGGAGCAAAACCTCCCGCATGGGAGTCCGCCCAAGGTCGTAATGATCCATCAGGGCTTTTTCGTTCAGGGGCGCCATCGGCTTGAGGTCATGGGTGATGATTCGGTATCTGAGATCTTTGTAGGTTTCGTCTTTAGTGGAGGTCATGGCATGATGTCCGGGGACAGATTGAATCGAGATTAAAGAATAATACTCTACTCTGCCATACTTGATATATCAGTCATGTTGTGTTTGATATATCAGCCTGTTATCTTTGTCAAGGATTTTATACACTCCTTCAAAAGTTATATGACCATTCTATAATCATCTGATATCAAACAGGGAATGAATCCGGACCCGGCTGCTAATCCGGAGGAAGAATCCGATTATGAATCCACCCCGGCGGAGAGAAATTTCCCTTTTGATGTCGAAAGCAATGATGGATTGGCGGCCTCCTGCCGTCAGAGTACCGGTTTCGGGGGGAGTTATGGAATATCGGGTATGAATTTTGGAATTTTCAATGAGATGCGCTGGAGAGCCGGATCCCGCTGCTAATGGTGTGCATGGCTGCCGGGGAGTATTTATCGATTTATGGGCGGTCTGAATAACCGCCCGCGAAATCCGTGCAAACACATGGATGAGGGCTCACAGCAAAAGGACAGTTAAAGGAAAGATTAAATGGTTCTTTTGTTCGACATTCCGCCCCTTGCAGGCGGTGATAAATCCCATAAGCGTTCAAATAAGCCGCCAATGATATCTGCATCGGCAACCGGGTGCGATCTGTAGGGGTGGGGTTTATCCCCACCCGCGGGGGCGACTGCGACCCGTCGATTCCCTTTTATATTGCTTTTAAACCAACATTGCTTTACCGAGGAAACCTTCCAGGAGGGGATAAACCTCTCCACTACAGCAACAAAAAAATTTTGCGATTGTTGTTATTTGAGCACCTATGGATACAAACCCCGCCCCTGCTGCCAGATTCATACCTAATACCCAGGGGCGGCAGTTTATCCAGAGCTGGATGTTGGCCGGGTTAGAAATAAAATTTCGCCTGAGAATCATTTCGTTCAGGTGAATTTTTCATTCGATCTTCCATGGTTAAAATCCAACTGACCAGGGTTTTAAACAGGTACAAGAGAGCCGGCAGCATAAGCATCAGCCAAAATTCCAGTTTCCCTGCCAGATGCCAAACTGATTCAGGCTGCCTGGTCGCGTCATCGCCGGCAGCGACGGATATAAAGCAGCTCAGTTTATTCGGAATGACGCCGTCAAATATTTCATCGATCGGCGATTCTGAACTGCCGCCGTTCGGATCTGATTCCGACCCAAATGTCAGCGGATCGACAATAATACCGTTGGCCACACCGTCCGCATCACCAAAGCCGCCGTCCGTTAGGGTCAGGTAAACTATTTTGCGGTTGGGACTGAATTGGGTGTAGTCGGAATAATCCAGCCACACGTCATTAACCGGATCGTATTTGAAGCAATTGCCTTTAGTATACGCCTTCTTTGACAGATAGATGCTCACGGTCGTCTCATCGCCGGGATTGGCGACCAGCAGTTTAAAATCAATTAACCCAAATTCGATATAGTTCGGTTTACCTTTTATTTTGGAAACGAGCTCAGGATCATTGGGATCTTCTGCTCCCAGTGAAATAATGGAGACTGCATTTTCAGCATCCCGAATACTGATACATACCTGAGCGGTTCCGTCTTCCACACTGACACACTTCATGTCGGACTGTTCAATGTCTATTGTACCATCCTGGTCGAGATCCAGATTTTCCGGAGCTTCCTGATCATCAGGTATCCCGTTGGCGTTGGTATCATTTACGGCAATATCCGTGATAAACTCCCTTTCCTCAGACCATTCAGATAACGCATCGTGATTATCGACAAATCTGACCTGCCAGATATATTCGGTGTCTTCCTCCAGGATTTGTCTGGGAATCTTCATCGATGTCAAGGCAACATCGGAGGTCACATCAAAAACGCACGAACTGTCAAATGCCCGGATAATTTTCCACTGGGTTTTACTGTGAACATCATTGATATTCGGGTCATTGAAGTCCCCGGTTTCAAACGATGGTGTTAAACCGACCTTCGCGATGTTTGCCGGAGAGATGACAACGGGTTTTTCCGGCTCAAAATTGCCTTCGTAATGATTCGGATTGATCCCCAGGTTGTATTCATTAATATTGCTGATGTCATCGCCGTCAGGATCATCAGCGGCGTCATCTTTGAGCGGATTCAAACCGTATTCCAGCTCCCAGGTATCGGGCATGCCGTCATTGTCGTCGTCCGTATCCGCATTGTTGCCCCGGCCGTCACCATCCGTATCCAGGGACTCATCCGGGTCATTCGGAAAAGCGTCCTGGTTATCCGGCACGCCGTCACCATCACTGTCTGCCACCGCGATAGCGGTAACGGTTATCGCACAGGTATCCACGTCCTGCAGCCCGTCGCTGTCCAGGATGGTCAACTGAAATATCAACGTTTCGGAAACCGTCACATGCGGCGCGGTGAATGTTGTTTCAGCCACTTTTGAATTGGACAGAGTGACCGAAGTGCCGCCGGTCTGTTGCCAGGTGTAGCCGGCAATATTATCATCCGGATCTGTTGAGTTTAAACCACTGAGCGTTACGGTATCGCCATCTCCAACCGTTTGATCATTTCCGGCCCTGCTCACCGGTGCTGAGTTCTCAGTGGTAATGGTGACGGTATCCGGTACGCTGTAATCCGTTCCGTCGTTGACAATCAACTGCAAGGTGTAAGTACCCGCTGCATCTACCCTGAAAGTGGGTTTCCTTGCTGTGGTGCTGGATAGCTTCGCGTTGCTGCCGCCGGGCCGGGAGATAACCGACCACATAAAGATCAGGGTATCTCCATCCGCATCACTGGAAGCATCGCCGTCGAGCTGCACCGTATCATTAACGAACACTGCCTGATCGGCTCCGGCATTGGCCACCGGCGCCGAGTTGTCCGTGGATACCGTTACGGTATCCGGCACACCGTTCACGGTACCGTCGTTGACAATTAACTGTAAAGTATAGGTACCGGCCATATCAACATCAAAGGCCGGTTTGACTGCCTGGGTGTTGGACACGGTTGCGGTGCTCCCACTCGGTTTGGAAACAAACGACCACTGAAATGTCAAACTGTCTCCATCCGCGTCACTGGAAGCACTGCCGTCAAGCTGCACCGAATCGTTGACCAGGACCGCCTGATCGGCTCCGGCATTGGCCACCGGCAGAGAGTTCTCCGTAGATATCGTGACCGTATCCGATGGGCTGTTGACTGTTCCATCATTGACGATCAGCTGCACGGTGTAGGTACCGGCGACGTCAATATCGAAGGTTGGTTTCACGGCCGTCGCATTGGACAGGGTCGCGCTGCTGCCGCCCGGTCTGGAATTAAAGGACCAATTAAAGGTCAAACTGTCTCCATCCACGTCACTCGAAGCGCTGCCGTCAAGCTGCACGGTATCATTGACACGAACCGCCTGGTCAGCTCCGGCCTGACTTACCGGGGCCGAGTTCTCGGTTGAGATCTTCACGGTATCCGGTGTACTGTCCGCCACGCCATCGTTAACGATCAGCTGCACGGTATAACTGCCGGCGACATCAATATCAAAGACCGGCTTCACGGCGTTGGTGCTGGAAAGCGTTGCGCTGCTGCCGGCAGGCCGGGCTACAATAGACCACTTAAAGGTCAATGAATCACCGTCCACATCACTTGAAGCGCTACCGTCAAGCTGCACTGAATCATTGACCTGAGCAGTTTGATCCGCTCCGGCGTTACCTACCGGTGCCGAGTTTTCTGTGGAAATCGCTACCGTATCCGGTGAGCTGTTGACATTACCGTCATTGACAACCAACCGCACGACGTATGTGCCGGCGACATCGACATCAAATGTTGGTTTCGATGCTTTGGTGTCGGACAGGATTGCACTGCTGCCGCCCGGTCTGGAAGTAAAGGACCAGGTGTAGGTTAAACTATCTCCATTGGCATCACTGGATCCGCTGCCGTCAAGCTGCACGGTATCATTGACCCGCACTGCCTGATCCGCACCGGCATTGCTCACTGGAGCCGTATTCTGGGTTACGATATTCACCGTGTCCGGCGCACTGTTTACGGTACCGTCGTTGACGATCAGCCGCACAGTGTAGGTACCGGCAGCATCGACCACAAAGGTCGGTTTGCTGGCCTTGGTGTTTGACAATGCCGCGCTGCTGCCGCCCGGCCTCGACGTAAAGGACCAGGTGTAGGTCAAAGGATCTCCATTGGCATCGGTGGATCCACTGCCGTCAAGCTGAACCGTGTCATTAACTTGCACGGACTGGTCCGCACCGGCTTTGCTGAGCGGCGCCTGATTATCCATGACAAAACTTGCAGCAATCGAGTGATTGCGATCGACATTGTTGAAGGTATAATTGGTTACACTTGCAACCGAAGCCCCGTCCACCAAAACATCTGCGACCCGATAATTGGGATTCGGGGTGATGGAAAATGACCGGTCGGTGCCGTTATCTACGGTCACTGAACCGGATGGAGAAATACTGCCATTTAGTCCGGCCGAGGCAGAGATGGTATGCTGCAGCACATCGATATTAACGTTAAGGCAGGCCGACCATCCGGAGGTTGCACCATGGGTGTCTTGGGACTGAGCTTTGACGCAGTAAGCGCCGACGGATGAAAAAGCATGGGTCCGGGAGAAGGCACCGCCCCAGCCGGATATATTGCCGTCACCCCAGTCAAAGCGATAGGTCAGCAGATCTCCATCGGGATCCGTGCCGGAAGTATCGTAGCTATAAGTTGTCTGCACATACCCGTTTGACGGGCCTGTCGGTGAGGCAGGCAAGTTCGGTGCCGAGTTGGGTACCGGCAGGGTATATACGAGCTCTAGGGAATAGTCGCTCTCGTTATTGGAGGTGTCATAGGCTTTTGCTGAGAAATAGTATGTCTCTCCCGCGACAAGATCTGTGGCCGTGTAACTGGTCGTATTGCCGACGTCTGTGCTGAACGTATAATTCCCACTGGTCGTGCCGTAAAAGAATTTATAACCGGCAAGATCCGACTCGGAATTTGCGTTCCAGGCGACGGTGACATCGGCCGCTGAAGCATTGAATATGACAAACAGGAAAAATATCAGGTTTAAATGGAATATCTTAATGCAGCGCTTAACAAAATATCTTAAATAACTCACCTCAGCACCTCTCTGATCTTTTTATTGCCGTGCGAGACAGATTCAGCAAAAGTGCTGATATCGCTCGGCAGCCCTGCTATCCGCCGGCGGCGGACCAGTGGCTTTGCGTCCCACCTTTACAGATGGTTTGCCCCTACGAGCTTAATAAGTTGCCTTTCAGCCACGACAGGTTAGAGCAAAACTGGTGCCATGTATTAAAATGTTGGTGACAGAAACGGCTGTGGCGGGATCCTGCAGATCAAGAAATGATCAAAAAAGCGCATATTTTTTATGCAGTTATAAAATTTTGATGATTTAAACAGAAAATTCTAAAAACAAGACGATTCCGTACATAATTTTATGAGAAATCATTCTGACTGAAATCTCGCATCCGTTTTCGTCTATAAAAGTATAAATAAGTATCCGTCAGACGTATTATTGTGCATACACTCGAAGGTTTTTGCCCATATTTGTGATCCGGTTCTCAATAATAAATGGAAAAAAAGTGTTATAAAGGTCATTCGGGACACGGTTGGCGGCATTTGAGACAGGTGCCGGTAGAAATGATGTAGCGCGGGTAAATTGGAGAGCTTTGGATGGGATTTAGCCACAGCAGGGCGGCATGATCGTGCTGATCATTGCCGCCCCGCCTGCACGAAATAATCAGATTACAGGGCTAATTCTATTTCTTCTTTACAGCCTTTTTAGCTGCCGGTTTCTTGGCGACGGCTTTTTTAGCGGCAGTTTTTTTGGCGGCAGTCTTCTTGGCGACGGGTTTCTTAGCTGCAGTTTTTTTGACGACGGGTTTCTTAGCCGCAGTTTTCTTAGCGGCAGTCTTCTTGGCGACGGGTTTCTTAGCCGCAATTTTCTTGGCGCCAGTCTTCTTGGCGACGGGTTTCTTAGCCGCAGTTTTCTTGGCGGCAGTCTTTTTGGTTACAGTTTTTTTGGCTGCAGTTTTTTTTGCGGCAGGTTTCTTTGCGGTTGCCATGGTATCCTCCCTTAATTCGTTGATGATATAGAACCACCACCCCGATATTTACGAGGATTTGAATGATTCCACCGGAAATACATCTTATTGTGTTTGATTCCCAATATTATACAATATATAGTGTGTCAAGCTTTTTTAAAGAATTCAGCCGGGAATCATAACTTTTCACTGAATTATTTAAAATGCGGTTCCGACACTGAAGTGAAATACAAAAGAATCCTCATTGCGCTGGGAGTCGCGATCGGGGTTGATTGCGAAGTCAAAGCGCGCCGGTCCGACCGGCAAAAGGTATTGCAGGCCGAGTCCGACCCCTGGTCGAAAGTCCTTGAAAAAATCATCGAATGTATCGGAAATGACATCGGAGCGGCTGCTGTAAGGCGGTCGGCCCTGCTCTTCACGGGAGCGATTGGGAGCAATGTTGCCGTAGTCAAAAAAAACCGTGCCGATGAGATTGCCGATCAGGCGCTGCCGCAGTTCAAGGTTAAAGACATTGAATCCATACCCGCCGATAGGTTCACCGGACGGATCTTTAGGACCCAGCTCCGACTCCTTGTAACTGCGCACCGTATTCTCTCCGCCGTTGAAAAATCTTTCAGACACCGGCAGGGTCACCTCACCCGGCCCCGGCAGGAGCAGACCGGTCGTATAACGTGCGCCGACAATGGTATTTTGAGCCAGACGAAAAAAAATTCGCATTCCCCCCGTCAGGCGCGTGATATTAATGCCGCTGCCCAGAATCTCGTCCGCCTGTTCGGCTGAAGCAAAAATACGCTGGCCGCTGGTCGGAAAAAAAATATCATTGCGGGTGTCATAGGTAACCTGCCCCTTGATGCTGGCAAAATTGTAGTTGCCCTCGGATTGCTCTTCAAATTTATCGACGCCGGTGATGTCGGTGGTCCGAATCGTATATTCTGCGCTTGCCAAGACATCCTGGGTCAAATTCTTGGTCAGGGCAAACGTCGTACCGATGTCTTCGCGGGTAAACGAGGGCTCTTTACGATGGTTGTAAAAAGCAGTCAGGTTGGCAATGATGTCGGTGTTAAAAAAGAACGGGTCCGACACGCCCCCGCCCAAAGAGTAAGCCTTAAGGGACCCCGTGGCCTGGGTTTTAAAAATACGGCCGGTTCCAAAAAGATTTTTTTCCTGAAATCCAACCCGCAGCCGCAATTTTTCATAGGACCCCCAGCCCGGCTCAAAAAACAGCTCCTTGGCGAGGGTTTCTTCCACGGTTACCACCAGCAGGCGTTTGTCGGGCTCCCCGGTTTTTTCAAGCGTAAAGTCGACTTTTGAAAAAATCCCGCTGCGGTAAAGATCCCGGAAACTTTCCTTCTGCAACGCCAGGTCGTAGCGGTCGCCGGGTTTCAGCCGGATGCGGTTCTGAATGAAACTGAGGCGGGTGCGCCGATTGCCCCGTATTTCGACGGCGGCAATGGTTATCTGCAGTCCGCTGTTAATGGACACGTCGAGTACGACCTGGCCGGGCACCTGGCCGGGTTCACGCTTGATTTCAACCGCAGCGTCGGGATAGCCGTGATTGCCGTAAAGTTCCAGAATGCGGGTTTGAAGCAGCAGCTTTTTGCGATTGAAATACGGTTGGTCGATCAACTCCTGCCGGATTTGATCGAGTTCACCTTGGACGTCGGCCAGCACATCCCCGCGGAATTCAATCCGGTGAACCGTGTAATGAACGCCTTCGGCAATCGTGACGGTTATATCCACCCGGCTGCGGTCCGGCGTGAACTGCAAACCCGGCCCTTCAACCACGGCATCCAGGTAGCCCTCAATAATATAGTGTTGACGGATCTCGTCGACCGCCGCATCAACCTCGGAGCGGTTGAATACGAGATCACCCTGGTGAAAAAGACCGCCGCGACTCTTTTCAAAATACGCCCTTAAAATTTCATCGTCGAAGGCGTGGTTGCCGTTCAGGCCAATATCGCGCACGAGCACCCGCGGACCTTCTGAAATTCGAAACGTAACCGTCGTCAACCCCTGTTTGCTTTCGATTTGGTAATCGACCGCCGCGAACGCATAGCCTTGCCTGCGATAGGCGATTTGCATTTGGTAGGCCGCATCGTCGATATCCGCCGGCCGATGTCCCTCCTTATCAAAAGCCTCGAGTTCCCGGGCCGCATCCCGGCGCAGCTCGGCCTCAGTGACGGCCGTGTTGCCCTGGAAAACAATTTTATATCTGTTGGAGCTATCGGTGTTGGCTTCGGTTTCAACCGCGGCGGGTGCAATGTTTCCCATCATCGCCAGGGTTGCCAGGATCAGACCCGGCAGCCAACTCCGCAAAAATAAGGTCCTGCGCGCATTTTCAACGAAACCGGATGACAAGTTTGATTCCCCCGTTGTAAAAATCAAAATAATCGCGCTCCCCGGTAAGATACAGGCTGTCGCCTTCAATCAGGACATCGTCGGCGATCCGAAACTGGGAATCGATCGTGTCCTCCCCCTGGCGGGTGACGGCCCGGCCGACCTGGACCTCGAACCGGTCTACTATAGATTCGTCAAATTCTTCGGAATCGCTGCCGAACAATCTGGAAATTAGATCCCGGCCTAGAAAGACGGCGACATTTAAACCCTGGCTGCTTGATTTGGAGCGCACGGAGCCATTCTTCGGCGCTTGTCCCGCCAACAGGAGCATCAGCAGTTCCTCGTTGGGCAGCGGCGGTACCGAAGACAGGGTGATGACCGGTTCATCGTAGGGGCCGTCGATCACCGCGGTAATATCATAGCCGAGCATGGTCGAGGTTCCGATCAAATCGAGCCGGGGGCGGTCCGGGTCGGTCTGTTCGAAACGCACGAGACCGGTCTCCAGCTGCATGCGGCCCGCCGGCAGGTACAGGCGGGTGGATTCGACGTAGACCTTGCCGACCAGCAGCGGAATTTCACCGGTGCCCGTCAGCACGAGATCCGGACGAACCGAACCCCGGATCAGGTTGTTGCGGATGTAAAACGGCTCTTTGGCGGTCAGCCGGACGTTAAAGACCATGTCCCGCAAGGGCGGCTTCTGAATTGAAAAAAGCCGAAATCCGCCGCCGGTGTCGGGTTTGCCGGCTGCCGTAATTCCCTCGATGAGGCCGAAATTCTTGGTATAGCGCCCATCGGTGACGGCAACCTCACCGCCAAGTTCCAGCCGGGCCAGCGGCCCCTTCAGAGTCAGGTCGGTGTCCGCCCGCAGCCGCAACCCTTCCGTGCGGTACAAGAGAATGTTGGCGCCACGAAGCCTTAAATCGGCGGCCGAATCGGTCCCGGCCGCCAGCTGCCATGATCCGGTCAGTTCAAAGGGAGCGCCGCCCAACTCGCCTTTGAGCGAACGGATATTTACGGCCTGGGGTGTCACGGCCGCCTCCAGATTCAGATTGCGCAGCGAGGGCATGTCGAAATCCGGTGCAAATTCGGCTTCAGACAACTGGATGGTGGCCTCCGCCCGCGGCGCCGTCAGCGACCCCTGCAGGGTTCCCCGGGCTTCGAGGCGGCCGCTCAACCGGCGCACCCCGTCGACTTCCGGGGGAATCCAACTTAAATCGGAAACCGTCAGAGAACCTTCAAGGTTAATCTCGCCCTGGGGTTTGCGCGTGTGGGGCTCGATTAATTCCGACAGCGTCGGCACTCCGCTCCACCGGCCTTGGGCCTGAATTTCCCAACCCTCGGAAGACGCCTCCAGCCGCTCGAGAGTCACCCGGTCGCCGTCGATGCGAACATCACTGTTGACCATGTAAGGCCCCGGGGGCAGCGGACGAATGTCAACCGGCCGCTTCAGATCGTCAATCGCCAGATGAAGCCGGCCGGCCGGATGCATCCAGGTGCCGCCCAGGCTGAGATCGCACTGAATCGATCCGCCCGTCTTGGCAGCCCACGGGAGTATAAACGCCAGCGCACCGGCATCGCTGATGCGGGTGCGGCCGTTTAAGTCAATCCGACCTTCGGCGAATATATGCCGGCCGAAAGGATCAAGGGGAAGAGTGCCGGTCAGCTCAATCTGCTGGCCTTTTTGTCCCTGCCATTCAAATTGATGAATTTTAAAAACTTTTTGGCTGTATTCAAGGTTGAAGCGGCCGGAAAACGCAATCGGAACCCCGGGACTGCCGAGGTTGTCGAGGGTGCCTTCGATTGCTAAGGAAGGTGCCGTGGGTCGGCCGGCAACATTGATACGGGCGTTTAAGCCCTGAAACTGCAGCCGATCCGCCACCAGCAGGTCGAGCCAGCCGTCGCTTTTCAGATCCGCCACGCTGATCAGCAGTTTTGAAGCCCCGTCCGGTTCAAAGCGGCCGTTGACGGACACCCGGCCGGCGGAACCGGCCAGGGTCAGATTGGTGAAGTCCACGCGGCCGCTGCGAAACAGCCGGCAGCCGGCCTCACGCTCAAGCGCCAGCAGGGTGCTGCCCTGCCTGATAACAGCCATTTTCTTGAGGGTTAGGTCAAATTCGGTATCGGTCGGGTTGCGCCGAAGGTCGCCGGCCAACTGTATTTGCTGCTGGCCCAGGCCTGCTGCGGCCGATTCGATTCGTATCACCCGGCTGCTGCTGCTTATTTGGGTGGTTAACTTATCTAATTGCAGATCGTTGAAGCGCAAATTTTCCACCCGCAAATCAGCCGCACCCTCCGGTTGCATGATATCGCCCGAGGCCTGCAGCCGGCCTTGCAGCGAGCCGGAAACTCCGGATAAGGCCGGCAGCCAGGGCCCGCGGTACGCTGCCAGATCGGAGATTGCAGCCTTCAATTGAACGTCCTC
>Ga0210064_1000097_pt1 | contig 39807 bp, 36 predicted proteins | sample Muzzi_CordC_D2_FD_185531 | JGI IMG/M metagenome (GOLD analysis project Ga0210064, IMG submission 185531) | Wetland microbial communities from San Francisco Bay, California, USA, that impact long-term carbon sequestration - Muzzi_CordC_D2 (SPAdes) | ecosystem: Environmental > Aquatic > Marine >... | reverse complement strand
TTGTTTTACCCCGGGCTGCATCGATCCATCCTCAAGCTGTCTTCAAGCATGATTACCAAAGTCGGACCACGATATAGTGTCTCCTCAATTCTTCTAATTTAGATCAATCAAATATAGATTGGCGTCGTAAATTCCAAATTTTTCATGTTGAAGAAAAATCAAAATTTAAATCGACATTTTTTTCCTTGACAAGCCAATTAGAAATAAATACATAATTCCAATATATGAAATCATGTTTCATATATGGAACTTTTTAGGTCTGTGATTAACGTGCGAACCCGTTGGTTTGCGCCCAACGTGCCGGCAGCCGAATTGAGATCTTAAGACTGACTGCCGCAAAACCATATCTAGCTATGAAAGGAGGAGCACAATGAAGACTAAAGCTTTGATCGTTTTCCTCGGAGCACTGTTGCTGATGGCATGGGCAGTTTCGCCAAGTATGGCGTTGGAGTTAAAATTCGGCCATTATGCGGCCGAAACGCATCCGGGTCACAAGGCAACGCTGATGTTTGCAGAAGCCGTTAAAAAACGCACCAATGGTGCCATCACCGTCAAGATCTATCCGGCCAATGCGCTGGGATCTCCACCGGAAGTGCTGGAGCAAAACAAACTCGGTGCCATTGACATGAGCCTGCCGACTCAGGGGGCCCTGGATAAGTATGTGCGCGAGTTTTCCGTCGTCATGCTGCCGTTTGTCTATGACGATTACGAGCATTGCTGGCGGGTGCTGGATGGTCCGTTCTCGGATTGGGTGGCACCCAAGCTTGAATCTCAGAATCTCGTATTTCTCTCCAACTGGGAATGGGGTTTTCGCAATGTCACCAACAATGTCAGACCCGTGATGACACCCGGCGACATGAAAGGCCTTAAAATGCGCACACCCCCCGAATTGCAGCTCCAGGCAGCCATGGAGGCCTGTGGTGCCGTAGTCACCAAAATTGCCTTTCCCGAACTTTATAATGCCCTGAAACAGGGCGTTGTGGATGGACAGGAGAACCCACTGGCCGTTATTTACCACTTTAAAATCTATGAAGTCCAAAAATATCTGTCCCTTACCCGCCACGTCTACAATTCCATGGTGCATGTCATGAGTAAAAAGACATGGGACAAATTGACTCCCGAGCAGCAGAAAATTGTCAAAGAGGAGAGCAAACGGGCCGGCCAGTGGTTTCGCGATCGCATGGTGGAGGAAGAGGGTGAACTGATCCAGAAACTCAAGGACAAGGGCATGCAGATAACCCAACCGGATGTCGCAAAATTCCGCGACGCCATGCAGCCGGCCTACGAACGGATCGGCAAATACGCCGGTGAGGAAAACGTTGCCAAATTCCTCAAGATGGTCCAGGACGCCCGTTAAGGATTCGAAAACAACCGGCCGGAAGGAAGTCAGGTTATGCTGACGTTAGCGATATTCGCTGTGCTGGTGACGCTCATCTTCCTGGGGGTACCGATTGCCGTCGCCATGGGCCTGACAGCAGTCGGTGCCTTCTTTTTTCTGGGTGAGGCCTTTGTCCTGCCGATGCTGGCCCAGCGCATGTATTCGGCAACCACCGGCTTTACGCTGTTGGCAATACCCTTTTTCATTCTGGCCGGCAATCTGATGAACCGGGGCGGAATCACCCACCGGGTTTTTCGATTTGCCCAGGCCCTGGTCGGCCATTTGCAGGGCGGACTCGGGCATGTCAATGTCGTTTCGAGTATGATCTTCTCCGGCATGTCCGGCGCGGCGGTGGCCGACGCCGCCGGCCTGGGTCTCGTTGAATTGGAAGCCATGCAAAAAGCCGGATACGGCCGGCGATTCAGTGCCGCCATTACCGCGGCTTCCTCCACCATCGGTCCGGTGGTTCCCCCCAGTATTCCCTTTGTTATCTACGGCAGCATCACCGGCGAGTCGGTCGGCCGTCTTTTTCTGGCCGGATGTCTGCCGGGGGTGATGATGGGTCTGGCCATGATGATCGCTGTTTATTTCGTGTCCCAGCGGCGCAGATATCCCAAGGGCCCAAAAGCATCACTTCGCGAATTATTGATGAGCGGCAGAGACTCTTTTTTTGCGTTGTGCATGCCGGTGCTGATCATCGGCGGCATCCTGGGTGGCATTTTTACCCCCACGGAGGCGGCCGTGGTTGCCTCGCTTTACGCCCTGCTGCTGGGCCTTTTTGTATATCGCGAGATCACGCTCAAAGATTTGCCGAATATCCTGTGGGAAACGGTGATTCAAAGCGTCAAGGTCTTATTTATCATTGCCGCGGCGGGGTTTCTCGGCTGGCTGCTGATCCACCAGCAGATACCCCAGCAGGTCATCAGCGGCCTGACGTCGTTGAGCAGCGTCAGGTGGGTCCTTATTTTGATTATTATTGCCATTTTGCTCGTTTTAGGCTGTTTTTTGGAAGGCATTGCCGTGCTGGTTATTACGATACCGGTCTTTATGCCGCTCGTCCAGCAATTCGGCATCGACCCGATTCAATTCGGCGTAATTATGGTTCTGTGCTCGATGCTCGGGTTGTTGACGCCGCCGGTAGGGATGTCGCTCTACGCTGTGTCGAGTATCAGTGATGTCCCGGTCGGCAGCCTGGCAAAGGAACTTTGGCCCTACCTGCTTGGCATATTCGTCGTTTTGATGCTCATTGCTTATGTGCCGGTGTTTTCGCTGGGAATCCCCGACCTGTTGATGCCCCGTTAAGGCGAGTATTAATATGTTGCAATTCTTAATTAAATTAGACTGCTGGATAGAGCGAATCCTGCGCTGGTTCAGTATCGGGTGTATGGTCATGCTGGCGGTGGTTTTGACCGGCGTGGTTTTCGTGCGCTTTGTTCCGATAGCGAAATTAAGCTGGTCCGATGAAGTGATCGAGTGGGCCTTTGCCTGGATGGTCTTTATGGGCGCAGCCGCGCTCTGGCGCCGCAACGAGCATTTCTGTGTCGACGCGCTCGCATGCAAACTGGGACAACTGCGCGGCGGTATTCTCCACAGCCTGTTGGTCGGCTTGCTCTCGCTTTCCTTTTTTGTGATCTTTACCTATTACAGCTATCTGCTGACTATATCGGCCAATGATCGATCGCCTATATTGGAGTGGCCTCGGCCGCTGTGGTATGCCAGTATGCCCATAGCCGGGGTCATTATGACGGGATATTGCATCCAGAGCATCATTAAAATCGCTCTGGAAATCGTCGCACCGGGAAAGGTCGACGAGCAGCCGGAGCTTGATCGGAATGAATAATTAATCCTAAAAAAGAAAATACTGTTTTGAGCTCACTAGACAAAGTATTTACGGTTATCGAGACGGTGGTTTCACACCAGGGTACGGGGCTGAATTTTGCGGCGGTCGTCGCTGAAACCGGGCTGCCCAAATCCACGGTTCATCGCATCTTAAAATACCTTACGGGAGTCGGGTACCTGTCTTTCAGTCCGGATACCAAGATCTACCGCGGCACGCTCAAGCTGGCCGGCCTGGGCGCTGAAGTGATGGCCAATTTTGATTTGCGCAAACACATCCACCCCCAGCTTCTCAAACTGCATCGGGAATCCGAGCATACCTGCAATATGGGGGTAAAAAACGGCAATGACGGGATTTTCGTTGACAAGATCGAGTCACGGGATTTTGGTATCAAGCTTTTTTCCGAGGTCGGAAAAAGTTTTCCACTGCACTGTACGGCAATGGGCAAGGTCCTTTTGGCTTATGCCCAAACGCCGGAAATAGACGAAATTTTGTTCCAACCATTGACGGCCTACACCGATAAAACCATCACGGATCAACAGGTGCTGGTCAAAGAACTGGAAAAAGTAAAAATGAGCGGCTACGCGATTGACTGGGAAGAAATTACCCGCGGAATCATGTGCGTCGCCGCTCCGGTCTTCGGGGTTGCCGCCGAACTCGTCTGTGCCATCAGCGTGGCATTCCCCTCCTACATTTACACTGACCGGGGCATTGATACGGAAATAGAGGCCATCAAACGCCACGCAGAAGCCATCTCCGGCTCATTCAATCACGCTTAGCGCAAGCCGGTCGGGTCCTGCCGGGCAAGCGACGACAACGGATCCGAAATCACAATGTTGGATCCGGGCGGCAGCTGAAAATCAACGTATACCATGATTCTAACGGATTTGTCCGCCGCAGGCGGATCAAATGAAAACAGGAGGCCAAGATGATTCTCGACCAATTTAGCCTGACTGGAAAATGCGGGATCGTCACCGGTGCCGGCTCAGGTATCGGCAAGGCAATCGCCGCAGGTTTGGCCGAAGCCGGCGCAGATGTTGCAATCGCCGGCCGCAACCTGGAAAAACTCGAAAATGCCGCCGGGGAGCTATCCGGCCGCGGCGGTCGCCTGCTGCCGTTGACCGTCGACATGAAATACCAGGCAAGCATTCAATCCCTGGTAGACCGGACGGTTGCTGAATTCGGTAAAATCGATTTTTTGTTTAACAATGCCGGGACCATCCACCGGGAACCGTCCGAAGATCATTCCCAGCAAGCCTGGGAGGAGGTATTGCAGGTCAATCTGACCGGTCCGTTCCTTTTGGCTCAGGCTGTGGCCCGCGTGATGATATCCCAACAAATCAAGGGCAAGATCATCAACACCTCCTCGCTGATCGCCGTGTTCGGTGGCAAAACTGTCCCCTCCTATGCCGCCAGTAAAGGCGGGCTGACCCAGCTTACCAAGGCCCTGTGCAACGATCTGGGGCGACACGGAATCCGGGTGAACGCGATCGGGCCCGGCTGGGTCAGGACCGAGTTAACCCGGGCCTTGCAAAAAAACCAAGATCGGTATAACGAAATAATTGCACGGATTCCCCTCGGACGGTGGGCCGATCCGCAGGATCTGGCCGGAACCGCCGTCTTTTTGGCTTCCGCCGCTTCCGACTACATCACCGGCCAGGTTATTTTCATCGACGGCGGCTATCTGGCATCATGAGACCCTGGGCTGCATGCGATAACGACCCGGGCGTGATGGCCGGGCTTTTAATAATAGAATAAATGATTGAATGAATTGATCAAGGAGGAAAAAATGTCCGAAAAAAAATCCAAGTATTTTCAACGTATCCAGGATTTGCCGCTGGTAAATCTGACCGAAGAATCCCAGGCCAACCTGTTGCTGGGCAAAGGGGTCCTGGTGAGCTTCATCGAAAATCCACCGGGATGCGTGTTTCCGATACATGCCCATGAATCCGAACAGATCCTGATTGTCCTTGAAGGCGAGGAAGAACACGTCTGCGGTGATGAGACGTTTCACATGAAAGCCGGGGATGTCTGTGTCCACCCGGCCAATGTCCCGCATGGCGGGGAGACGAAAACCGGTTTTAAAGGCATCGATATATTTTGTCCGCCGCGGCCGGATCATGTGGATAAGCTTAAAGCCAAACTCAAAGAAATGGGCGAAGCGTAAGTGCCGATATTCAGGCAGGAAAGGATTTCTCATAATGGAGATAAGATATCCATCAAACCCAAATGATTTTCAAACCTATGATACCGACCGCATCCGCCGGGAGTTTCTGGTGCAGAACCTTTTTACCAAGGGCAAGATGGCGTTGATTTACAGCCACTTCGATCGTATGGTGATCGGCGGGGTCTGCCCGGTCACGCCGTTGCCGCTGCAAGCCGGTAAAGCGCTGGGGACCGATTATTTTTTGGAACGCCGGGAGATGGGAATTATCAATGTGGGCCCGCCGGGCAAGGTCACCGTCGACGGCCGGGATTTCGAACTCGACAAAACCGACGGCCTTTACATCGGCAAGAATTCAAAAGAGGTGCTGTTTGCCAGCCTTGACCCGCAACATCCGGCTCATTTTTATATGCTCAGCGGACCGGCTCATCAACCATACGCCACGCTAAAAGTCATCCGGGCCGAGGCTGAAACCGCCCGCCTGGGGACGCCGCAAGAAGCCAATGTCCGGGTGCTCTATAAATATATTCATCCCGCCGGCGTGCCGAGTTGCCAACTGGTGATGGGGATGACCGTTCTCGAATCCGGCAGTGTCTGGAACAGCATGCCCTGTCATACGCATGAAAGGCGGATGGAAGTCTATTTTTATTTCGATTTAACTCCCGATGCAATTCTGCTGCACTTAATGGGCAAACCGCAGGAAACCCGCCACATCGTCATGCGCAATGAAGAGGCGGTCATCTCTCCCAGTTGGTCGATCCACGCCGGTGCCGGCACCTCGAATTACGCATTCATCTGGGGCATGCTGGGTGACAACCAAACCTTTACGGACATGGACGCGGTGGACCTGGCCGGCTTCAGGTAAGAATGCTTTTCAGGGCGTCGACCCAAAAAAGGGCAAACTCGATTTTAACAAGGATATACCTTGCCGGACACAATTTGCCGAATGTCGTTAATTGGCGAATTTGCAAGGTATGATTAGCGGCAAGTCGTTATTTCATCTTGCTAACCCTAAACCAATGGAGGTGGAGGAAATGAAAAAAATAGTTACTATTTTGTTGACAGTGAGCATGTTGGCATTAGGTTTATCAGCTTTTGCGGCTGATAAGATGGTGATTAAATCAAGCGATGTGCACGGCGACGGCTACCCGACCGTGGAAGCCATCAAGTACATGGGAGAGTTGCTGGATAAGTGGACCAATGGCCGCCTGACCATTCAGGTGTACGGCTCCATGCAACTGGGCGGTGAGAAGGAAGCCTTGGAGCAGGTGCAGGTCGGCGCCCTGGAGATGACGCGCGTCAGTGTCGGGGTGGTGGGACCGATCGTGGATGAATTCAACGCATTCAACCTGCCCTTTGTTTTTCGCAGCTCCCAGCACATGTATGATGTCACCGACGGCGAGATCGGCACAGAGCTGTTGAACCAGCTGGAAAAAGGCGGTCTGATCGGACTCGGCTACATGGATGCCGGTTCAAGGTCCTTCTACAATAAAGTTCGTCCCATCACCAAGCCCGATGATCTCAAGGGTTTGAAGATCCGCGTGATGCAGAACCCGATTTTCGTGGAGATGGTCAATTCAATGGGCGGAAACGGCACCCCGGTTGCGTTCAACGAGCTTTATACGGCCATCCAAACCGGCGTCGTGGACGGTGCGGAAAACAACCCGCCCACCATTATCGAGCACAAACACTACGAGGTCACCAAGTACTACAGTCTGACCGAGCATCTAATGGTGCCGGAGATTTTCGTATTCTCCAAAAAGGTCTGGGACAAACTTTCCCCGATGGATCAGCAGTTGATTCGCAAAGCATCCGCTCTATGCGTCCTTAAGGAACGTGAGCTCTGGAAGGCCAAAGAAGAGAAGGCTTATGCCGAGCTCAAAGCAATCGGCTACAGCGTGAACGGAAATCTTGACAAGGAACCGTTTATCCAAGCGACGGAACCGGTCCGGGCCAAATTCGGCAGTAAATATTCCGCTCTGATCAAGCGGATTCAGGCCGTCAAATAGGATAAATCAGCAGCAGGAAAACAGTATGGGCCGGTGTGGTTTGCGGCCGATGATACCGGCCCGCTTGTTCCCGGAGATCGCTATGGCCAACGGTTACGTAAAATTGATGGACGGACTTTACTTTACCTGTGTATTCATTGCTTCGAGTGCGCTGACGATTATGAGTGTGATCATCGCCTGGGGCGTATTTACGCGCTACGTCCTGGGCTCCGGATCGTTTTGGCCGGAACCGATTTCGATATTTCTGGCTATCCAGCTTACGTTTTATGGTGCCGCGGCGTGCTATCGGGCCGACACGCATATTCGGCTGAGGATGCTGACGAACTTTCTTCCCCCGGCCCTGCACCCGTGGCAGGACAAATTGGTGGACCTGCTGATGGCCGGGATCTGTCTATTTATGGTCATCTGGGGCAGTAGCCTGGTAAAAACCACCTATTTTCAAGCGTATCCGGAGTTTCAATACATTCGAGTCGGTGTGGCCTATTCCGCAATTCCGATCGCCGGACTGATCACGTTATTGTTCGTGGTTGAAAAAGCATTCAACATCTCGTCTTCCAAAGTCGCAAAGGAGGGTTAAAGCCATTGGGTGGAACATACGGGCCGCTGATTTTGATTGGAAGCATGCTGCTGTTGGTGGTGCTCGGGGTGCCCATTGCCTATGCCATCGGGATCGCTTCGCTGATTACGGCGATGGTCATCGGGATTCCATTGGAAGCCATTTTGTTGAAGGTCTCCGACGGTGTCGACAACTTTTCACTGCTCGCCATTCCTTTCTTCGTGTTCGCCGGCGCGTTGATGGCCGAGGGCGGAATGGCCTGGCGGCTGGTCAATTTTGCCAATATTTTTGTCGGTTTTATCCGCGGTGGTCTGGCCATGGTCAACATCCTGGCGTCGATGTTTTTCGGCGGAATTTCCGGATCGTCGGTGGCCGATGTTTCCTCGATCGGCTCGATTCTGATCCCGATGATGAAAAAGGAGGGGTATGACGACGAATTTTCAGTCAACGTTACGATTACATCGGCAACCCAGGGTATTGTTATTCCGCCGAGCCACAACGCTGTGATCTATTCGTATGCAGCCGGCGGGGCGGTTTCCATCGCCCAGCTTTTTCTGGCAGGATTCATCCCGGGGGTGATGATCGGGCTGTCCCTGATGGTGCTGTCCTTTATCCTGGCCACCAAACACCACTATCCGAAAGGTAATATGGTGCCGATGCGGGAGGCCATCAAGATCTCAGGTCAGGCCTTTATGGGCCTGATAACCGTGATCATCATTGTGGGGGGAGTTATCGGCGGCATCTTTACCGCCACCGAATCGGCCTCGGTCGCGGTGATCTATGCCTTTCTCGTGACCCTGTTCGTGTATCGCGACTTCAAGTTGCGCCAACTCCCGCAGTTGTTTCATGGCGTGATCAAGACGGTGTGCATCGTGATGATTCTGATCGGCTTTGCGTCCGGGTTTGCTTACCTGATGGCCCTGATGCAGGTGCCGGCCAAGGCGACGCATTTCTTTCTTAACATATCAAACAACAAGTATGTCATCCTGGCTCTGATCAATATTATGCTGTTGATCCTGGGGACGATTATGGACATGGCGCCCCTGCTATTGATCTGCACACCGATTCTTTTGCCGGTGGTAACGTCTTTCGGAATTGACCCGGTTCATTTCGGCATCATCATGATGCTCAATCTGTCGATCGGGCTGGTCACCCCGCCGGTGGGCTCGACGCTCTTTGTCGGCTGCGCCATCGGCAACGTATCCATCGAACGGGTCTCCCGCAAACTGTGGCCGTTCTGGCTCTCCATGTTCATGATTCTGATGCTGGTGACGTATTTCCCTATATTTTCAATGTGGATCCCCAGGCTGGCGCGATAATAATTTTTCAAATCCGAAAACCTGGTCCTCCCTACGAGCCGGAAGCAGGGCCAGGTCATAGATAATCGGCTGTGCCATAGTCAAATTTGCTAATTGGTTTCAGGTTTCAGGTGTCAGCACAAGAATTCAACCCGATGGGTCAGAGTCGCTCATAAGAGGGACTTTCTTTCCCCAGTGCTGGATTTTAGATTTCCCCCCAATAAGTGCTCGAAGTTTAGGATTCGGTGATCACTGACACCTGAAACCTGACACCTGAAACCAGAACACGGCCGGATATGGTAATTTCCTCTTTAACCCCTCTCTCCGAGCTGTAGGCTCTACCCTCCGGCCTGTAGGCCCTACGGGCTGGAAGCGGAGCCGGAAGCCGGGGTGGACCAAAGCCGGGCCATCTGACCCCGGATCTTAACTGCAATAAAATCGCCATCTCCTAACCCGTTTTCTGGGGTAACGTAATGGTAAATTCGCACCCCGACCCTTTCAGATTTTTGACGGATATATTACCCCTGTATTTTTTTACGATTCCGTAACTTACGGACAATCCCAGCCCCAGGTTGGCGTCATTGCCATGTTTGGTGGAATAGAAGGGCAGGAATATATTATCCGGGTTTTCATCTTCGATGCCGATGCCGTCATCTGTAAAAACAATGCAGGCAAATGGCCGGCCGTCCAAATTGACACTGGATGTTTGAATGCAGATCGCTCCCCCGCCGTCGGAGGCTTCGAAACTGTTTTTCAACAGGTTCAATATGACCTGTTTGATCTCGTTCATATTGGCATTCAGATGAATGGAATGCCCGGCCGGTGTGTATTCAATGCGAATTTTTTTATTTTTGGCGTTGAACCGGATCAGATTAATAATGCTGGCAATCAGGCCGTTTAGCTCAAACTCCTCATTGACAATTTTGTTGCTGTCTGAAAATGAAATCAGATTGCTGACAATCTGCTTGATGTCGGTGAGTTCTTCTTCGATGTTGGCAATGGTTTCATACATTTTTTCCTTGTCGATATGAAATTTCATAAAATTTAAGTGATTGTAAATGATCTCAAGCGGATTGTTGATTTCATGCGCCACTCCGGCGGCCAGGATTCCGACCGAGGCCAGTTTTTCGGAGAGAATCACCTGCTGACGCAGCCTTTCCTGCTTGGAGACGTCTTCGATGATGGTAATATTGCCGATCAGAAAAGCGCCGTCGTAGATGGGCAGAATTTTGATGTTCGTAATGGTTTTATTGGCATTGACGACCAGCGGCACATTGTAAAAGGTCTTCTCCTTTTTTTCTGAAAAGGCGAATTTGATCATTTCCAGTGCGTTTTCACTGCCTTCCGAAAACAAGTCATCCAGGAACCGGTTCCGATAGACCGCGTTTTCAAGGTTAAAGTAGGTCTTGCCGTGGTCGTTGATCAATTTGATCTTATTTTCGTTGTCCGAAACAATCAGATTGATCGGTAGTTTTTGCAGGATGGCTTCGTTGTATCGCAGGAGTTGAGTAAAATCCTGATAGCTTTCAATGTCGTCGCTGCCGGAAATTTGGGTATAGCACAATTTGATCAGGTTGATTTTATCGATGTTGTTCACCGAATCGGTTAAAATAATTTCGCCGTTTCGCAGAATGGTGACCTTATCGGCCAGGCCGTATATATCATCGATGCTGTGCGTGATGCAGAGAATGGAGGTCCCGGTTTTCTTCAATGCGCTTAATATATCGAGAATTTTTTCCAGATGCACTGCCGCCAGCTTTTCAAGCACGGCGTCGAGGATTAGAAGATCCGGTTTGCGGTACACGCTTCTGAGAATGTGGATGACCATCCGGTCGGATAGCGGCAAATTGTTTATGATGGCTGCCGGATCGATATCGAAACCGTAGCCGGACAGCAGTGCGCCGGCTTCTTCCTGAATCAACCGTCTCTTTTTGCTTAAGGGAAAAAGACGGTAGACTTTATCCGGGATGAGCAGGTTTTCAGTAACCGAGAAGTAATTGATGAGTTGAATTTCCTGGGAAGCCATCTCAATGTTCAACTTGCGCGCTTTGCGCAGGGTGAAGTGGGGATAGTTTTCGCTTTTAAATAAAAGCACACCCGAGGCGGGCTTGAGGACGCCGCTGATGATCATCCCCAAAGTCGACTTGCCCGATCCGTGATCGCCCACGACGGCGTGAAATTCAGACCGGTGAAGATCCAGGCTGATGTTCTTCAGAACCTGAATATTATCCCGGCTGAAATTGATATTCTTCAGCCTTAATAGGGGCAGCGGACCGGCGGGCTGGGATCGACTACCCTGTTCCTGTAAGCGAAATTCCATACTTCTTTAACTTGTTATACAAGGTTTTTCTGCTGATTTCCAATAATCTGGCGGCTTTGCGCTTATTATAATCGGATTGCTTCAGCATCTTTATGATCAGCATTTTTTCGGTTTCTTCCATGATGTTGTACTCGCTTTTTTCTTTCTGCATATCGATAAATGCAGCCGGCAAATCTTCCATTCGAATGTCGCCCGACGTGGCCATGGTGGCCGCGTAATTAATGGTATTTTTGAGCTCCCTGATATTGCCGGGCCAGTGATATTGGCTGAAGCGCTGCAGCACGTCATCGGACACCCGCTTGACCATTTTGGAATTGTTGTTTGAAAATGAGCTGAGAAAATGGTTCACCAGAACGGGAATATCATCCATGCGCTCCTTGAGCGGGGGGATGTGCAGGGTCGCCGCATTGATGCGATAGTAGAGATCTTCTCTAAACCGCCCCTGCGCGATAAGTCCGAGAATATCCTTATTGGTGGAAGCAATAAAGCGCACGTCGATGGTAATGCTTTTATTGCCGCCGATTCGTCTGATCTCGTTGTTTTGAAGGGTTCGCAGTATTTTGGCCTGGGTTGAAGGCGCCATGTCGCCGATTTCATCCAGATGCAGGGTGCCCCCGTCGGCCTTTTCAAATATGCCGATAAAGGCCGCATCCGCGCCGGTATAGGCGCCCTTCTCATGGCCGAACAACTCGTTGTCGAGCAGCGTTTCGGGAAATGCCGCACAGTTGATGCTGCTGATTTGATAGGCGCTGCGTTTGGAATTGTTGTGGATGAAATTCGCCAGCAACTCCTTGCCGGTCCCGTTTTCGCCGATGATCAGAATCGGTATGTCGGTCTCCGCCAGCCGTTTCGCCTTATTGCACACATCGATCATTTTGCGGCTGTGCGTGATGATGCGATCCGTTAGGGCAACGATTCTGTTTTTTAAGCGCTGATTTTCACTTTTAAGATTCGCCACCCGCAGGGCGTTCTCGACGATTTTCAAAATATTGTTGAAATCCAACGGCTTCTGGACGTAATCAAAGGCACCGAGTTTGACCGATTTGACGGCGGTTTCAATGGAGCCGTAGCCGGTAATCATGATGACGGGCAGTTTACTATTGCGGGACAACAGTCGCTCCAAGACGTCGACGCCATCTTCCTTGCCGAGTACAATATCCAAAAGAACAACTCCCACCGGGTGTTGCGACAATATGTCAAAGGCCTTGGCGCTGTTTTCGGCATAATGGCTGCGGTATCCGAGTTGATCAAAATTCTGGGCCAGACTTTTACAGAGTTTGATGTTGTCATCGATGATCAGAACGCTCGCTGCCATGGTGATCACTCCTTACACGCATTTACACAATGTGTGTAACATTTACACAATCTTCGGTCTCAAGTCAACATCATAAAACTCCCATTTTCAGCTGCAGCGCTGCCGTGAGGATGATCGTTTCGGATGCGCGGGCCCATCGATTTGCATATTCGGTCCTATCATTGATCGGTTATAATATCAGACGATTATAGTATCACTCGCTGATCGGGTATCATCCAGCCGCTTCATATGGGATCCTACCCGATGTTTGCAAAACGCCTCAAAACCGCGAACCTGGCATGTGGATTGCTATCAGGATACTATAACCGCGGTGATGCGAGAAACGTGCCGGTTGCGGGCTGGTTCCCGGATCGACCCAACATAACGCCTAAACTTTGTCCTACCTTTCCATGCAAGGATGATCGATCCGATGGATTCGGAAAACGTCGCCATCTTTTGACAGCTGGAATTTCTAATCTTTAATCTCTGTTTGAAAATGGATCCAGAAGCAGCAGTGATGCGCGCAGTGGATTTTCAAACAGCACCCAAAAAGGGAAAAGGAGGTAAATATGAGAGCGCTTTTTAAAACCATGTCGGTGATCGTAGCGGTATTGGTGGTCTGTTCGTTTGCGGCCGTAAACGCGGGCGCGGCCGACAAGAAGATTGTCGTGGGGTTTTCTCAGATCGGCGCGGAAAGCGCCTGGCGGGTGGCCAACACGGAATCGATTATTTCCGAGGCCAAAAAATATCCCAATATCGAGCTCAAATTTTCCGACGCCCAGCAAAAGCAGGAAAATCAAATCAAGGCCATCCGGTCATTCATCGCCCAGGGAGTTGACGTGATCGCGTTTTCGCCGGTCGTGGAGACGGGCTGGACACCGGTGCTCAAGGAAGCCAAAAGGGCCGGAATTCCGGTCATTCTCAGCGACCGGGCCGTGGATACCGACGACGATTCGCTCTGGGTAACCTTTATGGGCTCTGATTTCGTGGAAGAAGGCCGCCGGGCCGCCAAATGGCTGGTCGAAAACTACGAGCGGTTGAAGGAACCCGGCAAATCGATGGATGTGGTGAATATCGTTGAATTGCAGGGCACCGTGGGGTCTGCTCCGGCCATCGACCGCAAAGTCGGTTTTGAGGAAGTCATCGAAAAATATCCGAATTTTAAAATCATCAAATCCCAGAGCGGTGATTTCACCCGGTCAAAGGGCAAAGAGGTGATGGAGGCTTTTCTGAAAGCCGAGGGCAAGAAAATCGATGTGCTCTTCGGACACAACGACGACATGGCCATCGGCGCCATCCAGGCCATCGAGGAATTCGGACTGAAACCGGGCACGGACATCATCATTGTGTCCATCGATGCCGTGCGGGGCGCCTTTGAGGCGATGCTGGAAGGCAAACTGAACTGCACCGTGGAGTGCAGCCCGCTGCTGGGACCGCAGCTGTTTCAGGCCGTCAATGATCTGATGGCCGGCAAAACGCTTCCCCGGCGAATTGTAACAATCGAAGGGGTCTTTCCCCAGGAAATCGCGGCCGAGACCCTTCCGACCCGAAAATATTAAACGATACCTAAATTGTCGATTTTCAGGTAGTTGCACCCATTCCGGGCGGGCGTAAAGCCCGCCCCTACAGCACTCTGCTCAATCTGTTAGGTAGGGGCACGGTTTATCCTCGCCCGCAAAGCACTCCCCGGGTGTGCACGCTTGGCGCCGGAAATGCAAGTTGACGGTGCCGCATTTAAACCGGGGGCTGAAAACAGGCGTGTGAAAGGCATTCGTGAAATGGCGGGATCCGATGCGATCGTTACCATTCAGGGCTTGAGTAAGGGGTTTCCCGGCGTACAGGCCCTCTCCAACGTCGATTTTACCCTCAGGCGGGGCGAAATCCATGGTTTGATGGGGGAAAACGGAGCCGGCAAGTCCACCCTCATTAAGGTGTTGACCGGACTCTACGGCAAGGACGCAGGCGACATATCGTTCGACGGCCGGCCATTGGTATTGAATTCTCCTGAGGATGCTCCAAAATTAGGTATCAGCACGGTGTATCAGGAGATCAATCTGATTCCGGCGCTGTCGGTGGCCGAGAACATCTACATCGGACGGGAGCCCAAGCGTTTCGGCGGCATCAACTGGAAAGTTATTTACGACCGCGCCCATTCCGCTATCAAGAAGCTTGATCTGGATATCGATGTCACCCTGCCGGTATCATTCTATTCCGTGGCGGTCCAGCAGCTGGTGGCCATTATCCGGGCGCTGGATATCTCAGCCAAGGTTCTTATTCTGGACGAACCGACCTCCAGCCTGGACAGCGCCGAGGTGGAACAGCTCTTTTCTGTTCTGCGCAAGCTCAAAAACGACGGGATGGCGATTATTTTCATCACCCATTTTATCGACCAGGCCTATGAGATCTCGGATCGGATAACGGTGTTAAGAAACGGCAAGCGGGTGGGCGAGTATGAGACCCAACAACTGCCCCGCATCGAATTGATCGCCAAGATGCTGGGTCGGGATGTATCGGAGTTCGAGGGCAATCATGACGCCGGCGACAACGGCAAACCGGCCCGCGCCAAAGAGATCTTCTATCAGATCCGCGACATGGAGCGCAAGGGATCTGTAGCGGCGTTTGATCTTGATATCTGCAAAGGCGAGGTGCTGGGGCTGGCCGGTCTGCTGGGGTCGGGCCGGACGGAGATCGCGCGCCTGCTGTTCGGTATCGATCGGCCCAATAAGGGGAAAACAACCTTAAACGGGCGCGAAGTGTCCATCACTTCGCCGCGCAAAGCCATTGCCCATTATTTCGGCTTTTGCCCTGAAGACCGCAAAACCGAAGGACTTGTTTCCGATCTTACCGTACGGGAAAACATTATCCTTGCCATTCAGGCCCGAAGCGGTATATTCAAAACCATCTCCCGCAAAAAACAGGATGAAATCGTCGCCAAATATATTCGCGTCCTGGACATAAAAACACCGGGTTCGGAACAGATCCTCGACAATTTAAGCGGCGGCAATCAGCAGAAAGTCATCATCGCCCGGTGGCTTGCTTCCCAGCCGGAATTTCTGATTCTGGATGAGCCCACGCGCGGAATCGATGTGGGGGCCAAGGCCGAAATCGAAAAATTAATTGTTACCCTCAGCAAAGAAGAGGGGATGGCCATTTTATTTATTTCATCGGAGCTTGAAGAGGTGGTTCGGTGCTGTGACCGGGTGGCGGTTTTGCGGGACAGAAAAAAGTTGACCGAGCTGACGGGGGACCAGATTGAAGACAAAGCCATTATGCACATTATAGCCAATGAGGATGTTGTATGAGCACGCAGCGGATCAAAAACGACAGTTTCCATAAGCTGCTGTGGCCCCTGATGGCTTTGGCAATCATTCTGCTTTTCAACATGCTGTTTACCCCGGGCTTTTTCCACATGGAGATCAAGGACGGGCATCTTTTCGGCAGCCTGGTGGATATCGTCAACCGGGGGGCGCCCGTCATGCTGCTGTCCATCGGTATGACCCTGGTGTTCGCCACCGGCGGCATCGACCTGTCGGTGGGTGCGGTCATGGCCATTGCCGGGGCTTTGGCCGCCACCATGATCCGTCCGGATTATGTGAAAGGGGTTTTGGAATACGGGGAGCTGCGCCCGCTGTTGATCGTGGTTTCCATCCCTCTGATTTTATCGATTGCCGCTGGGCTGTGGAACGGCATTCTGGTGGCCTTTGTGGGAATCCAACCGATTATCGCAACCCTCATCCTGATGGTGGCCGGCCGGGGCATCGCCCAGCTCATTACCCAGGGGCAGATTGTGGTCTTCATTCATGAACCGTTCCAAACCATTGGCAGCGGGTTTTTCCTGGGTCTTCCTTTTCCCATCTCGATTGCCATATTTATGGCCGCCGCTACCTACCTGGTTACCCGCAAAACGGCCCTGGGCATGTTCATCGAGGCTGTGGGCGCCAATCCGGTGGCCAGCCGTTACATCGGGGTTAAAGAAAAGCAGATCAAAGTGGCGGTCTATATGTTTTCCGGATTGTGTTCCGGCATTGCCGGTCTGATCACCTGCGCCGACATCAGGGCCGCCGACGCCAACAACGCCGGCCTGTTCCTGGAACTGGACGCCATTGCAGCGGTCATTATCGGCGGCACCATGTGGGGGGGACGGTTCACCCTGGCCGGCTCCATAATCGGTACGTTGATCATTCAGGGACTGACCACAACCATCCTCACCATCGGCATTGCCCCGGAGATTACCCTGGTGTTCAAGGCAGTCGTCATTATCTGTGTGGCCTTGATTCAGTCGCCAGAGTTCAGGAATACCGTCATGACCCGGTTTGCGGGGCTAAAGGTAAAGCGAACATGAAGCTTATATTGAATCAGAAAAATATTCCGATTCTGGCCACCATTGCCGTATTCTTTCTAATCTATACGGCCGGATCCGTTATGTACAACGGCTTCTTTTCTTTGCGGGTCTTCACCAACCTGTTTATCGATAACGCCTTTGTGGGAGTCATCGCCATCGGTATGACCTTTGTGATCCTTTCAGGCGGCATCGATCTTTCCGTGGGTTCGGTGATCGCGTTTGTGGGGGTGCTGTCGGCCAAGCTGATTCACGTCTATCATATCCATCCAATATTGGTCATTCTGATAGCACTTGCCTTCGGCGCCCTTTTCGGCTTTACCATGGGATGTTTAATCCACTTCTTTGCCCTGCCGCCCTTTCTGGTAACCCTGGTGGGCCTGTTTCTGGCCCGGGGACTCGCATTTCTCATCAGCCTCAATGCCATTCCCATCAAGCATCCATTTTTGGAGCGGGTGGTGGATTTCGGCATCCCCCTGGGATTCAGGGCCTGGCTTCCGGCTACCGGGATCATTTTTATCGTCGTGGTGCTGATCGGAAGCTATCTCTCTCACTTTACCAGGTTCGGACGCAATGCGTACGCCATCGGCGGCAGTGAGCAGTCGGCGATTCTGATGGGACTTCCGGTGGGCAGGACCAAAATTCTGATTTATACCCTTAACGGCACGCTCGCTGCTTTGGCGGGAATTGTCTATTCGCTGTATACGCTTTCAGGCTATCCGCTGGCCTGCGTGGGGCTGGAACTGGACGTCATCGCGGCGGTGGTTATCGGCGGCACGCTGCTTACCGGAGGCACGGGCTACGTGGAGGGAACACTGATCGGGGTATTAATCCTGGGACTGATCCAGACCTTTATCACGTTCCAGGGGACTCTAAGCTCCTGGTGGACGAAGATTGCCATCGGGGTGCTGTTGTTCATTTTCATACTGTTGCAGCGCTACCTTTCGGCAACATCCATCACCACCAAAAACCGCTCCGCAAAAACAGAACCCGAAATGCACATGCAGGCGGCTTGAGCCGCCCGCGGTATACAGGGTAACGCTGCTCGTCTTCATCCGTTTGGGGAGGATTTATGCTCTCTAATTAACTCTGCATTTTAGATCACTTCAGGCATTCCTTAATTAAGTTAAACCTTTAATTGGGATCTGAGAAAGGAGGCGCACAATGGCAAAACGAACCATAATTATTTTACTGGGATTATTGCTGATTTTCGGTACGGTGATGACGGGCATGGGTGTTGCTGAAGCCCAAGCCGCCGGCAAACACTTTGAAGGCATCCGGATTGTATTTTTCCCCGGCGGCAGTGAAGGGGGGCCCTTTGCGTCGGTGGTTTACCGCGGCGCCAAAGCCGCGGAAGAAGACCTCGGCTGCAAGGTGGATTATGTCTGGTCGGGATGGCTGCCCGATAAAATGGTGGCGCAGTTCAAAGATGCGATCGCCAGAAGGCCGGACGGCATCGCCATCATGGGACACCCCGGAGTGGCTGCCTACGCGCCGCTGGTGGACGAGGCGCTTTCCAAGGGTATTATTGTGACCAGCCAGAACACCACGCTGCCTGCTATCGAAGATAAATACAAGGCCCGGGGCTTTGGATACGTCGGGCAGGAACTCTATCCTTCCGGAGTAATGCTGGCCAAAGGTGCGGCGCAAAGAGCCGGTCTGAAAAAAGGCGACCGGGCCATGGTCTGGGGGCTGCTGGGGCAGGAAACCCGGGGACTGCGGACCAAAGGCTGCATTGATGCGCTCAAGGAAATGGGGGTTACGGTCGACTACATCGAAATCTCAGATGCCGTTAACAGTGATGCGTCGCTGGGCACTCCGGTAGTTGCCAGCTATATCGCCACCCATCCGGATGTAAAACTGATCATCACGGACCACGGGGCCTTGACCGCCACGCTGGGCACTTATCTGAATGCCGCCCGCAAGAAGCCGGGCGAAATATACACCGCCGGCTTTGATTTGAGTGCGGCCACCGCTACGGCCATCGAGGAAGGCTGGGTGGGCTGTGTTCTCGATCAACAACCCTGGCTGCAGGGGTATCTGCCGATCCTGCAGATCTGCCTGGCCAAAAAATACGGCTTTGCCGGTCTGCATATCGATACGGGCGCTGCCATCATCGATAAGACGAACATCGGCTTTGTTGCGCCGCTGGCGGAAAAGGGCATCCGCTAATAGGAGACACGATGGCCGCTGCGAATTCCGATCATCCGTTGTTGTCCATGTCCAACATTGCCAAATCCTTTGGCGAGGTGAAGGTGCTGGCCGATGTCGATTTTGCGGTCGGCGCCAATGAAATCGTCGGCCTGGTGGGAGACAACGGCGCCGGCAAATCCACCTTGATCAAAATCATCACCGGTGTGCATCCACCCACAACCGGCGAGATCTACTTCAAAGGCGAGAAAATCACCCGGCATTCGGTCAAGCGCTCTCGCCAACTGGGTATTGAAACGGTCTATCAGGAAAGGGCGCTGGCCGATCAGCAGGCCCTCTGGCGCAATGTATTTGCCGGCCGGGAGCTGACCTATAAATTCGGGTTCCTTAAAGTCAAACAGCAAAAAGCCGAAACCGACCGCCTGATCCGGGAGCATATGGGCTTTACCTCTAAGGCCATTGCCACGGATTCCATGGTTTTATCCCTGTCCGGCGGCGAGAAGCAGGGGATTGCCATCGGCCGGGCCCTTTACTTTGAAGCGGATTTAATCATTCTCGATGAGCCGACCATGGGCCTTTCCCTCTCCGAGACCCGTAAAGTTCTTGATTTTGTGCGCAACATCAAAGAGCAGGGAAAATCGGCCATCTTTATCAGCCACAATATTTACTATGTGTATCCGGTGGCCGACCGATTCGTTATTCTGGATCGCGGCAGCGTGGCCGGAGAATTTTTGAAAAAAGACATCTCGCAGGAAGACCTTGTTGAAAAGATGGTTCAGCTGGCACGCACGGGGAAATTGAGTCCCAACGTGGAATTGAATATTGAAGAATGAAGATTTGTGGTATCGCTTCGCTCTGTCTTTTTCATTAAATTCGATCGTTTCACCCTTCTATGAGGCGTCAGTAAAAATCGAATTCTGAACACTGATTGTGCGAGGATATCCCTTTGAAAACAGCTACGATGCGACAGGCAAGACTGGAGCTGAGTATTGCCGCCGTTATGGTGGGAATCTATTTGCTGTTTATTGTCGGCAATCCCACCGTGTTTACGCGATTTGATATCTACTACTCCTTTATGTCGACCATTCCGTTTTTCGGAATTATGGCCCTGGCCATGACGCCGGTGGTGACCCTGGGTGAGATGGATCTCTCCTTTCCCTCCGTGCTGGCCCTGTCCGCCCTGGTTTTCGGCAAAGTCTTTATGGTGACGGGAAACATCTGGCTGGCTGTGCTGGTGTGCCTGTCCATCGGTCTGCTGGCCGGGGCCTTGAACGCAGTTCTGGTCGTTCGCGTGGGGATACCCTCCCTGGTGGCCACCATCGGAACCATGTTCTTTTTCCGCGGCATGGTCAACGTCATCGCCCAGGGGAAGGGAATTCCGCTGGTCGCAGCCAAAACGACCCTGGTTTACACCCTGGCGGTCGGACGAATCGGCGGCGTTATTCCGGCTCAGGCGATATGGATGCTGGTGCTGGGTATCGCCTTCTGGCTGTTGATGAATCGTCACCGGTTCGGCTCCCACATTCTGTTTGTCGGCGACAATATGGACAGCTCCCGCATGATGGGCATCAGCGTTGAACGGGTTAAAACGATTGTCTTTATGCAGATGGGTTTTTTTGCGGCGTTTGCCGGGATATTGTCCACACTTGAAGTCACTTACTTCTGGCCGAGCCAGGGCCAGGGGTATCTGCTGACCACCCTGGCGGCCGTATTCATCGGGGGCACCTCCGTCTTCGGCGGCATGGGCACCATTTTCGGGACCTTTGCCGGGGCCATCATCATCGGTTCACTGGAAGCCGGCATCATTGCCATCGGCCTGACCGGCTTCTGGATTCAGCTGATTTACGGTTTGATTATCATCGTATCCGTTTCGATTTACGCAATCCTATTAAGGCGGAAAGCATAAAATCTTCAATCTTCAATTCATTCACGCCTTTCGGGCGTGGATGCTGCTAAACTAACCGTTAGCCAAGGAGGTGTAAAGATGAACCAAAGGAAATGGATCCTAATCGGTTTGTGTGCGGTCCTGGTTATCGTTGGCACCTTGGGCCTGGTACCCGAGGGCAATGCCAAGGAAAGCCTGTCTTTCTGGAACATGCCGTTCGTAACTCAGGAGGTATCGCCGGAGTACGTCGCCAATTGGGAAAAGGATGTTCAGATGGCCTTGCCCGATTATAATGTCGACAAGTTTTACGGCCCCGGAAAGTACAAAGATCAGCGTGATAAATTTTTGCTGCAGGCCAAAAGCGCAACCCCCGATGTCATCGAAGGCCTTTTGGAAGATACTGCGGTCTATGTGCAGAAAGGCCTGATTGAGCCCCTGGATTCTTATTTTGACAGCTGGGATGAAAAAGGCCAGTTTATCGCAAGCACCCTGGCTCCGTTGAGAATCAATGGTAAGCTGTATGGATTACCTTACAATACCAATGCCAGGGCGATGGTGTACCGCAAAGACATTTTTGAAAAGAATAATCTGGCGATACCGCAGACCTGGGATGAACTGGTCCAAACCGCCCGAAAAATTACGGAGTTGACCGCGAAAAAAACATTCGGATTCTTTGTCTGCACGGAAGTCGGCGACCCGCGTGCCGCCCAGGAATTTATGTCATGGTACTATCAGGTGAGCCAAAGAAAAAATCTGTTTGACGTCTCCAACGGTAGTATTACGTTTAACGGCACGGTGGACCAATTTGAAAAGATCCTGACGCTTTACGATGAGCTTTTTAAAGGCGAAAAATTCCCAGCCTGCGACCCCAATGTGCGCGGCACCGGGTGGCCGGTGGAGGACCCCGGCTACGTGGCCGGTAAATGGGCCATGGCACCGATGGGTCCGTGGCTTTGGGGCCGGCGCACGGAAAGCGCCATGGCCAAAGATATTCTCGAGCATCAGACGGGTATAACCAGAATTCCTTATTCCAAGGATGGCGAGGCGGCCACCTATCTGGAAGTCAAACCGATTATGATGAATGCCTATTCCAAGGACAAGCAAGGCGCCTGGAAGCTGATTCAGTACATTGTTTCCAAGGAAAAAATGGCCAATTGGCTGGTGGATTCCGGCGGTATACCCGCGCGCAAGGACGCCGCCGAGATGGATGTTTTTGAGAAAGCCGGGATCCAATGGTGGATGAAAGGTTTTGCCAATGAACTGCCCATTGCGGTGACCATGGCCCCGATCAACTGGGGACCGGTCAGTGAGGCCAACTTAAGAGCGGTTAATTATGTCATCTATGACAAAAAAACCCCGCGGGAAGCTGCTCAATGGCTTTATGACCGGATCTTGGAGCTGAAGGCGAACAACGAATTGTAGCGGCCAATGCCTATGGTACTGCGCAAACAACAGGGACTTATGCTGATTCTGCCGGCCATCCTGGTGATGGGGCTGTTTACGGTCTATCCGTTGTTTGAAGGCCTTAGAATCGCATTCACGAATGCGAACCTGCTGAAAGAGGGCGTGCGCTATATCGGTTTTCAAAATTTCATCCGGCTTCTTTCGGATGAAATTTTCTGGATTTCGCTGTATCATTCCGTTCTCTTGACGACGGTGGTGGTGGTGCTGCAGTTTATCCTGGGGCTCATTCTGGCGCTGGCGATGAATCAAAACCTGCCGGGGATGTCGCTATTTAAAAATGTTATCATGGCGAGCTGGGTCATTCCGGTGGCCGCTACCGTGATTTTATTCAAATTTATGGCCCAGCCCGATATCGGATTGATCAATATCGTCATCCGTTCACTTGGATTCGAAGACCTCAACCGGTACTGGTTGGGGGATCCGGATGTGGCCCTGCCTTTCATCATGCTGCTGCATCTGTGGCGCAATGTTCCATTTTACGGGGTCGCCTTTTTAGCGGCGATGCAGGCCATTCCCCGAAGTTTGTATGAGGCGGCCGATATTGACGGGGCCAATGCCTGGTATAAATTTTATTACATCACGCTGCCGGGGATCCGCAGCATGGTGATTGTGATGGTGACCATTCATGTTCTGTGGACCTTTAACAACTTTGATTTTGTCTACCTGGCAACCGGGGGAGGTCCGGTGAATGCAACCGATATTCTGCCGGTCTATGTATATCGTCAGTGCTGGAGCAGTTATACGGTGGGATACGGTGCCAGCATCGGGACGGTGATGCTGCTGCTGTTAATGCTGTATTTCATTGTTTTCATCAAAATAAGTGAAAGGGAATAACTGCGTATAATGTCAGGAATGCGGCCTAAAATCGGTGTGGCAATTTCCGCTTATACGGTTGTCACCGTATCCGCGATTTTTTTTCTATTGCCGATGGCGTGGATTATCTACTGTTCTTTTAGAACCCAGGCATCCATATTCACGGGCACGGTCATTGCGCCCCTGAATGAATTTACGCTCGAAAATTATCGGCTCATATTTTCGGTGACCGATTATCCGGCATACTTTTTGAACTCTTTTAAAATTGCGACGACGGTAGCGCTGCTGTCGCTTGTCTTTTCAATATTTGGGGCTTACGGACTGAGTCGTTTTAGCATCAGAGGCAAAAAAACGATCATCCTGGGCATATTCTCGACCCAGATGTTTCCCCAGGTTTTGCTGATCATCCCCATGTATCTGATCGTATTTTCCCTGCGGCTGCTCGACACGGTTGCCGGTGTGGTGCTGGGGCAACTTATCCTGGTTCTGCCGTTTTCCATCTGGATGCTGAAGGGATATTTCGACGGCATTCCAACGGCGATTGATGACTCGGCGCGGGTCGACGGCTGCAACGTGCTCCAGCGGCTATGGTATGTTATTCTGCCGATCGGTGCGCCGGGCATTATGGTGGCCGGGTTTTTTTCCTTTGTGGTTTCCTGGGGGGATTACCTGATAGTATCGATTATCAGTCAAAGCCAGCGAACCGCAACCGCCACTCTCGTTATCCAGCGGCTGTCATCAGCGCTGTTGATCCGATGGGGGCAGGTGGCCGCGGCCGCCGTATTGACCATCGTACCCACCATTATTCTTTTTTCTTTGGTTCAGAAAAGTTTGGTAGCCGGCTTAACGGCGGGGGCGATAAAGGAGTAAAGAATCCTGGCCCCAAGGACCCGGTTTTCAATGTCAGCCTAAAATACAGCCCAATTCAATTTTAAGACCGAAAATATCTTACGAAATTTCAACGAAGGGAGCTCAATATATATGAAAGTTTTACGTTTGCACGCCGTCGGCGATTTACGATTGCATGATGAAAACGATCCGCTTCCCAAGCACGATGAGTGCTTGCTGCGCATAACGGCAGTCGGAATTTGCGGGTCCGATGTGCATTGGTATGAGGAGGCCGGCATTGGCGATGCCCATTTAAAAAGACCGCTTGTCCTCGGGCACGAGTTTGCCGGAATCATTGACTCCGGAGATCAGCAGGGCCGCAAAGCGGCAGTTGATCCGGCCGTGGCCTGCCGCCAATGCCGCTATTGTGAAGAAGGCAACCCCAACCTGTGCAACAACCTGCGCTTTGCCGGTCATGATGAGGTAGATGGTGCCCTGCGCGAAAAGCTTTGCTGGCCGATGTCCCTGGTGCACGCATTGCCCGATGAATTCACCGCTGCTGACGGAGTGATGCTGGAACCGCTGGGGGTTGCTCTGCATGCGTTGTCCTTGGGGCATGTACTGCCGGGAATGTCGGTCGGCATATTCGGGTGCGGGCCGATTGGTCTTTTGCTGGTTCAGCTGGCACGGGCGGCCGGCGCGGCTAAAATCATCGCCACAGACCGTTTGGCCAACCGTCTCGATGCGGCCCGGACATTTGGTGCTTCCAATATCATACTGGCGGCCGACGGTCAGGAAAACGAGGAGGTGGATGCCGCCACCCATGGCGAGGGTGTTGATATCGCATTTGAAGCGGCCGGTGCCAACGAGGCCGTCCAAACTGCGATTCTGGCGACCCGGCCGGGAAGACAGGTTATTCTGATCGGGATTCCGGATGACGATCGAACCGAATTTCCAGCTTCGGTTGCCCGGCGCAAAGGATTGACGCTGAAACTCGTGCGAAGGATGAAACACACCTACCCGCGGGCCATACAGATGGTCCAACACGGCGTTGTGGACGTCAGATCGCTGGTAACCCATCGTTTTCCATTATCCGAATACAAAACGGCCTTTGAAACCGCGAAAAATAGAGAAGGATTAAAAGTCATTATTGAACCATGATGCCGTATACCCGCGACCATGGAACCGCAGACGACAACGACAATCATTTTTCGATAATGCGCCTTTAGGCACCTGACGGGAGTATGGAGGAAGTAATGAGTGCAAACAAATATGTTATTGGCATCGACTTTGGAACCGAATCGGGACGGGCTGTTTTGGTGGCGACGACGACCGGCCAAGAAATTGCCTCAGCCGTCTATGCCTATGAAAACGGCGTCATTGACGATAAACTGCCGGTGGATCGCGATCCGGTCCGGCTCGAACCCGAATGGGCGCTGCAGGACCCCCAGGACTATATTCGAACCTTCCAGCAGACGGTGCCGGCGGTGCTGTCCCTAGCCGGAGTCGATCCGCAGGATGTCGTCGGCATCGGCATCGACTTTACCGCCTGTACCATGCTGCCAGTCAAAAGCGACGGCACGCCCCTGTGCGTCCTGCCCGATTATCGACGCCACCCGCATGCCTGGGTCAAACTCTGGAAACACCACGCCGCCCAGCCGGAAGCGGATAAAATTAACGCCGCCGCCCGTCGCCTGGGCGAAACCTGGCTCAACCGTTACGGGGGTAAAATTTCATCGGAATGGTTTTTTGCCAAAGCGATGCAAATCCTGGATGAAGCGCCCGAAATCTATGCCGCCGCCGATCGTCTGATCGAAGCCGCCGACTGGGTGGTCTGGCAGTTGACCGGCGTCGAAAAACGCAATTCATGCACCGCCGGCTACAAAGCCATGTGGTCCAAAAGGGAAGGGTATCCGCCGGACGCATTTTTCAGGGAGCTGGACCCGCGCCTGGAAAAGATCGTCGATGAAAAAATGGCGCGCACGATTTACCCCATCGGCGCCAAGGCCGGCGAACTCACGGCCCGGGCCGCCACCTGGACCGGTCTGAAGGAAGGCACAGCCGTGGCCGTCGCCAATGTTGACGCCCACGTTTCTGTGCCGGCCGCCACGGTGACCGAACCCGGACGAATGGTGATGATTATGGGCACCAGTATCTGCCACATGCTGCTGGGCGAGGAAGAGCGGCGGGTGGAAGGGATGTGCGGGGTAGTCGAAGACGGTATCATCCCGGGTTTGTTCGGATATGAGGCCGGCCAATCCGGGGTTGGCGATATTTTTGCCTGGTTTGTAAATACCTGCCTTCCAGCAGCCTACCTGCGCGAGGCTCGCGACCGTGAAATGGATATTCATCAATTGCTGGAAGAAAAGGCGGCCGTGCAAAAACCCGGTCAGCACGGATTGCTGGCGCTGGACTGGTGGAACGGCAACCGTTCCGTGCTGGTGGACGTGGATCTTTCGGGCCTGTTAATCGGGGCGACCCTGGGTACCAGAGCCGAAGACATTTACCGGGCCCTGATTGAAGCCACGGCCTACGGGACCCGCGTTATCATCGAAGCCTTTGAAAAAAACGGGGTGCGGGTGGATGAGCTCGTTGCGTGCGGCGGATTGCCGGAAAAAAATAAAATGCTGATGCAGATATATGCCGATGTGACCGGCCGCAATATTAAAATTTCAGCCGCTAAACAAACACCCGCTTTGGGGTCGTCCATGTTCGGGGCGGTGGCGGCCGGCAGCCGGGCCGGCGGCTATGACACCGTTTTTGAGGCCGCCCGCCAAATGGCCCGGCTAAAGGATGAAATGTATCAGCCGATTCCGGCCCATCAGAAAATATACGATCGGCTGTTTGCCGAATACGTGCGCCTGCACGACACCTTCGGCCGCGGAGAAAACAATGTGATGAAAACACTCAAGCAGATCCGGGACGAGATGAGCTAAAGCGGCAGGACCCCAAGTGACTTGGATTTGAGTAGGCTTCGAGGGGCCGCTGAAATCCGTCATCCTTGGCGTAACTGGAGTGATGCAGTGGTGGCGTAATGAAACACCCGGCAAAATGAGAAGGATTGATTGACTTCCGGCTTTGCGTTGATAAATTCAATCGGCATCAATTTTAATGATTTTATGACCCTAATTTCACAGACTGTCGCATCCCATCGCACCCACTTCGGCCAGCGGGCGACGCCCCGTATTTTTCAGGCGCCCGGCCGGGTCAATCTGATCGGCGACCATACGGACTATAACGACGGCTTTGTGCTGCCGGCCGCCATCGATCGGCAAATTGCGGTTGCGGCCACACCGCGCCAAGACTCCCGGGTCAATGTGTATGCCCTGGATTTCGATCAATGGGATCATTTTGACTTACGAAAAGAATTTGTGCGACTTGACGAAAATTCCTGGGGAAACTATATCCGGGGCATGGCGTGGTCGCTGCTGCAGGAAGGCTGGAAATTAAGGGGCATAGATGCCGCCGTCGCCGGAAATATTCCCATCGGCGCCGGCCTGAGCTCATCGGCGGCCATGGAAGTGGCGGCCGGTTATGCCATGCTGAAACTGTCGGACCATGAGCTCGATCGAAAGTCGCTGGCCCTGGTAGCCCAAAAGGCCGAAAACGAATTTGTGGGGATGCGCTGCGGCATTATGGATCAGTATATTGCCAGTATGGGGCGGCAAAATCACGCCCTGCTCATTGACTGCCGCGACCTGGGGCATCGGTCTCTGCCGTTGCCGACCGGGGCTCGGATCGTCATTGTCGACAGCGGGGTACACCGGGGCCTGGTGGATATGGCGTACAACGCACGCCGCTCGGAGTGCGAAACCGCCGCCGCCCATTTTGGTGTCCGGGCGCTGCGCGACGTCAGCTTGACAGCCTTTAACAACCGGGCCCATGAATTGGACCCGACCGTACGCCGTCGGGCCCGGCACGTAATCACCGAAAACGATCGTACCGTAGCGGCGGCCGGGGCCCTGGCGGCTGACGATCTTAAGGCCTTTGGCAACCTGATGGTGGCTTCACATGCCAGTTTGCGGGATGATTTTGAAGTCAGCTGCCCTGAACTCAATCTATTGGTGGAGATTGCGCTGGATATTGAAGGCGTATACGGTGCCCGCCTGACGGGCGCCGGATTCGGGGGCTCCGTGGTGGCCCTGGTGCAGCCGGAAGCGGCCGCAAATTTAACGGAGGCAATCGACGGGCGTTATGAACCTGAATCCGGTCGCCGGGCAACCGTCCATGTTTGTACGGCATCGGAGGGAGTGTCGGAAATTACATAATTAAAAGAAAGGAACAAGCGATGCAGGATTTAAAAAAATATGAAGTCTGGTTTGTGACCGGCAGTCAGCATCTTTACGGGGACGAGACCCTCAGGCAGGTCGCCGAACACGCCCGCACGATAGCCGATGGCCTTTCAGCCTCCAAAACGATCCCTGTGCGGGTGGTGTACAAGCCGGTCCTGACCACGGCGGAAGCCATTGCCAAGCTCTGTCGTGAAGCCGGCGCCGAATCGGCCTGCGTCGGTCTGATTACCTGGATGCACACTTTTTCACCGGCCAGGATGTGGATCGCGGGGCTAAAGGCGCTGCAAAAACCCTTTCTCCATCTTCATACCCAATACAATCGCGATATTCCCTGGTCGCAGATCGATATGGATTTTATGAACTTAAACCAGTCGGCCCACGGCGGCCGGGAGTTCGGCTACATCTGCACCCGCATGGGCAAACAAAGAAAGGTGGTTGTCGGCCACTGGCAGGACCCGGGGGTTCAGGAAAAGCTGAATACCTGGATGCGGGCGGCCTGTGCCTGGAATGATGCGCAGCACGGCAAAATCGCCCGTTTCGGGGACAATATGCGGGATGTGGCCGTTACCGAAGGCGATAAGGTCGAAGCCCAACTGCGGTTGGGTTATGCGGTGAACGGCTACGGTGTCGGTGATTTGGCGGCCCACGTCCAGGCAATCGAGGATTCGGCCGTCGACCGGCTGATCGGTGAATATGCCGAGCACTATGATCTTGCTGAATCGGCCGCCCGGGGCGGCAGCCGTCATCAAGCCCTGCGTGAATCCGCCAAAATCGAACTGGGAATGCGGGCATTTTTAAAAGAAGGCAACTTCAATGCCTTTACAACAACGTTTGAAGATTTGCACGGCCTGGAACAATTGCCCGGTTTGGCGGTCCAAAGACTGATGGCCGACGGCTATGGCTTCGGCGCCGAAGGTGACTGGAAAACCGCCGCCCTGGTCAGAGCCCTGAAGGTGATGTCAAGCGGTCTGGAGGGGGGAACTTCCTTTATGGAAGATTATACCTATCACCTGGATCCGTCCGGCATGAAGGTTTTGGGGGCCCATATGCTTGAAGTTTGCGCCAGCATCGCGCAGGGTCGGGCCGCAATCGCCGTCCACCCGCTTTCCATCGGAGGCAAAGCCGATCCGGCACGTCTGGTGTTCGACGTGGCCGCGGGAGATGCGCTGAATGCATCCATCATTGATTTGGGCGGTCGTTTCCGCATGATCGTCAATGAGGTTTCGGTCGTAGCACCGGATGAGCCGCTGCCAAAATTACCGGTTGCGCGCGTGGTGTGGGTGCCGAAACCCAATTTGGCAATTGCGGCCGGGGCCTGGATTTTGGCCGGCGGCGCCCATCACACCGCTTTCAGTCAATCCGTTACCAGCGATCATCTGGAAGATTTTGCCGAGATGGCCCAAATTGAATTATTGCTGATCAACGAGGATACAAAATTATCCGACTTTAAAAAGGAACTGCGGTGGAACGAGGCCTATTACCTTAATGGAGTCAAAGGACTCCTTTAAGGCGTCAGTTGTGTGTTGTATGTTGTAAATTGAAAATTGGATGTTGTTTGTTGGGTGTTGTTTGTTGGCGATTCGGATGATATCAATTTGAATTCTATATTTCACGATCCTAGCGAATATAAATTCGAAGTCATCCTATGAAGCAGAACACAACACACAACATGCAACTTGCAACATGCATTGGGCGATATGGCTCAATGAGGGTACCATAAAAATTCAGCATAAGCTTTGAAATGAAGGGGGAGCCGCCCGTTATGGATTTAAAGCAATTGAAAGATTCGGTTTACCGGGCCAACATGGCGCTCAACGCCAGCGGGCTGGTGCTGTTTACCTTCGGCAATGTGTCCGGCGTCGATCGTGAGCGCCAATTGCTGGTGATCAAGCCCAGCGGTGTGCCCTATGAGACGCTGTCGCCCGACACCATGGTGTGCGTCGCACTGGATAGCGGTGAGGTGATCGACAGTGACCTTAACCCGTCCTCGGACACCGCCACTCATCTGGAGCTTTACCGGTCGTTTGCGGCCTGCGGCGGGATCGTCCACACCCATTCGGAATATGCCACGGCCTGCGCCCAAGCCCGCATCCGCATCCGATGCATGGGAACCACCCAGGCCGACTACTTTTTCGGTGACATCCCGGTGACGCGCGAGATGACCCGGGCTGAAACAGTCGAAAACTATGAGAAAAACACCGGCCTGGTGATTTCCGAAACCTTTAAAAAGTTGGACCCGCAGCAGATTCCGGCCGTGCTCGTTGCCAACCACGGCCCGTTTGTCTGGGGCCCCAATCCGCAGGATGCGGTTCATCACGCCGTGATCGTTGAATTCCTGGCCAAAATGGAACTGCACTCCCGGCAATTGAATCCGGACGCTCCCCGGCCGGCCCGGCACCTCATCGAAAAGCACTATCTGCGCAAACATGGCGCCGCTGCCTACTATGGACAGCGTTCCAAAAAGTAAATTTTTTAAAGAAATAGGGGAATACCGCCATGGGTCTCAAAAAGCTGGCTTTCGGAAAGACCGCTGATGGGAAGCGGGTTGACCTTTATACGTTGACCAACGCCGGCGGCATGGAAGTCAAAATTACAACCTATGGCGCGATGGTGGTTTCGCTGGTGGTGCCGGATCGCAACGGCAAACCCGCGGATGTGGTATTGGGTTATGACTCGCTGGAAGATTACATCGCCGGGGGATATTATTTCGGCTGCATTGTCGGACGCTATGCCAATCGAATCGCCGGGGGCAAATTTACATTATATGGAACGGAATATCGGCTGGCTGCCAATGACGGCGGCAACCATTTGCACGGCGGCTTGCGCGGCTTCGACAAAATGGTGTGGCAGGCCCGGGAATTCGAAGATCACGCCGATATGGGTGTCAGGTTTTCTTATTTGAGCCCGGACGGTGAGGAAGGCTATCCGGGAAATCTGGCGTGCACCGTGGTCTATACCCTCGGCGCGGCCAACGAGCTCAAAATCGATTACCGTGCGGCCACCGATGCAGCGACGATCGTCAATTTGACCCAGCATGCCTATTTCAATCTGGCCGGATCCGGATCCGGCGATATCTTAAACCATGAGCTGATGATCAATGCCGACCGGTTTACTCCGGTTGACGGCCGTCTGATACCGACCGGCGAATTGAGAAGCGTTGCGGGTACCCCGTTTGACTTTACCCGATCCACCGCCATTGGTGCCCGCATCGACGCTGACGATGAACAATTGAGATTTGGAAAGGGCTACGACCACAACTGGGTCTTAAACAAAGAAGTTGACGGGCCGTGTCTGGCGGTCAGGGCCTTGGAGCAGCACTCCGGTCGAACCCTGGAAGTTTATACGACCCAACCCGGCCTGCAGTTTTATTCCGGCAACTTTCTGGATAACCGGATCGCCGGCAAAGACGGTCAAATCTATCAACACCGCGGCGGCTTCTGCCTGGAAACCCAGCACTTTCCGGACGCCCCGAATCAGCCGAATTTTCCTTCCACGATTCTTGACCCCGGGTCGAAATATGAACACCAAACTATCTACAGGTTTACGGCCGAATCGGCTAGGCGACCCCGGTTTCGGCCATTTCAGCATCCAGTCGAATACCATATTTCTTGATACGCTTCCAGATCGTCACCCGGCTCACACCTATCAATCGTGCGGCTTCGGATTGGTTGCCGCCGACTCGACGCAGTGTATCGATCAACTTGATTCGCTCTTCCTCCCATGATGCGGAGCTTTGATGGTGATTTGCGGAAGGCCTTTTGCCGTTGGCTGTAATTTTGGGGGGCAGATGTTCTCTGCCGATCCATTTCCCCGAACACAATACGAATGCATACTCAACGGTATTGCGAAGCTCACGGACATTTCCCGGCCAGGAATAGGACAACAGGGCTTCCATGGCTTCAGGGGTCAGGCCGGCTATTTGTTTTCCACCCTTGCTGCGGTTATTTTCAATAAAATTCTGGACGATAACGGGGATATCTTCGATTCGCTCGCAAAGAGACGGGCAATTGAGAGGAAAGACATTGATCCGGAAATAAAGATCTTCGCGAAATGTTTCCTGCGCGATCAAGGCATCCAGATCCTTGTTGGTGGCGGATATAATTCTTACATCAACCGAAATAGGCTTGTGATCACCAACCCGTTCGATTTCTTTTTCTTCCAGTACCCGCAGCAGTTTCACTTGGGTGGCCGGCGGGATATCACCGATTTCATCCAGAAAAATTGTACCTTCATGGGCCGCTTCGAAACGGCCGATGCGCGTGCGATCGGCACCCGTGTAGGCCCCTTTTTCATGGCCGAAAAGTTCACTTTCCAGCAGATTCTCATTCAGGGCGGCGCAATTGACTTTGATAAACGGTTTGTCTTGACGGGGGCTTTCTTCGTGGATTGCCCGGGCGACCAGTTCTTTGCCGGTTCCGCTTGGGCCATGGATTAAAACCGGTGCATCTGTCCGGGCGACATTCTCGATGAGTTCAAAAAGACGCTGCATCGGCCGGGAATCGCCCAGTAACCCGTGATGCGCCTCTTCAAGATGACAGCTCTTGCGCAGGATTTCGATTTCCTGCTGCTGGCGTACAATTTCAGAAATATCGGTGAAAGTTTCCACCGCCCCAATCATCCGACCATCAGAATCCCGCAATACGGCAGCATTCTTGACAACGTGCAGTGCCCGCCGGTCTTTTTTTGAGATTAAACATTTTTTAGCTTTGACGTTTCCTTTAACGTAAAGGCTGCACCATTGATCACCGGAACCTTGTCCATAAAGTTCGCAACCGGTGCAATTTAAAGTCCGGCAATTTTTACCGACCAACTCGTCGGCCGAATAACCGGTGAGTTTTTCAGCCGCCGGGTTCATTGCCAGGATATTTCCCTCCGGATCGAGGACCATTAATCCGTCTTGCAACGTATCGACGATGGTTTTCCAGTATTTAGCGATTTCCATCAGCATGCACTCCCTGGATGCAAAATTCGTGCGAAAATGTACAACCCCGGATTTATTAACTTCAGGGCGGAAGAATTATGTTAACTGTTAACCCTGTTAACTTCAAAAGTGTTAACTTAACACTTATCCTTTACAATTACAAACGAAAAAGCGGTGCTATTCTCGTCCCTCAGAAAGATCGATTACATTTGCCACTCGCCATGCCAGGCAGTGATCCGCGTTGTACATCCGGTCATGCCGACTGTTGTAGGATTAAGGACATGTCCTTTGACTTTAGTGATCAGTGCAAAGTCGATCTTCAATTCCGCCGGTTTCCGCCGCAAACCCGATCTTTGATGTGTTAACCTGTTAACTTGACGGATGTTGACAGCGGTCCTTCCCCAAACACCTGTTAAAACTATTCATACAATAATTGATGATATTTCAGGTAGTTACTATTTTTTCAGCGCTGTGGATATTTGGCATAAGGTTTGCTATCCCAATGTTGCTTAATAATCCGGCATTGAAATTTGCGCCGGGAGAAACCTGAAACATGGATAAGCCGTTTATAAAAATAAACTAAATATATTGGACCATTTTCGATTAGAAAGGAGAAATCATGACTCGAAAGGTAATCGTAACCGTAATGGCCTTCTTTTTTCTGTTTGGCACCGTGGGGGCCTGCCTGGCTCTGGAAAAAGGCAACAAGCGCAAAGGAAAATACACGTATCGCAAAGTCTATAAAGCCTGCTTTGAGCGCGGTGCCGTTGAATCCCAGACGCCCCCCATCAGCCCGGCTGATAAGTCCCAGGCCGAGTGGGAAGCTCTCTTTCTCACCAAAGATTTTGGCCAGTTCGGCTGTGAGGAGGAGTGGAGCAGCCTGAATGAAACCCAGGTCACGGACATCTATACCTATTTATACGAGCATGCAGCGGATTCGCCGACGCCGGCCAAATGCAAGTAGCTCGGATCCATTATTTCAATTGGGCGAAGCCCAACTTTTTAACCTGAGAGGAGGAAGTTATGCAAATTAAAAAAATAACGGCTATATCCCTGACGCTGTGCCTGGCACTGGTGCTCGGTCTTGGATATGCAGCCACGACCCTGGCCTCGGATGCCGCCAAAACGGATAATCCGGCCGACTGGAAATTTCACAGCATCGTTGATGTCAATTTTGTCATGGCGCAGATTAAGGTGCCGATGCCGGAAGATGTGATGCTCATCGATGCCCGGCCAAAACGTGCGAAATACGACAAAGGCCACATTCCCATGGCCGTCAGCATACCCGACAGCCAATTTGAGAAAATGATTAATCAACTGCCGGCTGACAAGAATGCCCTGCTGATCTTTTATTGCCAGGGGCCCACCTGAAAGCTGAGTCATAAATCCGCCAGGAAGGCGGAAAAACTTGGCTACACCAATGTTAAAGTTTTCGCAGACGGCTTCCCCGGTTATATGAAAGTTGCCGGAAACTATCCGGGCGTATCCTCGGATTGGGTCAAAAAACAGATCGATCAAAAAGCCAACATGGTGCTGATCGATTCCCGACCCAAGCGTAAAAAGTATGACAAAGGACACATCCCAACCGCCGTCAGCATTCCTGACAGCCAGTTTGCAAAAATGCAAGACCAGCTGCCGGCGGACAAAAGCACCCCGCTCGTATTTTACTGCGGCGGTTTGAAGTGCCGTCTGAGCCATAAATCCGCCGCCAAAGCCATTGATCTGGGTTACACCAACGTCAATGTATTTGCCGAGGGCTATCCGGCCTGGGCTGCGGCCTACGGCGAAGGTGAACCATCTACCGTCGCATCCGCCAATTCGGCATCCGCGTCTCAGCTGAAAGCAGGCAAGGAGGAAGGCAGCGTTGATACGGATACCTTTATAAAGATTGTCAATAACAAGCCGGAGCGTATTATGCTGATCGATGTCAGGGACGCCGATGAATTTAAAGCCGGTTCATTTAAAACGGCAGTCAATATCCCGGTGGATCAGCTCGAAGAGAAAATTAAAACCCTGCCGGCGGACAAACCGGTCGTGTTTGTCTGCGGCACCGGTGCCCGCAGCGGTGAATCATATTATATGGTTCAGGACCTGAGACCGGAAATGAAAAATGTCTACTACCTGGAAGCGGAATTGACGTTTAAAAAAGATGGTTCTTTCGAGATAAAAGAGCCTGTCTCCTGATGGATCCCGTGCAGTTGTGAATATGGTTGCAGTCGTCCCACCGGGGACGGCTGCAACGTTAGCGAATTTAAGCCCGTAAGCATTAGATGATTCCTACAATAAGTCGGAGCCGAACATGAAATTAACGGAAAGGAAACACCCGCTTCTAAAATATATTGTATTATTGGTGTGCTGGCTGATGCTGATGCCCCGGATTGCTTCTGCTGCAAAAGCAGAGGAAGCGCAGTCATCGGGCCGGGCGATGGCCCAGCAGGCCATGAAGTCCAAAAAGGTGTGGCGGACAACCGATCATCGCAAGCATAAAATTCTGCAAAAAGATTTTGAATCCGGAGAGGAGTTGACCCGGGCCTGCATCTCCTGTCACTCCGAAGCCGAGAAGCAATTTCAAAAGACCATTCACTGGACCTGGTTGGCTGATCAATCCGATAAGGAAAGAGAATACGGCAAGGCCGGCAACTCGCTCAACAATTATTGTATCTCAACCAATAAAACCAAGGATGCCGGCTGTCTGGCCTGTCACCCGGGCTGGGGCACCTCAAAGGAAAGCCCGGTTAATTGTCTGGTCTGTCACAGCCAAAAGAGTATGAACTTTGATGAAGCGATGACGGATATCCGGGGATTTCTCGAAGAAGGTGACGAGGAATCCCGGGAGATGGCGCGCGAAATCCAGGCCGAGCTGCGAAACGCCGCCCAGGATATCGGTCTGCCGGCGCGCAAGAACTGCGGTTCATGCCACTTTTACGGCGGTGGCGGAGACGGTGTCAAGCACGGTGATCTGGATACATCACTTGCCAGGCCGAGCAAGACTCTGGATGTTCACATGGGAGTGGACGGCCAGGACTTCAATTGCACCCGCTGCCATTCGACAACCCTGCACAATATTTCCGGTCGAGTCTACACGCGGCCGGCGGCCACGGAGCGCAAGAGCCTGGTGCAGGACGATCTGACCACCAAGATTACCTGTGAGTCCTGCCATACCGCCCAACCCCATCGGGGAGGCAAAAAGATGAATGAGCACACCGATAAAGTGGCCTGTCAGACCTGCCATATCGCTGAATTTGCCCGGGTCAACCCCACCAAAATGTCCTGGGATTGGGCCCAGTCCGGCAAATTAAAAGATGGCAAAAAATATAAAACCAAAGATGAATTCGGTAAATACGACTATATGTCCATCAAAGGCCGGATGAAGTGGGCAAAGAATGTTAAGCCCGAATATTTCTGGTATAACGGGGTAATTAAATCAGTCACCGCCAAAGACAAGATCGATCCCGCGGGTGTGGTGAAAGTTTCCTGGCCCCAGGGTGACCGGGAAGATGCCAATTCGCGGATCTATCCCTTTAAAGTGCATAGAGGTCATCAGCCATACGATAAAGTCAACCAGACTCTGCTGATGCCGCTGCTTTCAGGGAAAAAGGGCTACTGGAACACCCTTGACTGGAACGAAGCACTGACCGTCGGACAGGAGTCCATGGGGTTGCCCTTTTCGGGTGAATTTGATTTCGTCGCAACATCTTACGTGTTTCCGATCACGCACATGGTGGCGCCCAAGGAAAAATCGCTGTCCTGCGCCCAGTGCCATTCGAAGACCGACAGCCGCCTGGCGGACCTGAAAGGGTTTTACATGCCCGGCCGCGACGCTTCTAAGATTCTCAATTATGCCGGCTGGGGCGCTGTATTTGCCAGCCTGATCGGGGTGTTGATCCATGCCCTGGGGCGCATGTTCAGCCGGGGCAACGGCAGAAAGGAGAAATAGGATCATGGCCATGAACGGAAACCTGAAAAATATATATCTGTATGCGCGGTTTGAGCGGTTGTGGCACTGGCTGCAGACGCTGCTGATCATCGTTTTGCTGCTGACCGGCTTTGAGGTTAACGGGGCGTTGAGCCAGTTCGGGTTCGCAACGGCGGTGGACGTGCACAATTTTGTGGGATTGACCTGGCTGATCGCGTTTGCCTTTTTTGTTTTCTGGATATTTACCACCGGTGAGTGGCGCCAATATATCCCGACCACCAAAAAGATGCTCTCCGTGGTGCGCTATTATATGTACGGCATCTTCCGGGGCGAAGCCCATCCGGTGCCCAAACGGAAAGAGGCCAAGCACAATCCGCTGCAGCGCATCGTGTATCTGATCCTGGCGGCGATTCTGCTGCCGGTGCAGATGGTGACGGGATTTTTGTACTGGGGCTACAATTCCTGGGGCGAGTGGGGAGTTTCGTGGCTGTCGCTGCAGGTGGTGGCGCTGATTCACACCGCCGGAGCGTTTGCGATCCTGTCATTTATTGTGGTGCATGTGTATATGATCACCACCGGTCACACGATTTTTGCCCACACCCGGGCCATGATCACGGGCTGGGAAGAGGTGGTGGACGAAGCGGCGGTGGGTGACTGGGAGTACAAGACCAAGGCCGCATAAAAACAGAGGGGACCTGAAAAGATGGTCCCCTCTGTTTTTATATTTATTTTTTTTCATTTCTCATGGCTTCCATCCTCAGCCACTACCTGCCGTCCATGCTATTTTTAAGGGCGGATTAATTACTCCGAATCATACTTCGAAAATAGCGAATCGCACTGGCGGCAGCCCAGTCCCTTGGGCCGATAACTTCTTCGACAATCCTCCCATCCTTATCGATGACAAAGCTTTCCGGCACACCGGTTGTCTGATAGAGACTATTTATGGCGCCTGCGGTGTCGATCAGCGCAAGAAAACTCAGCTTGTGTTTTTTCATAAACGGGCGCACAGCTTCGGCCCCCGATTCGTCAATACTGACCGCTAGGATTGCAAACTTTTCATCCTTCAGCGCTTGATGGAGTTTTTCCATGGACGGCATCTCTTCTACACAAGGGGGACACCAGGTGGCCCAAATATTGAGCAGGACCACTTTGCCCTTGTAATCGGCCAGACTGACCATGTTGCCGTCAAGGTCGGGCAACGTGAAATTTGGTGCGGGCATACCTTTTTCAAACCGGGGTTTTTCTGCCGGATTGAAGGAAGATTTATTGATTTGAAGCAAAACTATAATCCCAACACCGATTATAAACAGAGCAATTAATACAATGGATTGATAGTTTATCCTGCGGACTTTTTGAATTTCTTCATTCATTTGTCTTAGCTCTCGATATTATTGGTTTCCCGTATAGTAAATGGTTTGCCTCCAATAGCCCCAGGGCCACAACTATCAATGCGGCAACTTGATCCCAAACTTCACTGATGGTCGTTGCGTGTAAAATTCTGGCAATAAAACATATTCAAATATTTTAACGGTAGTAACCTGCTGAAATTTTTATTTATGGAGGTCTTGTTATCACAAAAATGGTAGATTGAACATTTAAAAAGGCTTGACAATCAAATTATATATTATTATATGTACATATGTTAATTTGAGAAAATTTCGGAAGGATTAAAAGATGGAAGCTGAACATCGAAACCCAAATGCTGCAATCGAAACATGCATAACCAAAGGGATTCATCGAGACACCATACGAACGGTGAACCAAAACATGCCGGATCCGGTTGCCCTATATGACTTGGCAGATCTGTTTAAACTGTTCGGCGACGGTACCAGAATAGGCATTCTCTGGGCGCTGAGCGAATCCGAAATGTGCGTTTGTGATCTTTGCGCGCTATTAAAAATGAAGCAACCGGCGGTTTCGCATCAGTTGAAAAACCTAAAACAGTCACGGGTTGTCAAAGCCCGGCGGGACGGTAAAATCGTTTACTACAGCTTGGAAGATGAGCACATCCGCCGATTACTTAATATGGGAATGGAACATATCCGTGAGTCTTAATTAATCCGCCCTGAATATGGCACTTACAGGGGTGCAGGTTGTTTTTTGAAACTTGAAGGAATTCTCAGAATGGCAGAAATAAAAACAGAAATTTTTCATGTAAAAAATATCGATTGCGCCTCGTGTGCCGCGAAAATTGAAAATGGGTTGAAAGCCGTGGATGGCATCAGTGATGCCGTGCTCGACTTTGCCAGCCTGACCCTGCATGTGAAAGCAACGGATATTACCCGGATTTTAGAAGCAGTCCGCAAGATTGAGCCCGAAGTTGAGCTGGTACCGAAATCTGA